>OEIV010001022.1_pt1 | contig 13633 bp, 10 predicted proteins | sample 1539231 | NCBI WGS metagenome assembly OEIV01 (sample SAMN03794762, study PRJEB22550) | activated sludge metagenome | feature: wastewater treatment plant; material: activated sludge; isolation source: Wastewater treatment plant of a petroleum refinery complex | place: Argentina: Buenos Aires ...
CAGTGCCTGAGCCCCAGTGCCTGAGCCCCAGTGCCTGAGCCCCAGTGCCTGAGCCCCAGTGCCTGAGCCTCTGCGCCTGACGCGGCGGCGGCCGCTGAACGTCTGCGCGGGCGAACGATGCCGCAGTTGCCTCGCGTGCGCTGGCCCCGCTTGCCATTGCGCTCCGCATCTGTAGGCTCCTGCATCCGAAGCGCCATCCGTACAGACGGCCCCGTGGGTGGGCCGCCGTTCGGACCACGGCGCTCTCACCGCAAACCTGCGGAGCGTCGCTATCCGACAGCCCATCGCCGAGGCGAGCGCGTGCGGTTGGATGATGCTCCAACCGGATGGAGCAGCTCGTTCAGCGCATGACATCGAGGCCCAGCAAGAAGGCCGCCGCAAAACATCTAGCGGTCACGGCCAGATCGAATGGAACCGCGGCCAGTGCCCCGTCGAAGCCCGCCCGCAAAGCCCCTGCACCCATCGTCTCGAGCGGCTTCTGGCTCCTGAAGTCGGAGCCGGATGCGTTCTCGTGGGAGCAGCTCAAGGCCAAGGGCGCTGCGGGCGAAGAATGGAGCGGCGTGCGCAACTATCTCGCGCGCAACAACATGCGGGCGATGCGCATCGGTGACCTCGGCTTTTTCTACCACTCCAACATCGGCCTAGAGATCGTCGGCGTGTGCGAGATTTCGGCCCTCGCCCACCCCGACTCGACCAGCGACGATCCCAAGTGGAACTGCGTGGACGTGCGCGCCGTTGCCGACATGCCGAAGCCCGTGACGTTGGCCGCCGTCAAATCCAATCCGAAGCTCGCCAATATGAGCCTCGTCACCTCGATGCGGCTTTCCGTGCAGCCGGTGACGGCAGAGGAATGGGCCGAGGTCTGCCGCATGGGGGGCCTCGATCCGAAGAAGTTTGGCAAGAGGAAGCCCAAGTGAGCACCAACGCTCCGCTGGAGCAGGGCGAGGACGGCTCAGCGCAGGCGGCGACGCCGACGCGGCTCGATCCGGCCAATCGCGACGCCGTGGCCGGCTTTATTCGCGCCAACACGAAGCCGCTCGCCCCGCCGCTCGTACCGGAAATCACCCTCCAGCTCGCCGAGGAGAGTCTGCCGATCTGGCAGAAGACCGAGGAGGAGCTCGGCGAGATCAACGTGCCGCCACCCTACTGGGCCTTCGCGTGGGCCGGCGGGCAGGCGCTGGCGCGCTATCTGCTGGACAACCCTCGGATGGTCGCCGGCAAGAGCGTGCTCGATCTCGGAGCGGGATCGGGGCTGCAGGCGATCGCAGCGGCGATGGCGGGAGCTATCGACGTCCTGGCAGCAGACATAGATCAGATTGCCCTCGTCGCCTGCGAGATCAACGGCGCTGCCAATGGAACGCGGCTCACGACGACGGACACCGATTTGCTGGACGGGCCTTTGGCGCGGTCTTTCGACGTCATTCTGGTCGGCGACCTGTTTTACGAACGCCAGCTCGCTGATCGCGTCTTAGCGCTCATCGAACGCGAAAGCGCGGCCGGCAGCCTCATCCTGATCGGTGATCCGCAACGCAATTATTTCCCAAAAGGCCGTTTCGCCGAGGCGGCGCGATACGAGGTGCCGGTGACGCGGGAACTCGAGGACGCCCTCATCAAACGCACCGCGGTCTGGCGTCTCGGCGGCCCGCCGGAGCCCCTCGTTTCCGGGCAGCCCGGTGCGGGCGGAGGAGAGCAGGCCGCCGGCTGAAAGGCCCGCCGGGGGGCCTCGCAATAGGCGACCGCCAGGATCGCTCAAATACGACGAAGGGGAGGCTTGCCGCACCCCTCGCCGAACCTATAATGCCCGAAAATCTCAAGCCAAAAGTGGGAGGAAATACCATGTCGGAGAAAGTTTACCCGGTTCCAGCGGAATGGAAATCGCGGGCCTGGGTCGACAACGACAAGTACCTCGAGCTGTATCAGCGCTCGGTCAAGGACCCGCAGGGTTTCTGGGGCGAGATGGGCCTTCGCCTCGACTGGATCAAGCCGTACACCAAGGTCAAGAACACCTCCTACGACCCGCACAACGTCTCGATCAAATGGTACGAGGACGGTGAGCTGAACGTTTGCGCCAACTGCGTCGACCGCCACGTGGCGACGCGCGGCGATCAGGTGGCCATCATCTGGGAAGGCGACGACCCGACCCGCGACGAGAAGATCACCTACCGCCAGCTGCTCGAGCGCGTCTCGAAGTTCGCCAACGTCATGAAGGCGCACGGCGTCAAGAAGGGTGACCGCGTCACCATCTACCTGCCGATGATCCCCGAGGCGGCCTACGCGATGCTGGCTTGCGCACGCATCGGCGCCATCCACTCGATCGTTTTCGCGGGCTTCTCGCCGGACAGCTTGCAGAACCGCGTCGAGGACGCCGACTCCAAGCTCATCATCACCGCGGACGAAGGTCTGCGCGGCTCCAAGACAGTGCCGCTCAAGAAGAACACCGACGATGCGCTGAAGAAGTGCAAGGGCGACGAGAAGGTGCTTCTCGTTCGCCACACGGGCAACCCGGTTCCGTTCACGCCCGGCCGTGACTTCTGGCTGCACGAGGAGATCGTGAAGGTCTCCGCCGACTGCCCGCCCGAGCCGATGAATGCCGAGGATCCGCTGTTCATCCTCTACACCTCGGGCTCCACCGGCAAGCCGAAGGGCGTCGTTCACACCTCTGGCGGCTACCTCGTCTATGCGGCGATGACCCACCAGTACGTCTTCGACTATCACGACGGCGACATCTACTGGTGCACCGCGGACGTGGGCTGGGTCACCGGCCACAGCTACATCGTCTACGGGCCGCTCGCCAACGGCGCCACCACGCTGATGTTCGAGGGCGTTCCCAACTACCCGACGGCGTCGCGCTTCTGGCACGTCGTCGACAAGTGGAGCGTCAACATCTTCTACACCGCGCCGACCGCGATCCGCTCGCTGATGGGTGCCGGCGAGGATCTCGTGAAGCGCACCGACCGTTCGTCGCTGCGCCTGCTCGGCTCGGTCGGCGAGCCGATCAATCCGGAAGCCTGGGAGTGGTACTACCACGTCGTCGGCGAGGGCCGCTGCCCGATCGTCGACACCTTCTGGCAGACCGAGACCGGCGGCATCATGATCACGCCGCTGCCGGGTGCCACCAACCTGAAGCCCGGCTCGGCGACGCGGCCGTTCTTCGGCGTGCAGCCCGCCCTCGTCGACGACAAGGGCAACACGCTCGAGGGCGCGACCAACGGCAACCTCGTCATCCTCGACAGCTGGCCGGGCCAGATGCGCACGGTCTATCGCGACCACGAGCGCTTCGTGCAGACCTACTTCTCGACCTACCCCGGCACCTACTTCACGGGTGACGGCTGCCGTCGCGACGAGGATGGCTACTACTGGATCACCGGCCGCGTCGACGACGTCATCAACGTCTCCGGTCACCGCATGGGCACGGCCGAAGTCGAAAGCGCACTGGTCGCCCACCCGAAGGTCGCCGAGGCCGCGGTCGTCGGCTACCCGCACGATCTCAAGGGCCAGGGCATCTACTGCTACGTCACGCTGAACGTCGGCGAGGAGCCGACCGACGCGCTGAAGAAGGAGCTGGTGGCCCACGTGCGCAAAGAGATCGGTCCGATCGCTTCGCCCGACCTCATCCAGTTCGCTCCGGGCCTGCCGAAGACCCGTTCGGGCAAGATCATGCGCCGCATCCTGCGCAAGATCGCCGAGGACGAGTTCGGAAGCCTCGGCGACACCTCGACGCTGGCTGATCCGGCCGTCGTCGACGACCTCATCAACAACCGTCAGAACCGTCGCGGTTGAGCAGCCAGAACACTATCCGATCAGACGGAACCGAAAGGGTTCCCCTGATCGGATGATGCTTCAGGGTGCGATCGGTCGAGACGCGGAGCACTCCGCGCTTTCTTCGAAACGAAGCGGCTGACGATTGACGAATGCAAGAAGGGCAAGGCCGCGCGCCTTGCCCTTTTTTGTTTCCGCCGAGAGAGACCTCGCGCTGCCCGTCAACTGCTGACGCGCATACTCGACAGCCGCCGCGCCACGTCGCGGAACGCCGCAGTGAGCTGGCTGACGTTGGCCGCAGGATAAAAACTATCCGCCCCCGAGCAGTCCTTGAGCAGGCTCTCGGCCGCAGGCGGGGTCTGGAAGCCGATCGTATAGACCTTAACGTCGGAATCCGCCGCCCGCATGTTCTTGCAGATCTTCAGCGCCTGATAACCCGACGTGCCGGGCCTGGTCGGGTCGCTGCTCGAAGTGTCGGGCCAGGAATATTTCTCGCCACCGTTGCGATAGGCCGCGTTGAAGAGGCCGTCCGTCATCAGGATGACGACCTTCACCGTCTTGTCCGGATCGTAGGCCCGCGGCTGGCTTTCCGATGGCCAGATTCCACTCCAGTTGGGAGAAACCGCGTACCACCCCCAGGCCGCGCCGATATGGCCGGCGGTGCCGCCATGTCCGCGCAGACTGCGAATGTGATCGATGATGATCTGCTTCTTCCCGTTATCCGATACGTCCGTCAGAGGCAGCACACTCGACGACGGACACGAATAGACAGGGTCCTTCGCTGTCGTCGTCGTGCCGAGCGCCCGGGCGCCGAGAGGAGCTGCGTCGGTATAGGCCTCCACGCCGGTGCGCTCGATCACGCAACCGTCCGTGCTGTCGCCATTCGAGACCGCGCCCGCGTAGCTGCCCGCATTGACCGACGCCGAGTAGGGCACGACAGAAATGCGAACGGCATCCTTGCCCGGGGCGCCGGCGGCGAACATTTCGACCAGATCGACTGCTGCACTCTTCAGGGCGTCGATCTTTTCGCCCGAAAGGCACGCATCTCTTGGCCACGCCGGTGGCACATTGCACATCGATCCCGTGATATCGAGCACCATCGCCAGCTCGATCTTCTTCGGCTTGTAAACGACAGTCGAGGTGGGAGTGAAATCGAACGTAGCCACCTGCGACAGCTCGCCGAGCATGGTCCGGATCGAGACGTCGGCACTGACCGTTACCGACGAAGTAGAGTAATTGGGAACGACACGGATGTTGTCGGTCGTCACACCGTTGATGCGAAGCGTCTCGATGTAAGTCTTCAGATAGCTCTCGCCTCGAGCCTGCACGTCGGCGAGGCTGGCCGAGGGGTCGTCGAGCAGCTTGGCGGCGGCGAGGGCCGCTGCGTCCAGGCCATCCTGGACCTTGAAGCTCACGTTGTACGCGCGCGAGGAATCGACGGCCAATCCGACGAGCATGAACAGCACAGCCACGCTCAGGCCGAACAGAATGGCGAAGGCGCCGCTCGTGTCGTGCGCAAACGCATTCAGGCGGCTGGCATGCTGGGTCATGTCGTGCCCCGGAGTTCGATCGGCCGGTGATCGGCCAACCTTGCCCGAGCTTGGTAAACCGCAGATCAACTATCGGCGCATCGGCATATCCGGACATGCAATTCGGCCGGGTTGGTTCGCGTCGCGTTAAACGCTGTCCGCAGATTACAGGCCATTCATCATTTACACGACGACATGTAGCCGCGATCGAAATGGAAGTGATCGTGATGGGCGGCGTTGAAGTCCGGGCTCAGCGAGACACGGAAGTAGGCGCAGGCACGCTTGTGAACCGCCCGCAGGAACGCCGCCTTCTGCGCCTCACCCTTCCAATCCCGTGCGACGGAGATGTAGCGCCCGTCGGCCAGCTTGAAGCCGGCCACATCGATGGCGTTGGCCGTCGCGTGCTGGCTGCGCACGTTGGCGAAGAACTTGCGGCCGATGATGTTGCGGCACGAGTAGGTGCCCATGTTGGAAATGCTGGTGACGCGCGAACCGAGGTGCTTCTCGGCGAGGGGCTGCACCTCGTGCTGCACCCACATGGCCAAGGCGGCCGCGACGCCGCATGACACCTGCGCCACGGACAGCTCGGCGCCGCCTGCCGTCCGGATGGAGACAGCGTTCTTCCAGCCGCAGCCACCCTTCTCATAGAAATCGACGAGAGGCTTCGCCGCGATGACGGGATCGGCGATCGTATCGACGCAGGCGCCACGATCGCGGTTGACGATGGCGAGGCGGAAATCGAGGAACCACGGCGAAGAATCGGCCAGCTGCAGCGGTGGAAACGGGTTGAGAACCTGCGGCAGCAGCCCGAGCCACAGCCCGGCGAGCGCGGCAAACGACACGAGCGCCGTGAGTGTCATTCTAAGAAAGCGCGAGCGCCGACGTCTCATCGTGTTCCCCCCATACCGTTCCTATAGGCGAGGGCGGCGGGATAGGGAATGGCGCGGCGAACGGCAAAAGGGGACAACGTCTCGAGCACGAGCGCCGGAGCCTATATCGAGGCCCCGGCGCTTGCGCTGTCGTTCTGGGAGATCGCCCGTCAGTTGGTGAGGCGGAGGTTGTTGAGCCGCTCGGCGATGGTCTGGAACGCGGAGATCAGATCATCCTCGCGGGCCGCGTCGAAATGATGCGAGGGATCGTTGCCCGAGCAGTCCCGCAGCGTGTTCTCGGCACGGCGGCGCAACGTGGTGTTGGTAATCTCGTCGAGCTTGAAGCCGACGGTGTACACCGTGATGCCCTGGCGGCGCATCTCGGCGCAGGCGTCCATGGCGATCTGCTGAGAGCGCGTGGCCGACGGCGAGCTATCGCCGCCATTGCTGCCGCCGATGGTATTGAAGAGGCCATCGGTCATGAGCACGAGGGCCTTCTTGGTCTTGCCGTCGTTGTAGGGCGCGGCAGCGTTGCCGAGCACTGCGTTCCAGTTCGGCGAAAGCATGTACCAGGCCCAAAGGGCGCCGAGATGACCGGCGGTGCTGCCGCCTGCGGTGTAGTAGTCGAACTCGTCGATCAGCGCGTCGCGGTCGCTCGACAGCGTCTTCACCGCGCGGCCCGGGCAGGTCGCCCCCCTGGCGATGCCGGGCGAACCGTTGGTCTTGAGGTAGTCGCCGGACGACGGCGCAGCTTCGCTCGCAACGTCGCTGCCCTCGCGCTCGAACGTGCAGACCGCGCCGGCCCTGCCGGTGACGACGCGGCCGTATGCGCCGGCATTGACACCGGAGGAATAGGGGGCCAGCGCGATGCTCACCTTGTTCGGCGTTCCGCCCTCGGGCAGAAGCGTGCGGACGAGATCCTTGCCGGCGCGCTTCAGCGCGTCGATCTTGCCGACAGGTGCCATGGAGCCGGTGACGTCGAGGGCGAGCGAGAGCTCGATGTCCTGCTGCTCCAGCATCGCGGTGGCGCGGACCGGGAAGACGACCGAGTCATATCCCGCGACGCGGGTCAGCGTCATGTCGACCTTCACGTCGGCCTCGATGGCGATGGCGTTGGTCGAGCGGTCGAGTTGCACGTCGAAGCCCTCGGGGCTGCGGAAGCGCGAACCGCCGGCGAGGTTCTGATCGAAGAAGGCCCGCGCCATCGTCCGCACGTCGTCGTCGGTCAGGCGACCGTCGAGCATCGCCTTGCTGGCGGCGAGGGCGGCGGCATCCACGGCGCTGGCGACGCGGACCCGCTCGTGCACGATGCGGGAGTAGTCGAGGGCGACGCCGGCGAACATGGTGATGGCCATGGCGCTCAACCCGAAGATGATGGCGACGCCACCGCGCTGGTCGTGACGGAAGCTGCGGGTGGTGAGGGTGATCGGACCGGCCATCGTGTCTCTCCGTGGTGCAATCGCGATTGCGATGCGGAGAGAAGGTGCAAGGCAGGTGCCCGGGCCGGAGCAGGCGATGGCGGCGGCGGCCGACCCGTTCGGGACGTGGTTGAGAAAATGCTAACGGCGCCGGTGCGCCGGCGGGTGGATTATGAAAAACTCAGTCTTTGCAGCACGGTAACATGGGGTCATCCGTTAACGCGACGCCGCTAGAAGTCGGAGGCGATGCCGCCCTTCTCCCAATCGCCGTATCGGGTCGGCTCGGGGCCTGTGCGCCCGCCCACCTCGCGCGGCGTGCCGCCGGCTGCCGACGTCTCATTCTGGGCCGCGAGGCGCCGGCGCTCCTCCGCCTCGGCCAGGGCGCGCCGCGCCTCCGGGGTGAGGTCCCGCTTCGGCTCGGCCCCGGACGCGGTTCCGTTGTTTTGGATCTGTGAATCGTCTGCCATCGGCCATCTCAAAATAGAACGTCGGGGCTTCGGGAGCGCCGCCATCTGTTTGGCGACATGCTCCGCTCCCATATAGCATCGCAATCGGGTGCGGTGGCACCGGGATGGGATAGCGAATGCAGTCCACCGATGGTTCAGGGTTTGCCGGTGGTTGACAGGTACCCCGAACCAGAGCCTCGGGAACGCTTTACACCTTCGGGGGGAGCCGGCAAGGCTTCCATCCGGGCCGTCCGCTCCCCAGATGCACGACGACAAGGTACCGGCCACGGGTTCCGCGCCGCCGGTTCAGCTTCGCACGTAACGTCACTCCTGGAGTGCGTCATGCCTATGAACTACACCAAGACCGGTCTTCTGCTGATCGTGCTGACCGGCATTTTCGTGACCATGGGCGCCGTCGTCGGCGGCCAGAGCGGCATGCTCATCGCGTTCTTGGTGGCCCTCGCCATGAACGCCTTCAGCCTTTGGAAATCGGACAAGATGGTGCTGCGCATGTTCGGCGCACACGAGGTCGATCGCAACTCCGCACCGGAGCTGGTCGACATGGTCCACCGGCTCGCCCACCGCGCCGAATTGCCGCCGCCGCGCGTCTACATCATCCAGAACGCGCAGCCGAACGCCTTCGCCACGGGGCGCAACCCGCAGAATTCCGCCGTCGCCGTCTCGACGGGCTTGCTCGACGTGCTCTCGCGCGACGAGGTGGCGGGCGTCGTCGCGCACGAACTCGCCCACATCAAGAACCGTGACACGCTGACCATGACGGTCGCCGCCACCATCGGCGGCGCTATCTCCATGCTCGCGCAGTATCTCCAGTTCGGCATGCTGTTCGGCGGAAACCGCGACAGCAATGGCAACGGCGTGGGTTTCATCGGCGCGCTGGCCGCGATGATCATGGCCCCGTTCGCCGCCATGCTGGTGCAGACCGCCATCAGCCGCTCGCGCGAGTACCAGGCCGATCGCCTCGGCGCGATGATCACCGGGAATCCCATCCCGCTCGCAACAGCCCTGCAGAAGATCCAGGCTCAGGCGCACCGGATCGTCAACGAGGACGCCGAGGCCGTTCCCGCCGCCGCGCACCTCTTCATCATCAATCCGCTGACCGGCCGGGGCGTCGACAACCTGTTCTCGACCCACCCGAACACCGAGAACCGCATCGCCGAGCTGCTGAAGCTGGCGCAAGAGATGGGGATCGACGCCAGCGGCGGCCCAGCGCTCTCGGACGACTCTTACGGTAGCGCCAACGGCAGCGAAGAGCCCACGGGCCCCTGGTCACGTCCCGCCGCCGGTCCCCGCCGCGGCGGTCGCGGGCCCTGGGGGTAAGCCCGAGCGGGGTGAAGCGGCGGCCGGTTGGCGAGCCTTGCCGACCTGCCCTCGGCACGGCGCGAGGCCCTTCGCAGCCATCTTCCGGGCCCACTTGGCGATCCGGTCGCGAGGCCGAGACATGCCGCCGCGGCCTGATGCGACCGGTTGCCATGCACCAGAGGGGCTTGCGCCGCGGGCACCACTCGGACAACAAGTGCGGTCCATGCAAGCCGCCGCGACGCCTTCCGCGTCGCGCGCAGGCGAGACCGGAGTCCGAGCCATTACCGAAGAATCCCCAAAAGGCCGCAGGCGTCGCGGCGGTCCGATGCCGCCCGTCATCCGCGCGAAGCTCGAACCGCGCGCCCGTTCCTGGGCCGCGGCCAAGGTCAAGGAAGGCGCGAGCCTGGAACCGCGCGCCGCTGCCGCCAAGCCGCAGCCGACACAGCAGGCCGGCCTCGCCGCCCGCGAGATGGCGCTCGACCTCGTTTCCGCCGTCCTCGACCGCAACCGCGTATTCGACGATGCGCTGGCGAAGGCTTTCGCGAGTGGCAAGGGGCTGGCGCTGGCGCCGCGACCGCGGGCTGGCGAGGCTGATCGCGCGGCAACGGTTCTGCGCCACCGTGGCGGGCTGGAAACGCTGCTCGCCGATTTCATGGAGCGGCCGCTCGGCGAACGTCACATCGCCGCCCAGCGCCTGCTGCTGCTCGGCGCCGCGCAAATGCTGTATCTCGACACGCCGGCGCACGCGGCCATCAATCTCGCCGTCGCCGAATGCCGCCGCAACCCCGCGACCCAGCGCTTCGACAAGCTGGTGAACGCGGTGCTGCGCCGCGTCTCGCTCGAGGGGCGCACCCGCCTCGCCGACATCGACACGCTGAGGCTGTCGTATCCCGCTTGGCTCTGGCAGCGCTGGTGCGACATCTACGGCGAGGAGACGGCGCGCCGCATTGCCGAGGCGTCCCTCAGCGAAGCGGCGCTGGACCTGACGCTCAAGAGCGACGGCGACGCGTCAGCTTGGGCCGAAAAGCTCGGCGCTACCGTTCTCACCACGGGCTCGCTGCGCCTGCCGGCCGGCGGCCGGATCGAGGAGAAGGACGGTTTCGCCAGCGGCGCCTGGTGGGTGCAGGATGCCGCCGCCGCGCTGCCCGCAACGCTGCTCGGCCGCGACCTCGCGGGCCAGGACATTGCCGATCTGTGCGCCGCGCCGGGTGGGAAAACGGCGCAGCTCGCGGCCCGTGGCGCCAAGGTCACCGCCGTGGACGCATCGGGCGAACGGCTGAAGCGCGTCGCGGAAAACCTCTCGCGGCTCGGCCCCTCGGCCGACATCGCCCCCCCGGACGCGGCGACGTGGGACCCGGGTCGCACGTTCGATGCCGTGCTGCTCGATGCGCCGTGTACGGCTACCGGGACCATCCGGCGCCATCCCGACATCCTCCATCTGAAGCGCCATAGCGACCTGGCCAAGCTCACCGCCATCCAGACGAACCTGCTCGACGCGGCGTCGCGGCTGGTGCGGCCGGGCGGGCGGCTGGTGTACTGCACCTGCTCGCTCGAGCCGGAGGAAGGCCGCGCACAGATCGAAATGTTCCTCGCCAAGCACCCCGAATTCCAGCGCTTGCCGATCCAGGCCGGCGAAGAGGGGATCGCGGCGGAATGGCTCACGCAGTCCGGCGATCTCAGAACACTGCCGTTCCACACCCCGGCCGGCAGTCCGGTGGCGAGTGGCATGGACGGCTTCTACGCCTGCCGCCTGGTGCGTCAGGACTGACAATCCGGCTTGCTCCGTCCCCATCTGGCGCGGCGCTTCGCCTTGCCACGGTCACGCGGGTCCGTTAACCGAGGTGGTCGTCCGCCCGGAGAGCCCCCATGGCGCAATTGAGCTTCAGCGAGAAGCTGCGCATCACCGCGATCACGGTCGAGCGGCGCCGGCGGGCGTTGCTGTCGCGGGCGCTCGGCCTGCCGGGCGTGCGCCTGCGCTATGGCGCGCGACGCATCGACCAGTTGCTGATCGTGCCACCGGACCTGCGGCAGTCCGACCCCAGTTTCTGGTACGAGATCCAGCACGGCCATTTCGGCCTCGCCGGCACCGTGGTCGTGGTCGACGACGCCTCGCCGTTCGACGTGCCGCCGCCGAACCGGCCGTGGGTGCGATCTCTGCACGGTTTCAGCTGGCTGCGCCACCTGGCCGCCGCAGGCGACGCGGAAGCCGGCGACACGGCCCGCCAGCTCGCGCTCGAATGGATCATGCGCTACGGCGTGGAGCACCATGGCACCGTCGCCTGGAACCCCGACATCGTGGCGCGGCGGATCATCTCCTGGATCACGCAATCCTCGATTCTGCTCGAGGGGGCCGACGAGCGTGGCTACGACACGATCACCCGCAGCCTCGGCGCGCAACTCGTGTACCTTTCATCGGCCTGGCGCGAGGCCCCCGCTGGCTATCCGCGACTGCTCGCCACCACTGCGCTGCTGCTCGCCGACCTCTCGATCTCCGGCCGAGACAGTCGCATCGACGCCGATCTCCAGCTTTTCAACTCAACTCTCTCCCGTCAGATCCTGAGTGACGGGGGCCACGTCAGCCGCAATGCGCGCCTCCTCGTCGACGTGTTGCTCGACGTGCTACCGCTCAAGGAGTGCTTCCGCGCGCGCGGTCGCCCGCAGCCGCAGGATCTCGCCAAGGCCATCGCCGCGATGATCGACATGCTTCGGGCGCAGCGCCTGGGAGATGGGCTATTGGCGCGCTTCAACGGCGTTGGTGTCGCGCAGCAATCGAGCCTCGCGACGGTGCTCGCGTATGGTGATTTCGTCGGCCCGCCACCCGAAAACCCGCCGGCGTGGACCGGTCCCAGCGGCTATGTCCGCATCGCCCGCAACGGCACCGTCGTCTTCGCCGACTGCGGCGCGGCGCCTCCGCTGGAGATGGCGGGCGAGGCGCAGGCCGGCTGCCTCTCTTTCGAACTCTGCTCCGGTGACACCCTGATCGTCTCGAATGGTGGCATGCCGGGCGCGACCCACGCCGACTGGATCGCCGCCGCCCGTTCGACCGCGAGCCACAACGCCCTCGTACTCGGCGAGACGTCGTCGTCGCGCCTTGTCGCCAGCGCCAGCCTCGAGAGCTTGCTCGGCCAGGCTCCGATCCGCGGCCCGGACGATGTGCGCAGCGCGACGCGGGAGGGTGCCGACGGCTCCGCCATCGTCGAGGCCAGCCATAACGGCTACCTCGCCGCGCATGGCGTTCTGCACCACCGCCGCATCGCGCTCGAAGCGGATGGCCGCCGCGTCGTCGGCATCGACCGGCTGAAACCGCGCAGCGGTACACTCCGCCTCAAGCGCGACGTGCCGTTCTCGATCCACTTCCACCTTCACCCGGGTGTCGAATGCCGCCTCGCCGACAAGGTCGGAGCGGTCATCATCGAGGCTGGCGACCAGCGCTGGCGCATGGCGGCCGAAGGGGCGCGTCTCGGGATCGAGGAAAGCATTCATTTTGCAGCGACAGCGGGACCGCTCGTCGCGCTTCAGGTGGTGCTGCGCGGCGCGACATTCGGCGAAACCGAAGTCCGCTGGGCCCTGACCCGAATTGACTGAGCCGTCCAACCCACTCTTCGGCCGTGGAAATCCGCGCCCGTGGTGCGCCTTCGCGCAATGGCGCATTCCGGGCGCTCGCCACATGTGCTAACCGCCGGGTACGTTCGAACCCGAGAGGCTGCCAGAGGTTGCAATGACCGACACCGCCAACAAGATCCGCCGCGCACTCGTTTCCGTCTCGGACAAGACCGGGCTCGTCGATCTCGCCCGCGCACTCGGAGAGCAAGGAATCGAGCTGCTTTCGACCGGCGGAACGGCGGCGGCGCTGAAGGCGGCGGGCCTGAGCGTGAAGGACGTCGCCGAGCACACCGGCTTTCCCGAGATGATGGACGGGCGGTTGAAAACGCTGCACCCGAAAGTCCACGGCGGCCTGCTCGCCATTCGCGGCAACGCCGAGCACGATGCTGCCGCGCGAGATCACGAGATCGCTCCCATCGACCTCCTGATCGTCAATCTCTATCCGTTCGAAGCGACCGTGGCGAAGGGCGCGCCCTACGAGGATTGCGTCGAGAACATCGACATCGGCGGCCCGGCCATGGTGCGCGCCGCGGCCAAGAACCACGCCCACGTGGGGGTGGTGGTCGACCCGGGCGACTACGCCGGGATCCTGGAGGAGCTGCGGGCCGACGGCGCGCTGTCGGACACCACCCGGCGTCGCCTGGCCCGGGCCGCGTTCGCCCACACCGCCGCCTACGACGCGGCCGTGG
>OEIV010001023.1_pt1 | contig 13630 bp, 15 predicted proteins | sample 1539231 | NCBI WGS metagenome assembly OEIV01 (sample SAMN03794762, study PRJEB22550) | activated sludge metagenome | feature: wastewater treatment plant; material: activated sludge; isolation source: Wastewater treatment plant of a petroleum refinery complex | place: Argentina: Buenos Aires ...
TACAAAAAAGTTGTGCTAACCAGAAAAAATATTCTTAGACGGGATGCTTATAAATGTGCTTACTGCGGTAGGGCTGATATTGCCTTGACTGTGGATCATGTTTTTCCCAGAGCACGCGGTGGAGATGAAACGTGGGAAAACCTTGTTACAGCCTGCACTAACTGTAATAATCGCAAAGGTGATAGGACTCCTGAAGAAGCAAATATGAAAATGATTTTCCGACCATTCAAGCCAAGCCATATTTTATTCATTAAAAATGTGGTTGGCAGGCTGGATGAACGATGGAAACCTTATCTTTATCTGTCCTGAAAATTACACGCTTTATTATTATCTTTCGCTTGAATTTTTTAACAATAATTATAATAAATGCCTAAAAAAAGAATACTTAGCGGAATGAGACCGACTGGTAAATTACACATCGGTCATTATGTTGGTGCTTTGGAAAATTGGGTAAAACTCCAGAATGAGTATGAAAGTTTTCACCTTATTGCTGATTATCATGTATTGACAACAAGTTTGGATACAAGTGATGTTTATGAAAATTCGATTGAGATGTTGATCGATTGGTTAGCTTGCGGATTGGATCCGATAAAAAGTCCTATGTTTAGACAATCACAGATTAAAGAACACGCAGAATTAAATTTAATCTTTAGCATGCTAATTACCGTTAACCGATTGGAACGTAATCCCACATTAAAGGATCAAATAAGAGATCTGAATATTGAGAATGTAATTTATGGTCATTTAGGTTATCCTGTGCTGCAAACTGCGGATATTTTATTATATAAAGGTAATACTGTTCCGGTTGGTGAAGATCAAATTCCGCATATTGAAATTTCGAGAGAAATTGCCAGAAGATTTAATAATCAATATGGAGATGTTTTTCCGGAACCCGAGGCTTTACTTACAAAGTTTTCAAGACTCACTGGTTTGGATGGAAATGCTAAAATGAGTAAATCTTTAGGTAACACAATTTTACTTTCAGATGACGTTGATACAGTTAAACTAAGAATTAAGAAAGCAGCGATTGATCCAAAAAAAATAAAAAAGGACACACCAGGAAATCCGGATGTATGTACAGTATTTTCGTATCATAAAAAATTTAATGAAGTAGATATTTTTGAAATTGAATCAGATTGTAGAAATGGTGCAATTGGTTGTTTTGATTGTAAGATGAAATGCGCGGTAAAGATTTCTAAATTTCTTGAACCAATAATCGAAAAAAGAAAATATTATGAAAGTAGAATTGATGAAGTGAAAGATATTCTGCACAGTGGAGAAATTAAGGGAAGAAAAGTGGCTGAAGAAACAATGTCAGAAGTTCGTGAAAAAATGAAATTAGGTTAATGTATAAAATAAAATTAGATCAATTTGAAGGGCCTTTAGATTTGCTTCTCTTTTTTATAAAGAGAGATGAATTGAATATTTATGATATTCCTATTTCACGAATTACCGGCGAGTTTTTAGAGTATGTTAATCTTATCAAATTAATGGATCTTGAAGTTGCTGGTGATTTTATTTTGATGGCCTCAACCTTGATGCACATTAAAGTTAGAATGCTTTTACCACGTGAAGTTGATGAACGTGGTGAAGAAATTGATCCTAGAGCCGATCTTATAAGAGCCTTGCTTGAATATAAAAAATATAAAGAAGTCGCCGAGGATCTTACGTACTTTGAGTCGAGTCAGCGTAAAATAAGTTTTAGAGGAGATTTTTCTGAAGATGCAATGGAATCACCTCCTGAGTATGAAATACTTTTAAAAAATATTTCTATTTATGATCTTGCAAAGGCTTTTAAGAAAGCAATTGAAGGACTAAAACCACAAATTGTTCACGAAGTAAAAAAGATAAACGTTTCAATCGATGAACAAATTCAGTATATATTAAGTCGAATTGGTGAAAAAGGCGAAATACATTTTTTAAGTCTAGTTCACGGTATGAAGGAAAAGATTAGAATCGTTATAACTTTTGTGGCACTATTAGAGTTAACTAAAATGGAAAAAATTGGAATAAAAGAATCACCTGATTTTAATGATTTTGTAATTTACGGCAGATAAAATGGATAAAACCTATACATCAATAATTGAAGCATTAATATTTTCTTCAGATGAACCAATTTCTGAAAATGAAATTATCCGTGCTATAAAGGGAATTGACGGTGAAGAGATCGAAATTAACTCGTCCGATATTCATTCCGCTATCGAAGAACTGAACAATAGATATGAAGAACACGGAAATTCGTTTAAGATAAAGAAAATTGCTAACGGATTTATATTTGCCACAACGGAAATAAATGCAAAGTATGTTGGTTTTTTATCTTCAGAAAAATCTAAAAGAAGATTAAGCCAGGCAGCATTAGAAACACTTGCTATTATTGCATACAAGCAGCCAATTACAAAACCTGAGTTAGAACAAATACGTGGAGTTAATTCAGATTATATTTTAAATACTCTTTTAGAAAAAAATCTTATTACTATTACAGGCAGGGCAGAAACGATTGGAAGACCATTGTTATACGGAACGACAACAGAATTCTTAAAGTATTTTGGGTTGTTTAATCTTAGTGATCTTCCAAAACCGCGTGAAATTGAAGAGATAATGAAAGACGAGGATTTCATTGAGCAAAAAAATAAAATAATGATGAACTTAGTTGAAGAAACCCTTGAACAGGAATTAGAAAGCTCAGAAGAACATAATGACGAGACTGAATAAATTTATTGCCGATAGTGGAATTACTTCTCGAAGAAAAGCTGAAGAATTAATCTTACAAGGCCGAGTTACAGTAAACAAAAAAACAATCACAAAACTCGCTTTCAATATTGATGTTGAGAATGATGAAGTTACAGTTGATGGTGAGAAGATTAAACCTGCAGAACATGTTTATTATCTTCTGAATAAACCCAAAGGTGTAGTTACTACTACAGATGATGAAAAGAATCGAATGACTGTAACTGACCTTATAAAATCAAAACAAAAGTTATTTCCTATTGGCAGACTTGATTATAATACAACAGGTGTTTTAATTTTAACAAATGATGGAGATTTTGCCCAAAAATTAATTCATCCTAAAAATAACATTATTCGTGAGTATGAAGTTAAAATTGACAAAGAACTAGAAGCAGAACATGAGCTTGCTCTTTTAAAAGGTGTTTTTATTGATGGAACAAGAGGCAAATTTATTGCTATTAAATATGGTAAGAAAAAAGATAGAAAAAATATAACAGTTCAATGTACTGAAGGCAGAAATCATTTTGTAAAAAAAATGTTTACAACAATTAATTATACAGTCGAAAAATTACACAGAAGCAGTTTTGCGGGAATTGTTCCGGATATACCAATTGGTTCCTATAGAAAGCTAACACAAGATGAAATTAAAAAATTATCTAAATAAAACAGTTACTTTAATCCTTATTTTATTTTTATTAAGTATTTGTATTCCCGCACAGGATTCAACAAAAATTAAGAAGGACTCATTGCAGCTTTACTCATATTCTACAATATCTGAACTAAGTGAGCAGCTTGATGATATTTTTAATGATAATAGTTTTAGAAATGCAAATTGGGGTGTTGTAATTCAGTCACTAAAGAATGGTGAATATTTTTACAAAAGAAATGAGGATAAGTTTTTTGTTCCAGCTTCTAATTTAAAACTCTTTACTACAGCTGGTAGCTTATTATTATTAGGATCCGATTATAAGTTTTCTACAAATATTTTGCTAAACGGATATCAATCAGGATCAACGATATATGGTGATCTTGTAATTCAAGGTCGAGGAGATCCAACAATCTCCGGTAGATTTTATAATAATGATATTAATTTTGTTTTTGATACTTGGATAGATTCTTTGCTTGAACTTGGTGTAACAAATATAAAAGGTAACATTGTTGGTGATGATAATTTATTTGATGACATTGGATTAGGAAATGGATGGGCTTGGGATTATGAAACAGATTGGTACGCTGCTCAATCAAGTGCAATTTCATACAATGATAATTGTGTGGATATAAAAATTTACTACGACCATAAATATGATTCTGTAATTGTATCATCTAAACCAGAACTAAGAAATATTGTAATCCTAAATAATGTTAAACCTGCCGTTGGAAGTGAAAAAACTAATATTGAGGTTATTCGAGAAAGAGGGACAAACGTAATAAATATTTCCGGCAAGTTTAAAAAAGATGCGGATACTCTTACTACATATGCCACAGTTCAAAATCCAACACAGTTTGCAATGCTTGTTCTTAAAAATCGTTTAGAAAATAGAGGAATAAGAGTAAATGGATATGCTGTTGATATTGATGATTATGAAAGGGCTATAGATTATAACGATCTTGATTTGTTGTTTGTGAGTTATTCTGAAAAACTTAATGAAATTATTAAAGTAGTTAATAAGGGCAGCCAAAACTTTTTTGCTGAACAATTATTAAAGACTATAGGGTTAGAAAAACTTGGTTTCGGTTCAGTTACTAATGGTGTTACAGCTGTTAAAGAAATATTTGCTGATATCGGTTTAAATCCTGATAATATTATTATGGTTGATGGCAGTGGGCTTTCACATTTAAATATGGTAACACCAAGGCAGGTAGTTGAGCTTTTAAAATATATGTATTCAAATAAAAAAGTTTATGCGGATTATTATAATTCATTACCGATAGCTGGGGTCGATGGCACTTTAGGTAAAAGGATGAAAAATACAACCGCAGAAAAAGTTGTGAGAGCTAAGACCGGTTTTATAAGCTATGTTCGAAGTTTGTCAGGCTATGCAGTTACAGGGGATAATGAACCAATTGCATTTTCTATGATTGCAAATAACTTTAGTGTGCCAGTTAAACTCGCAGAAAATATACAGGATCTTGTCTGTTTACGATTAACAAATTTCAGGAGAAAATAATTTTGGAAAACAATGTTCAACTATCTGTTAACGATTTAATTAAAAGACGATACGAAGAGCTTGAAGAATTATCGAATAAAGGTATTGAAACTTTTGCCTATTCATTTGATGTGAATTCAGATTCAAAAAAGATTAAAAGTGAGTTCAAAGAAGGTATTGAGATGAATGTGAGAATTGCCGGTAGAATTATGGCAATCAGAAGAATGGGAAAAGCTTCATTCGCGCACGTGCAGGATCAAAATGGAAGAATTCAAGTTTATCTTAAAAAAGATGAAATCGGTGAATCATACGACGCATTTAAATTAATGGACATTGGTGACATCATAGGAATAGAGGGATTTGTTTTCATAACAAAGACTGGTGAAATATCAGTTCATACTAGGGAATTAAAATTACTAAGTAAATCTTTACAGCCATTACCTATCGCTAAAGAAGTTGTTGATGAGCAGGGAAACAAAGTTATTTATGATCAATTCGCAGATAAGGAATTGCGCTATAGAAGAAGATATGTTGACCTTATAGTTAATCCAGATATAAAAGATGTTTTTATTAAAAGAAGTAAAATTATTTCTGCCATTAGAAATTATCTTGATACTAGCGGATATCTTGAAGTTGAAACTCCGATTTTACAGCCGCTTTATGGTGGAGCAGCGGCACGCCCGTTTGTAACTCATCATAATGCATTGGATACAGAATTATATTTAAGAATTGCTGATGAGCTTTATCTTAAAAGATTAATAGTTGGCGGTTTTGATGGTGTTTATGAAATCTCCAAAGACTTTAGAAATGAAGGAATGGATAGGTCACATAATCCTGAGTTTACAATGTTGGAACTTTACGTTCCTTATAAAGATTACAATTGGATGATGGAATATGTTGAAAATATGTTTGAGCATGTTTGTAATTCAGTATTTAACACTTTATCATTTAATGTTGATGGTACTGAAATAAACTTCAGAGCTCCTTGGAAAAGAGTTTCTATGATCGAAGCAATAGAAGAAAAAGCAGGCTTAAATGTTTTAACTTGCTCAATGGAAGATCTCAAATCAGCATCTAAAAAAGCTGGAATAGAAATTGACGCAATACATTCTCGTGCAAAGTTTATTGATGAATTATTTAGCATTGCAGTTGAACCTGAATTGATACAACCAACATTCATAATTGATTATCCGCTTGAACTATCACCACTTGCAAAAAAACATCGTACTAAAGACGGAGTGGTTGAAAGATTTGAAGGATATGTTTTTGGCAGAGAAATTTGTAATGCATTTTCAGAACTAAATGATCCGATTGATCAAAGAAAAAGATTTGAGGACCAGGTTAAAATGAGAGAAGCTGGCGACGATGAAGCTCATCAAATTGATGAAGATTTTATTCGTGCATTGGAATTTGGGATGCCGCCAACTGCTGGACTTGGTGTGGGAATAGATAGAATTGTAATGTTATTAACAAATCAGCAATCAATTCGAGATGTTGTTTTCTTTCCACAGATGAAACCTGAAGTGAAAAGTTAATACTGGAATTATTTAATGACTTAAAGAAGTCTTTGTATTTTATTATTTATATATAGATTATTTTAATTTATTGGAGCAAACGAATGTCTTTCAAATCTGTAAAATTTCCTTATCTATTGTTCACAGCTGTTATAGGAATTGTGCTTGGTGTGTTTTTAGATAAAGTCTTTTCTGAGGATAGTCTGCGTGATAGCATAAGAAAGTTTAATGATGTATTAACATTTACAGAAAAATATTATGTAGAAGAAGTTGATACTCAGAAATTGGTCGAAGCAGCTATAAATGGAATGCTAAATGAACTAGATCCGCATTCAGTATATATTGCACCAGAACAATTTACTCAGGTTGAAGAATCTTTCCGTGGTGATTTTGAAGGGATTGGAATTGAATTCCAGGTTGTTAATGATACTTTAACAGTTGTATCTGCAATTTCCGGTGGACCAAGTGAGACCCTAGGAATATTATCCGGAGATAGAATTGTCAAGATTGAAGATGCATCTGTTATTGGTATTTCAAATGATGATGTACGTAAAAAACTAAGAGGAAAAGCCGGTTCTGAGGTAAAAGTAACTATCAGCCGAGTTGGTGTTTCAAAACTGATCGATTATAAAATAGTCCGTGATAAAATTCCCCTTTATTCTGTCGATACTCATTTTATGATAAATGAAAATACTGGTTATGTTAGCGTATCAAGATTTTCTGAAACAACGTATGATGAACTTGTTGATGCTTTGGAAGATTTAAATAAAAGCAAAATGAATCAGCTTGTAATAGATCTTCGTGGAAATCCAGGAGGATATCTTAATCAAGCTGTTAAAATAAGTGATCTTTTCATTAGCGGAAAAAAGAAGATTGTATACACTGAAGGACGCAGAAAAGAATTTGATGAAGTTTATTATGCTGCTGAATCTTCTGAGTTTGAAGATATTCCGTTGATCATTCTAATTAACCGTGGTAGTGCTTCTGCAAGTGAAATAGTATCCGGAGCAGTTCAGGACTGGGATCGCGGATTAATTGTTGGCGAAACTTCTTTTGGTAAAGGACTTGTGCAAAGGCAGTTTGATTTACCAGATAACTCTGCTTTAAGGTTAACAATATCTCAGTATTTCACTCCAAGTGGAAGACTAATTCAGCGTGATTATAAGAATAAAAAAAATAAAGAAGAATATTACTCTGAATTGGGTGAAGATGAAGAAACAGAAGGAAATAATATAGACCACACCGCAGAGCAAGATTCTGTTAGACCAGAGTATAAGACCGAAAATGGAAGAATAGTTTATGGTGGTGGTGGTATTACACCCGATTATATAGTAAAATCAGAATTAGTTACTCCTTATACCCAGAATCTTTTAAGAACTAATGTGTTTTACACATTTATTCTTTCTTATCTAGATAAAAATACAGAAGCAATAAAAAATAAATATAAAGAAGATTTAATATTCTTTAAAAAAGATTTTAAAATTTCGGAAGAAATTCTTAAGAATTTTATTGAATATGCTAAAACAAAAGAAGTTACATATAATGAGGAAGAATACAACAAAGATAAAGAATACATTGCTTCCAGATTAAAAGCACAGATTGCTAGAAATTATTGGAAGAATGAAGGATGGTATTCAGTTTTACTTAATGAAGATGATCAATTAAACAAAGCTTTGACTCTATTTAACGAAGCAAAAGAATTAGCTAAATTAAAATGATAAAGTACTCGGCAGCACTATTATTTATTTTCAGCATTGTTTTAGTTTTTGGATTCTCTGAGATCAATATCAATATACCTCCACAGTACCATCAAAAAAAAATTGATGTTGGGGAGGAAATAACTTATGTGGTTAAATATCTTTCTTTTGAAATTGGGGAAATAAAACTAATAGTTCAAAAAGAACAAATAGATGAGAATGATACAATTTACAGCGCCATTGCTTATATCAATTCTTATGAGGGAATCCCTTTTGTAGATCTGCATCAAATCTATGAGACTAAATTTGATACAAAACAAATATCAAAGTACTTTAAAGGATCAATACTTGCAGAGGACACAACATTTACAAAATATCATTTCAATAAGAACAAAAATAGTATTCGCATCATTAAGGGTCGCGAAAGAACAAATGAAGTCTGGACTGATTCAATAATAACTTATGATCATGATTATCAAGATGGACTCTCACTTTTTTATTTTGCAAGAATGAGAACCGGGCAACAGAGAAAAGTAAACGTTCCTGTATTTATAAATGAAAAGTATGAAAAAACATACATCAACTTTTATAATGAAGTTGAAGATATGGATATAGATGCAGTTGATTATGATATATCTTGTGTTAGATTGGACGGAGAAACCGAGTTTAGAGGTATATTTGGTCTAACTGGATATTTTGAAGGCTGGTTTTCAAATGATCAGTACGCTGTGCCAATTGTTGCAAAAATGCAAGTTCTTATTGGTAGCATAACTTTGGAATTAAAGAATTGGAAGAAAAAAGGATGGATGCCTCCAAAGTATCAGGAATAATTTATCAGGATGATGAAAGAAAACTCTTTCCTTATCTGGATCTATTTCCGGAAATACATAAAACGGTTTTTCTTGCTTCGGGTGTGAAGATTGTGGGTGATGTGAAGATAGGTGCAAACTCAAGTGTTTGGTATAATACAGTAATTCGTGGTGATGTTCACTACGTTAAGATTGGTGAGATGACTAATATTCAAGATTGTTCTATGCTTCACGTAACTAATGGAAAGTATCCATTGGATATCGGCAACAAAGTTACAATCGGCCATTCTGTTAAATTACACGGCTGCACATTAAAGGATTTATGTTTCATTGGAATTGGTGCAATAGTGCTGGATGGTGCAATCATTGAAACAAATTCAATGGTGGCAGCTGGTGCAGTAGTAAAACCAAATTTTATTGTACCATCAGGAAAATTAGTTGCCGGCGTTCCTGCTAAGATTGTACGTGATTTAACAGAAGAAGAAATAAATGATTTTGAGAATTCTGCAATTCGTTATAAAGAATACTCTGAGATAACGATTGATTCATTAATTAAAATGAATCATAAATAAGAGTTTATCTTGAAAAATCTGCATGTTTATAATATCACTGGAAAACTAAAAAAAAGTAAGATTCATGTTTTAATAAAATCGTTATCTATCGAACTAGGTTTTTTAGTATCAAATCTTGAGATTAATTTTATATCCAGTAAAGCCATACTTGAAATAAACAAAAATTATCTAAACCACGATTACACAACTGATATAATTACGTTTAATTATTCAAATATTCTTGATCAAATTGATGGTGAAATATTTATTTCAATTGAAGATGCTTTAAAAAATTCTAAGAAATATAAAGTGTCTTTATCAGATGAACTTGTTAGATTAGTTATACACGGAATTCTTCATCTTTTAGGTTATGATGACATAAATACATCTGAAAAAAAAATAATGAAACGATTGGAAAATAAATTGCTTTCCAAGAATAATTTTGGTTTATTATAGTTAGAAAAAAACAATATAAGCAAGAATCCCTCTTGATCCCGAACAAAATAAATACTATTGCGGATCAGTCTTCAAAACAATTTTTTGAATCCATATTATTGTACGGATTAGAATAATAGATTTGCGTTATGAAAATTGATGAATTGGCTGAAAAATACTTAACAGAGATCAAAAACATCAGACGCTATTCTGATAATACCATCAAATCTTATAGAACTGATTTAGGAGAATTTATAAGCTACTGTATTGAAAAGCAAAAATCTGAATTATCGGCAATTACTGAAAAGTTTATAAAATCCTACTTAATGATTCTAAGTGAAAAAGATCTTGACAAAAAATCTATCGCAAGAAAACTTACTGCTCTAAGAAGTACTCTAAAATATGCTTTTCAAAATGATCTGATTAATGAAAATCCATTATCATTTATTTCTAATCCTAAATCTAATAGAAAACTTCCTGAAGTAGTTTCAACAAATCTAATTCTTCAGATTTATGAATTGGCAGAAGAATCTGAAGAAAATTCTGAACTTGTAAAAGTAGTATTTGAATTATTATACGGGTGTGCACTACGCGTTAGTGAACTTTGTGATTTAAAATACTCGAGCGTTGATATGAAAAGAGCTCAGGTAAGGGTTCTCGGAAAAGGAAATAAAATGCGAATCGTTCCTATCGGAGAAAAGTCACTTCAAATTCTTAGTGAATATCTTCTAAAAAATCCAGTTAATTCTTATGATAACTACTTGATTCGCACTAAAAAAAATGATAAACTTTACCCAAGATTAGTTCATAGAATGATAAACAAATACTTGACTAAAGTTTCGGATATAAAAAAGAAAAGTCCTCATATTCTTCGCCATAGTGCAGCTACTCATATGTTGGATAATGGTGCAGATTTAAGGGCAGTAAAGGAGATACTGGGGCACGAAAATTTATCAACAACTCAAATCTATACTCATGTAAGTATAGAGCGGCTTAAATCCACTTATAAAAAATCACATCCAAAATCTTAAACAACGGAGGATAATATGAATATCCAGATAACTGCCCGCAAATTTAAAGCTCACGATACTCTTAAAGAGTTTATAAAAGACGAACTATCCTCATTGGAAAAATTTAACGATGAGATCTTCAGTGCAGATGTAATTCTTAGTTATCAAAACACAGCTAATAGTATTAAAAAAGTGGAAGTTGTTTTAAATGTTCCAGGACAAACACTTAATGCTGCCGATCAGACTGAGGATTTTAAGACAGCTGTTGTTTCGGTTACAGAAAAACTCCGCAGGCAGTTAGAGAAAATTAAATCTAAAAAAGTATCGAAGACCAGATGATTAGGATAGATCAGAATGCTGTAACGCGTAAAGAAAACATTAACATTGGTTTTCTTTATAAGAATGCAAAAACTATTTGTAAACTTAAATTACTTACAGAAAAAAATGATTTTGATAAAAAAATTGTTGATCAAAATCTTCATCGGCCAGGATTAGCTCTGGCCGGTTTTGTTGATCTCTTCTCATATACTCGTATTCAGGTTTTTGGTAATACTGAAATGAGATATCTTGAACAGCTCAGCGATGAGAAAAAACGTGAATCATTAGAAAGAATCTTTGCATTTAATATCCCTTGTATCATTCTTACTGATGATAACCAACCATTTCCACAGTTACTTGAAAAAGCAAATCAAAATAATGTGCCGCTATTTAATACGAGTTTTTCGACCACAAAATTGGTTTATTTATTAAGTGATTTTCTCGATGACCAATTTGCACCAAGACTTACGTTACATGGTTCCTTTGTAGATGTATATGGAGTAGGAATTTTATTTGGCGGAAAATCAGGGATTGGGAAAAGTGAAGTTGCTTTGGATCTTATTGAGCGAGGACATCGCCTTGTTGCGGATGATGTTATTATTCTTACTAAAAAAGGTGAGGGTATTCTAATGGGATCTGGTTCTGAACTTGGTCAGAAGTTTATGGAAATTCGCGGTCTTGGTATAATAGATATTCAAAGTATGTTTGGTGTCAGAGCCATAAGATTTCAAAAAAGACTTGAAATTGTAGTGGAGTTAGAATCATGGGATGAAAATACAGAATACACAAGAACAGGGTTGGATGACAAATTTGTAACAATTATGGGAGTAGAAATACCCTATATTAAGTTGCCAATTATACCCGGAAAAAATATCACTGTTATTTCAGAGGTGATAAGTTTAAATTATTTATTAAAACATTACGGACATGATGCGGCTAAAATATTTCAGGAAAGGCTTAATGAGAGGATCAAGAGCAAAACTAATCTTGAAAGCAGGGGAGTAGACTATTTTGAGCATGATTTTGAGTGAATTTTACATTATTTAGATGTTGACAAAACAACCCAAAATCTTTAAGTTGCCCCACCATTTATGAAGAAGTTTTACTATTTCTCTGAAAAGAGCCTTAACTTCCTTGAAATAAAGCACTTCAAGGAAAAAGCTATAGCAGTTTTTATCACCTCGGTATTACTCTTTAGCTCTATTTTGTTTGGTATTTTTTACCTTATATCTAATCTGTCAAGTAACGATGATTATCTTAAGTCTTTGAAAAAAGAAAACCAGCTTTTAAAGGATAAATTTTTTACTCTATCAAATCAATATGTCAGACTTGAATCTGAATTAAATACTCTCACTGGTATAAGTAACGATTTGCGTTTAGCTGTTAATCTTACTCCGGTTAGCATTGAAGAAAGAAAATTGGGTATTGGTGGTAGTAATCAAATCTCCAAACTTTACAAAGATTTAGGTTCCGATATTTCTGACGCTATCGATATAGCTGATAAAGTTTTGAGAAAATTTGAATTTGAAAAAGTACAGTACGAAGAGATTTCATCAAAATTAAAGATGAATAATAATCTATTTGAATCCATTCCAGCAATAGTTCCAACTGAAGGACGATTTAGCAGTGAAAGTTTTGGAATGCGATTACACCCGATTTTGAGAATTAATAAAATGCACAATGGTATAGATATAATTAATGATATTGGTAGTATTGTAAAAGCAACTGGAAAAGGTAAAGTAATTTTTGTTGGAATTAAAGGCGGGTATGGGCTTACTGTCGAAATTGATCATGGGTTTGGTTACCAGACCATATATGCTCATTTATCAACTGTTAATGTAAGAGAAGGACAAACTGTTAGTCGAAATCAGTCGATTGCAAAATCTGGTAATTCAGGTTTATCTTCTGGTCCACATCTACACTATGAAGTTTTACATAATGGGCAAAATTTAAATCCATCAGAGTTCTTCTTTGATGAATACAATTATTTTGAATCTAATCTTAGCAATTAATATTTCGGAGGATTTTGTATAAATGATATGGACAGTGGAACTTGCAGCTTATTTAGATGATGCTCCTTGGCCAGCTACTAAAGAAGAGTTAATAGAATATGCCGAACGTATCGGCGCACCTTATGAAGTTATGGAAAATCTTAAAGAACTTGAGGATTCTGATGAACCTTACGAAACTATTGAGGATATTTGGCCTGACTATCCTTCTGATGAAGACTTTTTCTATAACGATGAGGATGAATAATTTGTTGGCGCCTTGAGCGCCTTTTTTTATGAGTATTTTTATTGATGAAATAACAGGTAATGATAGAGTAAAAATTATTTTATCTAATATTCTGCAAAGTGGAAACATTCCACATGCTTTTTTATTTACGGGCGCGGATGGGGTGGGTAAAGAAAGTGCAGCACTA
>OEIV010001024.1_pt1 | contig 13630 bp, 11 predicted proteins | sample 1539231 | NCBI WGS metagenome assembly OEIV01 (sample SAMN03794762, study PRJEB22550) | activated sludge metagenome | feature: wastewater treatment plant; material: activated sludge; isolation source: Wastewater treatment plant of a petroleum refinery complex | place: Argentina: Buenos Aires ...
GATTCTCGTTACTTGCAATTACATATTCATCATTATTAACTGCAAGTAATTTTATTTCAGTCTGTCTTTGATGTCCATCTCGAGGAAACGGAAGCCAGCATTTTATTATTTCTCCACCAGGAACTGCATTGGCATCAACAGTAACAGTATAATTTAATTTAAACGTCACCGGTTTTACTAAACTTTCCTGAGCGTTCGCGGATTCATCCAAAACTGTTGGGATGTAATTTTCTAGAAAAGCATCCAATGGATCTTTCTCAAACCCATCAACAAGTTCTTTCTGTTTTTTTGCTTCTTTATTAATTCTAAAAAGATTTGATGCGGCACGGGAGAAATACCATTTTTTTCCATCAATTACTTTGTATTCAAGCGAACCATCGTTTTCCCATTTCTTTAAATCATTCTCTTTTGCCTCGGGATAATATTTATTTACAATCTTTAGAACATCCTCAGAAGTTTTATTAAAATCTTTTTTAATCCTATCCTGTCTTTCCTTTTCAAACTGAAGTTCAAATATTTCATCTGAACTTAATTTACTCGATTTTAATTTATCATTAATCAGTGCAGATGCTTTAGTAAACTCTCCTGAATTTACCAAAACATTTATTTCAGTAAATCTTGTTTGAGATGTGATAAAATTTGCAACCATAACTATTAATATTATTGTTTTCATTTTCTACTCTTGGTTGTATCATTTCTGCCTATGCAGGTATGAAATATTATTTAATACTTAAACTTAAAACAATTTAAAACATATTTCATCAAACTTTATGTATTTTTGTTTTAACAAATTCAAACTTCTATGGAAATACTATGAAACCTTCCGAACGTTTGCTTTCACTCGATGTGTTTAGGGGAATTACAATTATGGGAATGATACTTGTAAATAACCCTGGAACATGGGGTGCAGTTTATCCGCCTTTACTGCATGCAAAGTGGCATGGCTGCACACCTACGGATTTAATTTTTCCGTTCTTTCTTTTTATAGTTGGAGTTGCAATTTCATATTCGCTTAGCAAGAGAAAAGCACAGGGTGGTGAAATGAAAAGTTTATACCTGAATATTTTAAGAAGAACTATTATTCTTTTTGGTTTGGGAATTATACTGGCTGGATTTCCGTTTGGACTTTTATTCGGCCACGAGTTTTCCTGGAGTACGATTCGGATTCCTGGTGTGCTTCAAAGAATTGCAATAGTTTATATGATTTCATCAATTCTTTTTCTAACAACAAATACAAAATTTCAATATTGGTTTACAGGAACCATATTAATCTTATATACAATGTTAATGAGTTTAATTCCAGTTCCTGGAGTTGGATATGCAAACTACGAACCAACAACAAATTTGGCCGCTTGGCTAGATCATCTTTTATTAGGCAGTCATCTTTGGTCGGGTACTAAAGTTTGGGATCCTGAAGGAATACTTTCAACACTTCCGGCAATTGGTTCTGCAATGCTTGGTATCTTTACGGGAAATTGGCTAAGAAGTGAAAAAGATCAGACAACAAAAACTGTTTGGCTTTTTGTTTGGGGAAGTGTTTTAATGGTTGCAGGATATGTTTGGGATGGTTGGTTCCCAATCAATAAAAATATCTGGACCAGTTCTTATGTTTTATATACAGCGGGACTTGCATTAAATTTTCTTGCTTTCTGTTATTGGTTTATCGATGTTAAAAAAGTTACCTGGTGGATAAAACCATTTCAGGTTTATGGTTTGAACGCAATTACTGTTTTTTTTCTATCTGGAATTGTTGGAAGAATTATGTACATGGTAAAATGGAACGGAACCGATGGAAGTGTTGTTACTATTAAAAGTTACTTGTTCGATAATTTCTTTTTATCATGGTTAGAACCAATTAATGCTTCGTTAGCATGGGCAATAGTATATATTTTAGTTTGGCTTGGTTTGATGTGGATTCTTTACGCAAAGAAAATTTTTATAAAGGTTTAATTAAATGAAATTTTTATTAATGTTTATTGTTTTATCAAGTTTAATTTTTGCACAGCAAAATCCCTTAGTTACTGTTAAGTATGTTGATCTAAAAAAATATGCTGGTTTATGGTACGAAGTTGCAAAAATCCCAAACAGTTTTCAGGATCAATGCATAAAGAATACAACAGCAAAATATACATTAACTGAGGATGGTGAAATTAAAGTTACTAACTCCTGCATTGATGAAGATGGCGAGGTTGATGATGCAAGTGGAGTGGTAAGAGTTGTAGATAAAAAATCCAATGCAAAATTAGAAGTAAGTTTTGTAAGTTTTCTGGGTTGGCGTCCATTCTGGGGTGATTACTGGATAATTGGTCTGGACGAAAATTATCAATGGGCTATTGTCGGAACTCCCAATAGAAAATATGGTTGGGTTCTTAGTCGTACTCCAAATTTAGATAACACTACTTTGGACAAGATTTTTAGGATTATTAAAGATCAAGGGTATGATCCTAAAAAATTCGAGATATCTAAACAATAAATATTTTAACATTTCATTTTTAGAAACCTTCGAGGCTGTTATAAACCTCGAGGGTTTTATTCAAAATATCTACTCTTAAAGTTTATTCCGGTTCATATTCATGTCTTTTCTTAAATCAAATTGTTTCAAAAGTGTTTCAAATGAAACAAGTCGTACATATTTATTTTTTATGATTTATAACGCTTTTCTCACTATTGATAAGGACAATGAACAATATGTTTCATTTTTGATACAAATAATGCTTGTTAAAGACAAAAATTAGTGGCACAAAGGTTGAATAAGCTCAAGCACTATTAATTTTATGTATTTAAGGAAAATGATATGAAAAAACTCCTATTACTCTTTGTGATTCCACTTTTTTCATTTTTTATCGGATGCACTGAGGATAAAGAAGATGATCAGCCTACTGACACAACAAATAAAGAAGTAGCATCTTGTGAAGGGTGCCATACAAATTATGCACATCTTAAAGCTGTATATACTCCTGATCCTCCATCAACTGGTGGTGGCGGTTGCGGTGGCGAAACTCCACACGTAGAGCCTTATGATAGAGTTTTTATGGGAGGTTCCGGTTATGCAGACTTTAAAAGTGACATACACGGAAAAATTCCTTGCACAGCTTGCCATAATGGAGTTGATAAAACAGCTGATAAAACAGTTGCTCACTCCGGTGATTTTATGAAAAAACCCACATCCGATGCAATTGCAAAATGTGGAAGCTGCCACCCTGATATTGCTTCAAAATCAGAAAACAATATTCATCAGGGATGGGGACAGAAGAGTATGGTTTGTTTGCGTGCCGGTGTTGGAAATGTTCCTGAAGGATTTGATGCGCTTACTCAGGTAATGAAGGATGGTTATAATACTAATTGCGGAAAATGTCATGCAACTTGTGGTGATTGCCATGTTAATCGCCCCAAAGCTGGCGGAGGCGGTTTGTACCAATCTCACAGTTTCTTCAAAACTCCTAATATGGTTGATCATTGTACTACTTGCCACACAAGTCGTGGCGGACATGCATATTTTGGTGTTGGTGCAGGTACAGTTCCAGATGTTCACTTGACTGAAGCAGGATATAATTGTATGAGTTGTCATACTAAACATGAAATCCACGGTGATGGTGTTATGTATGATCAACGATATAAATATCCCGAGTTACCAAAATGTACAAACTGTCATTCAAATATTAATAATTGCCACTCACAAGATTACAATAACTGCGGAAGCTGTCATATCGGAAGTGAAGAGGGTGCAAGAATTCACTCTTATCAAGGATTCAAAATTGGAATGAATCCAATAAAGGATACCAAGACAACATATAAGTTTGCACTATTAAGACAATCTTTAATGGCACCCGATAGCTGGCAGAATTATGGTATTCCAAATCTTGTAAACTTTGATGTAAGACCTACTTATAAATACACAACTCCACATGGAATTATTAAGATAACATCACGTACAGGCCATAAGGATACAAATGGTAACTGGATTGTGAATTCAAATTGTACAGAAGGTTGTCACATTAAGAAGAATTCGGACGGCTCATATACAAATAAAGAACTTTACTTGTTCGATTCAGATTGTCTCAGTTGGGAAAAACCGGCGAACACCGGAATCGTAGTTGATGGCAAACTTCCGGCAAGCTGGCAAGTTAACTAGAAAATAAATTAATACACTTAAACTAAACTTTAGGAGAAAAGTACTATGAAAAACAGAAAATTAATGAATCTGTTGTATTTATTGATCGTATCTTCAATGATATTCTTTAATGTTGGATGTAGTGAAGATGAAACTACTACACCACCAGTTGTAACTGTAAATGAGAGCGAAGAATTAGTAAAATATTTTGAGGCTAATGGTGATTTTATTAACACATCAACACCTACACTTATAACAGCGACAGATGTAAATGCAGCAATACTTGCGAGTGAAAATATTGCTATTCTTGATATAAGAAGTGCTACAGATTACGCTACAGGTCATATTCAAGGTTCAGTAAACGTTGCTCCTGCAGATCTTTTAACTTATTATGCTGCAAACAATTTAGCATCAAAAACTAAAGTTGTAATTGCTTGTTATACAGGACAAACAGCTGGATTTGCAACTGCTATTCTTAGATTAAAAGGATACTCAAATGTTTGGGATCTAAAATGGGGAATGTGCAGTTGGAAATATCCATCAAGATGGCAAACTGCTGCATTAAATGGTCAAACAAACCCAATTACTATCCAAACCACTGCTAATGCAAAAAATGTTGCGGGAAACTTACCTACTTTATCTACTGGAAAAACAACAGGTGTTGAAATTAGAGATACAAGATTAGCAACTGTATTAGCTGAGGGATTTGGGACCGCAAGTATTGATCGTACAACTTTATATACTAATTTATCAAACTACTATATTCTTAATTATTGGCCAGTAGCAGACTATAATGTTGGGCACATTGAAGGTGCTATTCAATATACACCCAAAGTTGATTTAAAGCTTGCTCAATTCTTGAAGACCTTACCTACAAACAAAACAATTGTAGTTTATTGTTATTCAGGTCATACTTCATCTTTTATTGCTCCATTTTTAAGATCATTAGGTTATGATGCAAAATCATTGTTATATGGAACAAATAATTTATTCTATAATACAATGCCTGGTACAAAATGGGTTGATACTGAAAATAAAGACTATCCAGTAGTTCAATAATTATTTATGATGATTTATTGCCTGAAGGTAGAGATATCTTCAGGCAATTTTTTTATGGCAGATAGTTTATTGATTGTTACTTTAAAATAAGCACTTAGTAATCATCTAAATAATTTTTAATAATTGAATATCAGGTTAAAGAAAAAATTAAATGTACAATAGAATAATTCTAAACTTCTTTTCTCTCATAATACTTTCTGCAATAATACTATTCAATGCAGGATGCAGCAAAGAAGAAGATCCAATAACACCATCTGTAATAAATGAGAGTGAAGTACTTCTAAATTATCTTGAATCAAACAATGATTATATAAATAACTCAGGTACATTTATTATTACTGCTTCTGATGTAAATACTTTAAGAATTACTGACCCAACTAAGTTGCTTCTTGTTGATATAAGAGATGCTGTTACATACGCAAACGGACATATTGAAGGCGCTGTAAGAGTTGATTTCGCAAATCTTTACGATTATATCAAAACCATTAATGCCGCTAATTACACTAAAGTTGTAATTGCTTGTTGTTCCGGTCAAACGGCTTCGTATGGTGTATCTTTGCTTAGAGCAATTGGCGGATACAATAATGTTTTTGCACTTAAATGGGGAATGAGCTCATGGGATTCTTCATTTGCACAAAGCTACTGGCTAGCAAACATAAGCAACGCATACGCAACACAATTTGTTAATACTCCATCACCGAGCAAGAATGCCAAAGGGCAATTACCTACTACACTTTCTACGGGTAAAACAAATGGACAGGAAATACTTGAAGCAAGAGTAAAGCTGTTATTTGCGGCAGGATATGCCGAAGCAACATTACCTGCTATTTCTGTGATGCAACATTTAACTGACTATTATGTAATTAGTTATAGAACAGATGCACTTTATCTAAATCCAGGTCATATTCCAGGAGCTATAAATTATGATCCAGCTTATTTACCATTTAAAGGTGCAAATGATTTAACTACAATTCCAACAAATAAAACTTCTGTGTTGTATTGTTTTACAGGTCAAACGAGTTCTTATGTTGGTGCTTATTTAAGATTATTGGGTTATGATGTAAAATCACTATCGTATGGTTCAAACTCAATGATTTATGATATTATGTTAAACGGAAATTTTACAAATACATTTATTCCAGCTAATGAAATAAAAGGTTATCCTTACATTACTGGCAATTAGAATTAAGAATAAATTTATTTAGGTTGATAAAAAAAACGATAAGATCAAAATGAGTGAGATGTTAGCAAATCAATATTTTATGGTAAGAAGATTTTTAGATGCTGAAATTGCATTTGAAAATGTTCTTGTACAGGATCCCAAGAATAAATTTGCAAAAAAGAAAATGATTATTTGTTTAGTACATAATGGTAAAATTAAAAAAGCCCTGGATTTGTTTTACCAGGTTATTTGTGAAGATATTACAACCATTACAAATACTAATATTAGTGATGATGATTGCCCATGTCCTGAAATCATATCAAAGTTTGAAAACTTAAATGAACCTGAATTATCATTTCAATCCAAAATGGAAATTCTTGGTATGCTTTGGCTCTATTGCGATTATTATAAATCAATCCAGCAATTTGAAAAGTTAAAAGAATTTTATCCCAAAGAACCTATCTACTCAAACATTCTAAAAGTCTATAAAGACTTTGTTATTTCAAAAATCAGTTGATCCATTCAAAAATAATTCTGCTCCAGGTCCAACCGGTATTCCAAGTAGAAACCATACAAGAAATAATGTAGTCCATATTATAAAAAATGTAATAGTATAAGGCAGCATTGTTGCAATCAAAGTTCCAATACCTGCCTTTGGATCATACTTGCCTACAAATGCAATTATTAATGCAAAGTAAGACATCATAGGTGAGATTATATTAGTTACACTATCTCCAACTCTGTAAGCCCCTTGCACTAATTCCGGTGAATATCCTAATAACATAAACATTGGAATAAAAACAGGCGCCATAATAGCCCACTTTGCTGAAGCACTTCCTATAAACAGATTTATAAAACCCGAAATAATTATAAATGTTATCAATAGCGGAACTGGTCCGAGACCAGATGATTTTAACAGATTTGCGCCTTCAACTGCTACGATCATTCCCAGATTTGTCCAGTTGAAAAAAGCAACGAATTGAGCAGCAAAAAAAACTAGAACAATGTAAGACCCTAATGTTTCCATTGATTTGTTCATACCCTTAATAACATCTTTATCATTCTTAATCGTTTTTGCGCCGATTCCATAAGCTAATCCAGCAACAACACCGCCCAAAAAAATGAAAGAAACAATTCCGCTTAAGAAAGGGGATTTAAGAATGCTAAATGTTTTTGGATCCCTTAAAAAACCTTGTTCAGGTAATATGCCTGCTAAAATAATTACTGTAAAAACCGAAACTGCAGCAAGAGTATACCACAAACCTCGTTTTTCATCTTGTGTTAATGGTTTAATTTCTTCCGCTTTAACATCACCTTTGTAAGTCCCTAATCTTGGAACGACAATTTTTTCAGTAACCCATGTTCCAGCGGCAGCAATAAAAAATGTTGAGACGAACATGAAATAATAATTTGCCGCAGCATTAACTTCATAGGATTTATCTATAATATGTGCAGCTTCTTGAGTCAATCCTGCGAGTAATGGGTCAATTGTTCCGAGTAAAAGATTTGCGCTGTAGCCGCCTGAAACACCAGCAAATGCGGCTGCTAAACCTGCAATCGGATGTCTGCCTACAGCAAGGAAAATAATTGCAGAAAGAGGAACAAGTAATACGTATCCGATTTCGCTTGCAGTATTTGATAAAATCCCTGCAAAAACTATTACAAAGGTTAAAAGTTTTTTAGGAGCCTTTAGGACAAGTAGTCTTAAAGAAGTTCCGATTACACCACTATGCTCTGCTACTGCAATTCCTAAAAGTGAAACAAGTACTGTTCCTAATGGGGCAAATGAAGTAAAGTTAGTTACAAGATTTAAAATTATTCGATGTAATCCTTCAACAGAAAGAAGGTTTATTGGTTTAATTTCCTGTCCTGTACCCGGATGTAATACTGATAAATTAAACTGACTGACAATCCAAGACAGCGCAATTATTCCAAGTGCAAACAATGCAAAAAGTGTGGTTGGATGAGGAAGTTTGTTACCAACTTTTTCAATAACACCTAAGAATTTTTCTATATACTTATTAGATTCTACTGTTGTGTCAGTCATTAAATATTTTCCTTGGATTAGTTTAGAAATGAAATAAAGTATAACGGAATTTTAAGACAATATAAAAAAAAACTTTTATTAGATGCTACATAAAAAGAGAGATTTTTAACTGAGGGCAGTATTATTGTTATAGGCAATTGATTCTCGTTTCTACAGAATGACAAATTAACCTTGGTTTGAACGAGAGTCCTAATGCTTTAATTAAAATAAATAGAAATTGAATTTATTTTTTCTCAGAATTGAAGAAAAAGCATTTTACTTTTCCGTCGAAATCTGTCGTTATAAATTTATTATTGGCTAAAGCAGTAATTGTATTTATTAATCCATTCGTAGATTTATGCTGCCACAAAATTTGACCGGTTTCAGAATCTAAAGAATATATCATTCCATTTTTTGTTGGATAGAAGATTACTCCATCTTTTTCCACAATTTGAGATGAACTAATATCATAACCAAATCCGCAGTTTGTAATCCAAAATGGTTCTTCAAGTTTATCAGAAACAGGCAAAGCAAGAATTGTATCATTCATTGTTCTGATAAAAAGTACTTCACCATCTTCTGATAATCCAACAGTTTCCCTTACTTTAAATTTTCCAGTTCTCCAAAATTCATTTCCTGTTTCAATATCAACTGCACTTAATTTTCTATCAGGTGCTGCAAAGAAAACTATACCATTTGAAACTACGGGCCAGCACGCAGCAGGAGAGTAAAAGATTCCTTTGTGATCACCTTTCCATTTCCAAATTAGATTTCCTGTTTCGGAATCAAGACAATAAAAATTTTCATCCCATGCACCAAATAAAATTTTATCATCATAAAAAACAGGTTTGGTCTCAACAAATCCATTCAATCCTTTAAACTCCCATATAAGTTTTCCTGTTTCTAAATCAATAGCACAAAATGTTCTATCACTGCCGCCAATAAAAACAATATCATCTTCAATAATCGGACAACCGAGAACGGCAGCATTGGTTTTGTATTTCCAAATCAGATTTCCATTTTTAGAATTCAAACAATAAATCGAACTATCTGCACTCCCAAAAACCACTGATTTACATTTAACAGCCGAAGTTGAGTAAATAGCATTTTGTGTTTTATATTTCCAATTAACTGATCCATTTGATAAACTTAAAGAATAAAAATAACCCGAAGCATCACCAACAAAAACTGAATTATCTTTTACAACGGCCGAAGATCCAATTGTGTAACCAGAATTAAATTCCCAAACAGATTTTACTTCAGAATATTTTTCATTGATTGAGTAATTTGGACGCGTTTGTTCAAACAGCAACGCTTCATAATTTCTTTGCTGCAGTGGAAATTGATGCCAAAGTTTAGTCTCCGTATTCGGAGTTCTTTCAGAGAAATAAATTGAATCATTTTTAAATTCCACAATTGTATATCCGCCAATTATTTCATTCGCTCTTAGATTTGATCTGCCCATTATTCCGGGAATAGTTTCAAAGTCATAGACTTTATTTGTATGACCATGTCCAAACAAAACAGCTTGTGTATTTACATTTTTTAACCGATCAAGCATTTCATACCAATTAGCAATCTCTTCATCAATTGGATAATGAGTGACGAAGATTATTGGTTGATTTGAATTCGGTAGCGAAACAATAAGTGAATCATACCAGCGCAAATCCTCCGGTGCCCAATGTCCATCAGCCATCCGCATTCGTGGTCCCTGATGTAAACCAATGAAAAGAAATTTATCGAACTCAAATACGAAGCGATCATTACCCCATAATTTAAGAAAATCTGTACAGCCTGATTCAGACCATTTTGTATCGTGGTTACCGGGGATTATGTAATAAGGATTTTTAAGTTCATCAAGAATTTTTTTTGCCAAAGTTAATTCCACTAAAGTACCGGTTGCCGTTATATCTCCAGAAATAATTGTAAAAGGAATATCATCCGATGAATTAATATCTTCAATACTTCTTTTTAAATCCGCTTCTGCTGTTGGATATCCGATATGAATGTCCGTAAGCCAAGCGAATTTAAAATGTTGAGCAGTTAAAAAGCTTGAGCAGAATAAAATAAGACAGAGAATTTTTTGCATAAAGTTTCACATTAATTATAATTTATTCAATTCGGAATAAAACAAATTGTGTTTTTTTAAACCATTTTATCAACTAAACCATTAAATCGTTCTTCAAAAAGTTGATGAATAAAATTCATATCTTCTTCACTGATCGATATAATTGGTTTTGTATTCTTTTCTGCCTGTTCAGGAGTTTTTATTCCAGGGATAACAGTTGAAACTCCTGTATGATCAAGAATAAAACTTAATGCAAAAGTTGTTTTATCTACATTATATTTTTCTGCGAGAGGCAAAACATCTTCAAGCGCTTCTAGCAAGTCTGATAGGAATTCAGGTTCTAATCGGAAAAAACGATGATCATTTTTATTGAAACGAGTTTCTTTGCTGAACTTTCCAGTAAGTAAACCGAATTGTAAAGGAATTCTTGCAATTATTCCATAATTATTTTCGGAGGCGGTCTTAATTAATTTTAGCGATCGCTGATTTATAATATTTAAAACAAGTTGAAATCCATCTGCAATATTTCTTTCAATTAAGAACTCAGCCTCGGGATATGGATTAAATGTATTAAGTGAAATTCCCCAATAACGAATTTTGCCTTTACACTTAAGTTCTTCCATTGCTTCAATACATTCACCATTTTTAAGATGATCAAGCTTTGCCGAATGTAACTGATAAAAATCTATTTTATCTCTTCTCAATCTTTTTAAAGATTCATCACAGGATTTTAAAATGTGTTTTTTTGTATAGTCTAAAAGTATTTTTTCATCTTCCACTCTGTGCCCGACTTTAGATGCAATGATCACATCATCACGATTTCCAAAAACCTTTCCAATCAATTCTTCAGAATGACCGAATCCATAAAAATCTGCGGTATCATAAAAATTAATTCCGAGATCAAAAGATTTATTTAGTGCAAGAATGGAAGTGTTGTCATCAACATCACCCCAGCCAATAGCAACATCGCCAACCATTGCGGGTCCACCAATTCCCCAGGTTCCAAATCCGATTTCAGTAACTGATAGATCTGTTTTACCGAACTTTCTGTATTTCATATTAAAGCTTTGTAGTTATTTAGTTTAATGTTTATTGCAAATTTTATTTTAAATAGTGCTTAAAATAAAAAGTCACCCATCAGCTTTACTAAGGGTGACATTAATAAGTTGTAATGAATCTTCTATCTCTTACTTCATTAAAATCATCTTTTTACTTTGTTTAAAGTTATCAGTAATCAAAGTATAAAAATAAATTCCACTTGATAGATTATTCGCATTAAAATCAACCGAGTAATTTCCTGCAACAAGATTATCATTAACTAATGTTGCTACTTCTCTTCCAAGCAAATCCGTGATAAAGACTTTTACATCTGTAGTTTGTGGCACGCTGAATTTAATCTGTGTACTTGGGTTAAAAGGATTTGGAAAGTTTTGCTGTAAAGAAAATTCTGTGGGAGCAATTGTTCCGGTTTCTTCTTTAACATTAGTTGGACTGAATGATGCAGTTCTTACATCATCAAAATATATTGTGCCAGTGTTTTGATTTCCTGAAACATAAGTCATTTGGAAACTATCAAAACTTAGCGGCGGTTCAAAAACATTATTACCAATCCAATTACCCGTTTGTCCTAGTGATAAATCCCATGTTACAAGTTTCCATCCTATCCAATTAACATCATACCATGGACTAACCTCAAAATTTCCAGGTGAAGTTTCTCTAACTGCAAATCTAAATTTATTATTTGATCCATCACCAAACATAAATACCTGCAATAGTGTACTTGGTTGAAAAGTTGGACTTGAAGGTGAAAAATATTCTCTGATTAACCAGTTTGGTGCACTCACATTCCAATCATAATCTAACTGCATTGATTTTAGACTTCCAGTATTTGCATTTAAGACTGTAGTATTAGATATAATATTTGTTGTAAGTGGATTGACTCCAACCGTACTACCAGATGTTTCAGGCTGCCACCAGTTACCAATACCAATATCAAAATTATCTATTACACTTTGAGAAAAATAATTTGAATTTCCAGTTGAAAATTCAACATTGTAATCTGAGGTAGTTGGATTGCCAAAAATATCTTCGATACCAGCTTGAACTTTAATAGTGTATGCTTCGTTTTCAACTAATGGTGTCGTTATAAAAAAGTTTAACACGCTTCTTCCGTTTACGACATAGTGTTTTAGAAGTCCAGCCGTATTTGTTTGAGTTGAGTTTCTTACTACTTTAAATCTACTCGAAATTGTAGAAGTTTTTAGCAGTTCATCAAAGGAAACATTAATAACGGGTCTATATTCAACATTTGCGGATCCGGGTGTTGGATAAACATCCGATACACTTGGGGCAAGTATATCAGCAACTTTTGTTTTAATTGTTAAGGTATATGGATCACCGCCAACTCCATTTCCATCTCCATCAAACGGATGACCAAATTTGCCTAGGGAACTTCCCCCGATAGTTACTTGATACTCACTATTAAATACAAAGTTGGTTGTGTTTAAGGTAACAGTTTGATCAGTGTTGCTCCAAACAGTTGTATATGTAACTGCAGGAGAGATAGTTAGGTTTGCTTCAACAGAGGATTTATTCATTTGTCTTGTAAAGTTTATAACTAAACTCTCAACACCGGGATATAAACTATCATTCTGTAAAGGCACAGTTGATGCTATCGTAGGTGGTACATTTGAAACTAGATTCACATCTTTGAAAGTAAAAAATGTATCTGACATTGTAACATCAGCGGTATAAAGATCAAAACCGCTTGCAGCCACTTGAAGTTGGTGAGTTCCAGCCGGAATATCTTCAAAGTAATAAAAACCGTTTCTTAATAAATTTGGATCGCTTGAATACTGATAGAATAAAGACTGCCAGGTATCAGTCGTATCAACCTGTCCATTTAAAGAAACAATGGCACCGTTAATCGCTAAACCTGATTCCAGATCTTTAACTATACCGACTGCAGTTCCTGCAAACGGTCTAACGGCATCATGGTTTTAGCTTCAAGTCTTTTCCAACTTTCATTCATGTTTAATTGATTCTGTATTGGATTTGTATGAAAACCAGCTTCACTTAACTCAGAAGCCATATTGGTTTCGCGGTTAACGTGCAGATAAGGAGTAGAACCGGCAACCTGATAAAAATCTCTATCACCAAGTGCACCACGGGTTGTGGTTCTCATTCCTGCGGTTAGTAATCCAA
>OEIV010001025.1_pt1 | contig 13628 bp, 12 predicted proteins | sample 1539231 | NCBI WGS metagenome assembly OEIV01 (sample SAMN03794762, study PRJEB22550) | activated sludge metagenome | feature: wastewater treatment plant; material: activated sludge; isolation source: Wastewater treatment plant of a petroleum refinery complex | place: Argentina: Buenos Aires ...
TCTCCAACTTCGTGATGTATTCTTTATAAATGACAATTTGGGTTGGGTCGTTGGTACACAAGGAAAAGTTTTAAAGACTACTAATGGCGGAAATTCATGGCAAAATATTTCTATCAACACATCTGTTAGTCTAAATTCAGTCTGGTTTGTTTCCGCAGATATTGGTTTTATTGCCGGAAGCAATGGGTTAGTGTTTAAAACCATTGATGGAGGAACAACTTGGAACTCATTTAACTTAGGGTATAATACAATTCTAAATGAAATACAGTTTATTCAAAGTGAAATCGGATTTATAACGGGGGATAATGGGCTGATATTTAGAACAACAAATATGGGTACTTCATGGAGTCTGCAGTATACAAATTCTTATGCTTCAATATTTGGATTAAAAATTCTTACCTCACAAGTTGCTATAGCAACTGGAGAAGGCGGAATAATCTACAAAACAACTAATGCTGGTAATACTTGGAATACGGTAGCAGCAAACGCTAATTCCCAATGGATACAAGCTGTGGATTTTGTCAATAGTACAACTGGTTTTTCTGTATCTGGATGGGGAATTGTTCTTAAAACAACTAATGCTGGGAATTCGTGGTTTCAAACTGAGTATATTACATCAGAGCATTTAGAAGATATTACCTTTGTTAACAGCAGTAAGGGATATATTGTTGGTAACCACGGGTTGATTCTTAGTACTTCAGATGCCGGCCAATCATGGAATCAAGTGAACAGTGGGACTGATAAGTGGTTAAACTCCGTGTTTTTTGTAAATGAAAACGCAGGATGGATAGTTGGTAGCGAAGGCGTTATTCTAAAATATTCAAACTAACACAAAATTTTTGAAGGGCGCACAACAGTTAATGTGTGCCCAGCTATATCATTTCTTTTTAATACCCCAATTAAACTTTATCTTTAAAAGAATAAATAATTATTTTTGCTTTATATGAATAATCATAAAATTGATATACCCGGGAAAGATGATAATAGACAATATGACTATTCCCAAAATCAATCTCAGAACCGAGCAGAATATGATTATATCATTCAATTAGTTTCATCTGGTTCGAGGGTAATAGATCTAGGTTGTGGTAACGGTTCCTTATTAAAAAAACTTGTTGAAGAAAAAAATGTAATTGCTCAAGGTATAGAAATATCTGTAAGCGGTGTTGAAGCTTGCAGGAATAAAGGATTAGATGTATTACAAACCCGAATCGATGAAAAGTTACCATTCAAAAATTTTGAATTTGATTTCTCAATTTGCAATGTTACAATGCAAATGGTTATGTACCCGGAAGTATTGCTAAAAGAAATGAAACGAATTTCAAGATATCAAATCATCTCATTTCCAAACTTTGCATTTTATAAAAACAGAATTGATTTACTTTTTAACGGAAGAATGCCTAGGCCTATGTTATTTGATTACAAATGGTATAATACAGGACATATTCATCAGTTTTCAATTAGTGATTTTTATGAATTGTTGAATGATGTTGGAGGAATAAAAGTAGAGCAATTACTTTGGGCCAAAACAAATAATACGATTAAAGATTATTTGAGCAGAACATTTCCAGATTTATTTATGGCAATACCAATTTTGTTCTTATCAAAAAAAGATGCTTGATAAAATTAAAAAAATAATTGAAGACCAGTATTTTAACCCTGGTTTATTGGGACTTATTGTAAATCCATTTTATATCGCCCGCAAAGGCTTATATAATAATCTTTCATCTTTGGGGCAGAAGATTACTGGTAAAACTCTTGATGTTGGCTGCGGGACTAAACCTTATCAGAAATTATTTAATCATTCAACTTATGTTGGACTGGAGTTCGAGACGGGTATTGATTCAGAAAAAAAAGTGGCTGATTATTATTATGATGGTAAAACATTTCCTTTTAAAGAATCAGAATTTGATTCAGTGGTTACGAATCAGGTACTAGAACATGTATTTAATCCTGATGAATTCCTAAGTGAAATAAATCGCGTGCTAAAACCAAATGGAAAACTTCTTTTAACAGTTCCTTTTGTGTGGGATGAACATGAACAGCCTTATGATTATGCAAGATATTCTTCGTTCGGTTTGAAGGCACTGCTTGAGAAAAACGGTTTTGAAGTTTTAGATCTAAGAAAGAGTGTAAATGATTATAGCGTTCTAGTGCAATTGTTTAGTGCTTATGTTTATAAAATAACAAGACAAAATATATTTATAAAAAACCTTGCTTTGATTTTAGTAATTGTCCCGGTAACTATTTTTGGAATTTTAATTTCTAAAATTTTACCAAAGAATAACGATTTATATTTAGACAACATCGTTCTTGCCGAAAAAATATAACTATGTATAACTTCTGCACATTATTCGATTCTAACTATTTATCTCGCGGGATAGCTTGTTATCGTTCATTAGAGAAGCATTGTAGTGATTTTCATCTTTACATTTTTGCGTTTGATGAAAAATCATACAGTAACCTAAAGAAACTGGACTTAAAAAAAGCTACGATCATCTCTCTTAATGAGTTTGAAGATGAAAAATTATTGACTGTAAAACCTACCAGGTCTATCGCTGAGTATTGCTGGACATCCACATCATCAACAATTCTGTATGTGCTTAAAAACTTTAATGTGGATAATTGTACCTACATCGATTCGGATATATTTTTCTATTCATCTCCAAATGAGATTTTTGATGAAATGGGTGATAAATCTATTCTGCTAACGGAGCACAGATATTCACCGCGATATAATAAAGAATTGAAAGCAGGAAAATATTGTGTTCAGTTTGTAACATTCAAGAATGATGAACGAGCTTTGAAGGCTTTGAATTGGTGGCGCGATAGATGTATCGAATGGTGTTACAATCGTTTTGAAGATGGAAAATTTGGTGACCAGCTTTATCTTGATGATTGGACTGAGAGATTTGAGGGTGTTCATGTTATGCAAAATCTTGGCGGCGGTCTAGCTGCATGGAATATTCAGCAGTACAGTTTTGAAAATGTTGATGGAGATTTAATAGGTACTGAAATTAAAACCGGTAAAAAGTTTAATGCTGTATTTTATCATTTTCACTATCTCAAATTCTTTAAGAACAATCAAATTGAGCTGGGGAGGAGAATATTGAATAAAAACATTTTAGATACTTTTTATGAACCATACATAAATTTTCTGGAGGGAATCAAATCAGAAATTAAAACGCTTGATAGCTCATTCGATCCTAATGGGTCAACAGAAAAACCAGTAAATTGGAAAACACCATTGTTGTATATTTACAGAAATTTATTTGGAGTTTATAATATTTTTAACAAATCGAAATTTGTAAAATAGCTTATGGCAAAACTAATACATTTAAAAACTTTTTCAGATAATCGTGGAAATCTTACTGTTATTGAGGACCAAATCCCATTTGAAGCCAAGCGTGTTTTCTATATCTATGGAGTAGATGATTCTGTACGAGGCGGACATAGACACAAAACAACAAGACAGGCTGCGGTTTGTATTCACGGTAGTTGTATTGTTTCTAATAATGACAGCAAAATTAAAGAAGATTTTCTTTTAGATCATCCGAGTAAATGTCTTTTGTTAGAGACTTATGATTGGCATACAATGCATCATTTTACTCCAGATGCAGTTTTGCTGGTTTTTGCCAGTACAAAATTTGATCCTGCGGATTACATTTATGAGGAATACAAGTGATAGAGTACGAAAACTTATATAAATCAAATTCAGTCTTTTTTGAAGAGCTAAAAATAAGTTTTGATGATACTCTTAACTCAGGCTGGTTTATACTCGGTAAAAAAGTTGAAAAGTTTGAACAGGAATTTTCTTCATATCACAATTCAAAGTATTGTCTTGGTGTAGCCTCAGGACTTGATGCTCTTCTTCTATCACTAAAAGCTTTTGATTTTGAAAAGGGAAGTGAAGTAATAGTCCCCTCAAATACTTATATAGCTACGATTCTCTCAATTCTTCATGCTGGTCTAAAACCTGTTTTGGTTGAGCCTGATATTCTGACATACAATATTGATCCAAAAAAGATTGAAGAAAGCATCACTAATAAAACTAAAGTCATAATGATTGTGCATCTGTACGGAAAAAGTTGCGAGATGGATAAGATTGCAGAGATTTGTGGAAAGTATAAACTAAAACTAATTGAGGATTGTGCTCAGTCTCATGGTGCTAAATTTAAGGGACAGTTAACAGGAACATTCGGAGAATTTGGTGCATTCAGTTTTTATCCTACAAAGAATCTTGGCGCCTTGGGTGATGCTGGAGCGGTAATTACAAATGATGAATCGCTTGCGATAAAAATAAAAAGATTAAGAAATTACGGCTCCGATGTTAAATACTATAATGAAGTTGTGGGATATAATTCAAGGTTAGATGAAGTGCAGGCTGGATTTCTTAGTATCAAACTAAAATGGCTTAATGAGATAAATACTCACAAACATAAACTCGCTCAAATCTATTTCGATAATCTTAAAGATGATTTTATTAAACCGGTGGTTGATAAAAATTACTTTGATGTTTACCATATCTTTAATATTAGACATAAAAAAAGGGACGAATTAAAAGATTACTTATTTAAAAATGAGATTAAAACTGATATTCATTATCCTGTAGCTCCGCATAAACAAAAGGCATTGAAAAATATTCTGGAAGGTAGTTATCCCCTATCTGAAGAAATTCATAATACGACTTTGAGTTTACCTTGTTCTTTTGGACATACTGAAGAAGAAATTTACCAGGTAGTTGAAGTAATGAATAAATTCTAATGGAAGTTTAAGATACCAGAAAATTCTTTTGATATAGTTGCACGATCATATTTTAAAATTGCTTTTTGATTTTCATTTTTTTGAAAATTAGCTCTAAAGAATTCTTCAACATTTTCATCATATCTAAACATCATTCCTGCATTAGCCTCTTTAAGGATTTGTTTTACCTCTTCATTGTTCTCACCAAAAGCAATAATTGGATTTCCCGTTCGCATTGCCTCGAATAACTTGCCTGGTACATGGCGCGGTTCTGATGAACAAACTAACAACATATCAGCCACGCATATTTGTTCTATCATTTTGGGATAAGAAAGAAATCCTGCAACCTGAACAGAATCTTTTAGACCAAGATTGGTTAAATAATCCAAAATTTCTTTATCAACAGTACCTATGAATAGTATTTTTAATTTATCTCCATTCTCATTCTCTATTTTAATTTGATCCCAAAGTTTTTTGGGATTTTGATATGCAAATATGTTACCAGCATGGACTAATAATTTTTCTTTACTATTCTCTTTTTGAAATGAAAGTCCTGTAAAAGCAGTTTCATCATAACCCCAATAAAGAACAGATGATTTTGATTTTAGAAACTCATATTTGTTAATATAATCCTGTTGTGTTGATTTATTAACGAATATAACTTTTTTGGCATTTTGCATTACAGATTTTTCAAAATGATTATCCAACTTCAAAGTAATAGGATTACGATTGAAGTTTTTGTAGTAAATAATATCAACCCAAGGATCAATAAGAACAGGAAAGTGAGGGATAGAAAATTTTTTACTAAGGTTTAATCCAATGAGATGAGAACTATGTGGCGGACCAATAGAAACTATTGCATCGACCTTACTTTTTTTTAGAAACTCTTTTGCTTTACTAATTGCAGTGTAATTCCAGCCGACCCTGGCATCCGGTACAAACAAATTCATTCTAATCCAGATCGAAATCCGATGTGCAAGATTTTTATTCTCAAGTGAAATTGTTTCTGAAGCTACGAGCTTCTCGTCTGGTTTTTTACCGATAAACTTTCTGTAGAGGTCAAATGGCTCAAGTGCTTTTGATTTTAGTATTTTCCAATTCGGATCAACTTTATTTAATAGACTTTCATCTTTTTGAGTAAAAGTTTCCTCCTCAACAGTAAGGATAATTGGTTCAATTTCATCTTTTGGCAAATGTCGAATAATATCCAAAGGCCAATGAAGAGAGGCCTTACCTGATGGAGGCCAAAAATAAGATATGAACAAAACTTTTTTCATAATTAGGATTTGACTCCAACAAATCTTATCACATCAGCCTTTCCTTTGTGATGTTTTCCTTCATCCAATTGTATAGATTTTGATTCCATGGTTTCAATTCTAAGGTCATTAGTTAAACTTAGTACATCATTCTCTGAATAAAGAAGATCAATAGATCTTGGACCACCGGAAATATTATTTATTTGTTCTTTGCTAAATGCTTCAATAAGTAGTCTTCCGTTTTTATTAAGAGAGAGAATTGACTTACTAAATATTGATGTTCTTAATTCTAATGGGAGATGGAGAAATATCATAACGACTAAATCATAATCGTTTTCCTTAAAGTCATAATCATTCAAATCAGAAACAGCGTAATTAATCTTAACATTATTTTCTTTTGCTAATTTTAAGGCTTTATCCTTAGCGGATGAACTAAAGTCAACAGCATCAACCTGCCAACCAAGTTTTGCAGCATAAACGGCATTCCTTCCCTCACCTTCACCAAGAAAAATCGCTCTTCCTGGAATAATTTTATCAATTTGCTCCTTAAAAAATTCATTAGGATCAGTTCCGTATGCAAATTCTCTTTCAGAATATCTGCTGTTCCAAAAATCTTTACTCATTTAAATATTATTTTAGTGATTATTTGTAGTAAATTTATCGAATAAAATTTATATCGGAAAGCAATTCAATTATAATTGGATTTAGTATTTTTAAGTATCAATGTAATTAAAAATTAAAGAGTTAATAAAAGTGGACATAAAAAATCTTCAAAAATTTATTGTTGTGGGTGATAGAGTGCTTATCAGACCTCAAGAAGATGCAAATAAAACAAATAGTGGATTATATTTACCAGCAGGTGTAGCCGAGAAAGAAAAAATTCAAAGTGGATATGTAATTAAAGTTGGTCCTGGTTATGCAACATCTGCTCAAAATGAAGATGAATCCTGGAAGGGGAATACGGATCAAGTAAAATATATTCCACTACAGGCTAAAGATGGCGACCTTGCGATATTTTTAAGAAAAGAAGCGTTTGAAATAGAATTTGAAAAAGAAAAATTTTTAATCGTACCTAACTCTGCAATATTATTGCTTATCAGAAATGATGATTTTGCAATCTGATTATTAAAAGATTAATACTGCAACTGCAAATAAAAACGATGAAGCAATAACTATCTTCATAATAATTGAAAAATCATTTTTTCGTTCGGTCGCAAAAACTCTTCCGTAATTAAAATCTGATATCATATTTGAATTAGTTACAGCAGCTTTCATATCATTTACCATCTATTATAGTTTAAGTCACCAGATTTTATCCTTAATCACTTAATTGCAGGATAAATGAATCTGATCATTTCTACACAAAAAGTATGCTGAAAAACACTCGTCGGTAATGTGATTAATTAACGGTTTTGTCGGTAAAATTTTCGTGCGTGGGAAGTAGATGAAATATAACCCGCCAGATTTTTCGTCAGATTAATCGTTTTTAAACTATTTTTTTTAATCTTCGCGAATTTTTTTAAGTTTCCTCTGTAATGTTCTTTCGCTTACACCTAGAACTGTAGCAGCTTTTCTAACGTTGTTATTTAAAGCTCCCATCACATTAATGATGTGTTTTTTCTCGGCCTCTTCGAATGAAATCAGTACTTCCGATTTTTGTAATTCTATTTCTCTGCTGTCATTTACTTTTGGAATTTCAACGGTGCTTAACCTTTGATTATCATCTGACTGAACAACGGAATTAAAAATAATATTTTCCAGTTCACGTACGTTTCCAGGGAAGGGATAATTCCGCAACTGAGCAATTGCTTCACGAGTTAAGCCTAATATATTTTTATTGTAAGTAGTGTTTGCAATCTTAATCAGGTAATTGGATAACAATACTACATCGTTGCCTCTTTTGCGCAATGGCGGCAAACTTATATGTCCCCGATTAAGCCTGTAATAAAGATCCGCACGAAAGTTGCCCTTATTGACAGAAGCTGCTAGATCTCTATTTGTTGCGGCTATAATTCTAACATCTAATTTTATTGGATTAGAACTTCCGCTCTTGAAAATTTCGTTGTATTGAATTGCTCTAAGAAGCTTGCCCTGCAGTTCTTTAGGCAACTCGCCAATCTCATCAAGAAAAATTGTTCCACCGTTTGCGGCCTCAAAATATCCCGGCTTATCATCAATTATGTCGGAAAATGAACCTTTTACATTTCCGAACAACTCGCTTTCAAAAAAAACTGGTGAAATTGATGCAAGGTTAACTGCAACATATGGGTTGGATTTTCTTGGTGATAATTCGTGAATTTTTTTTGCTAGAAGATCCTTTCCTGTTCCGGTTTCACCAACGATAAGAATTGTTTCATTTGTTGGAGCAAAAATTTCAACAAGATTGAAAACTCTGTGCATGGTTTCAGAATCAGAAATAATATTTGAAAACTTATTCTCGTGAGTTTTTGGAGTTAATCCTTCTGATCTTAAAACGTCTCTTTCTTTTTCAAGTAGTTTATAGCCAATGGCTCTCCGTATTGTCAGAAGTAATCGATCGGTATCAGGTGGCTTTATAATGAATTCATAAGCGCCAAATTTAATCGCTTCAAGCGCAATCTCTTTATCATCTACTGCTGTTACAATAATTACAGGGATGTTTGGGTATTCTGGTGTAATTTGTTCGAGTAACTGAAGCCCGTTCATTTGGGGCATGTAAATATCTAGTAAGATAAGATCTATCTTTTGATTTTTTAGAATGGCAGGTACATTTAATGGATTAGATTCAGTGATGACATTCGTGTACCCTTCCTGCTGAAGGATACTTTTCAGCAATTCAAGATATGATAGCTCATCATCGACTAATAAAATAGATTCCTTCAAAACGAATGCCTCTTTAGCTCATTAAATTTAATAAAAGAAAGAAATTAGTAATCTGGAATAGTACAAAGCACTTAACTTCTTGTTAATAATCAGCTTTAATCATCAATTTCCGTACAAATATTTTTGACAGTTTATTCGCTTAAATTTTTTTCAATTATCAATATTTAAGCAATTTTGAGATATATTCATTTCAAACTTTACCGAAAAGCTTGAATATTTTACATATAGTATTTTCTGGTAACACTTTTAGCCGACAAAATTAACGCCTAATTGAATTACAAAACTCGCAATACTATTAAAACTCTAATTTCTTATCTTTGTTCACAAAAAAAATAATTACATTATTAAAAGGTAAAATCATGACAGCAAATTATGATATGATCAAAAAAGTTTACTCTAATTACAAAGATCGATTAAACGAAATACGAAAAGTTGTTAATCGTCCATTAACTTATGCGGAAAAAGTTTTGTACACTCATCTTTACGATAAAGCAACAAAAGAATTTTCTGGTGGAAAAGATTATGTTGATTTAGCTCCGGATCGAGTTGCGATGCAGGATGCAACAGCACAAATGGCACTATTGCAATTTATGTCTGCTGGTAGAAAAACAACGGCTGTGCCCTCAACTGTTCATTGTGATCATTTAATTCAAGCGCAGGTTGGTGCGGTTGAAGATCTTGATCGTGCAACAACTGAGAATAAAGAAGTTTACGATTTTCTTGAAAGTATTTCACAAAAATTTGGAGTTGGATTTTGGAAGCCGGGTGCAGGTATCATTCATCAGGTTGTTTTAGAAAATTATGCTTTCCCTGGCGGAATGATGATTGGAACAGATTCTCATACTCCAAATGCCGGTGGACTTGGAATGATTGCAATAGGTGTTGGAGGTGCTGATGCTGTGGATGTTATGGCTGGAATGCCATGGGAATTAAAATGGCCAAAACTTATTGGCGTTAAATTAACAGGAAAACTTAACGGCTGGACATCCGCAAAGGATGTTATACTTAAACTTGCTGGAATTTTAACAGTAAAAGGCGGTACAGGCGCAATCGTAGAATATTTTGGTGATGGGACAAATTCAATTTCCTGTACAGGCAAAGGAACTATTTGTAATATGGGCGCAGAGATTGGTGCTACAACTTCTATATTTCCTTTCGATGAGAAGATGGCATCTTATTTAAGAATTACAAAACGTGTTGATGTTGCTGCGCTTGCTGAAGGACTAGCTGATGAACTTTGTGCGGATAAAGAAGTTTTTGCAAATCCTGAAAAATATTATGATCAGGTTATTGAAATAAATTTAAGCGAACTTGAACCACATCTTAACGGACCTTTTACACCTGATAAAGCATGGCCAATCTCTAAAATGAAAGAAGCAGTTAAGAGTGAAAACTTTCCAGATAAAGTTTCTGTCGGTTTGATTGGAAGTTGTACTAATTCCAGTTACGAAGATATTGATCGCTCCGCAAGCATTGCAAAACAAGCGCTTGCAAAAGGTATAAAAGCAAAAGGGCAGTACACAATTACTCCGGGTTCTGAACAAGTCAGAGCTACAATCGAAAGAGATGGACAATTAAAAACATTAACTGATATCGGCGGAGTTATTCTTGCAAATGCTTGTGGTCCTTGTATCGGAATGTGGAAGAGAATGGATATAAAAACTGGTGAAAGAAACACTATTGTAACATCGTTCAACAGAAATTTTGCAAAACGTAACGATGGAAATCCTGAAACACTTGCATTTGTTGCATCGCCTGAGATTACGACCGCTTTAGCAATAGCAGGCAGCTTATCTTTTAATCCTATTACAGATGAACTTGTAAATGAAAAAGGTGAGAAGGTTAAACTTGATGTACCAAGCGGAGAAGAATTACCACCACACGGATTTGATGAAGGTAGTGCCGGTTTTGTTGCTCCTGCTGAAGATGGAAGTAAGGTAGAAGTTAAAGTTGATCCAAATAGTGATAGATTACAATTGCTTACTTCTTTCTCTCCATGGGATGGGAAAGATTTATTAGATATTCCTGTGTTGTTAAAAGCTTTTGGTAAATGTACAACAGATCATATTTCTATGGCTGGACCATGGTTAAAGTATCGAGGACATCTTGACAATATTTCCAACAATATGTTTATCGGAGCTATAAATGCTTACACTCAAGAAGCAGGAAAAGTAAAAAATATTTTTACAGGAGAAACTAAATCTGTTCCTGAAGTTGCGAGAGAGTATAAAAAGCATAATCACAATTGGGTTGTTGTTGGCGATGAAAATTATGGCGAAGGTTCATCACGAGAGCATGCCGCAATGGAACCAAGATTTCTTGGTGGAAGAGCAATCATCGTAAAAAGTTTTGCGCGAATACATGAGACAAATCTAAAGAAACAGGGAATGCTTCCGCTTACTTTTGCTGATCCAAAAGATTACGATAAGATAAAAGAAGATGATAAAATAGATTTATTGATTTCATCATTAGCTCCGGAAAAACAAGTTAAGATGATTGTTAAGCATAAAGATGGAAGCAAAGATGAAGTGATGTTGAATCAAACATTTAACGCTGCACAAATAGAATGGTTTAAGGCAGGCAGCGCATTAAATCTTATTGCAAGTAAACAAAAGTAATACTTAATAAATTTGCTGTTTTTAAAGGCGATTTAATTGAGTCGCCTTTTTTGTTTATGGATCAATAAACTTTGTGTTCTTCGTGTTGATTTTAGCTTTGTGTGCTTTGTGGTTAAGGGTATTTTTTACCACAAAGAACTCAAAGAGTTTCTCAAAGAGCACAAATAAATAAAAACTATTTAACTTCAGATCCATAAACTTTTTCCAATAAATCAGAAAGAGTTTTCTTCTCTGTATTAGAAAGAGTTTCTGAAACGTAAGAACTCAAAGCATTAATTTCCGGATGTGATTTATCCAAAAGTTTTATCCCTTTTTCTGTAATTCGAGTCATTGAAAGTCTTTTATCTTCAGTTGAATTAAATCTTTCAACTAACTTTTCTTTCATCAATCTATCTATTATTCTGGTTACATCAGGGGCGGGTTCAATCATTCGGGAAATAATATCACAACGCGGATGACCATTTGGATAAACTCCCTTTAAAATACGAAGCACATTATATTGCGGAAAAGTCAAGCCATACTTGCTCATAACTTCATCGTGTTTGGTACGCAGAAAATAAGATGTTACGAAAATATTTAATGCAACTTCCTGATCAAGGCTTTCAAACTTTGTTTGTTTAAGCCATTGTTTTAGTATTTCGCCCATAATATCAATTCTAATTTATTGTGTTATGACACCAAAATTATGTTTTTGAACTTCTAAATCAAAGTTAGATTTAACTGCTCATAATTGGCATAGTATTCTCAAATCATTATTACTATTTTTAATCAATAAAAATGAACATTATTCTATAGTATGATTTTTCTTAATCCTGCAATTTTATTCGGATTGCTAGCGGCATCAATTCCTGTAATTATTCACTTATTTAATCTTAGAAAACTTAAAAAGATTGAATTTAGTACGCTTACTTTTTTAAAGGAATTACAGAAAAATAAAATCCGTAAAATAAAATTAAAGCAGTGGATTTTACTTGCGCTTAGAGTTTTAATAATTCTTTTTGTTGTGATGACATTTGCACGTCCGGCATTGCAATCAATGCAAATTGGCGGAACAACATCGGCAGCAAAAACAACTGCCATATTTATTCTTGATGATACTTTTAGTATGTCTGTTGTTGATCAGAAGGGGTCATATTTTAATCAGGCAAAAGAAATTATTAAGCAAGTTCTTTCGCAATTACAAGAAGGTGATGAGGTTGGTTTAATATTGGTATCAAACACAAAGGCTGAGAATAAACTTACATCAAACTTTTCCGAGTTTATAAAAAATGTTGATCAAATTGATTTATCATTTGCATCTGCAGATTTAAATTCATCAATTACCAAAGCATCTCAAATAATTTCTGAAAGCAAAAACTTTAATAAAGAAATTTATGTTTTGTCGGATTTTCAGAAAAATAAAATCACAAAAGAAAATCTTAATAGTGATTTAAGTGAATTATTGAATGAAGGCATCAGGCTATATTCTTTTGATTTATCAGACAAAGATGTTTTTAATCTTTCCGTTGATGAATTGAGAATTAATAACCAGATTTTTGAAAAAGATAAACCTGTTAGTTTTTCTATAACAATTTCGAACAATTCAAGACAAGATGTTAGTAATGCTGTTGTGTCTTTGTTCATAAGTGATGAAAGAGCAGCTCAAAAAAGTTTTGATGTGGCTGCCGGACAATCTACGATCGTTGAGATTGAAGCCACTCCAAAAACAAATGGCTTTATTGATGTTGTTGCAGAAATTGAAACCGATGAAATTGAACAGGATAACAAGCGGTTTGCAAGTTTATTTATACCAGAAAAAATATCTATCGGACTATTTGCTGAAAATCAAAATGATTTGACTTATGTAGATCTTGCTCTACAGACAGCAGGACAGGAAAAATATCAGATCGAAAGAAAGAGTTTAAACCAATTAACCTCTCAGCAGTTAAATAAATATCAAACAATTATTATTTCAGCAAACACAATCGCATCTGGAATTGAACAGGTAAAAAACTTTGTGCAAAAAGGCGGCGGAGTAATTTTATTCCCTTCATCAAATCAAGATGCTGTTAGATTAAATCAACTATTTTCTCAATTAGGATTAAGAATTAGTTCTTCTTTCGTTGGCAAAGTTAATAGTATCGATTTGAAAATTAAGTTTGATAAAACT
>OEIV010001026.1_pt1 | contig 13625 bp, 6 predicted proteins | sample 1539231 | NCBI WGS metagenome assembly OEIV01 (sample SAMN03794762, study PRJEB22550) | activated sludge metagenome | feature: wastewater treatment plant; material: activated sludge; isolation source: Wastewater treatment plant of a petroleum refinery complex | place: Argentina: Buenos Aires ...
GGGCCCAGCGTGACACGAGCCCGGCCCGAACCAAGCCCGGCCGGGCCGGCCCCAAACCACAAGCGAACCGGTGTAGCCCGACCCCGTCGGGCACACCGACGCGCCCGCACCCACACGCACCGGCCCGGGACACCGCGCTCGCTCGGCCCTGCGTTGGCCTGGGGCCTCAGAACACGGTGCCGACGTCGGTGCGAATGATGCGGGCGATGTTGCGCTCGGCGAGCGCGGCGATGGTCAGCGACGGGTTGACGCAGCCGGTCGAGCCGGGGATGAGCGCTCCGTCGTTCACGTACAGCCCCGGTTGGCCGAGTACCCGCCCGAAGCCGTCGCACACCTTGCCGATGACGGCGCCTCCGAGGGGATGGAACGTGGTCGGCTCCGCTGCGGTCATGTCGACCGATGCGATCGATCCGGCCGCCCGGCCGAGCCTCGCCAGCCGGCGCCGGGCCTCTGCCATCGACGCGCCGTGCGCACTCGCGGGGAACGACAGGTGCGCGTCGCCGCGGCGGGCGTCGTACTGGAAGGCTCCGTGGCCGTAGGGCAGGAAGATGGCGACGGTCTGCATGGCCCCGATGTCGACCGGTACGGGCAGGGGAGCGAAGAGCAGCGACATCGGCCCGGCCGGGTTGTCCCAGTCGCGCGACGCGATGCTGGCCGGGCCGCCTTGCATGGTGCCGGTGGGATGATCGAGCACCTGCATCACGATGAGGTCGCCGTTGGTTGACCACCAGCGGCCCACGTCGTCGGGCAGATCGGCGATCGTGCCCGTGCCTGCGGCGTTCACGAGCAGTCGGGTCGTGTTCGGCGAACCGGCGCACAGGAACAGCGCGTCCGCTACCAACTCGACGCGCTCGTGCACCACGCCGTCGGTGTCGATGCGCTCCGTCGGGACCACCCAGCGGCCGTTCCGGTCGCGGGCGATGTTGCTCACCCGGTGCTGCGCCAGCAGCTCGACCCGGCCGGTCGCCTCCGCTGCGGGCAGGTAGTTCGTGTCGAGCGACCGCTTTCCCGGCCCGTTCACTCCGTAGATCACGTCGCCGACCGAGACGTTGGGCGGCAGCTCGCCGCGCAGTTCGCGGCGCACGATGTCCCAGTCGATCGGCATCGGCTCACCGCGTGCGTCGGGAAAGCCCGCCGCACGCACCGCCTCGATGAACGCTCGGCTCGACGCGTAACGGTCCGACGCCAGTACGTCGGCGGGTATGGGCGACGCGCCGAGCGCGGCCCGCACCAGCGGGTACCAGCGCCGATCGAACTCGTCGTAGTCGAGCTCGCCGGGCATGACTCGGGCGAACAGATCGCCGCGTGGTTGCACCGACATTCCGTGGTAGGGGAGCGAGCCGCCACCGACGGCCGCGGCGACCACGACGTCCATGCCGTCGCCCTTGATGCGTTCGAGCAAGCCCGTGTACGGCTGCAACGGCACGCTGGGAAACAGCGCCGTCGCCGAGTTGGCGGAGCTGAGCCAGCTGACCCGGCGGTCGACACCGAACATCGTCGGGAACGTGCCCGGCACGCCGGCGGGCCAGCGGCGTCCGCGCTCGACCAGCGTCACCTCGACGCCCGCCTCGGCGAGGCGCCGCGCCGTCACCGAGCCCCCGAAGCCGGTGCCGATCACCACTACCCGGCGGCGGACACTGCGCTGCGGCGGTTCGGGAACACACGCCGCAGCGGCACTCGCGCCGGCGGCGGCGAGCGCACCGCCGAGCACCTGTCGGCGTGTGAACCGCTGCGTGATGGCCGTGGTCATCGCCGTCCCTCCTGTGACCGTGCCTCCTGTGGCCGTGCCTCCTCGGACGGGCCGACGTTGCGGTCGAGCCAGCCGTTGAGCGGCTCGGCCGTCGTCCAGAACGCTTCGATGCGCGCCTTGGCCGCACGCGTCGACAACCACGCCGGTGCGCCGAAGCGGCGGGCGATGGTGAGCCCTCGGTGCTGCAGCAGGCGCAAGCGGGGATGGTCGCGCGGGTAGCCGCGGGGAGCGGTGCGCAGCTCGCGCCCGCCGATCTCGATGTCGCCGCCGTAGCCGGCGACGATCTGCTCGAGTTCGGGCCCGGTCGTGTCGGCGGCCACGGCCTCGCGAAACCGGGCGAGCTGGTCGCGGGCCATCTGGTAATAGCCCGCGCCGACGAACAACCCCTCGGCGTCGATGGCGACGTAGTACGCCGCTCCGCCGGGGCTCTGGGCGTAGCCGCCCTGCTGTTCCTTGTACGGCCGCTTGTCCTTGGAGAAGCGCACGTCGCGGTTGGGGCGGAAGATGCGGAACTCGCCGTAGCGGTCCTCGACCTCGGCCGCCAGCGCTTCGAGCGGACCGCGCACGGCCTCGTCGTACACGCTGCGTTGGTCGGCCCAGAACGTCTTGGAGTTGTCGGCCGCGAGTCGGCGGTAGAACTCGAGGGCGGCCGGCGGGAAGCCGCGGAAGGAGCCGGGATCTGTCACGGCGGCGAGGCTAACGGGCGAGGGTGAGCGTGACGGTGACGACATCGCCGTCGTCGATGGCCTCGCTGCGACGCACGGCGGCCTTCACCGGCAGCACGTAGGCCTGGCGCGACGTGTCGGGGAACACCGAGGTCGACCAGGCGGTGCCGCCGATTTGGGCGTGAACGCGCACCGACCCGAAGCCGGGCCCGGTGCGCGGGCGCAACAGGTCGATCACGTCGGAGATCTCACCGGGGACCGTCACGAAGAACCATGCGGCGGGGCCGTCGTGCATCCAGAGCTCGGCGGAGAACGAGAACGTCTCGTGATCGTCTGGAGGCGGAGCCATCACCGCAGCATGTGGGAGAACGCGGCGGGCATCAAGGGCCGCTCGGAGTCCGCGTCACCACGATCGTTCGATCGGCGGCCGCTCCGCGGACGATCTGCGGCTCGGTCGCTCCCGGCCACGTCACCTCGATCTCGTCGAAGCGCTCCTGCACGCCGAGGCCGACGTGTACCTCGGCCGGTTCCTGCGACTCGTAGCTGCCCCCGGCGATCAGCCACCGGGTCGTGGCGCCGCTCGCCGTGACCACGCGCACCCGCGCTCCAAAACCCGAGCGGTTGCCGGCCGTCGCCGGGTCGTCGAGGCGGACCGTCAGCCAATGGGCGGCCTCCGTGTCGTTTCGGTAGAGCACGGGCTCTGCACCGAAGTTCGCGACGAGCAGGTCGAGGTCGCCGTCGTCGTCGGCGTCGAAGGCCACGAGCGCCCGCCCCAGGCCGGTATCGCGAATCCCCGCGGCGCGGGCGACCTCACGGGCCGGGCGGGTCGACGAGCCGTCGCGTTCCCACACCACGATCGGATCGTCCGCCGACTCGGCGGTGTCGTCGGCGCCGATGCTGTAGCCGTTGGTCATCACGAGTTCCGGCACACCGTCGTTGGCGAAGTCGGCGTACGCGGCGCCCCAGCCCCAACCGCCGTTGCGCAGGCCCAGCTCGTCGGTCGCGTCGCGGAACGTGCCGTCACCGCCGCCCAGGTAGGCGCGGTTGCCTGAGTTGCCGAATCCGCCGAGCTGCAGCGGCGCGGGTGCGTCGCCCACCGGTCCGATGCCGGTCACGAACCAGTCGATGATCCCGTCGCCGTTCAGGTCGGTCAGCGCCGAACCCATGCCGTTCTCGTCGGTCGCGGCACGCGAGGCCTCGGTGATGTCCTCGAAGCGCTGGCCCTCCACGTTCCGGAAGACCCGTGAGGTGCAGAAATCGCCCGTGACGAGCAGGTCATCCCAGCCGTCGCCGTCGACATCGGCGAAGCGGCCGGTGAACCCCATGATTTGTGCGAACGGCAGGCCGAGATCGGCGGTGGCGTCGCTGAGGCGACCGGCGCCGTCGTTGCGGTAGAGCCGTGCGCGGTTGGCGGGTGCGTCGGCCGCGCGTGGGAACCCGCGGGCGGCAAGCCACCGCGCTCTGGGGCACACCGTTCGGCCATCGGCATCGGGTTCGATGTCGTTCGCGCCGGCGTCGGCGAGAGCCGCCGGAACCTGCGCATCCCAATGCGTCATCAACACGTCGAGGTCGCCGTCGCGGTCGAAGTCCGACAGCGTCACCCCGTGGGCCTGGGCGAGCGCGGCGTCGCCGAGCGCAGGAAGGTCGGCGAGGCCGCTGGTGGCCGTGGCATCGGCGAACGTGCCGTCGCCGTTCGACAGATACACAGCGGGCGACGCGCCACCGGCCGGCGTGACGATCAGGTCGAGGTCGCCGTCGCCGTCGATGTCGCCGAACGCAGCGGCCGACGACCCGCCTGCCGGACCCTCGACCCCCGCGGCGGCCGCTCGGTCGACGAAGGCGCCGTTCCCATCGTTGATGAGGAGCCGGTTGGGCAGTCCGACCCGTGTGAGGTACACGTCAAGGTCGCCGTCACCGTCGACATCGGCGACGGCGGCGCCGGCGGTCATCGCCGACTCGCCGGTCAGGTCGGCGTGGCTGTGCGGCTCGGCGAGCCCCGCCCGCTCGGTCACGTCGACGAACCTGAGCTTCGTCATGGCCACGGCCGATCGGTCCCTCGGTTCGGCGGGCCCGGCAGCGTCGTGGCGCGTCAACCGCACGGCCACGAGCGTGGCGACGATCGCAGCGAAGGCCAATGCCGGTGCGACGCGACCGACGTTCGATCCGGACATCTGCGGGCCCCTCCGTTCGCGCCGTCGGCGAGATGGTAGCCGGGGGTCCTTGTGGGTTCGCTGCGTGCGCGCCCATACTCACGCCGGGAGGGGATACGTGAGCACGACGTCAACGCTCGACGCCGCACATCCATCGACGTCGGTCGCGGGGAAGCCGCGCGGCCTCACGTTTCGGCCGCCGCAACTGCGCGATCCCCGGTTGCACGTCGCCGCCGTGCTGCTGACCGTGCAGGTGCTCGGCCAGACCGTGATCGACTGGGACCTCTCGGTCGCGCAGATCCTCGTCGCGCTCGGGTCGGCCGCCGCGGTCGAGTTGGCGATGACCGTGCCGGGCTCCGGTGTGGTGGCCTGGCCGGCGAGCGCGCTGCTCACGGGCAACGGCGTGGCGCTCATCACGAGGGTTCCGGGAACCGAGCACGGCGACTGGCTGTCGACCCGCGGGTGGTACGTGTTCGCCGCGACCGCGGCGTTGTCTGTACTGAGCAAGTACGTGATCCGGGTGGGCGACCGGCCGCTGTTCAACCCGTCGAACCTCGGACTCGTGCTCGCCTTCCTGATCCTCGGATCGGGCATAGCCGACCCGCAGGACCTGTGGTGGGGTCAGCCGTCGGTCGGCCTCACCGTCACGTACGCGGTGATCGCGGTGGGCGGACTCGTGATCACCACACGGCTCGGCCTGCTGCGCATTTCGCTGATCTTCTGGTCGGTGTTCGCCTCGCTGACGGGCATCGCCGCAGCGCTCGGTCACGACATCACCGCTCGCTGGAGTCTCGGGCCGGTGAGCGGCTGGACCTACTGGTCGACGGTGACGCTCTCACCGGAAGTGCTGATCTTCCTGTTCTTCATGATCACTGACCCCCGCACCGTCGCCCGTGGGCGACGCGGGGCCGAGCTATACGCCATCGCCGTCGCGACGATCGGCGCGCTGCTGGTCTCGATGCAGACCACCGAGTTCGCCACGAAGGTGGCCCTGCTCACGGCGCTGGTGATCGTGTGCGGGCTCCGCCCCGCTATCGAGGCGTGCGGCGATCGGCCCGGTCGAATCGCGATGGTGGCGCTGCCCGTTGTGTCGGTGACGGTCGTGCTGCTCGCCGCACCCCGCCAGGCGTCGCTCGACCCGACGGCGCCGTTGCCGACCGTTGAACTCGCGGCCGACCGGGTGGGTCTCGGCGACGGGTTCGATTCGCTCGGTGGCTCGTTCACCCTCGCGGATGCTCGTCGCGTCGCCGAGCGGACTGCCGGGGCGTTGCTCGCGGTCGACCGTGCGCTCGCACAGGGCGACACGGCGGCGCTCCGCCGGGTGACCGCCGGGCCGTACCGCGAGACGGTGGTGCGCGCGGCAGCGTCGCGTCCCGAGGCGCCCGTGCGCACCTTCGACTCGGCCCGCTTGGATGTCGTGCGTGAACGCGCCGAGTTCCAGGCGCAGCCGCGCCTGCTGGTGCACCTGACCGGCACGCTCGACGGCCGCCGTTGGAGCGGCGACTACCACGTCGCCGCCACCACGGCCGACGTGCACATCGAACGCGAGGTCTAGCTCGGTCTAGCTGGATACGGCGTCGAGGTTCTGGGCGGTCAATGAACGAGCGGCGCTCACGATCGCGAGCCCGAGAACCTCGAACTCGGCGGTCAGATCCAGCTCGGGCTCCGAGATGGCGGCGATGAACAGGCCGTCGACCGACGCGAAGGTGAGGCGAACGAGCTGGCGGACCTGCGGTGGCGTGAGCGCGGGGAACATGCGCGCGTACCCGACGGTCACCCGGTTGTGGATCTCCATGCGCGAGTCGTGAAACCGTCGGCGCGCGGCGGCCTCGACGGGGCGGCGCTCCAGCAGGAGCATGAGGCCGAGTCGAAGGAAGTCCGGATGGGTCATGACGCGGACGCACTCCTGGCGGAGCCCGTGGACCATGCGCTCCTCGTTGGTTGCGTCGGCGGGGGCCGGCTCTGCCTGGTCGAGGGCGGTCGACCAAGCCTTGAAGCTGCGGTCGATCACAGCGGCGAGGAGATCGTCCTTGTTCGCGAAGTGCCAGTAGATCGAACTGGGAGGGAGCCCCGACAGCTCGCTGACCAACTTGATGCTCGTGCCGTCGTACCCCCGCTCGCCGGCGATCTTTGCTGCGGCATCCAAGATGGCGTCACGCGAGGCAACTCCGTTGGCTCGTTGCTGTCGGTGTGGCATCCGGCTCTCCTCGCTGTGGAGGCTATCGGGCTCCTTCGGCGAGTCGGCCGCAGAAAAATCTTGTTCACCGCTCAAGGCGAGGGGGAGACGGCCGAACGATCCCTCATGGAGCAGTCACTACAGGAGCGCGGCGGTCGTCACCGCCGCTGGTCACTTGTCGGAGCGGTGGTCGCCGTCATCGCATCGCTGCTGGTGATCGTCGCAGAGCCGAATGTCGGTGCCACGCCGATCGCCCCGGTGCCGAACACCGAGATCTCGCTCGCGGTCGCAGCGGATGGGACGGCGTCGTTCTCCGACCCGGCGTTCGCTGCGGGCGACGTAGGCGATCACACGCCCGGCTACGACGCAGGCGCCAACAACGGCATCGTGCGCACGTTCGACACCGTGACGTACCGGGTCGACTGGAATGCCAACGAGCGTGCCGCCGACGACGTCGAGCTGTCGATGACGCTGCCGGCGGGTGTGCGTTGGAAGCGCGACACGACGGGGATGGTCGCTCCCGGCTGCCTCGATGACGCCGCGGGCTCGTCGATCAGCGCGGATGGACGAACGTGGACGTGCGCGCTCGGCTCCAAGGCGCAGGGCACTGCCGGAGCGATCTTTCCGGTAGCCGAGGTGGAACAGCTCGGCGACGGTCAGCTGGTGGCGGTGCATGCGTCGCTGAGCACGTTGCAGGCGGGCGTGGTGCAGTCGAACGACGTCACCTCTATCGTTTCGGCAGCGCCGAGCGCCAACTGGGTCAAGGGCAACCAATCGGGCAAGGCCGCCTCGAACGGCATGAAGCCGTACGACCCGGCGCTCGCCGGTCCGTCGACCCCACCCGGGCCGACCCAGATCGACGACGTCATGCGCTCGGGCGTGCCGGGCCGGATCTTCATCTACCCGATCTGGCTCGAGCCCGGCGATATCGGACGCAAGGGATCCGAGCCGCTCGACGACACCTACACCTACACGATCTACGACAACGCGTGGGCGCTGGCGACGGGCGCGATCCTCGCACCACAGTCGATGATGAATGCGTACGCAGGCGGGCGCACGGCGTGCGGCGGGTACGACGGCACCGGCCCGCTACCGCTCGGCACGCAGACCTCGCAGTCGACCGCCGAGAACACCACGCCGGGCGCCCTCGCCGGCGGAACGGTGACCTGCACCGACACCTCCACCACCGATGGCGTCGTGCGCCTCGACATCGCCGGGCAGGACACCTCGCACACCGCAACAAAGAACGCGGACGGAACCCGCAACACGCTGAACGCCAGCATCACCGCGCAGATCGCCTGGTGGGTCCCCGAGTCGGCGCTGCGCTCCCGCGCCGGTGTCGCCAACGACGGGGGCTCGTACAACGCCGGCGTGACCCTGAAGAACGACATCTCCGGGTCGGCGAGCGTGAGCACGCAACCGTCGGGTCCGAGCACGGGCGCCGGCCCGACGATCACGCCGATCACGCTGCGCTCGGCCTCGGGTGGGTTGTTCGATGAGTCGACCACTGCCGACAACCGCGCCGAGAACAGCACCCTGTTCGCCTACACGATTCCGTGCTGCGAGTCGGTCTGGAGTTACACCCGTTTCGATCCGGGCGCCTATCGCGAGGCCCGCTACGTCGGATCGTCCGACTACGACTGGACGGTCGGCGACTTCCGTTCGCCGGTCAACGGAGGCCTCGGCCAGGGCCTCAGCGCCGGAATGGACGCGAACGGCGGCGACCCCACCGACATGCGCTCGACCAGCGGGAAGTGGGACGGGAAGAACGAGGCGCCGCGCAACACGGTGGTCACGATCACCACCGCGGCGTTCGGCCATTCGACGCCGGTCGGTTCGGTCTACCGCTCCGAGTACCTCCACAGCTGCACGGCGATCGATACCACGCACCTGCAGCTGGTGCCGTTGCCGAGTTCGTTCCCGGTGACCGAGATCCACGTCCCCGACGTCGCGAGCGAGCGGTGGGGCCGTCCGACGGCCGCCGACACGTCGACGACATCGACGGGTGCGCCGAACGCCGGCCCCCTCGCAACGGCGATCGCCGGGCCCGCGAAGTACACCTTCCACGACGGCCGGATGGCCAAGCCGAACGCCACGTTCGGTGCGAACAACCCCTCCGGGTTCGTGGACGGCGTGGCGCAGACGACGCCGTTCATCGTCGAGTTCGCACACGCAGGGTCCGGCTATCACGCCGCGCAGGGCCTCACATCCGGCGGCGACCCCTCAGGGGTTCCGACGGGAACGGTTGGCTCCAACGTCGGCGCCGGCGGCGTCACGTGCAACGACGGCGATGCGGACGCGTCCGGCTGGGTCGCCGGCACCGGTGATCTGTCGGTGTTCGACGCAGACGGCGACGGCCGCTACGAGGGCATCGACCTGGTGCGTGTGCGCACCCTGGAACCGATCGCCTGGAACGAGGTCGGCGGCGTGGTCGTGCACCTGCAAGCGCAGGTGGGCGCATCACCCGTCGCGCACCCGAACGGTTCCGAGATCTACATCCATTCGTCGCGCGCTTTCGGGCCCTGGGTGGGTGGGCAGCCGCAGATGGACGGCAGCTGCATGAACACGATGGACTCCTCGCTGACGCTTCCTGCCGTGGGCGACGACCTCTCGCACGGCTGGTGCAACCTTCCGTACGACGCCGCAAACGAGGGAACCGGTCTCGACCCCGACGCCGTGGAGCTGTCGAGCAGTGTCGGATGGGATGTGCACAGTGACAAGCTGACGATCATCGACGCGCTGCCGAAGGTGACCAAGGTCAACAACGACGGGCTGTCCGACTACGTGCGCAACGGCGACACGGCGACCTTCACACTCACCCCGAGTGTCGTCGGCGCCACGATCGACACGGTCACCGCCATGTCGCTCGTCGACACGCTCCCGTCGACGATGGGATTCGTGTCGGCGACGCCGGTCCCCACCTCGGTTGCGGGGCAGGTCCTGACGTGGGACCTCGGCGATCATCCGGGCGGCTGGACGGGATCGCCGATCGAGGTGACGGTACGCATCGTGGGTGCCGGCCCGAATCAGGCGCTGAAGAACGCCGCCACGGTCAGCGGCTACCCGACCGGTGCGCTCGCGCCGAGCACGGCGGTCGCGTCGGCCTTTGCCTACACGCCGGCGGCGTACCGTGAATCGTCGATCGTCAAGGCGGTCGGCGCGATGGACGGGCCGTGCACGCGGTTCCCGGAGGCGCCGGGCGGGGCGAACTTCCCGACGTCGGTGGCGGACGCATGGGCGCAGAACTGCTCGCGTACGTCGCTGAACGGTGACCTCTCCTTCACGTTGGGTGTGACCAACTCGGGTGGCGAGCAACTCACCAACTACCGAGTGGTCGACGTGTTTCCCTTCGCCGGGGACGGCGTCGAACCGCAGGACGGTTTCTCGGGTTCACCCAACACCGGTGGTCCCGCGGACGACGGTGACGGGCGGACTCCGGCGTCGTCGTTCGTGGGAACGGTCGGGTTCGGTTCGATCACGGGTCTCGCCGCGGACGAGACGGCCCTGTACTCGGCGAACGCGCCGGGCTCGATCCCGCGTGATCCTGATGAGGCGGTCAACGGTGGGACGACGTGGTGCACCGATGTGTCGGGCGGTACTGCAACGTTCGGGTCGGGCGCGTGCCCGACCGGGCCCGATTCGGTGACTGCGGTGATGATCACACGCACTGCGTTGACGCCGGGCCAGAGCCGGTCGTGGATGCTGAATCTGACGACGTCGGACAACGCGTGCGACGACGTGTACACGAACAGTTTCGGGGCACGAGCGGTCGGGACGGCGCAGGCTGCTCCGACGCCGACGGCGACCGACATGGCGCTCGAGATGCGCTCGAACGACGTGTCGGCGATGGTTGCGTGCACGGTCGACCTGGCGTTGACGAAGAAGCTGGGTGCCGGGCAGCCGGGCCCGTTCCTGCCGGGCGATCACGTGTCGTTCGATGTGACCGTGGAGAATCAGGGCACGTATCCGGCCGAGCCGGTGACGGTGTCGGATTACGTGCCTGCGGGCCTGCGGTATGTCGCGTCGGACAACGCGGATGCGTGGGGTTCGAGCGATGTGAGCGGTCCCGCGACGGTGAGTCGCGTGATCGCCGGTCCGATCGTCCCGGGCGCGTCGTCGACGGTGCCGATCGTGTTGCGGCTGACCTCGTCGGCTGCTGGCACGTTGGTGAACCGTTCCGAGATCTCGGCGTTCGACACCGACGGGGATCCCGCCAACGGATCGTCGGCCGGTGACCCGTTGGACGTTCCGGGTGACGCGGTCGCGAACCCGCTGGCCGATATCGACTCGACTCCTGATGTCGACGTTGCGAACGACGCCGGGGGAGCGGTCGGCACGGCTGCCGACGACTCCGTGGCCGGCAATGGCACCGGAACGCCGGGCGACGGTACGGCTGCGAGCGACGAAGACGACGCCGATCCCGCGGCGATCGACACGACGGCACCGCCGGTGTTCGACCTGGCGCTGACCAAGAAGCGTGCGCCCGGTCAACCCGAGCGGGTCTCGGTGCCGCCGGCCCATCCCGTGGTCCCGTTCGAGATCACGGTGGTCAACCAGGGTCCGACCGACGCGTATCGCGTGCAGGTGACCGACACCCCGGCTGCGGGCATGTCGTTCGTGTCGGTCGCGGGTGCCACGGGCATCGCGCCGACCTTCGAGATTCCGCTGGTTCGCTCGGGCGACTCCGTGACGTTCACGGTGAACTACCGGCTGGACGACACGTCTCGCGCCTCGTTCGTGAACCGCGCCGAGATCTCGGCGTTCGACAACGACGCCGATTCAGCGAACGCGATCCCGGTGTGGGTGGTCGACGTCGACTCGACGCCCGACACCGACCCGGCGAACGACGCCGGAGGTTCGCTCGGCGACGCGTCGGATGACGCGGTCGACGGCGACGGCAGCGGCACGCCCGGCGGTAGCGATGCCGCCGACGACGAGGACGACGCGGATCCGGCGGCCGTCACGCTCGACTACGACCTGGCCGTGCGCAAACGCATCGACCCCACCGACAGCGCGGGGGCCGACGGTCTGGTTCCGGGCGAACGCGTGCGGTTCCTGATCGAGGTGTTCAACCAGGGTCGCGATGTCGACTCGGTCTCGGTGGTCGACGGCGTCGCGGCGTCGTCGGGGTTCCAGTTCGATCCGGTCGACAACCCTGCTGGGACTGGCAGCGCCGGTTCGTACGCCGCTTCAGCGCCACAACCCACCTACGTGTGGGACGCGACCGACCCGGAGAAGCCGGCGCTCGTGTTGAGCGGCGGCATCGAGGCGGGTACGTCGGTGGTGGTGCCGGTGGTGTTGACCGTCGCTACGCCGATGCTGTCGGGCGCTGCGCTCAACACTGTCGAGATCTCGGCGTTCGGTGACAGCACGAACCCGGACCCGTCGTCGGTGGTGGATCGCGACTCGACACCCGACTCGGATCTGACCAACGACGTCATGGTCGACGACGTGATCGACTCCAACGCGACGACACCGCCCTCCGGGCTCGAAGCGGACGAGGACGACCACGACATAGCGAGAGTGCCGTGGTGGGATCTCTCGCTGGTCAAGACGGCGGGCACGTTCAAGTTGAACGCCGGGGCGACACCGCTCGAGGCAACGTTCACCGTGACGGTGACCAACCAGGGGCCGACGGCTGCGCAGAACGTGCATGTGGTCGACACCGCCCCCGCCGGGTCGGTGATCTCCGGGACATCGAACGTGCCGGCCGGCACCTCCTGCACGATCGCCGGAGGCGGCACCGAGGTCGAATGCACGATCGACCGGATCGAGCCGGGAGCGACCCTGAGCCTCGACGTGACGATCGAGATCGTCGACCGTTCCTTGGGCATCTACGAGAACTCGGCAGAGATCGCATCGATGCAAGGAACGATCGACCGCGGCTCCGGCCCCGAACTCCTCGACGTCACCGATATCGACTCCGTGGCCGACCGTGCCACGGGCAACGATGTGGTCTACGAGGCCGACGACGACCCGTTCGGGTATCCGAGGAACTCGAGCAACGACCCCAACTTCCATGACGGCGTCGCGACGGTCAATGAACCGAACCCGCTCGACGAGGACGATCACGACACCCAAGCGGTGGTGCTGCCGGTCGCGGTCGGCGACTACGTCTGGGACGACGCGAATCGCGACGGAGTTCAGGACGCGGGCGAATCGCCGATCGCCGGCGTGGTCGTCCACCTCTACGACAAGGACGGGGACCTGGTCGCGTCGACCGCGACCGATTTGAACGGGTTCTACGTGTTCGACGACCTCGATGCGGGCACCTACAGCATCGGCTTCGAGTTGCCCGCCGGGGGTCGCTCCTGGACGATCGCCGATTCGGGGTCCGGCGTGGACAGCACCGATTCCGACGCGCTGTTCTCCGACGAGTCCCAGGCCGAGGCACGCACCGCTCCGTTCGAGCTGCGCCCCGGCGCTCCCAACATGGCCGTCGTGACACCCGGCGATGCCGGTGAACTCGGAGTCGCTGCGCTGGCGGCGGCCACCATCAACCGCACGATCGATGCCGGCATCGTGACCTCCGTGTCGATCGGTGATTTCGTGTGGTTCGACACGGATCGTGATGGTGTGCAGGATTCGGGTGAGTCCCCGGTTGAGGGTGTGGTGGTGAATCTGATCGATCCGGATGACGGGTCGGTTGTGGCAACCACGACAACTGATGCTGACGGGTTCTATTCGTTCACCGGGTTGATCCCGTCGACCGAGTACACGGTGGAGTTTGTGGCGCCATCGGGTGTGTCGTTCACCGGTGTTGATGCTGGTGGCGATGACGGCGCCGATTCGGATGCTGATCCGGTTTCGGGTCGGGTGTCGGTCACAACACCGGCGAACGGTGCCAATTCGGTGTCGACGCCGGATGATCCGACGATCGATGC
>OEIV010001027.1_pt1 | contig 13621 bp, 14 predicted proteins | sample 1539231 | NCBI WGS metagenome assembly OEIV01 (sample SAMN03794762, study PRJEB22550) | activated sludge metagenome | feature: wastewater treatment plant; material: activated sludge; isolation source: Wastewater treatment plant of a petroleum refinery complex | place: Argentina: Buenos Aires ...
GCTTGCGGCCATTGAGTGCATCTGGCACTCCTCCCGGCCTTCCGTTTCCGTCAGGTGGATCGTTTGACGTCTCAGCCTGCCCCCTCCGCTTTCGCGGCCTCCGTGCCGGCCCCGGCCGACCCGGTCGCCGCCGCGCGCCGCCGCGAGGCCGTGCTGCGCGGCGATGAGCCGCTGCGCATCCTGCTGCCCAGCTACCGCTCCGACCCGCACACCGGCGGTCAGGGCATCTACATGGACTACATGTCGCGCGCGATCCTGGAACTCGGCCACCAGGTCGAGGTCATATCCGGCCCGCCCTATCCGCGCCTCGACCCGCGCATCACGCTGACCAAGCTGGAATCGCTCGACCTCTACGCCAAGCCGAAGAACTGGATGGGCATCCCCAGCTACCCGAAGGGCGCCTCGAAGACCTGGACCGACATCCAGGAATATCTCACCCATATCTCGGGCGGCTTCGGCGAACTCAAGAGCTTCGGCGAGCGTCTGTACAAGCACATGCGCGGCCGCGCCCATCTCTACGACGTGGTGCACGACAACCAGACGCTCTGCTGGGGCCTTCTCAAGGTCCGCGATCTCGGCCTGCCGGTCGCCGGCACCATCCACCACCCGATTACCCGCGACCGCGACATCGCCATCGCGCATGCGCGCTCGCTTTGGATGAAGCTGCTGATCCGCCGCTGGCACTCCTTCGTGAATATGCAGATGAAGGTCGCCCGCCAGCTCGATCCGGTGATCGTCGTCTCGGAATCGACCAAGCGCGACGTGGTGACCGAGTTCGGCGTCGACCCGGCCCGCATGCGCGTCGTGCTGCACGGCATCAACACCCGCGACTTCCACCCCGAACCCGGCATCGTGCGCAAGACCAACCGCATCATGGCGGTGGCCAGCGCCGACGTCGCGCTCAAGGGCCTCATCTATCTCATCCGCGCCTACGCCAAGCTGGTGAAGGAGCGCCCCGATCTTGAGCTGCTCGTGGTCTCCAAGCTGCGCGAGGGCAACACCGCGCGCGAGCTCGACGAACTCGGCCTGCGCGACAAGGTGAAGTTCGTGTCCGGCATCACGCTCGCCGAGATGCGCGCCTACTACGCCGAGGCGACCATCGCCGTCAGCCCTTCGGTCTATGAAGGCTTCGGCTTCCCCGCCGGCGAGGCGATGGCCTGCGGCGTCCCGGTCGTCTCCACCGACGGCGGCTCGCTCCCCGAAGTCGTCGGCGACGCCGGCATCGTCGTGCCGGTGCGCGACTCCGACGCCCTCGCCGCGGCGATCGGCGATCTCCTCGACAACCCGGAGAAGCGCGCAAATATCGGCGCCGCCGGCTATCGCCGCATCCAGGAGAAGTTCCTGTGGACCCGCGCCGCGGCAGACGCCGTCGCCGTCTACAAGGAAGCGATCGGGACCCGCGCCGCGGCCGACGCCGTCGCCGTCTACAAGGAAGCGATCGCCAAGCACTACGGAATGGCGCGTGCAGACGATTGATCTGAACCTGCTGGACCTGCGCGACGGGATGCGGGCGCTCGACCTCGGCTGCGGGGCCGGCCGCCATGTCCACCGCATGTATCACCATGCGGTCTGCCATGTGGTCGGCCTCGACCTGGGCTTCGACGACGTGGTGCGCACCCGCGAGGGCTTCAAGCAGGCCCCCGACATGGACCCGAACACCAGGCGCGCCTACAGCCTGACGGTCGGCGACGCGCTCTGCCTGCCCTTCCCCGACGCCACGTTCGATCGCATCGTCTGCAGCGAGGTGCTGGAGCACATCCCCGACCATCGCGCCGCGCTGAAGGAAATCGCCCGCGTGCTGAAACCCGGCGGCAGGCTCGGCGTTTCGGTGCCGCGCGCCTTCCCCGAATGGGTCTGCTGGAAGCTGGAGGAGCGCTACCACAACAATCCCGGCGGCCATGTCCGCATCTTCCGCACCTCGGGCCTCAAGGCCGATGTGCGCGCCGCCGGCTTCCGCTTCGACCGGCGGCACTGGGCGCACGGCCTGCACTCGCCCTATTGGTGGCTGCAATGCGCGATGTGGGACAAGCGCGAGACGAGCCGCATGGTGCGCGCCTACCGGACCTTTCTCGAATGGGACATCCTCAAGCGCCCGCTGCTCACCCGCGTCCTCGAGAAGATCGCCGATCCGCTGATGGGCAAGAGCGTCGTCCTCTACTTCACGAAGGCCGCCGCATGAGCCTGCCGGCCGGCTTCTTCGACGGCGCGGTGAAGCGCATCCTCGGCCTGCAGAAGCCCGATGGCGCGATCCCGTGGTTCGATGTCGGCGTCTTCGACCCGTGGAATCATACCGAGTCGGCGATGGGCCTTGCCGTGCTCGGCCATGTCGCCGAGGCCAAGCGCGCCTACGACCACCTCGCTGCGACCCAGGAAGCCGACGGCTCGTGGTGGGCGCATTACGGCTCGACCGTGTCGCTCGAAACCGGCCGCTACGAAGGCACGGGCGACGAGCCGAAGAAACGCGACACCAATTTCTGCGCCTATCCGGCGACCGGCGTCTGGCACCTCTACCTCGTCACCCGCGACCGCAGGCTGCTGGCCCGCTACTGGCCGATGGTGCGCGCCGCCATCGACTTCGTGCTGGCGCTGCAAAGTCCGCACGGCGACATCCGCTGGGCGGCGCCGGGGCCTGAGGCCGAACAGGACGACGCCCTGCTGACCGGCAATTCGTCGATCTACAAAAGCCTCGACTGCGCCATCCACATCGCCGAGACGCTGGGCCACGCCCGCGCGGCCGTCGGCGAGGCGATCCGCGAAAAGCCCGAGCGCTTCGACCGCACCTGGGCGCCCAAGACGAACTTCTCGATGGACTGGTACTACCCTGTCCTCTGCGGGGCGATCACCGGCGAGGCCGCGCGGGCGCGGCTGGCGGCGCGCTGGGACGAGTTCGTCGTCGAGGGCCATGGCTGCCGCTGCGTGCTCGGCGAGCCGTGGGTGACGATCGCCGAGGGATCGGAACTCGCTATGGCGCTGATGGCGGTCGGCGACACCGATCGGGCGCGGCGGATGCTGCACCTCCAGGACCAGTGGCGCGACGACAGCCACGCCTACTGGATGGGCTACCAATACGCCGAGAACGTGCCCTGGCCGGTGGAGAAGCCGGCCTGGACCGCGGCCGCCGCGATTCTCGCCGCCGACGCCATCTACAAGCTTTCGCCGGCCGCCAATCTCTTTACCCGCCACTCACCCGGCGAGGCGGACCAGCAGGCGCAGGGACTTCATCTGCTCTAGCTCGCGGAACAGCCGGCTCGCCAGCGCCGCCTTGTAGATCTCGAACGGCGGCCGGCCGCCGTCCTCCGGGTTGGGAAACACGTCGTGGATGGCGAGGTAGCCGCCCGGCATGACGTGATGCGCCCAGCCGCGATAATCGGCCAGCGCCTGCTCCATGGCATGCCCGCCGTCGATGAAGATCATCGACAGCGGCGTGTGCCAGTGCCGCGCCACCGTCGCCGAGCGGCCGACGACCGGAATGACGTGGTCCTCCAGCTGCGCGCGGCGCAGCGTGTCGCGCAGGAAGGGCAGCGTCTCCATCGTGCCCGCCCGCGGATCCCAGGTCTCCGCATCGTGATGCTCCCAGCCGGGCTGCATCTCCTCCGAGCCGCGGTGATGATCGACCGTGAACAGGAGGCCGCCGCGCGCCTTGCAGGCGGTTCCCCGATTGAGCGCCGGCTTGCCGCAATACGAGCCGACCTCAAGGCACCGGCCCCACGCGCCCCCCCCCTTCACGGCATGATCCCGGTCAGGCGCTCGCTCACCGCCCAAAGATGTTTGCGCGCCTCGACATCGTAGGACTGTTCCGACGACGGCACCGCCTTGCACTTGTCGAAATAGCGCCCGCTGACGTCTTCCAGCTCCGGCGAGGAGCACAGATAGACCGGCGTCTCGGCGCCCTTCGCCGGATCGATCGCCGCGAGCCGCTTGGCAGCGCCCAGGACCCAGCCGAACAGGCCGCCGGCGCCGCCCCCGAAATTCGACGCCACGAAGCCGGGATGCAGGCAGTTGACCTTGATCTGCGCCGGATCGACCCGGCCCGCCAGTTCATAAGTGAAGTAGAGATTGCAGAGCTTCGCCCGCTGATAGGCCCGCCAGGCCGAATAGCCGCGCTCCGACTGAGGTAGAGATGGCAGAGCTTCGCCCGCTGATAGGCCCGCCAGGCCGAATAGCCGCGCTCCGACTGCAGATCGTCGAAGTCGAGCTTCGCGCCGCGGTGCGCGGCCGAGGCCACGTTGACGACGCGGGCCCGTCCCGGCGCCGCCTTCAGCGTGTCGAGCAGCAGATGGGTCAGCAGGAAATAGCTCAGATGGTCGAGCGCGAAAGTCGCCTCCAGCCCGTCGGCCGTCACCTGCCGCTTGGGAAAAATCGCGCCGGCGTTGTTCAGCAGCACGTCGAGTGAGGTGCAGTTCGTCTTCACCGCATCTGCCAGGCTACGCACGCCCTCCATTGTGGAGAGGTCCGCAAGATAGGTCGCGGGCGGCGCGCCGCCCGCCGCCTCCGCCACCAGAGCCGAGGCGCGAGCCAGCTTCTCGGGGTTGCGGCCGGCGATATGCAGACTGGCGCCCATCTCCGCCAGCCGGATCGCTGACTGAAGCCCGATCCCGTCCGTCGCGCCCGTCACCAGGACGCGCTTGCCCTTCATGCTCATTCGGTCCTCCGGCCGCAGGGCCGCCCTTCCGCCGATTCGCGGCGGCTCGCCGTCTACCATAGACCGCCGGGGGGCGCGAAAGCATGGTTGCTTGCGGACCGACCGGGTTCGGCGCTATCGGGACTCATGCTGCCGGCCTCCGATCTCGAGATGTTCACCTATGCGGCGCCCACGGACTCGCGGGCCCGGCGCATGGTCATCCGCGCCGTCGAGCGCGCCACCGGCCAGCCCCACCTGAAACGGCTCTACCTGGAATTCCAGGAGGAACTGACCCGCGGCGCAGGGGCCGGCATCGAGAACCTCCGCCTCGACCTCGACTTCGACGAGGCGAGGCTGTTGGCCGCCCCGAAGTCCGGTCCGCTGGTCGTCGTCGCCAATCATCCCTTCGGCGTGCTCGACGGCATCGTCATCTGCCACCTGATGCTGAAGCTCAGGTCCGACTTCCGCATCCTCAGCAACAGCGCCCTCTACCGGGTACCCGAAATCTACCAGTGGCTGCTGCCGGTCGACTTCACCGAGAGCCCGGAGGCGCTGGCCACCAACATCAGGACCCGCGCCGAGGCGCGCCGCTTCATCGAGCAGGGCGGCGCCCTTGTGATCTTCCCGGCCGGCGGCGTCGCGACCACGCCGCGCGCCTTCTCGCGCCGCGCGATCGACGCCGAGTGGAAACCCCTGACGGCCCGCCTCATTCTCCAGGGCAAGGCGCCGGTCCTGCCGATTTTCTTTCACGGGCAGAACAGCCGCCTCTTCCAGATCGCCAGCCAGCTCAGCATGACGCTGCGCCTCGCGCTGATCTTCCGCGAGGTCCATCGCCGCATCGGCTCGCGGCTTCCGATCTCGATCGGCGACGTCATTCCTTTCGAGCGGATCGCCGCGGCCGGCGACAAGCGTGCCGTCATGGCGCTGCTGCGCTCCGCCGTGCACGATCTGGGCGGCGTCCGGCCGTGACGGCCATCTCCGTGATCACGGTGTGCCTGAACGCCGGGGCGACGATCGAGCGGACGATCCGCTCCGTGCGCGCCCAGACAGGTGTCTCGATCGAGCACATCCTCATCGACGGGGGCTCGACCGACGCGACGATGGACATCGTGGCACACTACCGCGACGGCTTCGCGACCGTCGTGTCGGAGCGCGATCGCGGCCTCTACGATGCCATGAACAAGGGGCTGGCGCTGGCGCGCGGCGACTTCACCGGCTTTCTCAACGCGGACGATGCCTTCGCCGGTCCGGGCGTTCTTGCATCGCTCGCCGCGGCGGCGGCGCGGATCGGCGGCGATGCGGCGATCGGCGACGTGTTGCAGGTCGATGCCCTGGACCGTCCCGCGCGGATGATCCGCGGCGACCGCGTTCCCGCACGCAAGCTCCATCGCGGCATCGCGCCGCCGCACCCGGCCTTCTATGCCCGCACCGATGCGCTGCGCGCCGCCGGCGGCTTCGACACCAGCTACCGCCGCGCCGCCGACTTCGACCTGATGGCGCGCCTGATCCTCGCACCCGCCGAAATCCTGCGCAGCTGCCGGACCAACGGCATTCGGGCGACGACCTGGACGGTGCTCAGTCGCTATCCCCAGAAGGCGCGCGAGGTCGTCCATGGCCGGCTGATGCGTCTGCGCGGTGTCAGGGCGGACTCCGCCTGGGCGACCCCCGGCTGTTAAACATTTGATACAAAACGCAGCCGAAGCCGTCATTGCGCCCGCGGATCGGAACCCCCTAGAACACTCGTCGGTCGTCCGAAGGGGAAGCGTCGCGTGTCGCTGGCATCCATTGCCCTGCAATGCGGCATCGCAGCGGCGGGCGCGCTGACGATATGCGGCCTGCGCATGCCCCTCGCGCGGACCATGCATCTGCTCGACAGCCCCGACACGAGCCGCAAGTTCCATGCAAGGACGACCCCGCTGGAGCCGCAAGTTCCATGCAAGGACGACCCCGCTGGTCGGCGGGCTGGCCGTATTCCCCGCGATCGCCCTCGCCTGCATCGAGGCCGTATCGGAAGGCGCCTCGGACGAGGCCGTCGCTGTTCTCTATGCGGTGGTCTTCGGCTTCTTCCTGATCGGCTATGCCGACGATCGGGTGCAGATCCGCCCTTCCCGCCGCCTGCTTCTGACGCTGGCGCTGTTCGCGGGACTCGTCCTGATGACGCCGGACCTGATGCCGCCCGCCTTTGCCTTCGGCGGCGTGGCGTTGCACCTGGGCGCCGGCACGGTCGCGCTGCTCGCCATCGTCGGCGCCAGCGGCGCGCTCAACGCGATCAACATGGCCGACGGCCAGAACGGACTGTGTCCGGGCATGCTGCTCATCTGGCTGGGTTATCTCGCCGCGACGCTGGACCCGCCGATGGCCGCGGCCGCCCTCATCGCCGGGGCGGCGCTGGCGGTCGTTCTTTCTTCTGGTGGGTTTCCCCCGCCGCGCCGGGGGCCCCGCCGATGGCCGCGGCCGCCCTCATCGCCGGGGCGGCGCTGGCGGTCGTTCTGGCGTTCAACATGGCGTCGCTGGTTTTTCTCGGCGATGTCGGCGCCTACGGTCTTGGCGCCTTCGTCATCGCCCTCATGTTGTGCGGTGCGGGCAGCGGCGCCATCGACCACGGCCAGATCGTCGCCCTGATGACCGTGCCGGTCGTCGACTGCATCTGGCTGATGATCGAGCGCCGGCGGCGCGGCAGGTCGCCGTTCGATCCCGACCGCCAGCACCTGCACCACATCCTGCAGCATGCGCTTGGCCGCTTCAGTCTACTCGCCTATCTCGGCGTCGTCGGCCTCGGTGCCGTCGCGGCGGCGCAGGGCGGCTGGGCCTGCGTCGCGGCCATCCTCGTGCAGACCGGCTTCGTCGCGGCTTTCCGCCTGTACGGCGTCCGCATGAGCGACCCCGAAGAAGAGGCACGTGCCTAGCGCGACAGGCAGAATGGTGGGTTGACCATCGTCAACGCGACGGACCGGCTGATGACGGACCGTCTCCAGGCGGCTAGACCCATGCGACCCCGCAACGGGACGGGCAAGGAGGTAGCATGAAGAAAATTCTGATGGCGTCCGATCTTTCGCCGCGCTCCGATCGCGCGCTTCAGCGCAGCTTTGCGCTGGCCCGCCAGCACGGCGCTGCGCTGCGGGTCGTCAACGTTGTCGACGAGCATTTGCCCGCCGAACTGCGCGAGCACTCGATCGATTGGGCGCGCAAGCGTCTGGCGAACGAAATCGCGCCGCTCTCGGCCGCGACGGGCGTGGTGGCGGACGTCACGGTGAAGGCGGGAAGTCCGCGCCGCGCCATTGCCGAAATGGCCGCCGAGTGGTCCGCGGACCTCCTCGTGCTCGGGATCCATGACGAGCAGAAGCGGGGCAAGGGCCTGTTCGGCGAGACGACGGCCGCTTCCATCCTCAAGGGCAGCACGGCGCCTGTCCTGTTGGTCACCGGCGATGCCTCCGCCGCCTATGGCAAGATCGTGATCGGAGTGGATTTCTCGCCCCTGTCGCGCGCCGCCTTGCGCCAGGCGGTTTCGATCGCGCCGCAGGCCCAGTACCATCTGGTCCACGCCTATCACGTGCCGTTCAAGGGCTTTCTCGGCAGCGAAAACGTCGCCGCCGAGATCGAGCGCGAGGAACGCGCTGCGTTCGACGCGTTCATTGCCGGCGAGATGGACTATCTCGCCGTGCAGGCGAGGATCTCCGGCGTCGCGCCCGACGCGTTGCACACCGAGATGCACGACGGCATGGCGGCCAGCGTGCTGCATACGGCGTGCAGCCGTCTCGACGCCGACCTGCTCGTCATGGCGACCAACGGACGGGCGGGACTGTCGCGCGCCATATGGGGCAGCGTGGCGCGCGACCTGCTGGACTACCCGCCCTGCGACGTCCTGGTGATCAAGCCCTACTGACGGCGAGGCGGTCGCATCAGGCGCCGAAATCCGGCTGCCGGTCGGGGGCCGCCGCCCCGCAATCCGCGAGGCTGGGCGCCGCCCCCCCCCGTCGCGCGCGGCGCGGCCCGGCGTCGACCGCCACCCCGGTCGCGCGATGCGCGGCCAGGCGTCGAGCGCCACGCCGGCCCGCCGCGCGTTGAAGACCTGCGGTACCAGCACCACGTCGGCCATCGTCGGCGCCGGGCCGCAGGCATAGGGCCCCTCGCCGTCCAGCAATCGCTCGACCGCCGCAAAGCCCAGTTCGATCCAGTGGCGCATCCAGGCCGCGACCGTCGCCTCGCCGGCGCCGAGCGTTCCCGCCAGGTACTGGCGCACCCGCAGATTGTTCAGCGGATGGATGTCGCAGGCGATCGCCAGCGCGATCTGCCGCACGCGGGCGCGCGCCAGCGGATCGCGCGGCAGCAGCGGCGGCTCGGGATAGGCCTCCTCCAGATACTCGATGATCGCCAGCGACTGCCCGATCGCCTGGCCGCCGACGACCAGCGTCGGCACGATCTCCTGCGGGTTGACACCGGCATAGGCCGCGCCGTGCTGTTCGCCGCCGTCCTTCAGCAGATGGACATAGCGCTCCTCGGCGGCGACGCCCTTGAAGTTCAGCGCGATGCGCGTGCGATAGGCCGCCGAGGAATTGGCGTAGGTATAGTGGACCGGTCCGCCCATCGCCTCAGGCCGGCTGCGCGAGGACGCCGCGGCGGATCTGGTCGAGTTCGATCGACTCGAACAGCGCCCGGAAGTTGCCCTCGCCGAAGCCCTGGTTGCCCTTGCGCTGGATGATTTCGAAGAAGATCGGCCCGATCGCGTTCTGGGTGAAGATCTGCAGCAACAGGCCCTGATCGGGTCCGCCGTCGATCAGGATGCGGTCGGCGCGCAGCCGGGCGACGTCCTCGCCGTGCCCGGGAAGGCGCTCGTCGATCAGGTCGAAATAGGTCTCGACCGTATCCTGGAACTTGACGCCGTGGGCGGCGAGCTGCTCGACCGAGTAGTAGATGTCGCGCACGCCCAGCGCGATGTGCTGGATGCCCTCGCCTTTGTAGAGGTCGAGATACTCGGCGATCTGCGACTTGTCGTCCGAGCTTTCGTTGATCGGGATGCGGATCTTGCCGTCCGGGCTCGTCATCGCGCGGCTCTTCAGCCCGGTCAGCTTGCCCTCGATGTCGAAATAGCGGATCTCGCGGAAATTGAAGAGCTTCTCGTAGAAGCCCGCCCACTGATCCATGTTGCCGCGATAGACGTTGTGGGTGACGTGGTCGATCTCGGTCAGCCCGGCGCCCAGATGCTCGAAGCCGCGCGCTGGATCGGTCGGCACGAAGTCGACGTCGTAGATCGAGCGGTCGCCGTAGCGGTCGATGAGATAGATGACGCTGCCGCCGATCCCCTTGATCGCCGGGATGTGCAGCTCCATCGGCCCGACATCGGCGTCGTGCGGCTCGGCCCCCAGCTCCAGCAGCTTCTTGTAGGCCTTGGCCGCGTCGCGCACCCGGAAGCCCATGGCGCAGGCCGAAGGTCCGTGCGCGGCGGCGAATTTCGCGCCGTGGCTGTCGGGCTCGGCGTTGACGATGAAATTGACGTCGCCCTGACGGTAGAGCGTCACGTCCTTGGAGCGGTGCTTGCCGACGGCGCGGAAGCCCATCTGCACGAACAGGCGGCCCAGCTCGGCGGTATCGGGGGCGGTATATTCGACGAACTCGAATCCGTCGGTGCCCATCGGGTTCTCGAAGAGATCGGCCATCTTGCGCGTCCTCGTTCAGGTTTACGCCATGATAGGCGGCGCCCCGCCACCTCACAACGCATGCCCGCAAAGCGCGGTTGCGCTTTTGCGCAACTCCGTTTCAATGACCGGCGAAGTGGCGACGGAAGGTGTCCTGGATGGCGAAGAAGGCGAAGAACGGCGACGGCGGCGAGAAGCCGGATTCGCTGACCGACGACGAGTACGAAGCCGCCCTCTACGACCTCCAGGTCGAACTCGTGAAGTTCCAGCGCGACATCATCGCCAACGGCGAGAAGGTGCTGGTGGTCATGGAAGGCCGCGACGGGGCCGGCAAGGACGGCACCATCAAGCGCATCGTGGAAAACCTTTCCCCACGCGAAACCCGGATCGTCGCCCTGCCCAAGCCGTCCGACCGCGAACTCTCGCAGTGGTATTTCCAGCGCTTCGTCGCCCACATGCCCTCGGCCGGCGAATTCGTGCTGTTCAACCGCTCCTGGTACAACCGCGCCGGCGTCGAACGCGTCATGGGTTTCTGCAGCCCCGAGCAGACCGAGCATTTCTTCGACGAGGTCGCCGACTTCGAGACCATGCTGGTGAAGTCGGGCATCCAGCTCTTCAAGTACTATCTCGACATCTCGCGCGACGAGCAGAAGGAGCGGCTCGAGGCCCGCCGCAAGGACCCGCTGAAGCAGTGGAAGATCTCGCCCATCGACGCCAAGGCGATGGCGAAGTTCGACGACTACACCGCCGCGCGCGACGAGATGTTTGCCCGCACCTGTCACAAGCGCGGACCCTGGACCGCCGTCCGGGCCAACTCCAAGAAGCACGCCCGGCTCAACGTCATCCGCGACCTGCTCGATCGCTCCGACTATGGCGGCAAGCGGCCCGAACTCGTGCGGCCGGACCGCCGCATCGTCAGGCACGTCGACAAGGCGCTGCTGAAATCCGGCTTCCTGGCGCGCTGAGCGATCAGGCCGCGCGGCGGACCAGCGACAGCACCACCAGCACCACGACGCCGCCGATCGCCGCATAGATGATCGCCGAGAGGATGGCGTTGCCCACGGCGATGTGCACGCCGATGCGCGGCAGCAGCCAGCCGGCGACGACCGCGCCGATGATGCCGACGATGATGTTGCCGACCAGGCCGAACCCGGCCCCCTTGACGATGACCCCGGCCAGCCAGCCGGCGACGGCGCCCACGAGCAGCCAGATCAGGATGGTTTCGATACCAGGCATGGCGATCTCCCTGCGGATCGAGTTCCGCAGCCCATGCTGCGCCCCGGCGGCGGCCGGCGCCAGCCGCGGCCCTGCGGCATACCGCGCCAGAGGGGCCGGGAATTCCGGCGTCGGGCGGCGCCTTGGCGGGCGCCGATAGCTCAAATTAACGCGAATTTAGAGGGGCCGGATCGGCGCTGCGTTAAACCTCTGGGCCATAGACTGCCTGCGAATCGCCGTCTCGGGGCCGTTGTCGATGCTTGTCTCAGCCGTTTTCGCGTTCGTCGTCGCCGCAGCGCCCGCGCCTGCCCTGTTGCTGCCGGCCCAGCCGGTCGGCGAGCCGATCGACTGCAACGGCCCGGTCTTCAAGAGCCAGATCTACCGCGACGACGTCGAGTGCCGCGAGGTCGAGCGGCGCAAGCTCTCCATCCAGGACCAGACCGTCACGCTGCGCATTCTTGCCGACGACGAGGAGGATGCCGAGCTTCCGCCCGAGTACCGCGAGGCGGCCGTCGAGGCGATCGCCCGCGCCTTCGGCATCGTCGCCGGCGAGCGCAAGCTGAACTTCCACAATGTCTCGGTTCTGCCGGTCGAGGTCTACAGCCAGCGCCGCGAAGCGAAGATGTCCGGCGTCACCTACTGGCGCGGCAAGTCCGAGTGCGTGATCGCGCTCACCGTCGTCCCGGCCTCGCGCTTCGCGCCCGAGACCAACCTCGCCATGTTCAAGTTCATTGTCGCGCACGAGGCCTTCCACTGCGTCCAGTCGTGGAACTGGTCGCATCAATTGCTGCTGGAATCGGCCAATTGGTGGAAGGAGGGCTCCGCCGACCTCGTCGCCATGCTCGCCTATCCCGGCACCGACGCGCAGATGAAGGTCAATCTGGGCCATGCCGACATCGCCAGCGCCAAGGCGGTGACGCAGATGGACTACGGCAACATCCTGTTCTTCCACTGGCTGTGGGCGCAGTCGCCGTCCAAGGTCTTCGACCTGATCGCCGCCATGCCGCGCGATCCGGCCAACGACACGATCGAGGCCCAGGAAGCCGCGCTGCGCGCCTTCCTGCCCGGCGACGCGCCGCAGCAATACGCCAGCGCCTATGGCGGCGCGAAGATCTTCCGCTGAGGCCTGAGGCCCGCCGCTATTTCGTCACCTCGACCTTGCAGCAGCGATCCGCGTCGCGCTGGTAGGCCTCCAGGTCGCAATCGGTGCACATCGGCGGGATCGTGCAGAAATAGGGCTGCTCCTTCAGCAGCTCGCGGCAGTATTCGTCGGCTGGCGGCGGGAACACGCCGCCCTCTGCCGCATCGCCGAAGCGCATGGCGTTCAGCCCCTCGGCTGTCTCGCGGCAGGCCGTCGAGTAGCCGACTTCCCAGTTGGCCTCTGTGGCCAGGCGGTACTCGTAGGGCGACGCCGCGAACATCGCTTTCAGCTTCTGGGCGATCTCCCAGTGCTCGTCGCCCCGCGCCTTGTAGGGCGCCGCCAGCCGCGCCGCGAAAGCGTCGAAGGCGGCACGGTAGTCCGCCTTCGATGTGTCGGCCGGGGCCGGCGCGCTGCCGGCCTGCGCCTCGACCCGCCCGATCTCCGCCCGGCACTCCGCCAGCACTTCGTCGAAGCAGGCCTTCTCGCCCATGTTCTGGTTGACCTCGGCCAGACCGCGCGCCGGATAGAAGGTGCCCGGAATCCCCAGGACCGCGTCGATCAGCGGACCGAGCCAGCCCCGCGCCTCCTTTTCCCTCTGCACGGCGGCGAACCAGGCCTCGAGCTCCCGCTTCTGGCCGGGGATGATCTCCTCCAGGCTGGCGACCCGCGGGGCCCAGGTTTCGACCGCCTTCAGGCAGACGTCGCGCGGGGCAAGGCACGGCCCCTCGCAAACGAAGCCGTCCGATGTGTCCGGACCCGGGACGGCATCCTGCGCCCCCGCCGCACCGCCCAGCGCCGCCGCCACAAGGCCGGCCCAAAGGCCCATCCGGACCGCCCGCCCGAACCCGCCGCAATGAACCGCCATGACCGCCTCCGCCGAAAGACGGTGCAACGATACGCCGCTTCCGCCCCGGCGAATTGACCCCGGTCAACGTCAGGCGCGCGCACGAAGCGCCCCGGTGGGGAGCGCGACGGCTAAGTCATTGAGGGAAAATGGTGGGTGATGAAGGA
>OEIV010001028.1_pt1 | contig 13619 bp, 11 predicted proteins | sample 1539231 | NCBI WGS metagenome assembly OEIV01 (sample SAMN03794762, study PRJEB22550) | activated sludge metagenome | feature: wastewater treatment plant; material: activated sludge; isolation source: Wastewater treatment plant of a petroleum refinery complex | place: Argentina: Buenos Aires ...
AGGCGGTGAAGGAGAAGAAGGCCGAGGCCTGGATGGCCGGCATGACGGGCAAGACCGACCTCAACGCCCTGGCCGGAGAGCTGGGCACCACCGTCCAGAACGCCGCCGACCTGGCCTTCAGCGCCACCAGCATCCCCGGCGGCTTCACCGAGACCGAGGCCATCGGAAGCATCTTCGCCATCCCGGCCGGGGAGACCCGCGGCCCCATCAAGGGCGATAATGCGGTGTACGTGGTGAACATGACCGCCCTGACACCTGCGCCCGAACTGGCCGACGTGAACGCCGAACGCACCAGCCTGTTGCAGCGCATGCAAGGCCGGGCCGAGGGCAATCTGTTCAGTGCCCTGCGCGAAGCCGCCAACGTGGTGGATGAGCGCAGCAAGTTCTACTGAGCACCGACCATCTCTTCATGGGGCGGGCCTTTTCAGGGCCCGCTCCTCGTTTCAGCGCAGCTGGGTGAGGCGTTCGGCATCCAGCCGCACCAGGATGCCCAGCAGGATGGTGAAGCCCAGCAGCGAGCTTCCTCCGTAGCTGAAGAAGGGCAGGGGGATCCCGATCACCGGGGCCAGTCCGATGGTCATGCCCACGTTGATCATCAGGTGAAGGAAGAACACGCAGGCCACGCAGTAGGCATAGATGCGCGAGAACCGGCTCCGCTGCCGGTCGCTGATCTGGATGCAACGCAGGATGAGGAGCGTGAACAGGACGACGACCGCGGTGGTGCCCAGGAAGCCCCATTCCTCGCCCACCGTGCAGAAGATGAAGTCGGTGCTTTGCATGGGCACGTACTTGTACTTCGTCAGGGTGCCGTTCAGGTAGCCCTTGCCGGTGAAGCCGCCGCTGCCGATCGCCGTCTGGCTCTGCTTCACGTTGTAGCCCAGTCCCTGCGGGTCCTCCATCTGGCCGAGCATCACCAGGATGCGGTCGCGCTGGTGCTGGGCGAGTCCGCTCACCAGATGGTCCACGCTGCTGATGAAGCCGATGCTGCCCAGCAGGGCGAAGAGGATGAGACCGTAGAAGCGCTTGCGGTGGCGCCTCACCACCAGGTTGCGCACGGCCCAGAAGGCCAGCAGCGCGAACGCGGCGATCAGCGCCATCAGGAAGTACTGGCCGCCCAGCCGCGCGTCGGTGAAGGGCAGCCCGAAGCTGCTCTCCTTGAGGATCAGCGCCAGCACGCTGAGCACCGCGGCCACGATGGCGATCAGCAGGATGTTGCCGGAGAGCCCCTCGCGATAGAGCACCAGGATGAAGGCGCCGGAGACCAGTGCGGTGCCCGTGTCCGGCTGCAGCATGATGAGGGCGACCGGCGCCAGGATGAGCAGGGTGGCGATGACGCGCGAACGCAGATCGGCCAGGGCCTTCAGCCCGCTGAGGTAGCGCGACAGGGCGAGGCTCGTGGCGAACTTGGCGAACTCGGCGGGTTGGATGCCGAAACTGCCCACACCGAACCAGGCCTTGGCCCCGTTGACCTCCTTGCCCACGAGCAGGACCAGGGCCAGCAGCACGAGCACGGCCGCATAGATCACCCAGGCCAGGTCGCGGAAGAAGCGGCCCTGGATGAGCAGGATGCCGGCGCCCAGCACCAGGCTCGCCACGATCCACACGCTCTGGCGGCCATACTCCATGCCTTGGTCGAAGAGGCCGGGATGGTCGGGGTGGTAGGCCGCTGAGTAGATGTTGGCCCAGCCGGCGCCCATCAGCACCAGGTACAGGATCACCAGCACCGGGTCCAGATGCGCCGTGATGCGGTCGCGTGTGGTGCTCATCGCCGGCGCCGGGGGGGCTTGGGTTTCTTGCGGAAGAACTTCTCCTGGGCGATCAGGTCGGCCTCCAGCATGCGCTGCTCCAGGTCGGGCCGGCTGATGCTGTCGGTGAGGTACTGCTCCATGAGCAGGCTGGCGATGGGCGCCGCCCAGGTGCCGCCGAAGCCGCTGTTCTCCACGTACACGGCCATGGCGATCCGGGGATCCTCCATGGGCGCGAAGCACACGAACACCGCGTGGTCCTGGCCGTGCGGGTTCTCCGCCGTGCCCGTCTTTCCGCACACGGTGACACCGGGGATCCGTGCCTGACGTGCGGTGCCACCCGGTTCGTTCACCACGCGTCGCATGCCCTCCTGGATCAGGTCGTACCAATGCGCATCCACGTCCGTGAAGTGCTTCTGCTCCCACTGTGGCAGCAGGCTGTCCGGCCGGCCCACGGCGCGCACCACGTGCGGGTCGCGGTACCAGCCCTTGTTGGCGAAGATGGCCGCCAGGTTGGCCATCTGCATGGGCACCACCAGCACCTCGCCCTGCCCGATGCTCACGCTGTAGATGGTGCTGAAGGCCCAGCGTCCCTTGCCGTAGATGCGGTCGTAGAACTTCGCGTCAGGGATGCTGCCGCCCTTGAGCGCGGGCAGGTCCACCTGGGGTCGCTGGCCCAGCCCGAACGATCGCATGCCCGCGTTCCAGTGGTCGAGATTGATGCTGGCGGCCGTGAAGCGGTCCTTGTGGCCGCCCTGCTCCATCAGCCGCTTGAACACCATGTAGAAGTACGGGTTGCACGAGTACTGGATGGCGCTCTGGATGGTGCCGGCGGTCGGGTGCGCGTGGCAGCCCACGAGGGCCTTGTTGCAGGGGAAGCCGGTGTTCGGCGTGATGGCCGAATCCTGCAGCGCCAGGAGCGACTGCACGATCTTGTAGATGGAGCCGGGCGGGTATTGCGCCTGCAGCGCCCGGTCGAAGAGCGGCTTCAGGCTGTCGCGCTGCAGCACGCCGTAATTCGTGTTGCGCACACGGCCCACGAGAAGCTCGGGGTCGTAGGAGGGGGAGGTCACCAGGCAGAGGATCTCGCCCGTGGCAGGCTCGATGGCCACGATGCTGCCCTTCTTGCCTTTCATGAGGCGCTCACCATAGGCCTGCATGCGCGCGTCGATGCTGGTGTAGAGATGCTTCCCCTCGTGGGCCAGCGTGTCGTACAGACCTTCGCGGAAGGGGCCCTGCACCTTGTTGTGCACGTCCACCACCACGTACTTCACGCCGCGCCGCCCGCGCAGTTCCTTCTCATAGTACTGCTCCAGCCCGCCCACGCCGATCACGTCGCCCGGTTTGTAGTACGGATCCTGCTCCACCTTGCGGGCGTCCACTTCGCTGAGGTAGCCCAGCAGGTGGGCGGCAATGCGCCTTGGGTAGGTGCGCAGCGTGCGGCTCTGCCCGTAGAACCCGTGGTACTTGGACAGATGCGGAGCGATGGCGGCGTACTGGTCGGCGGTGATCTGTTTCTCGAACACCGAGGGTTTGTAGCTGCTGTAGCGGCCCGCCTCGGCGATGCGGCGTTTGACCTCCTCCAGGGGTACGCCGACCAAGGCGGCGAAGGCGGTGGTGTCGAAGGCGGAAACCTCGCGTGGGACCACCATGATGTCGTACACCGGCGTGTTGGCCACCAGCAGCTCCCCGTTCCGGTCCAGGATCAATCCCCGCGCCGGGTAGACGGTGACCTTGCGTTCGCTGATGTTCGCGGCCTCGGCCTTCCAGTGATCGTCCACCACCTGCACCCAGAAGAGGCGGAGGAGGAACACCGAGCTGATCAGGATCACCGCGGCGATGAGGACGTATTTGCGCTCCTCGAAGTTCATGTCCGGGCCCGTCGGTCGGTGCGCATCAGGAACTGGGCAAGGAGCACCAGCACAAGGGTGAAGGCCGCGCTGCCCAGGGCGCGGAGCAGGGTGCCGCCCGCCCGGTCGAACCGGTGCAGCTCGAAAAAGAAGAGCCACAGGTGGTGCACCAGCACCAGGACCCCGGCGTAGGTCAGCGTCCAGGAGAGGCCCATGTGCTGCACATCGGGGCGCATGCCGTACTCGTATCCCTCGCGCGGGGCGATGAGGCGTTGCCAGATGCCGCGGACGTACATCATCACCAGGCAGGCGGTGGTGTGCATGCCCGGTGTGTCGCTCAACAGGTCCATCAGCCCGCCGGTCGCGCCGCCCGCCAGCAACAGCGACCAGGCCGGCAGTTCAAAGGGGAGCATGAGCAGGAACAGCGCGTAGAGGTAGGGCACCAGCCAGCCGTTCGCCACGTCCAGGTGGTCCAGCACGATCACCTGCAGGGCGATGAGCACCACGAAGCGCAGCAGGTTGGCGATGATGGTGGCGATCATGGGGCCTGGGTGCGCGCCTCCAGCGTGTCCCGTTCCACGCGGTGCAGGTCCTTGACGATGTACACATGGCCGCTCCGGGTGAGGTCCTCGGTGAGCCGCACGCGGATCGTGTGGTAGTTGCTGCTGGGGTCGTTGACCACCTCGGTGACCACGCCCACATCGATGCCGGCCGGGAAGATCCCGTCACCACCGCGGGTCACCAGGGTGTCGCCCACGGCCACCGGGGCGTGCTTGGCGATGTCCACCGCCGAGGCGGTGCTCGGGTCGCCGGTGTCCCAGCTCAGCAGGCCGAAATGCCCGGTGCGCTTCAGCTGCACGCTCGTGTTCAGGTCCGGGTCGAGCACGCTGGCGGCCACGCAGAACCGGGGCCCCACCTGCCGCACCACGCCCACGATGCCATGGTCGCCGATGACGCCCATGTCGGGCGCCACACCGGCACCGGTCCCCTTGTCCAGCGTGAGGGTGTTGCGCTGCTTGTGCGTGGTGCTGTTCACCACACGGGCGGCCAGGTGCGCGTAGCGCTGTTCATGCACCGTGTCGTGGAAGGCGGTGAACCGGGCGGACAGCGGGGCGTAGTTGCCGCGTCCGCGCATCATCAGGTCGGCATTGGCCTTCGCCAGCCGCTCATTCTCCTCCCGCAGCCCGGCGTAGGTGGCCACGTCCGATCTCCAGGTGTACAGCGTTCCGATGGCGGTGTTGGCCGATCCGATGGCCCGCGACCGGTGATGCTCGTTGCCGTCCAGCGCCCAGCCGTACGCCAGCGCCATCAGCAGCAGGAAGAGCAGCGTGCTGCGGATCCGGAACAGGAAACGGAAGAGGTCGCGCATCTCACCGGAGTGGCGAGTGGCGAGTGGCGAGTGGCCTTGTGCCGCTGCACGCGCCACTCGCCGCTCATCACTCGCGCATTAGGAACTGGAAGCGGTCAATGTTCTTCAGGGCGATGCCGGTGCCGCGCGCCACGGCCCGCAGCGGATCCTCGCTCACGTGCACCGGGAGCTTGGTCTTGATGCTGATGCGCTTGTCCAGCCCGCGCAGCAACGCCCCGCCGCCGGCCATGTAGATGCCCGTCTTGTAGATGTCCGCGCTCAGTTCGGGCGGGGTGGCCTCCAGGGCGCTGAGGATGGCCTCCTCGATCTTGCTGATGCTCTTGTCCAGCGCCTGGGCGATCTCGCTGTAGGTCACGGTGATCTCCTTGGGGATGCCCGTCATCAGGTCGCGGCCCCGCACCGCATAGTCCGGCGGCGGGTTCTCCAGTTCGGTCATCGCCGCGCCCACCTCGATCTTGATCTGCTCGGCGGTGCGCTCGCCCACCAGGATGTTGTGCTGACGGCGCATGTATTCCTCGATGTCGCTGGTGAACTCATCGCCGGCCACGCGGATGTTCTTGTCGCACACGATACCGCCCAGGGCGATCACGGCGATCTCGCTGGTGCCACCTCCGATGTCGATGATCATGTTGCCCATCGGCTCCTCCACGTCGATGCCGATGCCGATGGCGGCGGCCATGGGCTCGTGGATCAGGTACACCTCCTTGGCACCGGCGTGCTCGGCGCTGTCGCGCACGGCGCGCTTCTCCACCTCGGTGATGCCGCTGGGAATGCAGATCACCATGCGCAGGTTGGGCGTGAAGAGCTGCCGGCCGGGCTTGATCATCTTGATCATGCCCTTGATCATCTCCTCGGCCGCCTGGAAATCGGCGATCACGCCGTCGCGCAGGGGGCGCACCGTCTTGATGTTCTCGTGCGTCTTGCCATGCATCTGCTGCGCCTGGCGCCCGATGGCGATCACACGCCCCGTGGTGCGGTCCACCGCCACGATGCTGGGTTCATCCACCACCACCTTGTCGTTGTGGATGATCAGGGTGTTCGCCGTACCAAGGTCGATCGCGATCTCCTGGGTGAAGAAGTTGAGCAGGCCCATGCGGACGCGTCAGTGTTTGAAGTGTCGGTTGCCGGTGATGCACATGGACATCCCGCGCTCGTCGCAGGCGTCCACGCTCTCCTGGTCCTTGATGCTGCCACCCGGTTGCACCACCGCCGCGATCCCGGCCGCACCGGCGATGGTGACACAGTCCGGGAAGGGGAAGAAGGCATCGCTCGCCATCACCGCCCCGTTGAGGTCGAAGCTGAACTTGCGCGCCTTCGCGATGGCCTGCTCCAGGGCGTCCACCCGGCTCGTCTGACCGGTGCCGCTCGCCAGGAGCTGTGCGCCCTTCGCCAGCACGATGGCGTTGCTCTTGGTGTGCTTCACCAGGATGTTGGCGAACACCAGGTCCTGCAGCTCGGCGTCCGTCGGTGCCCGGCGCGTGGCCGCGCGCATGTTCGACGCGTTGTCGACCACGGCGTCCGGAGCCTGCACCAACAGGCCGTTCAGCGCGGTGCGCCACCTGCGGGCCATCCGTCCATGGGCAAGGCGCTTGAGGATGATGCGGTTCTTCTTCCGGCGCAGCACGTCCAACGCCTCGGGAGCGTAGTGCGGTGCGCAGATGATCTCGAAGAAGATGCTGTCGATGGCCTCGGCGGTGGCCCGATCGATCGGCGCCGTGGGGACGAGCACGCCCCCGAACGCGCCCACCGGATCGCCCGCCAGCGCTGCGTCCCAGGCCTCCTTCAGCGTGGGACGGACCGCCGCGCCGCAGGCGTTGTTGTGTTTCAGGATGGCGAAGGGCACCCCGGGCAGCGTGGCCAGATCGTCGATGAGGTCCATCGCCGCGTCCAGGTCCAGCAGGTTGTTGTAGCTGAGCTCCTTGCCCTGCACCTGCTCGAACAGGCCGTGCAGGTCGCCGTGGAAACTGGCCGGCTGGTGGGGGTTCTCGCCATAGCGCAGCGTGTGCGCAGGCTGCCCGCTTAGCGGCTGGTCCGCGGGCTCTCCGGTGAACCAGGCATGGATGGCGCGGTCGTAGCGGCTGCTGACGCCGAAGGCGAGACCGGCCAGGCGCTTGCGCTCCGACAGGTCCGTGCTCCCCTCCTGTTCGCGCAGGATCCGCAGCAGGTCGCCGTACTGGGCCTGTGCGGCCACGATCACCACATCGGCGTGGTTCTTGGCCCCGGCCCGGATCAGGCTGATGCCGCCGATGTCGATCTTCTCGATGATGGCCTGTTCGCTGCCCCCCGCCGCCACCGTGGCCTCGAAGGGGTAGAGGTCCACGACCACCAGGTCGATGGGGGGGATCGCGTACTCCTCCAGTTGCGCGACGTCGCTCGCCAGGTCTCGCCGCCCCAGAATGCCTCCGAAGACCTTCGGGTGCAGGGTCTTCACCCGGCCGCCCAGGATGCTGGGGTAGCTGGTGAGGTCCTCCACCGGCACCACGGGGATGCCCAGGGCTTCAATGAACTCCTGCGTGCCGCCGGTGCTGTACAGGGTGACCCCGAGCCGATGCAGGTCCTGGACGATGGGCTCCAGCCCGTCCTTGTGATAGACCGATATCAGTGCGCTCCCGATGCGCTTTGTTCCGCTCAACGTGCCCGGTGGTGGAGGATGGGCGCAAGTTTACGCCACGGCCTAGGGCGCCTGATGGCCTGCACGGTCACGTTGCCCAAAGGTTACGAACAAGGTTGCCCACGGTCAGCGGGCGCGCAGCCCGAGCCGTTCGCGCACACGGGCCAGCGTGGCGGCGGCGATGGCGCGCGCCTTTTCGGCGCCGATGCGGAGCTGCCGCTCCATCTCGCTACGGTCGGCCATCAACCGGTCGTAGGTGTCCCGCTCGGTGCGGAACCCGTCGAGCAGCGCGGCGAGCAGCTCCTTCTTGGCATGGCCGTAGCCGTAGCCGCCCGCGCGGAACTTCGTGGCCATCCCGGCCACCGCGTCCGCCGGCGCCACCAGCTTGAACAGCCGGTACACCGTGTTCGCCTCGGGATCCTTCGGCGCCTCCAAGGGCGCACTGTCCGTCACGATGCCCATCACCTCCTGCTTCAGCTCCTTCTCCGGGGCGAAGAGCCGGATGAGGTTCCCGCGGCTCTTGCTCATCTTCTCCCCATCGGTGCCGGGCACGATCATCACGGCCTCGTCGATGCGTGCATCGGGCAGCACGAAGGTGTCGCCCATCTGGCGGTTGAAGCGCTCCGCCACGTCCCGCGTGAACTCCAGATGTTGCTTCTGGTCCCGGCCCACCGGCACCACCTCCGCATCGTAGAGCAGGATGTCGGCCGCCATCAGCATCGGGTAGGTGAAGAGCCCGCCGTTCACATCCTCCAGGCGGTCGGCCTTGTCCTTGAAGCTGTGCGCCAGCGCCAGCCGTGAGTAGGGGAAGAAGCAGCTGAGGTACCAGGCCAGTTCAGTGACCTCGGGCACGTCGCTCTGCCGGTAGAAGACGGTGCGCTCCGGGTCCAGACCGCAGGCCAGCCACGCGGCGGCCACCCGGTCGGTGTTCTCGCGCATGGCCGCCGGGTCCTTCACCTGGGTGAGGGCGTGCAGGTCGGCGATGAACAGGAAGGAGCCGCCCGCGCCGCCATTCGCCATGGACACGGCCGGCTTGATCGCGCCCAGCACGTTGCCGAGATGCGGGGTGCCGGTGCTCTGGATGCCGGTGAGGACGCGGGTCATGGATCGGAGCGCGCGAAGATAGCCGGTTAGCTTTGCGGCCTTTCCCGGACCATGCCTGCGCATCCGCACCACGACCGCCCGGCCATCCGCACCGGCGAGGAGCGCAGGAACCCTGTGTTCAAATGGCTCTTCGCCCCGCTGCGTCTGGCTTACAAGCTCTGGTTCGGGATCGTGTTCTGGCTCAGCCTTCTGGTGCTCTACATCCCCTTCAAGCTGACGCTGCATCGCCCGAGCCGCTACCGCGCCGCCTTCCGGTTGAAGCGGGTGTGGGGCACCTTCCTGCATTGGGCCGGGCTCTTCCCCCAGCACATCACCTGGCGCGGGCCCCTGCCCGAGCCGCCCTACGTGGTGGTGAGCAATCACGGCAGCTACATCGACATCGTGCAGATGTTCAACCTGGTGCCGCACTACTTCCTGATGATGGGCAAGTACGAGCTGCAGCGCTGGCCCCTGTTCCGCATCTTCTTCAAGGACATGGACATCGCTGTGAACCGCGGCAGCCATGTGGAGGCGGCGAAGGCCTTCCGGCGTGCCGCCAAGGCGCTGGACAGCGGCGCCTGCGTGGTCCTCTTTCCCGAGGGCACGATCCCGCACACCGTGCCGCGCATGAAGCCGTTCAAGGACGGCGCCTTCCGGCTCGCCATCGAGAAGCAGGTGCCGGTGGTGCCCGTCACCTTCCTCAACCACTGGCGCCTGTTCGGCGATCCGGAGGACCTGCTGAGCCGCGGCCATCCCGGCATCAGCCGGGCCGTGGTGCACCCCGCCGTGCATACCACCGGCCTGCAGGACAGCGATGTGGTAGCTTTGCGTCACCGCGTGTTCGACCTCATCGAAGCGCCGCTGTTGCAGCATGAAGCTGGATGACGCCACCCTGGACCGCATCGCCGAACTGGCGCGGCTGGACTTCAGCGACCCCGCCCGGCGTGCAGCGATGCTCAAGGACATGGAACGCGTGCTGTCCTTCGTGGAGCAGCTCAACCAGGTGGACACCCGCGGGGTGGAGCCTCTCGTCTTCATGACCGACGAGGAGAACGTGCTGCGGGAGGACGTGGCCCTTCCGGGCGTCAGCAAGCAGGATGCGCTGCGCAACGCCCCGGTGAAGGACAGCGACTACTTCAAGGTGCCGCGGGTGGTGGACAAGGGCTGAGCGCTCAGCGCCGGGACCCTCCGCTCATGACCAGTGGAGCCATGACCTGCTCCTCCTCCCCATCAGGTGCTGGGAACACGGTGTCCGTATCCCAGCGGGCCCTCGGCCGTCGCGCCAGGTCCTTCGCACCGAAGAAGAGGGGCAGTGCAGCGCAGAACGCCATGAACACCCAGCTGTAGGCCACGATGTAGTGCTGGTCGTTGGTGACCGCGAACAGCACCGGGGTGACGAAGAAGGCCGTGTTGCTGATGATCTGCATCACCAGCAGCACCAGCCCGCTGCGCGTCATGTTGTACGCCCAGGTGAGCATGATGCCCAGGCCCAGCATGCAGCCCATGAACACCGGCACGGGATACCCCGGAGGCACACCCTCGTTGATGATCAGCATGGGCAGGTACCACATGCCCCAGCAGAACCCGATGATCAGGGCCGAGGTGAGCGCGTTGTACCGCATCTGCAGGCGGGTGACGCCGAACTTCATCCACGAGGTCTCCTCCATCAGGGCGATGTAGATGATGGCCGGCAGATTGACCGCCCAGCCCTCCCAGAACCGGTCCACGTAGATGCCCGGGAAGGTGCCGTAGATCAGGAACACGAACCCGATGGCCAGGTAGGCGTTGATGAACTTCCAGGTGAAGGCCAGCATGTACCAGCGCGCAGGCACCTTCCATCGGGTGTAGGCCGCGAACAGCTTGCCCAGGCCTTTGCGGCCCTCCACGTAGTAGGTGACTGCCAGGCAGACGAGCAGGGGACCAAGCAGGCGCAGGCGGAACACCATGTGCGCGGTCTTGTCCTCGGTGACGTGCATCCCCTCGGGAGTGATGAGCATAACGACGCCGATGAGGCCCCATTGGAGGATCCACGTGAACACCACGAAGGTGAACACCGGATTTCGGGTGATGAATGCACGCATGGGTTCGATGAAAGAGGTGCGAAGATAGACGAATGAAAATAGTTGTCAACAGGTGTTGATAACCTCGTCGCAAGATTTAATACATTCATAACCAAGGTGTTGCGTGGTCACCTGCCCCGCGACCGCCCGTCCTGCCCCCGGCCAGTACCTTCGCCGCCCACCAGCCCCGGCACCCATGTACGGCTCCCTCCAGCACCACCTGCAGCGTGAATTGAAGGCCATCGACGAGGCCGGCCTCTTCAAGCGCGAGCGCATCATCACCAGTGAGCAGGGGGCCGAGATCACCGTCAACGGCCGGCAGGTGCTCAACTTCTGCGCGAACAACTACCTGGGGCTCAGTTCACACCCCGCCGTGGTGAAGGCCGCCCACGCGACCCTCGACACCCACGGCTTCGGGATGAGCAGCGTGCGCTTCATCTGCGGTACCCAGGACATCCACAAGGACCTCGAACGCAAGCTGGCGGAGTTCCACGGCACGGAGGACAGCATCCTGTACGCGGCCTGCTTCGATGCCAACGGTGGGGTCTTCGAACCGCTGCTGGGCGAGGAGGACGCCATCATCAGCGATGCGCTCAACCACGCGAGCATCATCGACGGGGTGCGGTTGTGCAAGGCCAGGCGGTACCGCTATGCCAACAACGACATGGCCGACCTGGAGCAGCAGCTCAAAGCGGCCCGGGCCGATGGGTGCCGCCACATCATCGTGGTCACCGACGGGGTGTTCAGCATGGACGGCATCGTGGCCGACCTGAAGGGCATCTGCGACCTGGCCGACCGCTACGAGGCGCTGGTGATGGTGGACGAGTGCCATGCCGCCGGCTTCATCGGGAGGACCGGCCGCGGCAGTGTGGAGCACTGCGGCGTGATGGGCCGGGTGGACATCATCACCGGCACGCTGGGCAAGGCGTTGGGCGGTGCCATGGGCGGCTACACCACCGGCCGCAAGGAGATCATCGAGATGCTGCGCCAGCGCAGCCGCCCCTACCTCTTCAGCAACTCGCTCGCCCCGGCCATCGTGGGTGCCAGCATCGCGGTGATCGACCTGTTGAGCCGCAGCACCGAGCTGCGCGACCGGCTGGAGCGCAACGTGGAGCGCTTCCGCACCGGCATCGAGGCCCTGGGCTTCAAGACCCGCGGGGCCGGTGCGGCCATCGTTCCGGTGATGCTGGGCGATGCCCGCCTGAGCCAGGTGATGGCCGACCGCCTGCTGGACGAAGGCATCTATGTGATCGGCTTCTTCTATCCCGTGGTGCCCAAGGACACGGCCCGGATCCGGGTGCAGCTGAGCGCGGCCCACACCGATGCCCACATCGACCAGGCCCTGGCCGCCTTCGGTAAGGTGGGCCGTGAGCTGGGCGTCATCGCCTGAGGCGACCCGCGATTTCCCTTCCAAGGGCGTCGCTTAACTTCCCCGACCCTTGTGCGGAGGAACGCGGCGTCCACCTCATCCACGAACCCATGGTCAAGCTCATTACGCGCAACAAGTTCCTGATCGCCGGCGCTTTGCTCGGAGGCGTGGTCTTCACCTCCGCCTTCCAGGCCTACGAGCTGCCCAACGTGGGATCGGCCGTGCCGGCGGACCAGTTCGTCAACTTCGAGAGCGCCCACGTGCACCCGCTCGACCTGACGCCCGACGGCACCAAGCTGCTGGCGGTGAACACGGCGAACAACGCCCTGGAGGTGTTCCAGGTGACGCCCAACAACCTGCTGCTGCAGGCCAGCATCCCCGTGGGCCTCGACCCGGTGACCGTGCGGGTGCGCAGCAACACCGAGGCCTGGGTGGTGAACCAGGTGAGCGACGAGGTGAGCATCGTGGACCTCACCCAGAACATCGTGGTGCGCAGCCTGCTCACCGAGGATGAGCCCGCCGATGTCGTGTTCGCCGGCGGGGTGCCCGCCACCAAGGCCTTCGTGTCCTGCGCCGGCCGCGAGAGCGTGCAGGTCTTCAACCTGGCCGACCTCAGCGCCGCCCCCACCGAGGTGCTGCTGAAGGGCGAACAGCCCCGTGCCCTGGCCGTGAGCCCCAATGGCAACACGGTGTACTGCGCCTTCTTCGAGAGCGGCAACGCCACCACGGTGCTCAACGGCAACACCTTCTTCAACTTCCAGCACGGCACCAACCGCTTCGGCATCTGCTCCCCTCAGGGCGGCTGCACGGTGATCCCCAACGACGCCACCAACCCCGCCGGACCCTATGCGGGGGCGGTGCCCATCCCCAACGCGGGCACGGGCTTCAACCCGCCGATGAACCCGGCCAACCCCGTCAATCTCATCAACACGCACAGCATCATCGTGCGCAAGAACGCCGCCGGCCAATGGCTGGACGGCAACGGCGCCAACTGGACCAACATGGTGAGCGGCAACGCTGCCGGCAAGGCCCGCATCGCCGGATGGGACATGCCCGACCGGGATGTGGCCGTCATCGATGCCAACGCCCCCAGCACCGCCGGTGTGCAGTACCAGACCCGCCTGGGCAACATCCTGATGGCGATGGCCGTGAACCCCACCAACGGCCAGGTGAGCGTGGTGGGCACCGACGCCACCAACGAGGTGCGCTTCGAGCCCATCCTCAACGGCAAGTTCCTCCGGGTGAACATCAGCCGGTTCTCCAGCGTGGGCGGGGCCAACACCATCACCGACCTCAATCCGCACCTCACCTACGCCACGCCCAGCGTGGCCCCGGCCCTGCGCAAGCAATCCCTCGGCGACCCGCGCGGCATCGCCTTCACCGCCGACGGCACCAAGGCCTATGTCACGGGCATGGGCTCCAACAACGTGGTGGTGATCAACAGCGATGGTAGCCGCAACCTGGCCGAACCCATCCCGGTGGGCGAGGGCCCCACCGGCATCAAGCTGAACGCCGGCAACACCCGCGCCTAC
>OEIV010001029.1_pt1 | contig 13603 bp, 15 predicted proteins | sample 1539231 | NCBI WGS metagenome assembly OEIV01 (sample SAMN03794762, study PRJEB22550) | activated sludge metagenome | feature: wastewater treatment plant; material: activated sludge; isolation source: Wastewater treatment plant of a petroleum refinery complex | place: Argentina: Buenos Aires ...
TCTGCTCATAACACGAGGTCTTTCCTCTTCAATTGCTATCAGTCCCATGATGTGTTCCAGTCATCCATAGAATTTGTTGATGTGCTGGAGGAACATCCCAAGATCAAATCACTCGATGCGATAAAAAAGATATTTTTCGAGTTTGTTATCGTGAATCATTGTTCTTGCATCCTGGTAGGCTTGGACTCTCGTCATGAAGTCATCCAGGCATATGAGATCAATCATGTTGTATAATGCCTTTTTGACCTTGTCGTCCATTCGATCTTGTTTGTGGGTGATGGTGTTTCGAGCAGTGACAAATTCGATTCATTCTTTTTCGACCTTCGTCATTTTTTCTTTGAAGCTCATTTCCCCCTCCACACCTCCCCCTATACTATTTAGGGGGATGAGGGACTCTTCTCCCTCTAAATCTTTTTTCTTAATCTTATTCTCTTTCTTTTTACTATGCCTGGCTTCTGTCTGACTCGTGCCTGCTTGCTGTCCGTTTCCTGATTGTCTTGTGTCTGGTTGATGTCTGTTATCTGTCTGTTCGACAAGATACGGTGCAATGATATCATAGTTCGCAAAGCGGTAAACGCTCATTTGTTTCCTGCCTGCTTTGCTGTCTGTTTTTATAATGAAGTTGTATCGTACAAGGTTCTCAATTGCTCTGGTAATCTGTCAGGATTGGTTGGCATCTAACCCGAACATATGGTACTCGTTACGGGAGAGTTTGAATTCTCCTTGTTGCAATCCCTCAGGACTTTTATTCGGATACTTTCGTACTCTTAATGCACCCGTCATCAGGATTGCTAACCGTAGAGGATGTTGCAAAAGCAACAGGACTCTATGATCTTGGCTATCGGCTAGTACCTTGATAAAGTAGTGCATTGACCTAAGTGGAAATAATAAAAAAAGATGCTTGTCCTTGTGGAACAAACATCCAGTTCATCCCATGAGTGACTTTGGAGATAGAGATAGCGTCACGTGTGAGAAGGTAGACTTTTTATAAGTCCATGACGCTACCTCCTCACAAAGTATTGATCATGGATTGAAGCAGAACCTCTGAGATAGAAATGAGCGTTTGTGGAAGGCTGTAATACTATCTGAGTGGTTGCTGAACCTTTCGGCTCGATTGTTATATAAACTTTTTACAAACCATTTACAACCGAAAAACGGCGATTCGAAGATAGTCCTACTGAGTGGGGTTAACAGGACGGGTGGTGGTAAAATCTCTGTAATCATAGGTGTATAGAGGGATAAAGCGGTTCGAAGTTTCTTGGTGTGACTGTTATCTAAATAATCTTTAAAAGCAAGTTATTATGAGCTTTCTAATTGGTATTTTACCCAATAAGCACCTAGAGATTGGAAGATTATCTTTGATTTTTTATGTCTTTTATGATGGTTTGTGAAAGATACATTTGAGAAAATACAAAAAATGCAATGAGAAGTATTTTCTCAATTACATCTTCAGTGATTTTTTATGTCATTTTTTCAATCTTGCCTCTAGGGAGGTAATCGGTTTGTAAAAAGGACACAAAATCCCATTTTAGCCAAAGCAAACCTTCGAGTGAGTATGATAGATAAGAAAGCTGGCTTACTTATTGATCATACGCTGAGTAGTCCCTGTAATTAGTGAAGCGATCGACAAAAGCCTTGCATTCCACCAACGATTTCTCTATAAGATGTAAGTAATCAATGGGTACGTTATGTCTAGAACTTTTCATGGGTTCTGGTTCGACATTAGTCCTGTTGACCCAAAAAACTCCTCGGTTGTAATGGCTGGGGATTTTTTTATTGAAAATCAAAAAGTAAGTTGATATATTGACTTTGCTAGAGAGAACTCACTCATTAGCGCAAAAAAATACGCATATGTCTAAGTTAGAAAAGGTTATGGGATACCAAAATCCTAGCGTTGTAAAACGATATGCATCTGAAAATGGTTTGTCCATTGAGGAGGCAGAAATACACTTTGAAGAGTGTAAAAAATTCTTGTACCTGTGTTCAATCACAGACCGGAGCTTGTCGCCCTCCAAGGTATTGGACGAAATTTGGCATACATTTATCCTTTTTACGAAGGATTATGCCAACTTCTGCTCCCAGTATCTTGGATCATTTGTACACCATTTCCCTGATGTAGAACAAACTCCTAAAAGCAAACAAACAAATCGTGATGCTTTCTTGTATGCACGAACACTTGCTGAAACTACTTTCGGTTCGGTCTATGAACCAGTGTGGCGAATCACTAGTAACAAGGTGCTGACTGGAGATTGTTCAGATTCTCCGAATTGTGGTGGTTGTTCTGATCTTGGAGGAAATTATCACGGATGCAAGGACTAAAACGAAAAATAAAAGGCTTTGTTTTTACAGAGCCTTTTGCTTTTTTTGAGAAAATAATTATACTATGTGTGTTTAAAAATATATTGACTATTTTAATTTTTTAAATCATATTTTCATGAAAAAACTTTTAGTATCATTGTTCGCTGTTATGTGAACTGTTTTGATTTCAGGTTGTTCTTTGTTAGACAAATCATCTTCATCTATTGATAATAACTCAGGTTTAAATCAACAACTTTCTTTATTGCAAGAGCAAATAAGTTGATTAAATAGCCAAATTCAAGAATTAAAAACAAAAAATGAAGAATTGATGAGTTGAAATAATAATTTACTAAAAAGAAAATATCGACTTAAAAAAAGAAATGAAGCTATAAAAATAGATTCAACAGAAATAAATACTTGAATTTCAGCCTATGTACCAGCTAATAATACTTTTATTAATGATAAATTTAATGAAATACTGTATACGGATAATGAGTACAGATTTAAAATTTATACTACCAAAGATTGTATAAAACATATTCATATAGAAAAAGAGGAGGCACAAGAAAATATAGATCTTCCTATGGGATATGCTTTATATGCAAAATGAGATGAATATCATTATTATCGGTTTGGTATATTCAATAGAAAAAAAATTCCAAAATCTTCTGATTCGCTGCCAGGAATTGGACAACTTCTCACTTTAGATAACGATTTAATACTTGCTGATTCTGCACAACAATATGCACCAGAAAATTTACCAAATAGTTGTTATCATTCAAATGATTTTCTTCATTTTGAAAAATTCTAAAACATATTTTTAATATACATGTTTGCATAAAAACATAAGTCTGAATATAGAAAAGTCTGTTTTCTCATCGTATCATTCATCAGTTTGAATAAGGTTGATTGTTCCTTTCAATTCCAATAATTCCTTTGTATCATAACTCAACAAGCCTATCGATAACCACACACAACTCATCAGGTGGGATCGTTCAATAAAAGAATGCTAGGAGCCTCATGTCCGTATCTCTGACTGAGATAGAAGAATTATCTCCATCTTTTCAACCCTCGGCAGTATCAATACCAAACAGACATTTTTCTCCAGGCTTCGCATAGATTCTGAGCTTTGGAAATTTCATATCTTCTTGGTATTTCAACTTCTCTAGGTTCTTTACGATTTGGATATTGAAAACGGTATCTCCTGTCGTCAAGAAAGCCTCCTCAGGTGTGCTTGGATATTCTTGAAAAACATCTCTTCACAAAAGATCGTATTGTTGCAGATACCATTTCTTTTGTCATTCATCAATAGGGAGCTGTTCGAGGTGTCTGAGTTCACTAGGCAAGACAACAACTTCTCAATTTTCGACAGGAGATCTGTATTCATCGGCAAACCATCAACCAATAAAGATCGTTTTGAATTCTCGTATTATATTTCTTGAACTGAGCGAGATAAATCTAGACCAATCAAATGTTCTAGGAGAATCTGGTCATATTTTACGGATCATAATTTTGAAATAACTAGTTGTAAATAGTATTTTTATATGTCTGCCAAAACAAACTACACTCCCTCAACTTCTTAATTATAAGATCCAAATGGTTATCTTTTGGTTCGATCAAAATCCTGCAAACCCAAAAAAACGTTCAGTCAAAAGATTGAGCTTTTTTTATTTGTAAAAAATCTATTTTAAATTAAAATTAACAGCTGTTTTATAATTAAACTTTAATAATGGCAAAAATTCTTTCACTAAATAGAACTGATCGATAAAAGAATTTATTTTTTCCAAAGAGATGCTTCGTATTGGACACAACAAAATCAGCCATATAGTCCAGCAGTGAAACCAGGTTCAGATCGAGAATTTGAGAGATTTTTCCTGGACCGTCGAAGACTACGGCCAAAAAGAAAATTGGATTACGGAAAAATATGACAGCTCGCTTCTCCAGAGTGTCTCGCTTTTCGTCTGCCCGTTTTGACCATTCCAGCTCGTCGCTCACACATTTTTATCGTTTCATTTTTCTGACGGCAAATCACTCTGCGTCAGCGTCGAAATCCAAGCCCAGCAGTGAGAAAGCTACAATTATTTCAAAGCATTTCTCAACGGCTACCGCTCCATCGTAATCTGGTGAACAGAACGCGACATCATAGGCCTCAGAACAAACATCAGAAACGAGCCAGTCATTCGCTATCCACTCCACATCCGCCACTCATCCATAAAAAAATTATTCAAAAATCTCATAAAAAATACTAATCTGGTGAATGAAAATGATACTCGTTATCTAGTCGTCAGAAACAATTGCACCACAGCCATCTGGAACATTGCTAGAGAAATATTTCCTCTTCCCCGCCGACACCGAAGTCTCTTCTTCTCAGCTTATCTCCCAAACTACCTCGGAAAACTAGGTATCATCAACCTCTCAGAATGAAAAAAATTATAGTCTCTTGGTCCCTGAGCTTGTCGAAGGGATCCACCCTCTCACTCCATTCACTGAGTTTACTAACCGAGGTTGGCTTGTCGAAGGGAAGTTTCTTAGTATTGACTTAGCTTTCGTGCTTAATTTCAGAAATCTCAATAGCATTCTCCTTACAAAATCTTAAAAATCAATCAAGATGTTTTGATCATTCGATATAATGAATGATTGTTATAAGCTCAACTGACTCAAGTAGTCAAGTATGGAGAAAATAGTTGCAAAAGAGTTCAAGTATATAGTCTGACTCAATAAAATGGCAGTTTATAACTATGTTTTTACTGGTTTTAGTAGCACAGGTAAAAATAGTTGCAGATCCTAATGCTTCTAAGTAAGGTCTTGTCCTATGTGTTTCATCAACTATAAGTTCATCTTTATCAATGAGAAACTTAATACTTTTCTCATCGACTGTATTGTGAAACTTAATACTAATTTCTGCTATTCAGGGACTATCTTGATACTCATTTTCTAGGTAAAGATACGATAACATAAGTAGTGAAAAAAATAAAATTTATTTATACTGAGCTCCATGAAAAACTTGAATAAAGGATTTGAGTTAAGATCGAATACCAAAACAAAGTGTGGATGAGAGCACTTACGCCTGTGGTGAATGGATCAGAGTATGAATATCAGGTTAAGAAACTTAAGGTCCAAACAAAGTGAAGAAGTTTAAGATTTCGAAAGCGGCGTAGTGTACTATTGAGATAGTATGAATTGCAATATTTCATTGCAAGTAGTTTTTCTTATCCATTTTTTGCTTTTCGTTTTATTGTGAGTATAATCCAGAATAAAAATTTTTTTAAGAAACAAAAAAAATAAAATTATGGCTTTGTCACTAGATTTTTTACCTCAAATTGTTCCAACTGCTTCAGTGGCTCACTCCAAGCAATATTTTCAGAATGTCAGCATGCTTCCGAGCATTGGTTTTGCGAATATGTTGACTGCAGACACTTTTGTAGATACTTCGTTCGAGATCAAGAGCCCACTAGCCATGAAATGAGCTTTAATTAGCACTTTTACGAAAGACAGCGTCATCAGTGATTCGTTTATTTGTTATGAGATTCCGCTTACGCCAAAATATCAGACTCAGTACCCAGTTTTTGTAGAGCTTCATGAGTCAAAATACCGATTGCTCAATATTTTTCGAGGTATGGTAAAGGGAGTTCCTTGGATTCCACTCATTGTATTTAATATCTTGTTGCTACTTTTGCCAGCTCTCATAGAATCAATCTTAAGCGCATTCAATATTTTTGCTTTGATGATAGTCGGGATATATTATATTGGCTCAGTTATCCAGTTTGCTCGTAAATTCGTGAAATCGGAGACAGTCTCGATTCAGTGACAGAGTGTGACTTATGCTGATATTGGAGATATCTTGGTTTTGGGAGATAGACAGGTAGAAGCCATGATTCCATTGAAAAAGTTTGGCGTGACTGCTTTGAGTATCTATCAAAATACTCTCTATATCAAGCAGTCTTTTGCCGAACATGATTTTATGCAGACGATCAGTTCGATCAATTTATCAGCTCAAGAAAGAGAAAATCAAAGCATGGAAGCTATGAAACAAACTATTGAGTACCTGCTTTCTGAAAATGTGAGGACAGCTTTATTTTCTGACAGTGCCGATGGATCTCAATAATATAAAAAATTATTTTCTGCAACCAATCCAAAATCTTCAGAAATTGAAGCCACTTTTTTCGGTAAAACCAGAAGAAAAAATTTCATTGTTACCAGAAGACCAGATTTGCTGTCAAGTGACAGCCGTTTCGTACAGAAAAATAGTTGATCGCCCAAGTGCTCTTGGAGATTGGCTTCTGATAGACGATTTTTTCAATGAAGAAAAACATTGTATTTATGTAAATCACTCTCTCAAGACAGTAATTCTTGGCTATAGAGGAACGATAGTCACGAACATAAAAGATCTGATGAGTGATGTTCAGATTATATTGTGAGTTGCGACGATAGACGAGAGAGTCAAAGAATCTTTGATGGTTTATGACTCACTGAGAGAAAAATTTCCCGATTATAAAAAACGAATTTGCTGACATTCTCTAGGTGGAACGATTTGCTATATCGTCGCGAAGCACAGAATCCCAGACCGTTGCACCGTTTTTAATCCATGATCGTCTCTAAATCAGCTCTTCGTCCAGATGCTCACCAACACCATCCAAGGCTTGCCACGAACCCAGCAAGTCTACACCTACAAAATTCTCTGAGATCCGGTCTCCCTCTTCAGTTTCGTCGGCACTACCAAAATTTTCACCGTCCCCAAAGTCGACCCACTTGCTCTCCACGCACTCAATAATTTTGTCTCTTCTCTCCCATAAATTCTACATTATAAAAAATAATTTTCTGGCTAGAATATTGCCATTAGAATCATATAGTAGCACCAAATAATAATTTATCATATCCATTTTTGATGACATTTGAAAATCTAAAAATAGTTGCTCCAATTATAAAAGCTCTTTCATCTCAGTGATATACTACTCCGACACCGATTCAAGAAAAATCCATTCCTATTGTTTTAGAGTGAAAAGATGTGTTTGGCTGTGCTCAGACAGGGACTGGAAAGACAGCTTCTTTTGCGATACCTATCCTCCAGCTTCTTTATAATGTTGAGCAAAATTCGCCAACCAGCAAAAAAGACACCAAGAGAATTAAAGCTTTGATTTTGACACCAACCAGAGAGCTAGCGATCCAGATTGGTGAAAGTTTTTCAGATTATGGTGGGAATACTGGTATTTCTCACACAGTAATTTTCGGCTGAGTAGGCCAAGCTCCTCAGGTAAAAATTCTCCGTAGATGAGTTGATGTTATCATAGCTACGCCGTGAAGACTTCTTGATCTCGTTAATCAAAAACATATAAATCTGGCTTTTATTCAGATGTTTGTTTTAGATGAAGCAGACCGTATGCTCGATATGGGGTTTATTCATGACATCAAAAAAGTTCTTGCAAAACTGCCAACTAAAAGACAATCACTTTTTTTTTCAGCGACTATGCCACCAGCCATCATGGAATTAGCTCATACGATTCTAAAAGATCCAATTAAAATAATAGTTTCACCAGTTTCCTCAACTGTGGAAACAGTTAAACAGTCACTTTATTTCGTAGAAAAAGTAAATAAAAAAGAATTACTTATTCATCTCTTGAAGGACACTTCGATTGAAAGTGCTCTCGTTTTTACAAGAACTAAGCACTGAGCTGATAAAGTATCAAAAAACTTGATGAAAGCTGGTATTGCGACCGCTGCGATTCATGGAAATAAATCCCAGACTGCCAGACAAAATGCTTTGCAAAACCTCAAGAATAAAAAAATCAGAGTTCTCGTAGCTACTGACATTGCTGCTAGATGAATCGATATCAATGAACTTTCTCATGTTTTTATATATGATATTCCTACCGAACCAGAAACTTATGTCCATCGTATTTGAAGAACAGGAAGGGCTTGAGCAAAATGAGTCGCTATAGCATTCTGCGATCACGACGAAAAAAAATATCTCAAAGAAATTATCAAAGTTATCAAGCAAGAAATCCCTGTCATCGAAGATCATCCCTATCACTCAAAATGATGAGATGCTCTTGCTCCAAGACCAAATTTATCAGCTCATTCTCACCAAAAAAAACCCCTTTCAAAATCTTCAAAACGCTATTTTCACAAGAAAAAATAACATTCTGGTGAAACAAAAAAATGTGAAAAAAATAACAAACAGAATTGTTATATGACTAAGGTGTCAACCAGGCATCTTTTTTATAAATGAAAAAACTGCCTTTTCAGACAGCTTTTTGAGATCAGACTCAAGACTAGATAAACATAAATCCTTTAGCGATGAGAAACAAACCTACTAAGATCATAGCTACCAAAAGCCCAGTGAAAAGAGAATTATTTTTGATAAAATACTCTCCAGCTTTGATTGGCTGAGCAGGCATCGCTATAAGAGCTGCTCCTTTAGCCAAACTCATCCATCCAAAGATCGTGATAAGCAAAGTTCGATCTCGAGCCCAGATATTGTGGATGACCACCATAACCAGTCAAAGGATTACAGTAAAAATCCCAGTCACATACATGAGGCCACCATCTTTCATCATATCAGCCAAGATTTTTTTATATCATTTTCCAGAAAACAGTGCTGCAGTATAGACGATCACCATAAATAATCCGAGAATTTTAGCCAGAATATAAGAATTTTCCATAGTTTTGTTAAGGAGTAGAAAATAAAAATTGTGCTGTTTATTATATTGTTTTTTTCGAGTTTTAGCAAATTTTTCCAGCAAATTAGCTTTGATTTTATAAAAAACAAACTATACTGCTTGAGATTTATTAAAAATTACCGCATGGATACGACACTAATTCTCATCGGCCTCATTCTCAGTATTGCTGGTATCGCCGGATCTATCTTGCCAATGCTGCCAGGAATTCAGCTTAATTTTCTAGCACTCTTGCTCCTTCATCGAACTACAGCCTACCAGTTTTCTCCATTGCTTTTGCGAATTGCTTGATCTGTGACTGCTATTCTGATGGTTCTAGACTATCTCCTTCCAGTCTGGTGAACGAGAAAATACGGCGGTACGACACGAGGCAGTACAGGAGCTACGATCTGAACCATCCTATGATTTTTTCTGATTCCATGAATTGGCATGCTCATCTGACCATTTATCGGAGCTCTAGCGGGCGAGCTTTTGCACGGTCAGACTATGAAAAAGTCTTTCAAAGCAGCTCGATGATCGCTTATCTGATTTGTAGCTGGTACAGGAATTAGACTAGCTATTGCTATTATTTTTACGATCATATTTTTGAATAAACTGTATTAATTTAATGAATATCTAAAAAAATATTTCTATTCTGCAAAATATTGTTTTTATAAAAAAACTGCCATTTCTAGCAGTTTTTTCTTCAAAAAAAGTCTTTTATTGAGCGAGTTTGTAGCTCAGTTTTCCAGCATCTCAGCTCAGTTCTACAGTAATCATAGTGCTCACATTCCCAGCAGAGTAACTGATTTGAGCGGTCATAAGGTGAGTCCATTTGATAGAATCAACTACCGCATCAGTTTTCCCAGCAATTTCACTGATTTTGCTCTTGAGAAAGTTTTCAAGAACATTTTTAGTTCTATAGATCTCGAGCCCTTCGTGAACGATAGAAAAAGTTTTTGCTTGTCTTGGAGTCATCAGTGAGGTAATCAAGATATTTTGGACTTTAGCAAGAATTTCTTCCATAGTTTGATAACGGAAATTGTAGTCTTTCCCTTCAAATTTAGTATCCAAGATTTTTACAATCAAAGGATAAGCTTTATTGTTGAGAGGACCTTCTACTTTACACTGTCCAGCATAGAGCAGGTAAGCGTTTTCAGCATTCATAGTACAGACATTGCTATAAGTTTGTTTCGGGTGGTAGCAAGGAGCTTTGATACACTGTATCTCCACTGCTCCACAAACTGGCGCATATTCTTTCGTACACGCTACAGGAGCAGTGTCTTCGAGATTGATTGGCGCTTCACATTCTCCAGTATACAAAAATTCAGCTTTATCTGCTTTGAGACCACACATATTTCCATATGTTTTTGGAGCTGGCATCACCTGAGGACATGCCATTCCAGCTGGACATTCTGCCATCGGTGGCTGTCCACACATCGGTGCATACTCAAGAGTACAAGCTACCATTTCTTCTCCTCTTACTCCTGAAAACAAGAGAGCCAAAGCAAAAATCCATAATCCAATTCTTTTCATCTTTATTATCAAAAAAATATAAAGTATAATCGCTATTCACTACGATCTGAACTTTAAATCGTGACAAAAAAACATAAAATTTTTTATTCTGCTTAATTACAATCCATAACACCCCTTCCAGTTCTCAGCCACTATTTTTTGGAGCTCATCTTCAGATTTGCCTAGAAATCCAGCCACGAAGCGATACAGCGAAGGGATCAAAGCTGGCTCATTTTGCTGTCATCTAAATTCCTGAGGTGCGAGATACGGAGCATCAGTCTCCAGCAAAATGCACTTGAGCGGGGCTACTTTGAGTGATTCTCTCAGTAATTCAGCTTTTGGATAAGTCGTATTTCCACAAAATCCCACCCAAAATTTCGGGAAAAAATCCACCAACTTTTTCAGTTCTTCAGGCCCATATCCTCGGCAATGAAAATAAACTTTCAAAAATTTATAATTCTGGATAATGTCTCGTGTACTCTGAAAATCATCCCTCGAGTGAATGATAATCGGTAAATTCAGCTCCTGAGCTAAATCGCACTGCAGTGAAAAAAGTTTTTTTTGAATATCGAGAGTTTCTTTTCAGCTCTCATAGTGTAAATCGATTCCACATTCACCGATTCAGACTATAGCTTCTGGAGCAGAGTTATAGAGTTTTACCAGATCAGAAATTTTTTCAGTCAGATTGTCTTCTGTGATGTTGTGAAAACATGCTTCACTCGGATGGTATCAGATCGTGGCTTTTACCAGACATTTTTTCTGCTCAGCTTGCTGAGAAATCTCGATAGCTCTCTGATTATGCAGCTCATCCAGCCCGATATTCACCAAGCCTGCTCCACCAGCCTCGATAAAACGCCCCAAATAGCTCTGCCATTGAGAAAAAAGTTTATCGTCGTTGAGATGAGTATGTGAATCGAAATACATATTTTGAGAAAAAACCAGAAATAAATTTTTTTATGGGATGTAATTTTTTGCATCCGTGTTTTTTTACATTTTTCTTATAGAGACACAATTTATTGCGTCTATATTTTTGCCCCGTATTTTGAGAAACGATCTCATCGGAGTATAGAAAAAATACCCAGCCAGTCAAGATTGCTTTTTAGATTTTTTTGAGTATCATCCCATCCTAATCACATTTATTTTTCCATCTAAAAAAATGATTTTCTCAATCATAACTTGAGTTGCTTTATTTATGTTCTTGGTGATAATTCACGAACTTGGACACTTTTTCGCAGCCAAAAAATCTGGTGTCAAAGTTCTCGAGTTCTGAGTAGGTATTCCGCCCAAGATCTGCACGCTCTGGACAGATAAATCAGGGACAGAGTACACTTTGAATGCTATTCCTCTCGGTGGATTCGTGAGACTAAAAGGTGAAGACCCGACAGTTACTGAAGATTTTCACGCTAGAGATAGTTTCATCAGTGCGAATGTCGTCAGAAAAACTATCATTCTGCTTGGCTGAGTGACGATGAATTTGCTTTTTGCGTTCTTTATTTTTACACTCGGCTTTCGACTTGGAGTAAAACCACTTTTTGTTGTCCCAGAAAATACATTCCAAAGTTCTGTAAATAGTTACTTAATGCCAACGCTTGGTTTTCTTGAACAAAAAAATTTTATTTCTGGTGACATCGACAAATCTCAGGCTCAGGTTTTCGATATTCTTCCAGACGGACTTGCTGCCAAAGTCTGACTTCAGAGTGGTGATATTATTACTACGATCAACGCCCAAGAAGTGAATAATTTCACGCTTGGTAGGCAGCTCAAAAAACTGATAGGAGAAAAATTTCTTCTCACCTATAAAAGATGAGCTCAGGTATTAACAGCTACAGTCCAGTGTCCACCAGATAGCTGTTTACTTGGTGTCGCATTGGCTCAGTCGGGATCACTCGACATCTTGCCTATCAAATTCGATTTCAAAGGCGCTGTAAAAGCTTCTCTCCAAGAAATCAAGGCTCAAACTATTTTGACTTTTGAATCACTTGGTAGTTTAGGGAAAAATTTACTTTCTTTCGACGGTGAAAAAACGAAAGGAGCTCTCAGCAAACTTTCTGGGCCAATAGGTGCTATCAAAGTCGGAGACATGGTTCTCAACCAGTACGGCCGACTCGAGTTTTTCCTCTTCTGAGGACTCATCTCGATGGCTCTCTGTCTTTTCAATATCCTACCAATCCCAGCTCTCGACTGAGGTAGACTGCTCGGAGTATATATTCAGACCCTCTTCAGACTAAAAAAAGAAAAATATTTCATCATAGAAAACTACATCAACATGGTGTTTTTCCTCGTCCTCATGGCACTCTGAATCTACATCATGCTCAAAGACCTCGTCGTCGCTCGATGAGTTCAAATTCCTTTCATGAGTTAAAAACTCGCCATTGCCTCGCAGCGCTGCAGACTTCAATATCTTGGTCCCTGAGGCTACCTGCCTTCCGAAGGGAAAAAATTTATTTTCTGCAAAAAAAAGAACCCCATAAAAATAGGATTTTTATAATGAAAAACTAGTTTATCAAAAATATCTAAGGAAAAAATTATTTAAAATTAAAACTACTATTCATAAAAAATTTTATTCTGGTTTTTGTAATAAAAAACAGCAGAAATTTAAATTTTATACCGATAAGCTTTAGAAATACTTTATACTAGAACTTTCGAAAGAAGTAGTTTGATAGATGTATATAATTGGTCCTATCATAAAATCTTTTTTGATTTTATTACTGGTCCAATTTATCTTTATATTCATCGTTACGCTCGAATCTAAAGAATCTAAATACAATCGGTATCTCTCTCATCCATAAAAATCTTTTTTACAAATTTTTATGGTGGTCGAGTATATAGTTTTGTATTGTTGTAGTTTAAGAAAAAACCATTGTGCAAGGTTAAGAATGTAAAAATCTCTCATAAAGTCTTGCAATATGAGTGATTTTTTTTATAAAACTCAAATACTCAATCAAATGTGTGGCTGGGAAATCGTCTAATGGTAGGACTACGGACTTTGACTCCGTGTATCTAGGTTCGAATCCTAGTTTCCCAAGACTGTTTCGCAATACTGCATGGTAGAGAAGAGGTAAGTCAGTACGATCAAAATCGAACAGATAAGTGGTAGCAGAAGAGAATAAAAAAGTAAGATGCGGGGTAGAGAAGTG
>OEIV010001032.1_pt1 | contig 13581 bp, 9 predicted proteins | sample 1539231 | NCBI WGS metagenome assembly OEIV01 (sample SAMN03794762, study PRJEB22550) | activated sludge metagenome | feature: wastewater treatment plant; material: activated sludge; isolation source: Wastewater treatment plant of a petroleum refinery complex | place: Argentina: Buenos Aires ...
CGGCACGCCCCCCCCCCGAAAATCTCCCCCAGAGCCCCCGCCCCCCCGAGACCCGCCTCTCCCAGTATCCCACATCCGCCGCCCACACACAATCCGACTTTTGCCCAACTTTCGCCCCTCGCCCCCACCTCCGCCTGCTCCGATAGCCACCGCCACGCCCATGCGCGTGCCACGGACCCGTCTTCGGGTCCGTGCCCTTATCGCACTCCCGCGCACGGACCAGAAGACAGGTCCGCGCCACGAAACCAAAGACAAACACGGTGCCGGCAGCCCCCGCCCCCGATCGTCACTTCTTCGGCGTCAGCCGGCGCGCCACGATGAACGCCAGTTCCAGCGCCTGCTGATAGTTCAGGCGCGGATCGCACAACGTCGCGTAGTTGCGCGTGAGGTGATGCTCGGTGATGCCCGCGGCACCTCCCACGCACTCGGTCACGTCGTCGCCCGTCAGCTCGAAGTGAACGCCGCCCAGGTGCGTGCCGCACGACTGATGAGCGTCGAAGGTCTCTTCGAGCTCGCTCGCGATCGCGTCGAACGAGCGGGTCTTGATGCCCGAGGCGGTCTTGATCCCGTTGCCGTGCATCGGGTCGCACACCCACAGCACGCGGACCTCGGCCTTGCGCGCCGCGTCGATGAGCGCCGGGAGCACCTGCTTGGCCCTTCCCTGGCCCATGCGCGTAATGAGAATGATCTTCCCCGGCTCGTTGCGCGGGTTGAGCGCGCCGCACAGCGCCAGCACGTCCGACGGAGCCGCGCCCGGCCCGAGCTTGATGCCCACGGGATTCTGGATACCGCGGAAATACTCCATGTGCGCGCCGCCCAGCTCGCGCGTGCGCTCGCCGATCCAAGGCAGATGGGTGGTGAGGTCGTAGTACCCCTCGCGCCGCGGCACGCGCCGGGTCTGGGCCTCCTCGTAGTAAAGATTGAGCCCCTCGTGGCTGGTGAAGAACTCCACGCGGTTCATCTCGCCCACCGCACGCTCGCCCAGCGCTTCCATGAAACGCAGCCCGTCCGCCAGCGTCGCCGTCATCTGCTCGTATTCCGCGCGCCGCGCCGGCGGCAGGCCCGCGGCCCCGAAGAACGAAAGATCCCAGTACTCGGGATGGTGCAGGTCCGCGAAGCCGCCCTCCACCAGCGAGCGGATGAAGTTCAGCGTCATCGACGAGTGCTTGTACGCGCGGACGAGCAGGTACGGATCGGGGCGACGGCTCTTGGCGTCAAACGGCGCGCGGTTGACCAGGTCGCCGAAATAGCTGGGGTGCGTCACCGGCTGCCCGTCGATCGTTCGCGTCTCGCTCATGCTCGAACGCGGCTTGGCGTACTGGCCCGCGAACCGCCCCACGCGGATCACCGGCTTCTTTCCGCCGTGAACCATGACGAGCGACATCTGCAGGAGGATCTTGAGCTTGTTGGTGATGATGTCGGCCCGGCAATCGTCGAGGGTTTCGGCGCAGTCGCCGCCCTGGAGAAGGAAGCGCTGGCCGCTCTGCGCGTCGGCGATGAGCGACTTGAGCCGCTCGATCTCCCACGACGTGACGAGCGGCGGAAGCGATCGCAGCAACTCGACGCTGGCGTCGAGCTCCGCCCGATCGGGATAGTCGATCATCTGCGAATGCGGGAAACGACGCCACGATTCGGGCGACCAGGGTCCGGGTGTGGCGGTTCGATCGGCGGTCATCGGCGGCTCCAAGGGCGGTCTCGCCCCGCGAGGGCGCGAAACCGCGTCCTCCTCTATCGGATTCTTGCGAGGTTGGCTCATGCGGGCTTGGCCCCATGACGATTTGCAAATCGGCCGATGTAACCACGCGGGGGCGTGGTCGGCCAGGTCAAGGGCGTGCGCCTCCGCCGCCCCGTGAACGGAGTCACCAGAATGGCTTTCAATAAGCGCACGACGAAGAAGAACAGCAAACGCACCACGGCCCGCAAGACCGCCCGCAAGAACACCACCCGCAAGTCCGCAACCCGCAAGAACTGGCGCAAGACGGCTCGCAAGACCAGCAAGTCGACCACCGCCAAGGCGTGGAAGCCCGCCAAGAACAAGACCTGGAAGCGCACCACCGCGAAGAAGGCCGGCCCCAAGAACTCGGCCGCCGCTCGCCGCACCACCGCGAAGAAGAGCTTCTTCAGCTTCTCGCGCACGACGGCCAAGAAGTCCTTCCGCCGCGCCGCCTGATCAATAGGCCAAGCCACTTCGTCGCGCGATCAATCGCGCGATGAACCGAAAGCCCGGTCCGCCCGGGCTTTCTTCATGCGCGCACGGAATCGGCATGAACCTCCGGGCTCGCGGCCCGCGCCACGGGCGCCGCGCCGGATTCCGCGGGCTCGCGCGGCACGTCGGACGTTCGGCCGCCGAAGCGATGCTCGCGCCACGCGTCCTCGTGCACGCTCCAGAAGTGCTCGAAAGACCGCTCGATCGACATGGCCTGCATCGCGTCGAACGCCGCCTCGCCCATCGCACGCCGTCGCTCGGCGTCGGTGACCAGCGACACGATCTGATCCACCCACAGATCGGGCCTGTCCGCGGGGAGCACGAAGCCCGTCCGCCCATCGTCGACCACTTCCTTGGGCCCGCCGACATCGCTCACCAGCACCGGCAGCCCCGACGCCTGCGACTCCATCACCACCTGACCCAGCGTGTCCGTCACCGAGGGGAACACGAAGAGGTCGCTCGAGGCGTACAACGCGGAGAGCTCCTCGGCGTGCCGGAACCCCAGGAACACCGCGCCGGTTCCCTCCAGCTCGCGCTCCATCGTCTCGCGATACGGCCCGTCGCCCACGATGACGAGCTGCGCCCGCGCTCCCGCGCCACGGAGCCTCGCCGCCGCCCGCTTCCACACCGTGTTGAGCAGCGGCAGGTTTTTCTCCACGCTGACGCGCCCGACATAGAGCACGCGCACGACGCCGTCGCCGCCCGCCGTCGCGGCATAGCGCGACCAGATCGATGGATCGCGGAAACGGCGATCAAAGACCTTCGTGTCCACGCCCGGCGCCAGCGCCGTCATCCGCTCGCGCGGCAAACCCAGCGAAACGAGCCGATCCGCGTAGTCGGTCGAGCGCGTGAAGATCGCCTTGAACGGTCGGTAGAACCACGTCATGTACTGGCGCGTCGTCCACGTCATCGCGTGATCGTCGAAGAGCTGGTCGATGTACGCCGGGAAATCGGTGTGATACACGCCCAGCACCGGCACCCGCAGCATCCGGGCCGCGATGTACCCGATCAGACCCATCGGCCCGGGCGTGGAAATATGAATCACGTCGGGCTGGTGCTTGTCCAGGTGGCGCAGGATCTTGGTGAGCGGCGGCAGCACCAGCTCGAGATTCTCGTACTTCGGGATCGCGCCCGCGACCAAAGGCGCGAAGTTGTAGATGTTCGATCGCGTCGGCACCGGCAGTCGCGTCGAAGTAATCACCTCCAGGTCGCGCCCCGTCCGCTCGGCCATCTCGGCGACGTTCTGGATGAACCGGCACACGCCGTTCACGTCGCCCAGCGTGTCGGTAAACAGGCTCACACGCATCGCCCGCTCCCGCGTACCGCCGCCCGCTTCATGCTCAAGTCGCTCGACAAGCGGACGCTCCTTGTTCTGGTGGAACAGGCTGAACCAGTATGGTACCTGGGAAAGCTCGAGCACCAGATACGAAAAGATGTGATCGAGAATCGCGTCGCGATCGCGCGCGCGGGCCGCCTTCCAAGCGCCCGACGCCATCACCCCGTGCAGCGACGCGTGCAGATCATCAAAGAACGCGCTCATCGCCTCGTGTTCACCCACCGCCACGCCCAGCGACGGCTCGCGCAGCGAGCGCGCGATCGATTCGTGCCGCTCCAGCACCGGCCCGAGCGACGCCGCCAGCGCCGTGAACAACGGGAACTCCGGGCGCTTGCGCCCCGTCAACTCCGCCACGCGCCGACGCGCCACGTCCCACGCCAGCGCCAGCTTCCCGGGGCGCTCCGTGTCGATCCCCGCCAGGCGCAGGAACTTGCCCGCCAGCACCCGGCGCGCCGGGCGCAGCTTCGGCACCCACGTCCGGGCCGCGAAGTGGGCCCCGACGCTGGCGAGTTGGTGGGCAAGGCCGGACGAGTTGCCCGCCATTCCGCCCGGCGAGGCCCGCCCGCTCATGACCCGCCGGAGAAACTCTTCGGGTTCGCGGGCGCGCTCCTCAAAGTCCAGCGGCACTTCGGTCCAGGTGCGCCCGACATTGAGCAGAGCATGGTCGTCCGAGCCGCCGGTCTTGGCCTTCTCCCAAATGCTCGGCCACACGGGCTCCAGGCCGGTGCGCTCGATGAGCAAGTGGACATTGCCGGGCTTGAACCAGTCGCGCAGGTAAACGTCGATGGCCAGGCGGTGCGTGCCGCTGTGCGCCCCGTTCAGCGTCTCGAATCCCTTGAAGAGCAGGGCGCAGCGATCCAGGTGCCAGCGCTCGAACTTGCCGTTCTGGACGTAGAGCGGATGGGCCAGGGCGTGCGCGAGGTTCTGCTCGCGGAGCCAGCGCGCGAAGTCGTACACGTCGTCGCGGAGCTGGTGCCGCCCGATCTGCTCGTGCTGCTCGGGCGAAATCCCCCACACCAGCACGTGGAGCTTGCAGCGGTCCTCGGGGAAGTGGACCGTGACCTCTTCGCCGACGATCACGTTCTCGAAGCGTCGCTCGACCAGTTCCATCGCGCCATCGATCGTGTCGTGGTCGGTGAGCGCGACGATGTCCATGCCGCGCCTTCGCGCGAGCTCATACACCGCCTCGGGCTCCGAATAGCACTCGGGCACCCCGATCAGGCCCAGGGCCGCCGTCGCTGGCGCGTTGGATGCCTTCGAGTGACAATGCAGATCGGCGCGCACTTTGCGCCGCGTATCCACCCGAGCTCGCTGTTCCGACGGCGTCATGGCGATCCTCCGCGCACGTGCCCAGAAGCTTTGCGCTCCATCGGCCGTCCATCCGCGAACACGCCACAAACAACGTCCGCTCAGGCGGTTACACGCCATGCTTTCACGCGATCTTCGCGGGTGCTGAAGTCCGCCCTGACACAAACCGCTGGCGCGAACATCGCCGGCAAGAATTTCGTACGACGGATCGAAACCTCTCCGGTAGATCGCGCCTCGAAAGTGCGTCCGCCCTTTCACAGGAGATTCACATGGCCCGCATCACGCCCGTCGACCCCGCCACCGCCACCGGCCGCGCCAAGGAGATCTTCGAAGGCCCCCTCAAGGGCAAGCACTTCAACATCTTCCGCTCCATGGCCGCCAGCCCCGCCGCCCTCGATGTCTACCTCGGCATGTCCGGCGCGCTCGCCCGCGGCGAACTCTCCGCCAAGGAGCGCGAGGTCATCCAGCTCGCCGTCGGACAGGCCACCAACTGCGATTACTGCATCGCCGCCCACACCGCCATCGGCAAGGGCGCCGGGCTCACCGAGGCCCAGACCATCGAGGCCCGCCGCGGCACGCTCAGCGATCCCAAGCTCGACGCCCTCGCCAAGTTCGCCCTCAAGGTCCACGAGAAGCGCGGCTTTGTCAGCGACGCCGACCTCGCCACGTTTAAGGGCGCGGGATATTCCGACGCCCACGTCGCCGAGGCGATCGCCAACTACGCGCTGGCGCTCTACACCAACTACTTCAACCACGTCAACGACACCACGTCCGACTTCCCCGCGCCGCCCGCGATCTGAGGAAATGGCCAGAGGTGGCAAAGGTGTCGAGTGGCGGGATGGTCGGGTGAAATGACACGGGCCGCGGCCGTCGCTCGGAGGCATCACAGGAGAGTCGAGCCCTCGGCAGAGATCGCGCGGCTCGGGCGGCTTCCGCCCGTTCCGTCACTTTGCCACTTGACCACTTTGGCACCTGACCACTTCTTGCTTCGACTCAATCCACGCCCGCCTTCGCCCCCGGCCTCGACAACTCCAGCATCCGATCAACCGCCAAGAGCGCCTGCGCGCACCTTCTCCAGCACGCTGATCTGGTTCACAACCTTCGCCTTGCCGTCCTTCGACAACGCGCCCGCCAGCGCTCATCGCGCCGACGAGCGGGAGGCATCGCGAACCCGCACACCTCGGGAGGAACGGCGGATCAACATGCCAGCACTGGCGAAGAAAAGAGTCACGGCGCCCGGCGCGGGCACAACCCGCCAGACCACATGGTTCGTCAAATCGGAGACGTACAAATGCCCGGCGTCGTCAAAGGTGAGGCCGCTGATCTGGCCGAACCCCGAACCGACCTGTTGCACCGCGCCGCCGGCGCGCGGCAGCGAGTAGAGATTCGCGCCGTCACCGACGATGAACGAATCGGTCGACGGCTGATACACCATCGCATCGGGGAGAGACCAGGCATGACCGCCATCGGAGACCTTGGCAATCGACCCGTCCATCGCGATCGCCCAGACGCCGAGGTCTTCCAGCGTCTCGGTGCAGTACAGGCCGCCCGCCGCGAACTGGATGGAACGCACGACCGACAATTTGGGCGAGGAAACCAGCGTCTGCGCAGGACTGCCGGCAAACAACAATTCAACATCGGCGCCGTCCCGTGCGTTACCGACAACCGCCGTTCCAGCGGTGAAATACGTGCCGTCCTTGTCAATGACCATGCTCGACTGATTGGGTGATCCGCTCGCGCTCGCCCAGAGGGTCGTTATGCCGGTCGTAATCTCGGTGCGATACACCGGGCCTTCCGTCGAGGCGTAGACATAGCCGTCGTACACATCAATCCCGTCGGGGTCTTCGGGTGTGATCGAGCCGAACGCGACCGCCGCGCCCCCGCCCGCCGGAATCCGATAAATATCGGCCGCCCCGTTGCTCGGTGAGTGGTGTCCGGCGAAAAGAACCCCCCCCGGCCCGAACGCGAGCTCGAACGGGTTCGTCGCCGTGGCATAGACGCTCGCCGGGTTGCCCAGCCAAGTCGGCTGAGCGCACGCCGAGCTCGTCACAACTACACAAGCGCAAACAGCGATGAGCGCGCTTGAACGAGAAAACGATCCGCCATTTTGTTTCTTTCCCATCTCTCTTCTCCTCAAAGGACACCGCCGAGACTACTGGGTGCTTGACCCCACTTCAAGCACATTCCCGCCCGGTTCTCCATTATTTTCAGGATCACACAATCCCAATTCTCGAACCTTGGGACTTCGCTTTCGCCGCGTCGCGATGCGCGGGGGAGAGGCGCCGCATCAAGGGCGACCGGCCCACGCGCCCAGTTCACCGCTTCAGCTCTACGTCCTCGAGCCCCGCGCTTTCGGCTTATGGCCGTACTCGCACGTTCTTCCGTCCGTCCGACCGCGGCCACATCGCCCGCAGCGCACCGCCCGCCCCGCGCCACACCGCCACCACCAACAGCACCACCAGCGCCAGCGGCACGATCACCGCCGCCGCCGCCACGATCAGCGCCGCCAGCACCACCCACACCACAACCATCGCCGCGCCGCCCAGCAAACCGACCGGGCGAACGCGCACGCGCACAGAGCTTGGAAGTTCCCCGCCGTTCACGCCCACAGCCTACCCCCGATCCCCCATTCTCCTCTTCTCGGCGTCCCTCCGCTCTCCTCTAACTTCCTCTGATTTCTCTGCGCTCCGCTTTCTCTTCCGAATGCCGAATCAGGAATGCCGAATGCCGCAGCTCACCTTCGCGCTCTCCGAGCCCTTCGAGTTCCCTCTTCTCTTCCCCGATCCCGATTCCCGACTCCCCATTCCCCCCTCTTCTCATTCCAATCTTCCCCATTTTCACATGCCATTCCGAAAAATCGCGAAATAATTTCTTTGACCCATAACCACCTGTTTTCTCTGCACTTACACCGACTCTCCCCCACCGAACCCCGCGCGCATCACCGCTTTGGTGCGCACCAAAGTGTCCGTCCGCCCCCTTGTGCAGGCCCGCTTTTTTCGTCGCCCCGTCTTGGGAGGCTCCAATCCTGAATTTCCCTTGTTCCATCCCGGTTCCTCGGCCAAACTTCAAGCGGAACCCGCCCCCGCGCGGGCGTGTTGTCGTATCGACCCGCGTCACCAACCCGCAGACCCGAACCACCAGCTCGGAGCCACCCATGCGTTCGTCCGCCGCCCTGCTCGCCCTCGCCCTCTCGCCCCTGGCCCTGGCCCAATCCGCCGGCCAGCTCGCCCAACCCCCCGTCTCCCAGCCCTTCATCCGCGATGGCCAACTCATCTACCCCGACAACAACTCCATCCCACGCTCCCTCACTCCCATCGAACGCTTCTGGCTCGCCACCAACCCCCTCGGCGGCAACAACACCCGCGGCAACCCCACGCCCCCCTCCGGCCCTGTCCACTGCGCCGCCGAGTACGAACCCATGCAGGCCATCCTCGTCGCGTGGAACGGCAGCTCCGGCCAGACCGCCATCCTCGCCACCATGGGCGCCAACATCACCACCATCGGCAACGCCGATCTCTACGTCGTCGGCACCACCAGCCAGCAATCCGCCGCCAACACCGCCCTCACCAACGCCGGCGCCAACATGGCCCGCGTCAAGTTCTTCACCTACACCACCAACACCATCTGGATCCGCGACTACGGCCCGCGCTACATCTATCAGGGCGACTGCCGCGCCATTGTCGACCACACCTACAACCGTCCGCGAGCCGCCGACGACAACTTCCCCCAGTGGTTCGGACCCCAGAAGAAACAACCCGTCTACGACATCCCCCTCATCCACGGCGGGGGCAACTACCACCTCTCGGCCCTCGGCGATTCCTACGCCACCCTCCTCATCAGCAACGAAAACCCCACCCTCACCAACCCGCAGATCATCTCCCACTGGGCCAACTTCCAGAACGTCAACACCACCATCACCGCCGCCTTCCCCACCAGCGTCGACTCCACTCAGCACATCGACATGTGGATGCAGATCCTCGGTGATCGCCAGGTCATGATCTCCGACTGGCCCAATAACAGCGGCTCGGCCCAGGACATCGTCTGCGACAACACCGCCGCCTACCTGCAATCCATCGGATACACCGTCCACCGCGTCCCCGCCCGCTCCATCGGCGGTACGCACTACACCTACTGCAACACCGTCATCTGCAACGACCTGCTCCTCCTCCCCACCTACACCAACTCCACCATCGTCAACGCCGGGCACAACACCGACGCCCTCAACGCCTGGAAAACCGCCTGGGAAACCACGCCCCAGCGAAAAGTCGTCCAGGTCAACTGCCAGGCCATCGTCACCTCCGCCGGCGTCATGCACTGCATCGCCATGCACGTCCCCACGCCGCGCGGCGGCACAAACCCCACAGCGTATCTTAAGAGCCCCAACACCAGCGCCACCTACAACCCCGGCGACATCGTCCCCCTCTCGTGGATCACCGACGACGACGTGAGCGTCTCCAACGTCGACCTCCAGCTCTCCCTCGATTCCGGCGCGACCTGGCCCGTCACCATCGCCAGCGCGATCGCCGACGACGGGAGCGAGAACTGGACCGTCCCCAGCCTTTTCTCGACCCACGCGCGCCTGCGTGTCGTGGCCCGCGACGCCCAGGGCAACACCGGCTTTGACTTGAGCGACGCCGACTTCACGATCAACGGCCCGCACTGCGCCGCCGACTTCAACAACGACGGCTTCGTCAACGGCGACGACTACGACGCCTTCGCCAGCGCTTTCGACAACGCCGCCCCCAGCGCCGACGTCAACAACGACGGCTTCATCAACGGCGATGACTACGACGCCTTCGCGTCGCACTTTGATGTGGGATGCTGAGCGAAGGCATCAGGCATTGCGCATCAGGGGAAGCGATGAAGTCGAGGAGCACACCATGACCAACACCAAGCTCGGAACATTCCTCGTGGCCGCGTGCGTGATCATGATCGCGCCGCTGGCCGCGGCGCGGCAGTGCGTGGAGCAGTGGCTGCCGGGTGATGGCGTGCCGGGGATTTCCAGCACGACATTGTCCAATCCGATCGTCTATGACGTCACGACGTGGGACCCCGACGGGTCCGGACCTCGATCTGCTCAGTGGATATTCGGTGGCTACTTCCACATAGCGGGCAATGCGAGCGTGTCTCACGTAGCGGCATGGGATCCGGACCTACATCAGTGGTCAACGCTTGGTGGTGGGGTCAATGGGGTCGTCGTTTCTGTTCTGGCGATGTCAGATGGCTCGCTTATCGTCGGTGGCGACTTCACGAGTGCCGGAGGCACTGCGGCTCGGAGCATAGCTCGCTGGAATGGCAGCGCGTGGTCGCCTCTCGCTGGAGGGTGCGAAGGCCAAGTCTACACCCTACTGGAACTCTCCGACGGGAACGTAGCGGTCGGCGGGTACTTTTCCTTTGCTGATGGAGTTTTGGTCGAGGGAGTTGCTCGCTGGGATGGCAGCTCGTGGCATGCCTATGGGAGCGGACTCCGCAATGGGGTGATGTCGCTTGCGATTGGGCGCGACGGGGTGCTGATCGCCGGGGGGGGGTTCCACAGGAACCCCGACACTCCTTGGGACCACATTGCATATTGGGACGGCGCCGCCTGGACGGAATTGGGAGGCGGCCTGTCCGATGGAGTCGGCGTGTATAACATGAAGACGGCATCAAACGGCGACTTATATGTTGCTGGACAGTTTGGCCAGGCCGGAGGCCAGCCGATCTCAAACAACATAACGAAGTGGGATGGCCTGGAGTGGTCGTCCTTGGGCGCTGGCTTCGGCGGAACGGTGGTCGCACTGGACGTGTCCCCGGGTGGTGACCTCATCGCCGCGGGGTACTTTGATCGATCGGGAGATACGTTCGTCAACAACATCGCACGCTGGGACGGTCAGTCGTGGTCTGCCCTGGGTGGCGGCACGGACGGCGGGATCGAGGCGATCACGACAACACCATCGGGCGACCTTCTGGCCGCAGGTGCCTTTCTGAAGGCTGGAACCGTCCATGCCATGCGCATGGCGTCTTGGAGCGGCACGCACCGGTCTCCTCCACTGACGGGGCCAGGCGAGGCGGTTAGGCACATAATGCAGGCTCCCAACGGCGACGTCTACGTCTCTGGCCTCTTTTCAAGCGTGAGCGGTCAACACGCGGGCGGCATTGCTCGATGGAACGGCGCGACGTGGTTCTCGATGGGCTCGGGAGTCCGGCGTATTTCGACAGCAGTCCCTGTCGCCGGGCACCTTCTGGCGTTGTCCGATGATTCGGTCTATTTGTCCGGGGGCTTTGATTTCATCGACGATGTGCCGGCAACAAACATCGCGCGCTGGAACGGGACCGCGTGGACAGCCCTGGGTGACGGCGTGGACGGAGGCGTGGGTCCCATGATTCGCCTCCCAAGTGGCAATATTCTTGCCGCGGCCGGCCGCGGAAGCCGTTCCGGACAGACGTACATTGGTTCCCTTGGGGAGTGGGACGGCTCCGCGTGGCATCCTTGGTTGCCGCTCGTGGATGGCAATATTGCCGCCATGATTCGCCTGCCAAATAATAATATTGTTATTGCCGGGTCAGCCTTGAGCGCCGATGGTGTTCCAGTCAGCAACATTCTGCGATGGGACGATGGCATCTGGCGAACGATGGGTGCCGGCTTGGAGGGAGGGGAAGTCCGAAGCTTGGCGCTGCTTCATTCGGGAGACTTGATCGCGGGCGGACGGTTCACGAAGACCGGGACCATGACAGTCAATCGAATCGCGCGGTGGGACGGCGTGTCGTGGTCCGCACTCGGCAGCGGCCTCAACAAGGGCCCGTTAGACATGGTAGTTCTTCCGGATGGGCGGCTTGTTGTTACCGGGGAGATGACGAGCGCCGGCGGTGTCCCGGTCAAGTTTCTTGCGGCGTGGGACGGCAATGTCTGGCGCGATTTCGGCGGCGGACTAGGAAAGTACGGGGGGGATTCACTTGCGGTGCGTTTCAACGGCGAGTTGCTCGTCGGCGGTGGCTTCGTTGACGCGGGTCCGACGCCGCATGCCTATTTCGCAAGATACCGCTCGTGCTCCTGCCCCGCCGACTTTAACCACGACGGATTCGTCAATGGCAATGACTACGACGATTTCGCGGTGTTGTTCGACGAGGCGAACCAGGCCGCGGACTTCAACGGCGATGGCTTCGTGAACGGCAACGACTACGACGAATTTGCGGATCACTTTGATGTGGGATGTTGAGAAGAAGGCACGAGGCACTGGGGGAAGCGAAGAAGAGACGGAGAGACGAAGAGACGAAGTGAAGAGAACAAGTCACGGAGTCACGGAGTCACGAAAGCAAGAAGACAGCAAGACACGAAGACAACGGGACGCGAAGACACCAAGACGGAACGTCACGATGACCGATGGCCGGAAGAGCAGGATGACGAACGCCAGGAGAGAGACGGCATGAAGCTGAAGGCGAACACAAGCGTGGTGTGGATGGCGCTGGCCGCCGGTCTCGTTTGCGCCACGGGCCTCGCGCGCGGCGCGGGCCAGGAGGCGGACGGCCCGCCGCGATTCGCGGAGCGCGCGGGCGAGCTGGAGTTTTCCGGCGAGTTGATCGTTCGCCCGCGGCAGGACCTGTCGCCCGAGCGCTCGCGCACGGCGCGGGCGCGGCTCTCGACGTGCGCGAGGGTGTTCTACGCGAGCGTGGACGAGTACATCGTCCGCGTGCGGCGGGGCGCGGGGCGCGAGGGCGTGCGCGGGTCGGGCGAGAACGACATGGCCGCGGCGCTCATGGCGACCGGCGATTACCTGTACGCGCAGCCGAACTGGGTGTGCTATCCGCTGCAGACGCCGAACGATCCGGGGTTTGCGGCCCAGTGGCACCACACCAACATGCAGTCGACGCTGGGATGGGACATCTCGACCGGCTCGCCCCCGATCGTCGTCGCGATCACCGACAGCGGCGTTGACCTGACCCATCCCGACCTGCAGAACCGTGTGCCGGGCTACAACGCGGTGGACGATCTTGCGGAGGTCGACGGCGGGCAGATCGGGGACGTGGCGAGCAGCGGGCACGGCACGCACGTATCGGGGTGCGCCGCCGCCAAGGGGAACAACGGCGCGGGCGTGGTCGGGCTGGGCTGGAACCTGTCGGTCATGATGTGCCGCGGGAGCAACAAGACCAGCGGCGGCGCGTCCCTCGACGACCTGGCGCAGGGGGCGCGCTGGACGATCGAGAACGGCGCGCGGAGCGTGAGCGCGAGCTACACGGGCGTCTCCGGGCCGTCGGTCGGGACCACGGGCGATTACATCGATTCGATCGGCGGGGTCTATCTCTATGCCGCGGGAAACTCCAACTCCGATCTGTGGAACTTCGACCACGCGAACGTGATCGTGGTGGGCGCGACGACGCAGGCCGACACCAAGGCAAGCTTCAGCAGCTACGGGCTGGCGATCGACGTGGTCGCGCCGGGCGTGGACATCTATTCCACGCTCAAGAACGGCACGTACGGTCTGATGAGCGGCACGAGCATGGCGACGCCGCTGGTCAACGGCGTGATCGGCATGATCTGGTCGGTCAACCCCGCGCTCACCAACCACGAGGTGCGCGACATTCTCTTCAATTCGTGCGACGACATCGGCGACCCGGGCGACGACGACATCTTCGGGCACGGACGGGTGAATCTCGCCCGGGCGCTCGCCGCGGCGGAGGCGACGCTGGGATGCGGCGCGGACGGGCATCACGACGGCTTTGTGACCGGCGGCGATTACGACGTCTTCGCGGGGCC
>OEIV010001033.1_pt1 | contig 13565 bp, 13 predicted proteins | sample 1539231 | NCBI WGS metagenome assembly OEIV01 (sample SAMN03794762, study PRJEB22550) | activated sludge metagenome | feature: wastewater treatment plant; material: activated sludge; isolation source: Wastewater treatment plant of a petroleum refinery complex | place: Argentina: Buenos Aires ...
TACGGCGCCCACCGAGATCTACACTCTTTCCCTACACGCCGCTCTTCCGATCTCCATCGACGCGGCGCGGACGGCCGGGATAAGCGCGCCCAGCACGCTGGAGATGATGCCGCCGGCGAGCACGATCGCGGCCTTGGAGGCGTCCATCTGGCTGGGCACTTCGCTGAAGTAGTAGATTCGCGGATCCCAGATGTAGAGATCGAACGTCTTGCCCAGCCATTCGTGGATGGGGTTGATGTTCTTGACGACGACATACGCCAGCGTGCCGCCGAGGCCGGAGCCGACCACCCCGATCATCATGCCGTAGGCCAGCCACACGCCCGCGATGCCGGCGCGGCTGGCGCCGACGGCGCGGAGGATGCCGACGTCCTTGGTCTTCTCGCTCACCATCGACCAGAAGATGGCGAGCACGAGGAAGACGGCCGTCAGCGAGATGAAGCTGAAGATGAAGAGCACCAGGCCGGTCTCTTTCTTGACGGCGTTGATCATGGTGCGGTTCTGGTCTTCCCAGGTGAGGATCTTGATGTCCTCGGGCGCGGGGACCTTGCCCGCGTGGTCGTGCTCGAATCGGGCGTAGATCGCCGCGACGCGCTTCTTGAGTTCGTCGGCGCTCGTGCCGTCCTTGGCGCGGACGTAGACGTTTGTGACGCGGGCGGGGTCTTCGGCGACGATCTGGGGCGTGACGATGCGCTCTTCGCCGGTCGCGGGGTCGATCTCGATGCGCGCGCCGAGGCCGTTGGACACGCGCTCGGCCTTCACGCCCTGATCGAGGTGGAGCTTGCGCTGCAGTTCCTTGAGCGGCGCGAAGACGACGCGGTTGTCGGTCTCGTAGATCCCGCTGTGGACCTCGTTGGCGACGGGGAGCGACCAGGAGACCATGTCGATGGTGCGTCCGCTGGCGTCGAGCGGGATGAGGTTGAGCGTGACGCTCATATTGTCGGGAGCGAAGACGCGAGCGGGTTCGAGGTCGCCCTTGACGGTGCGCCGATACGGCAGGCGCGGCTCGAAGTAGCCTTCGGGGCGGCGTGAGTTGAAGCCGCTGACCTCGATGCCCAGCACGGCGGCGGGCTTGAACTCGCCGGACTTCTCGTCGCGACGCTGGAGCTTGCGGCCATTCTCAAGGAACCGCTTCCAGTCGAAGCCCTTCCAGAACGTGTCGTCGGCGACGCGCGGGTCATCGCGCTTGACGTCTTTGCGGAGCGGCGTCTCGAGCGGTCGCCACCAGAGGGTGCGCTCGTACTCGGTGACTTTGGCGTAGCCCGGGCCGTCAATGCCTTTGACAAGGATGCCCTCGCGACGCCCGTCGGGCAGGGAGATCAGGCCGAAGGTCTCGATCAGTGGTGTCGCCGCGGCTACCGACTCGTCCTTCTCGAGGCGGTCGATGAGATCTTCGTAGTGCGCAAAGCCGGTGGATGGCCAGGAGATGTTGACATCGCCCAGGAGCGTGCGCCCGGAGTTGAGCAGCATGGCGAGGAAGCCGCCCATGACCGACCAGGTGATCAGCACCATGGCGGTGCAGAGGACGACGGCCAGCGACGCCAGCAGCGGCATGACTTTGCTGGTCAGATATTTTCGGGTCAGCAGCGCCTGATACACGGAGCCCCCTGGTCGTTGGCGGACCAGTGTAGGTCGTGATCCGCGTCAGCAGCCCTGCTCGAACTCAACGACGAACGCGTCGAAGTCGTCGGCGTTGACGAAGCCGTTGCGGTCGTAGTCGGCCGCGGGGAGCGCGCCGATCCAGTCGACCACGAAGTCGTCGTAGTCGTTGCCGTTCATGAACGCGTCGTGGTTGTAGTCGGCGCGGCAGAACGTCTTGGCGAGGGCGAGGAGCCCGGCGTAGATCTCCTGGCCGCTGGGGATGATGTCGGTGGGAGGCGGCGCAAAGCTCCCGCCGCGGAGCTCGGGGCTCCACATCATGACGTTGCGGTCGCCGTACCACCAGTCGAGGTTGCCGCCGCTGACGGGGTAGAGGGTGGTGTAGCACGGGCCGTAGGTGAATGTCTTGTTGTGGGCGCTCTTGATGGCGGCCTGCATGATCTTGCCGTACTTATTGAAGAATGGGAGGGCGGCGGGGGGCGTTGCGGTGTAGCCCCAGGGCGAGAGGAGATACTGGCCGTAGGTGTGAACGTCGAGAGCGATGGCGATGCCGGGGGTGGCGAGGACGTGGTCGCGCATGACGGCGGTTTCGGGCTCGGAGAAGGGTGCGGTTCCGCGGTAGACCTCGCTTGAACCGCTCCCCGATGAGCCGTTGTCGCTTCCCCAGGCGAAGCCCCAGTTGCGGTTGAGGTCGACGCCGAAGTTGCCGTTCCCGTTGTCGCGCCGGTTCTTTCGCCAGTAGCGCTGCGTCGTCCAGCTGTAGACATATCCATCGACGTTGACGACGGGAACGACCATGACGGTGAACTTGTCGAGGAACGCGGTGGCGTCGGGGTCGGAGGCGTAGCCCGCGATGAGCTGCTCGGCGACGTACATGGTGGTCACGGGGGCGAGCCACTCGCGGGCGTGCTGGGTGGAGTGGATGTAGATGACGGGCTTGATGGTGCCGGCGGGGCCGGGCGTGGGTGAGTCGATGCGGAAGCCGAAGATGGTCCGGTTTTCGAGGGACGGGCCGACGTTGAAGCGGGAGACGAGGTTGGGGCGGAGCGCGACCAATTCGTCGACCTTGTCGGAGATGGCCTGGAGGTTTTTGTAGTCGTCGTACCAGCCGCGGGTCTGCGGGGAGTTGAGGCGGGCGCGCTCCGCGGCGACCACGTCGCCCATGTCGGGCACGATGATGTCGAAGGAGACACCAAGGGCGCGGAGGGCGTCGAGCCCGCCGGGCGGGATCAGGAAGTCGACGGGCTGTTCGAGACGCGGAGTGTGGGTCCAGCAGTCGCCGGAGATCGCGAGCACGCGGTTGAACTCGGCGTGGTCGCGGACGACGGCGCGGACGAGTGAATATCCGCGGTAGGTTTTGTAGGGCTCGGGCGCGAGGAGAATCGAGGTGTCGTCGGCGGGCGATCGGGCCGGATCGAAGGCGTGCTGGGCCAGCGCGGGCGCCGTGAGGGATGCCAACAAGATCACGAGCGGGAGTGAGCAGCGGCGTGACATGGCGACCTCCGACTGGGAGCGGGCGGGGGAAAGAGGCGAATGAAGTGCAGTTTCGCCGATTCCGCGCGCGGAGGCAAGCGCGAAGGGGCGAAGAAGGCGCTGGATCGGGCGGGTTCTACGATTGGCCGATGGCGACGCGGGAGGTTGCAACGCTGAAGCTCGGGCACGTGGAGCTGGCCACGCCGCTGTTGCTCGCGCCGATCGCGGGATATTGCGACTTGGCGTTCCGGACGGTGTGCCGAGAATACGGCGGGGTGGGGCTGGCGTGCACAGACCTGCTGAGTCCGCAGGGTCTTCTGCGCGGGACGGCGACGAGCCTGGACCTGGCGCGCACAAACGAGGTCGACAAGCCGATCGGCATGCAGCTGTACGGGAGCGACCCGGAGATCATGGCGCAGGGAGCGCGCTGGGCGGTCGAGCACGGCGCGACGATCGTTGACATCAACATGGGTTGCCCCGTCGACAAGGTGACAAAGAAGGACGGCGGGAGCGCGCTGCTGACGAACCTCGATCGGGCGGTGAAGCTCGCCGAGCGCGTGGTGCGCGAATTGGAGAAGTGCCCGCTGGACGCGGAGGAGTGGGGGAAGCGGATCGGCGGAGTGAGGCGTCAGGCATCGGGCATCGGGCATCAGGGTTCGGTGTCGCTCGGCGCTTCTTCCTCTCGTCCGGTGCCTTTGACGTGCAAGATGCGGCTGTGCTGGTCGGACGCGGACTATCACGCCGGAAACGCGTGCTCGCCCCATTTGGCGCGGATGCTCGCGGATGTGGGTGTGGTCGGCGTGACCGTGCACGGGCGGACGACCGAGATGAAGTTCAGCGGCGTGGTGCAGCTCGCGGGCATCGCGCGGGTGGTCGAGGAAGTCGGCGGGCGGATTCCCGTGATCGGCAACGGCGATGTGCGCGAGCCGGAAGACGCCGTCCGCATGATGCGCGAGACCGGCTGCAACGGCGTGATGATTGGGCGCGGGGCGCTCTCGACGCCGTGGCTGTTCCGCGATACATGGTCGGCGATGTGCGGCGAGGCGATCCCGAGCACGCCCGATGACGCGGAGAAGACCGCGATGATGCGCCGCTACTTTGAGATGATGCGCGAGTATCGCGGCGATCACTACGCGATGACGCAGATCAGAAGGCGCATCGCGTGGTTTGCCAAGCGGATGATCCGCAAGGACCCGGTGACGGGTCGGATCGTGGGCGTGAAACCTCTCAAGGAAGCGATCCGCGTGGCGGTCGGTCCAGCGGATGTTCATGTGGCCTTTGATCGATTCGCGGCGGGGGAGTTGAACCAGTTTGCCGAGGTGGACGAGGCGGAGTCCGGTTCTGTGTGATTGATCTTTGTTCGGGTCCGAGATTGTGAGATTCAGGTCTCGGCGCGGGCGAGGTTTATGGCGCGTGTTTGTGGGTTGCGGGGATGAATCCGGGCGTTGGATTGATATGCTGAGGGGGTCGTGAACTCGTTGGGTGGATGGTCCGTCTGAAGAGTCATTCGGGCGCGGGTGGATGCGCGCCATGTTGGTAGAAGGAAGTCTCGGGCGCGCGGCCCGGGTTGAATCGGGGAGTGCATTATGCGTCGGAATATTGGTCATTCGTGCGGCGTGGCGTTTGGTCTCATGGCGCTGGTTTCGGTGTGCGGGCTGGCGACGGCGCAGGACGCGGCCCAACCCCCGGCCCAACCCCCGGTGCAAACCCCCGCACAGGCGGGCGAGCCGGCGCTGGGCAAGGTCGACACCGGGACGTTGATCTTCGAGACCGAATCGGTCGACCTGGGCACGATCATCCAGAACGAGGTGAAGCCGCTCAAGTTCAAGTTCAAGAACACGGGCAAGGCGCCGGTCACGATCAAGGAAGTGAAGAAGTCGTGCGGCTGCACGCAGGCCAAGGTGGTCATCGAGGGGAGCGACAAGGGCATGGAGCCGGTGGAGCACGACCAGAACACGTGGTCGGTGATCCCGGCGGGCGCGAGCGCCGTCATCGACGCGGAGTTTGATCCCAAGGGCAAGCTCGGTTCGCACAGCAAGACGATCACCGTCGTGTCGGACGACGCGGATCGGTCGCAGATCGTGCTGACGCTGACGGTGGAGGTCGAGGCGACCGTGGTGGCCGAGCCGTCGGTGCTGAACTTCGGCACGGTGGAGCGCGGCGGCTCGAAGATGCTGAAGCTGATGGTGGTGGGGCGCACGCCCGAGTTCGAGGCGACGGGCGCGACGCTGGCGCTGGGCGAGTTCTTCGACATCAAGAAGGTCGGGACGCAGGAGGTGGATCGCGGCGGCAAGAAGCACCGCGCCACCGAGTTTGAGATCACGTTCAAGGCCATCGGCAAGAGCGGGCGGATGAACGATCAGCTCCATGTGCGCACCAACGATCCGCGTGAGCCGATGAAGACGGTGAGCGTGACGTTCAACACCCAGGGGTTGCTGGCCTTTGAGCCGACGCAGCTCAGCCTTTCGACGGCCAAGCCGGGAGAGCCGATGAACGGCGAGGTCATCCTCAAGCACCGCAAGGACCAGGCGTTCAAGGTGACGAAGGTGGAGGCCGCCCCGGTGGCGGCGGGCGCGCCGGTGCCCGAGTTCAAGCTGGAGTTTGAGCCGGTCGATGCCGCGAACACGAACAAGTGGCGGATCAAGGCCTCGACCACGGCGCCGACGGATCGCCCGAGCATCAACATTTTCCTTCGCATCACGACCGACGTGGGCGGCGAGGAGCTCTTGCAGGCGCGCTGCTATGGAGTGGTGCGGCGCGGGCAGGTCGGGGCGGCGCCCGCGGCGGCTCCGGCGGCGGCGGCGGCGGACCAGGGTTCCAAGTGACCGAACCGCGGGATTCACGGAGCGTCGTGCGATGGCTGGTTGCGGAATGGCGTGTACTCCCTTGCGCGTGCTGACGCTGATCGCGATCGGCGTCGGCGCGGGCCTGGTCGACATGTCGATGCGCGGCGGGCGCATTATCCTGGCCAAGGATCGGCCCGATCCCGTGGCACCGGTGCCGGTGCCGAACCCGAACCCGAATCCGAATCCCGATTCGTCATCGCCCACGCCCGCGCCCGTTGACGCGCTTCCCGGCGCGGCGCAGGGCGCGATCCGCGACATCGGTATCGCGGAGGCCAAGGAGTGGTACGACAAGGGGGCGATGTTCCTTGATGCGCGTCCGCGTCGTGATTCGGAGCGAGAGGGGCGGATTCCCGGCTCGCAGCTGCTCGGGCCCGGCGACGTGGATCGGAACCCGCCGCCCGAGATTCTCGACGTGCTGGACCCCGAGAAGGAGGTGGTGATCTACTGCATCGGGGGCGATTGCCACGACTCGCACAACCTGGCGGCGATGCTGGAGGCGCGCGGCTTCACCAAGCTCATGGTGCTGGCCGAGGGCTTTCCGGCGTGGGTGAAGGCGGGCTATGAAGTGGACAAGTCTCCCTTGCCCCCGGAGTGAGCATGAAGCGGAACTCCAATCCCGTGATGGCCGGCCTGTTGTTTGTGTCGCGGATGGCGCTGGCGGCGGTGTTCGCGTTTGCGGCGTATCACAAGCTGTTCGGGGAGGTTGGGAATAGCGGGCACTTCACCGGGCCGCAGGAGTTCGCGCGGTCGGTTGATGCGTTCGAGGTTTTGCCCAAGAACATGGTGCCGGTGGCGACGTTCGTGGTGCCGTGGGTGGAAGCGATCTGCGCGGTGCTGCTGGTGGTGGGCTACTGGACTCGTGCGGCGGCGGGGGTTTTGGCGCTGGCGCTGGTGGGGTTCATCGGGCTGGTGATCTCGGCGATCGCGCGGAAGTTGAGCCTGACCTGTGGGTGCTTCGGGGCGGCGCCACTGGTCTGCCCGCGGGAACTGGGCCGGTGCAACGTGGTCCAGAACGGCGTGCTGCTATTGCCGGCGATTCTGCTGGTGGCCAAGGGGCACGGACGGCTGGGCGTTGATGGGGCCTGCGGATCGGGCGCGTGCGGGTGCGGTTCGGGCGCCTGCGCCGGGGGAGCGGTGGACGCCGGCGGGGCGTCGACCTAGAGTTTCGACCACATTTCAAGGCCGTCGCTCGGGTTCCCGGCCGTGTATGCCGAGTGCCCCGGGCCCAAGACCAGGACGGAGCCCCGCGATCGCGGGGACGATCATGAGCAAGTTCCAGCGATTCGCGCCCGTTCAGAAGATCCGCGTTACCAAGACCACCGGCCAGGGCAAGGTCGTGGTTGATTGGAAGGACATCGAGACGCTGCGTCGTCTGATGAGCCCCAACGGCAAGATCTACGGGCGTAAGCGTCTGGCGACCTCGGCCGCGGAGCAGCGGATGGTGGCGCAGGCGATCAAGCGGGCGCGTTTCATGGCGCTCTTGCCTTACACCTCGGCGACGCTGTAAGCGATTTGCGCCGGCGCGGGTCGTGCCGGGTTGAGAGCCGACGCACATTTGAAGATGAACGGTGATCCGGAAGAGGGTCAGGGCCATGAGCGCACGGGGCGACGAGCGCGCGGGTGTTGAGTCTGGTGCCGGACGTGACTACGCGCCGCTGCTGAGCGCGGCGCGGGCCGCGGCTGCGCGCGGAGCGATGTCGCGGACGGAGGCGATGACGCTGTGCTGCGACCTGGTTTGGGACGCCTTCGGGCTCCAGAGCGCATGCGGCGGCGCCAAGGTCTCGTGGGTCGGGTTCTATGAAAGGGCCGCGGATGCCGACGAGATGATCCTCGTGGTGCGGCGAGACAAGCCGGCGTGTTCGCCGATCGGGCTGCACGGCGCGTGCGGGCGATGCTGGAAAGAGCGGCGGGCGCTGGTGATCGCGGATGTGTCGACGCTGGGGGCGGGGTACATCGCGTGTGATCCAAAGGACAAGGCCGAGCTGGTGCTCCCGATGATGGATGAGCGCGGGTGCTGGGGTGTGCTGGACGTGGACAGCTTTGAGATCGGCGCGTTCGGCGAGCACGATGCACGGGGTATGGCGGAGTTGTGCCGGTTGCTCGGGCTGACGCAGTGACAGCGGATCGCCAAAGTTCAAATTGCCAAATCACCAAATGAAGAGGCGAAACGACGAGACAAGAAGCGGAAGACGCCCTCCCTGACGGTCGGGCTACTGATGGAAGGCGTGGGAAGGGGCGAAGAGTAGAACTGGTCAGGTGGTCATGTGGTCAGGTGGTCAGGTGATGGGGAGTGCGCCGCTGCTTGGCCGCATTCGGGGCAGGGTGTGCCGGGCGCGAGTCCGTTGAGGTCGTAGGCGCAGCGCGTGCAGAGGCCGCGAAGGCGGCGGAGTGTGCGGCGGGCGGCGCGGATGCCGATGAGTGGGACGCACCATGCCGCGGCGTAGAAGAGCGTGTTGAGGGTGAAGCCGAGGGGCAGAACCCCGATGGGGAGCCAGAAAGCGAGTTCGGGGCCTGGCGGCTGAGCTCCGTGATCCGCGCCGTCGCGGGCCTTGCGGCCACCGCCGGGCTCAAAGATGAATAAACCCTCATGGTTGCGCGATTTGACGACGTGGTCACCTACTTTCTCGGCGAGATACCAGAACGCGCGATTGGGCCATCCGTAGCGTCGTTCGGTGCAGCTCGTTGCGGGGTCGCGGGGGGGATGGCGTGAATCAGGCGGCTTGTCGGCGAACTCAACAAGAAACTTGCTGCCGCCGGAAATCCAACCAGGGCTGGGTTTGAGATCCACCGTCGCACCTTCCCGATGGACGATTTCTCGGTCTGACGCGTGGAGCGTGGTGAATCCAAACCGGTGATCTGCCGGCCAGTACACTGTGCCGTCGCAGTAGACTGGAACGTCGCGAGCCTCCCCGCGCGGTTGCGAGTGTGCAGTTGCCCTCAATTCTCGTATCGAGCGGTCCCACGACCTGCTCAGCGCGATCCCCCACGCCACGGCCGTAGTTGTAGCAGCGCCGAGGGCAATGAGGAGCAGGCACCGCACCGCGATCGTGATGACGCGGCTTGTGACCAAGCGTGGCGTTGATGGAGCGATGGCCACGGCCTTGAGTCTAACGCGCGAGCGAGGTTGGTGGTTCGAGGGATTTGTAACGCGACCGCGCGCTTCCGCATTCCGGGCAGGGGGCGCCGGGCGCGAGTCCGTTGAGGTCGTAGGCGCAGCGCGTGCAGAGGCCGCGAAGGCGGCGGAGTGTGCGGCGGGCGATGCGGATGCCGAAGAGTGTGACGAACCAGGCCGCGGCGTAGAAGAGGGTGTTGAGGGTGAAGCCGACGGGCAGAACCCCGATGGGGAGCCAGAAGGCGAGTTCCTTGTCGCGCGGCTGAACACCCTTCATGGCATGTTGGCGAACGCTATGCGGAGCACGAGAGTTTCTGGGCTCGTAGATGAACGCGCCTTCGAGTTGGGGAGGCTTGCCGTAGTCCGCGGACCGGTCGTCTTTGGAGAGAATCCAGAAGGCGCGGGCGGGCCAGCCATATCGGCGTTCGGTGCTCTCGTTGGCGGGGTTGCGCGGCGGATGGCGTGAATCCGGCGGTTGTGAGGTGATGTTCACAAACGTCTCGGACAAGTACGTTCCCGAGGCGGAATCGAGGAAGAGGACTGTTGAATCGGGGGGGAGATTGCGTGCCGCGCCTCGTGAAGTGCGGAGCGTGGACACTCCGATTCGATGATCTGCGGGCCAGTAGACGAAGCCTCCGGAAAAGGCCGGCAGTCTGGAGGTCTTTCCGCGGCGCGCGTTCTCGTGAGCCATTTGCTCTGCAATTTCGCTTTCCCGTGTCCTGCTCAGCGCGATCCCCCACGCCACGGCGATGGTTGTGGCGGCACCGAGGGCGGTGAGGAGCAGGGCGAATGCCGCGATTCTGATCCGGCGCCGGGGCATGGAACCAGCATACCGCGCGAGGGATGCGGGGCGAAGCTGGGGCTCGCAAGCGGAGTGGCGGCGCCCTTTCGTGGTCAAGCGAGGCGCTTGACCACGCCACCCGGAGCCGGTGTCTGATTCGGTGCTTTGATGAAGACGCTCACGATGACGATTAGCACGCCGCACAGGCCGGAAAGCGAGGCGGCGGCCATGTTGCTGGCGAAACGTGGTCCGATGTAGCCGTGGACTTCCTTGGCGAGCCAATCGTCGCCGCTCGGCTTGGGGCGGCCTGGGTATTGCGAGGTCCACTTGATGTCATCGATGGTCTGGGGCAGATCGCGCCAGTTTTCGGAGACGGCGCTGACGCCGGCGCTGGCCCAGAACATATTCCAGGCCGAGTATGCGGAAGACGCGATGATGACGGCGCCGAGCAAGACGAGGGCGAGGCGAGCGGGTGAAGCTGACATCGGCGCAGCATACCGCGCGGGGGATGCTGGGCGAACGATTGGGCTCGCAAGCGAGGTGGCGGCGCTCTTTCGTGGTCAAGCGAGGCGCTTGACCACGCCACCCGGAGCTTGGTGCCTTTTAGATGCGGTTTTCGGTGATGTCGATCTCGCGCACGCCGCGGGCCAGGCGGACCTGCTCGACGGTGGTGCGGATCTTCTCGCGCAGGCCGACGGGGTCGGGCACCTTGGCGAGGTTGATGTGCGGCATGGTCTCATCGCTGGAGAGGATGAGAACGCTTCCGATGCCGAGCGTGCGATCGATCACGGTCTGGTGGAGCTGGGTGTCCTTGACGCGGTAGAGCTCGACCTCGTCGAGGCTCTTGGTGAGCACGCCGGATTCGAGGCGGAGGCGCTGGGTGGTGAGCGAATATTTGGTGGATCGGATGACGAGGTATTTCCAGAGCGCGACGGGTATGGTCAGGACGAGGATCAGCGATGCGTAGCCGAAGGGCGGGAACATCAGGCTGAGGATAAACGCTGGAATCACGAGCAGGCACAGCGCGTACCACTTGGTGTTGACCCACTGGCTGGGCGTGCCGACCCAGACCTGGGACTCCGGGCCGAGCTGGCGCGAGGAGACGGGCGGGATGGAGGGAGTTGGGATGGTGGTGCCGAGGGAAGCGGGGTCGACCTCGACGGCGAGGACGGAGAGGCCGAGGCGCTGGCCCATCTTCTCCGCATCGCCGGCGTTCTCGGCCTCAAAGACCTTGGTGGTGCGCTGGTTGGTGGTGGGGTCGTTGGCGTGGACGATGTAGCGAGTGGGCATGGTGAATTCCCCGAGGCCTGGCCGCGTGCGCTTGTTGGGCGGCGGGCGGCCTGGATTTCGAAGGGCATCATACGGATTCGGCCCGCTCCTCGCGCTGGGCGACGGCCGAGACGGGCCTGCGCGGAGCCCCAGGTCCGGCGTCCGAAGACATGGGAATACCGGCGGGCGAGCGTCGGGTGCGGGGCTATTCCTCGGGCGGGAGATAGAAGGCGTCGATGACGCCGGGCGCGGGGCGCGGCGTGATCTCGTAGAGGACGGAGGCGCCGAGCTGGCGCCGGAAGATGTGCACGGAGGGATCATCACCCGGGCGGACCTTGCGGTCGTTCTCGAGCAAATCGACGAGCACGACGACGGGGACGTCATCGACCTTGGCGAAGAGCACCGTCGTGCTTGAGCGGAGCGGCGTGCCGGAGAACTTTTTGGAGTAGGCCCAGCCGACGAGGTCGATTTTCGCGGGCGAGTCCTGGCGCACGAGCATCTGCTGACCGGTGCTGTAGCCGGTCGCTTCCTTGAACTCGCGGTCGTTGCGGCAGACCCAGTCGGGAGTGAAGTTGTCCCTTGAGGCGAGGGCGTAGAACTCGGCGGCGTCGTAGCGGCGGAACTTCCAGTCGATGCGCGTGTAGAGCTGGTAGGCGGTGACGGCGACGAAGAGAAGCGCGGCCGCGGCGACGACGGGCCAGTAGAGGCGCAGCCCGGAGAGTTTCGACGCCGCAGCCTTGGCGGGCGTGGAAGAAGTGGCGCGCGGGAGCGCGGGGGCGGGGATGTCGGAGGGGATGTGCGTGCGTTTGAGCGAGGATTCGATGCCGCGGGCGAGGTCGAGCTCGGCGCGGAGGGGCTCGTCGGCGGCGAGGCGCGCCTCGAACGCGGCGCGATCGGCGGGCGAGAGCGCGTTGTCGAGATAGGCGTCGATCTGCTCGAAGATCGGGTCGGGAGTGTTGTTGCCGGGCGCGTGGCTCATGACGCACCTCCCCGGGGCTTGGATTCGCGTGGATCTGTGGATTGGCCCGACTTGAGCTGATCGCGCATCGCCTTGCGGGCGCGGTGCACGTGGCTCATGGCGGTGCCTTCGGGGATGGAGAGCGTGCGGGCGATCTCGGCGTAGGAGAGGCCGAGTACGGTCCTCATGAGCAGGCAGGCGCGGGCGTTTTCCTCCAGCGCGGCGAGGGAGCGCAGGACGGCGTCGTCGAAGGCGTGTTCGTCGGAGAGGAGGGCACCGAGGGAGCGATGCCCGCGCTGATCGGGCGATTCGCGGGCGGGGTTGGAGGAGGAGTCGAGCACGGCGGGGTCGGCGGAGCGGGAAGGGCGGCGCTGGGCGCGTCGGCGCTCGTTGAGCGCGACGAAGCGGACGATCTGGGCCATCCAGGCGTCGAAGCTGGTGCCGGGGTCGAACTCGTCCAGCTTTCCCAGCGCGATCACGGCGGCCTCCTGCACGACATCGGACGCGCGATCACGATCGCTGCTGACGGCGGCGGCGACGCACCAGAGCTTGCGGGCCGCGCGCTCGAACAGCGAGCCGAACTCCGTCGGCGTGAGCGCCCCACGATTGACTCGGAACGGGGTCGAGTCCCCGTCCGAGTGTCCATGATTCTGAATGTCGCTGGCGGCGTCCATTCTTGCAGATTCTGCCGAAGCCGGACAAGGGCCGTACGCCCGAGAATCGGGGGGCGGCGCGGGTGAGAGGATCAGCGTATCGAGAGGCATCGATACGACGCAAGCGGGTTCCATTCGCGGGAGGGCGCGGAGCGGTGGCGAGAAGGCGCGGGGATTCGCGCGGATCGTCCGAATGTTGGAGGGTCTGCGCGATGGGTGCGAATGGACACGGACCTGCCGCTCGAACTCGTCGGGTCCGGCGTTGAAAGGGAGGAGGATGAGGCGGGTCGGGGTTACTTGGTGGCGGTGATTTCGCCGGCGAAGTTCCACGCGGGCTCGCTGTCGCGGGTGAGCGGCTTGTTGAGCACGCCGGCGCGGACGAGTTCGACGGGGATTGAGCCATAGGTGAGGAGCGCGTCGTTGAAGTCGCGTTCCTTCATGCCGCCCTTGGTGACGGCTTCTTCGTGGAGGGAGCGGATGGCGAGGCCGCCGAGCATGTAGGCGGCCTGGTAAAGCGGGCCGTAGTCCGGCCCGATGTATCGGCGGACTTCACTGGTGGCGTTGTCGCGTTCGTGGCCGACGCGATCAACGAGGAAGTCGATCATCTGCTGGGGCGTCATTTCACCGAGGTGATACTTGAGGCTGATGATGATGCGGGCGCAGCGGTGCATGCGCCAGAAGAGCATGCCGACGCGGTCTTCGGGCGATTGCGCGTAGTCCATGTCCCAGAGCTTCATTTCCCAATAGAGGCACCAGCCCTCGACAAAGAAGGGGGTGGTGAAGTCGCGGCGGTAGGGGCGGACGCGGGCGGCCATTAAGATCTGAAGGTGGTGTCCGGGGGGGGGCCCGGGGCGGGCGACGATGCGGGGGAAGCCGT
>OEIV010001034.1_pt1 | contig 13562 bp, 11 predicted proteins | sample 1539231 | NCBI WGS metagenome assembly OEIV01 (sample SAMN03794762, study PRJEB22550) | activated sludge metagenome | feature: wastewater treatment plant; material: activated sludge; isolation source: Wastewater treatment plant of a petroleum refinery complex | place: Argentina: Buenos Aires ...
CCGCAGTGGTGGATCGGGCTGATCTTGCCGTGCATCGGCACCGGGGCGCGCACCACCTTGCCGCCGAACGCCTGGCCGATCGACTGGTGGCCCAGGCAGACGCCGAGGATCGGCACGCTGTCCTTGGCGGCGGCGATCAGGTCGAGGCAGATGCCGGCCTCGTTGGGGGTGCAGGGGCCGGGCGACAGCACGATCGCCTCCGGCCGCGCCGACAGCGCCTGCTCCACCGAAATCGCGTCGTTGCGATGCACGACGACCTCGGCCCCCAGCTCGCCCAGATAATGGACGAGGTTGTAGGTGAAGCTGTCGTAGTTATCGATGAGCAGGATCATGAGCCGGAGATGCGTCCGGCCGCCCGCTTTCGTCAAGCGCTGATCATGTCCGTAGCCGGCCGACGCGCCGTCCGGGGGGTTGGAATGAGACGCCGTTTTCGGCATGTCTGGCTGGCCATGGCGGGGGCAAGGCGGCATGCGAGAACCGAACGAGATCGACTTCTGGCGCGGTTTCGCGCTGGCGATGATCTTTGTCAGCCACATCCCGAAGCTCTATTTCGAGTCCTTTACGCTGAGGCACTATTCGCTGTCGGACTCGGCCGAGCTCTTTGTCTTTCTGGCCGGCTGGGGGCTGCAGTATCTCGCCGATCGCTATCGGGGGATGACCGGCATCGGCCCACTGGTCGGCCGTCTCTACGGCCGGGCGCTGACGCTCTATGTCGCCCAGATCGCCGTCACATCCGTTGCCATCGCCATGCTGGCCTATGCCTCGGTCCGCTGGGCGGCGCCTGATATCCTGGTCTGGAACAATGTGGCGCCCGCCTTCGACGACCCTGTGCGGGCCAACGTCGCCATTGCCACGCTGACCTATCATCTGAACTACTTCGATATCCTGCCGCTCTACGTGGTGCTGATGGCGGCGGCGCCGCTCGTCGTGGTGATCCATCGCGCGGTGCCGGTCCTGCTCCTGCCCCTGTCGCTCGCGATCTATGTCGCGGCGCTGCTGACCCAGGCGAACCTGCCGAGCTGGCCGGCCGGCACGTGGTATTTCAATCCGCTATCCTGGCAGCTGGTCTTCGTGCTGGGATTCGTGCTCGCCGACGAGCGCGGCCTCGGCGCGCTGGTGCGGCGCCACCACGCAATCCTCCGCCGGCTGGCGATTCCCGTCGTGATGACGGGCATGGCGTTTGCGCTCGGCCTTGTCGTGCCGCCGGACGGCCATGCCTACCTGTTCGACAAGACTTTCGAGGGCCCCGTCCGCCTGGCCCACCACCTGGCGATCGTGGCCCTCTTCGCTGGCTCGTTCTGGATTGTCCGGGCGGCGCTGCCGCCGGTCGCGGCCTATTTCGCGCTGCTCGGACGCAACTCGCTCCACGTGTTTTGCGCGGGGTCGCTTTTCAGCCTCGGCGGCCAGCTCTGGCTGCGTTTCAACGAAAGCGAACCGCTCGACGACGGCTTGCTGATCGTCGCCGGGCTCGCCGCGATGGGAGCGGTCGCATGGCTGGCGGCCTGGCGCCGCTCGCCGGCGCCTGCCTGAGCCACCGCGGCGGCCGTCAGGCCGCCTGGGTCTTCGTACGGGCCTCGAACGCCGCCCAGACGCCGTTGGGTCCGTCCCACGAGCCGCGGCTGGCGGCCTTGGAATACTCCGTCGCGCGCTGCTCGAAGAAATTGGCGTGCTCCACGCCGTTGAGGCTCTCCACCAGCCAGGGCAGAGGATGCGGCCTGATCTGCCGGTAGCTCGACTCTTCCTGCGCGAAATAGCCGAAGGCCGGCGTCAGCTTCAGCTGCGTCAGCCGCCAGTCGGCGATGTAGCGCACATAGGACTTGATGTCGGCCGCGCTCATGCCTTCGACCTCGCCCAGGCTGAAGGCGAGATCGATGAACTTCTCCTCAAGGCCCACCATGGTCTGCGCGACATCGACGATGTCGTCGCGCACCGCGCGCGTGACGGCCCCGGTCTCGCGGTTCCAGGCGTGGTAGAGCTTGATGATGCCCTCGCAGTGCAGGCTCTCATCGCGCACCGACCACGAGACGATCTGGCCCATGCCGTTCATCTTGTTGCGGCGAGGGAAGTTCAGCAGCATCGCGAAGCTGGCGAACAGCGCCATGCCCTCGGTGAAGGCGCCGAACATGGCGAGCGTGCGGGCCACGTCGCTGACCGTGCCGACGCCGAAAGTATGCATGTAGTCGGCCTTGGCGCGCATTTCCTCGTAGTCGCGGAACGCCGCGAACTCGGTCTTGGGCATGCCCAGGGTCTTCAGCAGCAGCGCATAGGCGTCGATGTGCACCGTCTCCATGTTGGAGAAGGCCGCCATCATCATCTGCACTTCCAGCGGCTGGAACAGCGGGATGTAGCGCTTGAGGTAGTTGTCGCCGACCTCCACGTCCGACTGGGTAAAGAAGCGGAAGATCTGGGTCAGCAGGCTGCGCTCGGCCGGCGTCACGCGGTCCGACGACCAGTCCTTGATGTCGGCGCCCAGCGGCACTTCCTCGCCCATCCAGTGGGTCTGCTGCTGGCGCTTCCAGTACTCGTAGGCCCAGGGATAGCGCTCGACGTCATAGGTGCCGCTGGAGGTCAGCAGGCCGACGCGGCCGGTGCCGATCAGCTCGCGCGGATCGAGATGGCCGAGTTCGTTCACTGACATGCCAGGCACTCCTCGTAGTCGGTGCGCTCGGGGGCGGCGAAACTGGCCGCCGCGCTCTCCTGCTGGCCGGCGAACCCGGCGCGGCTGATCGACTTGGAGCGGCAGTAATAGAGGCTCTTCACGCCCTGCTCCCAGGCCGTCCAGTGCAGCATGTGGAGGTCCCACTTGTCGATGTCGGCGGGCAGGAAAAGATTGAGCGACTGGCTCTGGCAGATATAGGGCGCGCGGTCGGCGGCGAACTCCACGATCCAGCGCTGGTCCAACTCGAAGGCGGTGCGGAAGACCTGCTTCTCGTCGTCGGTGAGGCAGGTCAGGTGCGCGACCGAGCCCTCGTGCTCCAGGATCGATTCCCATGTCGCCTGGGTGTCCGCGTCGCGCGCCGCCAGGATCCTTTGCAGATAGGGATTGCGCACCGAGAAGGCGCCCGAAAGCGTCTTGTGGGTGTAGATATTGGCCGGGATCGGTTCGATGCCGGCGCTCGCCCCGCCGGTGATGATGCTGATCGAGGCGGTCGGGGCGATGGCGATCTTGTTGCTGAAGCGCGCCTTCATTCCGGCCTCTTGCGCATCGAGGCAGGCCCCGCGCTCTTCGGCGAGAAGCACCGAGGCGGCGTCGGCTTCGCGCCGTATCTTCTTGAAGATCCTGAAGTTCCACGATTTCGCCATCGCGCTCTCGAAAGCGATCCCTCGAGCCTGGAGGAACGAGTGAAAGCCCATCACGCCGAGGCCGACCGAGCGCTCGCGCAGCGCCGAGTACTTGGCCCGCGCCATGCTGTCGGGCGCCGTCTCGATGAAGCTGGTCAGCACGTTGTCGAGGAAGCGCATGACGTCCTCGATGAAGGTGGGATCGTCCGCCCAGGCGTCCCACGTCTCGATGTTGAGCGAGGAGAGGCAGCACACCGCCGTGCGGTGCTCGTCGTTGTGGTCGGGCCCGGTCGGCAGCGTGATCTCGCTGCACAGATTCGAGGTCGTGACCTTGAGGCCGAGGTCGCGCTGGTGCTTGGGCAGCGCCCTGTTCACCGTGTCGATGAACAGCAGATACGGCTCGCCCGTCTGGAGCCGCGTCTCCAGGATGCGCTGCCACAGCTTGCGGGCGTCCACTTCGCGCAGCGTATCGCGCGTCTTGGGGCTGCGCAGCGGGAACATCGCGCCGTCCCGCACCGCGTCCATGAAGGCGTCGGTGACGTTGATGCCGTGATGGAGGTTGAGGCCCTTTCGGTTGAAGTCGCCCGACGCCTTGCGGATCTCCAGGAACTCCTCGATCTCCGGATGGTCGATGTCGAGGTAGACCGCCGCCGAGCCGCGCCGCAGCGAGCCCTGGCTGATGGCGAGGGTCAGCGCGTCCATTACATGGATGAAGGGGATGATGCCCGAGGTCTCGCCCGCGCCCTTCACCGCTTCGCCGATCGAGCGGACATGGCCCCAATAGGTGCCGATGCCGCCGCCGTTCGAGGCGAGGGCGACGTTCTCGTTCCAGGTGCCGACGATGCCTTCCAGCGAGTCGGGAACCGAATTGAGGAAGCACGAGATCGGCAGGCCGCGCGTCGTGCCGCCGTTCGACAGCACCGGCGTCGCCGGCATGAACCACAGCTGCGACATCGCGTCGTAGAGCCGCTGGGCATGGTCGATCCCGTCGGCGAAAGCGCACGACACGCGCGCAAACATGTCCTGGTAGGATTCCCCCGGCAGCAGATAGCGGTCGTCGAGGGTCGCCTTGCCGAACGCAGTCAGCAGCGAATCGCGGCTGCGGTCCAGCCTGAGGTCGGAGGGCTTGGGCCTCTGCGCCAGCGGCCCGCCCAGCGGCGCGTGCAGGTCGCGCACGGCGGCCTGGGGACGCGGTTCGGCATCGAGGCGCGGCTCGGATTCGGCACGCTTCTCGCGCAGCAGGTGTTGAAGCTCGACAGCGGCCATCTCGGTTTCTCCCCCCAGACCCGGGAGGAGGAGAGAGTCGCCTATCCTGTCCGCGGCGCAAGGCCTGCGGAGGATATGCGGCTCCGGACACCCCGCCCGGGGACGAATCCAGTGTTCACGGCAGGTCTCCTGGCTTGCGGGTCGCCGCTCCGGCCCGCCTTCCCGGCATTTTCGCCAGTGGCCGTCGGACCTTCGCTCGCCGCTCACAGTTGCGGGGGCAGCCCCGGCCTGGCCGCCCCACGCGGCGCCACCGGAGTTCCCTCTTAGCCCCAAATCTTGCGATTGGGAGAACCGAGAACCACTAGAGCTTGTGGCTTAACCAAACCGTCGTCAAGCGGCTTGGGCGATCATGGTGAAGATTTATTGGGCGAGCTGCAGGACGCCGCAGGAAACCCGCGCTCCGGCGCCGCCGATCGGCTGGCTGACATGGTCGTCCTCCTGCGCATGGATGACAAGCGCCGTGCCGTCGGCATCCAGGAGCGTGTCGAGCGTCGCGCCGGCGAGATAGAATTCGGCCTTCGCCGAGCCGTCGGCGGCGGCGAAAAGATTGGGCAGGTCGCCGGCTTCCGGGCCGCCCGGATGGAGCAGGCCATGCGGCGTTTCATCGCCGTTTCCGGCATGGCTGCCCGCGCCCTCGAAGCCCTCCGCGCCGTCGGCGCAGTTCCCCGTCTCGTGCAGGTGCACGCCGTGCCAGCCCGGCGTGAGGCCGCTTGCCTCGATGCGCACCAGAAGTCCCTCGGCGCCTGGCCGGAACAGCGCCGAACCTGCATCCGCGCCGGCGGCATCCTTCAGGTCGGCGAACCCGACCTTCATGATCCCGATCTCCTGCGCCGAAACGGCGGCGAGGGGCAGGGCGGCGACGGCGGCGGCGAGGATGGCGAGGCGCATGATGAGGACTCCCGGACAGCGACCAGCCTGCACCCGCCCGGCCGGATTGTCATCCGGGATCGCGGGCCTCAGGCGTTCGGCGCCGCGCCATCCACGAACCGCACCGCGTTCTCGGCGGCGCTGACGATGGCCCGCGACTTGTTCACGGTCTCCTGGAACTCCGACTCCGGATCGCTGTCGGCGACCACGCCGCCGCCGGCCTGGACGTACAGCATCCCATCCTTCACGACCCCGGTGCGCAGCACGATGCAGGTGTCCATCGAGCCGTCCGCCGCGAAATAGCCGACCGCACCGGCATAGACGCCGCGCTTCTCGGCTTCCAGTTCGTCGATGATCTCCATCGCCCGCACCTTGGGCGCGCCGGAGACCGTGCCGGCTGGCATCCCGGCGGCCAGGGCGTCCACCGCGTCGTGGCGCGGGTCGATCTCGCCCTCGACGTTCGAGACGATGTGCATCACATGGCTGTAGCGCTCGATCACGAAGGCGTCCGTCACCTTGACGGTTCCGGTCTTCGCGACCCGGCCGACATCGTTGCGTCCGAGGTCCAGCAGCATCAGGTGCTCGGCCCGCTCCTTGGGATCGGCGAGCAGGCGCTTCTCGTTTTCCACATCGGCTTCCGGGGTCGCGCCGCGCGGCAGCGTGCCGGCGATCGGCCGGATCGTCACCTTGCCGGCCCGCAGCCGCACCAGGATCTCCGGCGACGAGCCGACGATGGCGCAGTCGGGAAAGCCGAGGAAGTAGAGGAACGGCGAAGGGTTCAGCCGCCGCAGCGAGCGATAGAGCGCGAAGGGCGGCAGGGCGAAGGGCATGGCGAAGCGCTGGCTGGGCACGACCTGGAAGATGTCACCCGCCGCAATGTAGTCCTTGGCCTTCGCCACCATCGCCAGGTAGTCGGCCTTGGAGGTGTTGGACTTCAGCAGGTCGGCGCTCGGCCAGGCGGCATCGCCGCCTTCGAGGCGGGGCAGCTTGGCGTTCAGCCGCTCTACAACGGCATCCAGCCGCGCCGCCGCGGCCCGCCGCGCGGCCTCGGCATCGCCGCCGCCCGGCCAGACCGGGGCGACCAGCGTGATCTCGCCGCGCACGTTGTCGAAGATGGCGGTCACCGAGGGACGCACTAGCACGGCGTCGGGCAGCTTCAGCGGATCGGGATTGGTCTGCGGCAGCTTCTCGAACAGCCGCACCATCTCATAGCCGAGATAGCCGAAGACGCCGGCCGCCATCGGCGGCATGCCGGGGGGCAGGTCGATGCGGGCGCGGGCGATCAGCCGGCGCAGCGAGGCCAGCGCGTCGCCGCCTTCCGACCGGAAGCCTTCGCCTTCGTCCAGTTCGGCCGCCCCGTCGCGGCAGCGCCAGACCAGATCCGGCTCGAAGCCGATGATCGAATAGCGCCCCAGCGTCTCGCCGCCCTGGACGCTCTCCAGCAGGAAGGCGTAGGGGCGGCCATGCGCGATCTTCAGGAACGCCGAGACCGGCGTCTCCAGATCGGCGATCAGCGTGCGGGCGACGACCTGCGGCCGTCCCGCTTCATAGGCGGCGGCCGAGAACCCGTCCGCGCCGGCGCTCATGGGGCGCTCGTCCCCAGGGCCTTGAAGCGCGCCTCGTCGATCTCGACCTTTGCCGCCGCGACGATCGCCTTGCGATAGGCGTCGGCCAGCGCCTCGGCGATGAAGCGCGTCTCGGCGGCGCGGATCTCGCGCTCCTGCGCCTTCGGGTCGGGCTGCGGCATCGCCGTCACCTCCTTGACGCGCGCCAGCACGATGGCGGGCGGCGCGCCGAAGCCGCTTACCCATTGCCCGGGCTTGGTCTTGAAGATGGCGTCGATGGTCGGCGCCAGGATCTCGGCCGTACCCACGCCGCGCTCCAGCAGGTCGCTGGTCTTCGCCTCCAGCCCCAGTCCGGCGGCGACGGCGGCGGCATCCGTGCCGGCCTCGTTCGCCGCCTTCGCGGCCTCCTCGGCGATCGCCTTCAGCGCCTTGGCCTGCTCGGTGGCGATCCACACGGCGGTGACGTCGGCGCGCACGCTCTCCAGGCTGCGCAGGGCGGGCGGCGTTACGCTCTCGACATGCACGACATAGAGGACGTTGTTCGGCGTCTCGCCGAGATCGGTCTTGTCGCCGGCCTCGGTTTCGAACACGTCGCGCAGGAAGCCCGTCCCGTCGGGCAGCCCCTCGATCGGCTTGCCGTCGGCGCCGTTGCCCTGGGCGTCGATCGCCGGCACCGAGCGGACCTTGAGCGTCACGACGCCCTTCAGGGCCTCCGCCGCGCCGGCCAGATCGTCGGTCGCCGCCAGCGCGTCGTCCACCTGGTCGCGCATGTCGGCGATCTGGTTGATCGCTTGGCTGCGCGCCAGGCTGTCGCGCACCTGATCGCGCACCTCTTCGTAGGGCGTCACCGATCCGGGATTCACCTTGACGACCCGGATCAGCACCCAGCCGAAGGGACCTTCCAGCGGCTCGGTCACGCTGCCCTCGGCCGCTTCGAACGCGCCCTCGGGCACGGTCGCATCGCCCTTGGAGAGCGTGCCGAGCGCGATGTCCTCGGCGGTCAGCTTCTGCGCCGCCGCCAGGTCCTCGAAGGTCTTGCCCTCGTCGAGCAGCCTGCGAGCGGCGATCGCCTCCTCCTGCGTCGGATAGACGATCTGCTGCAGCTCGCGGGTCTCCAGCGTCTCGAACAGGCGCTTGGTCGCCTCGTATTCGGCCTTGATCGCGTCCTCGGCGATCTCGATGTCCGCCATCAGGTCTTCGGGCGCGATCGAGGCGACCTGGATCGCCCTGAGTTCGGGCGCGGTATAGCTGTCGGGATTGGCCTCCATGAAGGCCTGCAGCACGGCGTCGTCGGGGGCCGCGATCTCGCCCGCCTTCTCGACCGGCAGGACGATATACTCCACCACGCGCCGTTCGTTGTCGTGGGCGGCGAGCGCCAGCGCCAGGGCGCGCGGCGCGGGCGCCCCGACCTGGGCGGTCTGCAGGAGCTGCGAGCGCATCAGGTCCTCGCGCATCATCTCGACGAATTGCGCCTCGCTCAGGCCCATGTCGTAGAGACCCTGCTGCAGGCGCTGCTGGTCGATCTTGCCGTCGATGCCCAGGATGCCGGGGATTTCGGCGATGCCGTCGCGCACCATCCGGTCGCTGGCGGAGAGGCCCATGCGCCGGGCTTCCTGCAGTACCGCGATGTCGGCGATCAGTCCGTCGAGCACCACCCGGTCGAAGCCCTGGGCCCGCGCCTCGGCGGCGGTGATCGGGCGGCCATCGGCGCCTGGCAGGCGGCGGATGCGCTGCTGGAATTCGCGCTCGAACGTGCGCTGGTCGATCTCCACATCGCCCACCCGCGCGACCCAGGTCGCGCGCTGCGTCGTGAAGATGTCGTTGATCCCCCAGATCGCGAAGCTGAGGATCAGCATCCCGATCAGGATCGCCGCGACCCATGTTTTCGAGGCGTCGCGCAGTTTTTCAAGCATGACCAGAGCCTTGTTAGCCGGACGCGCCTTATAGGAGGCGGCGCCGCCGCCCCGCAAGGCTGGCGGCGCGGCTCAGGCGGGGGCGGGCCGGGCGCGCCGCCGGGGAAGCAGCCGCCATCCGATCAGCGCCAGCACGATCGCCAGGTAGATCAGCGGCTCCGGCGGCCAGGCCTTGACCAGCAGGACGAAATGCACCGCGCCCAGAATGGCGGCGACATACACGGCCTTGTGAAGCCGGCGCCACGCCCGCGGTCCCATCCGGCGGATCATTGCGTCGGTCGAGGTCGCGGCGAGCGGCACGAGGATCGCGAAGGCCGCCATGCCGATCGTGATGTAGGGCCGGCGCAGGATGTCGCGGCCGATCGCCGTCAGGTCGAAGCCGCTGTAGAGACCGGTATAGCCGGCCAGGTGCAGCACGACCGTCGTGAAGGCGGCCAGCCCCACGGCCCGCCGGAAGCGCACCAGGTTCAGCCCCGTCAGCTCGCGGATCGGCGTGATGGCGAGGCCGAGGATGAGGAGGCGCAGCGACCACTCGCCCAGCTCCTTGACCAGTGCGCCCGCCGGATCCGGCCCCAGCCGGTCGGCGAAGGCGGCGGCGACGAGCAGCGCGCCGGGAACCATGCACAGCAGATAGACGCTCCAGCTCGGCACGCGGCGGAGCGCGCCGTGCGCGCGCTGGAGCAGGCCGGGCGCGGCGGCCATCAGTAGTTCTGCGCCAGATCCATGCCGGCATACATCGAGGCGACGAAGTCGCCGTAGCCGTTGAACATCAGCGTGTCGCGGCGCGACGTCAGCCCCTCGCCGATGCGCCGTTCGCTCGCCTGGCTCCAGCGCGGGTGGTCCACGCTGGGGTTCACGTTGGCGTAGAAGCCGTATTCGGACGGCGCCTGCTGGTTCCAGCTGGTCGGGGGCTGGGTCTCGGTCAGGGTGATCCGGACGATCGACTTGATGCTCTTGAAGCCGTATTTCCACGGCACCACGAGGCGCAGCGGCGCCCCGTTCTGGTTCGGCAGCGTCTCGCCGTAGAGCCCCACCGCCATCAGGGTGAGCGGGTTCATAGCCTCGTCCATCCGCAGGCCCTCGACATAGGGCCAGGGCAGCGGCGGCCAGGAAGTGTCCTGCTCGGGCATCTCGGAAGGACGCACCAGCGTCTCGAAGGCGACATACTTCGCCGACGGCTGCGGCTCTACCTTGGCGAGCAGGGCGGCGAGCGGCACGCCCGCCCAGGGGATGACCATCGACCAGCCCTCGACGCAGCGCATCCGGTAGACCCGCTCCTCGACGGCGAGGCCGCGCATCAGCTCGTCGAGCGCGTAGTCGCCCGGCTTGCCGGCAAGGCCGTCCACCTTCACCGTCCAGGGCGCGGTGGTCAGCGATCCGGCATGGCGCGCCGGATCGGACTTGCCCGTCCCGAACTCGTAGAAATTGTTGTAGCTCGTCACGTCTTCCTTCGAGGTCAGCGCCTCGCCGGTGGTCGTCAGGTCGCTCGGCACCGGGTTCAGCGCCGCCGCGCGGGCGCTGCGGGGCAGGGCGGCGGCGGCGATCAGGCCCGCTCCGGCGGTCATCAGCGCCCGCCGGTTGAGATAGATCCCCTTCGGCGTGATTTCGGACGAAGGGATATCGAGTCGGGAATCGCGGATCAGCATGGGGCCTCGCGCCGGTTGCAGCGATGATACGACGTCATTCGCTCCGCGGACGCAGAAAGTTACCGGGCCGCTGCGATCTTGGCGGCGCGGCGAGGCCCTTGTAAGCAGGCGCCATGACCAGATCGCCCCAAGCGCCCCGGCCGCTCGCCGCCGGAAACTGGAAGATGAACGGCCTCTTGGCCGCCCGCACCGAGGTCGAGGCGCTTGGCCGGCGCATCGCCGCCGCGCCGCCGGCCTGCGACGTGCTGATCTGCCCGCCGGCCACCCTGATCCGGCCCTTTGCCGGGGCCTGGAGCGGGCAGGGCATCGCCTTCGGCGGGCAGGACTGCCACGCCGCGGCGTCGGGCGCGCATACCGGCGACATCTCGGCCGCAATGATCGCCGACGCCGGCGGCGCCTATGTCATCGTCGGCCATTCCGAGCGCCGCGCCGCCTATGGCGAGAGCGACGCCGCCATTGCCGCCAAGGCCGAAGCGGCGCTGAGCGCCGGTCTCGTTGCCATCGTCTGCGTCGGCGAGACCCTCGCCGAGCGCGACGCCGGCTCGGCGATCGCCGTGGTCTGCGGCCAGGTGGACGCCAGCCTCCCCGCCGCGGCGACACCGGACGCCGTCGTCGTCGCCTACGAGCCGGTCTGGGCCATCGGCACCGGCCGCACCCCTTCCAGCGGCGACATCGCCGCCATGCACGCCGCGATCCGCGAACGCCTGACGGCCCGTTTCGGAGCGCAGGAGGGGCCGCGTTTCCGCATCCTCTATGGCGGCTCCGTCAAGCCCTCGAATGCCGCCGAGATCCTCCACCTCGCCAATGTGGACGGCGCGCTGGTCGGCGGGGCGAGCCTCAAGGCGGCCGACTTCGACGCGATCCTCGACGCCTACCGGGGCTGATTGCCGACAATTCGAGCGATAGGCGTAAACCGCCCGTAATGGCCCACGCCCTAGGGTGAGGCTGGTGCTTCGTCTCCGGCGCGGCGCCGTGCTCGCAATCGTGCCCGGGAACCGATGACCGCGCTGCGTCTCGATCTGGCTTCAGTCGCCGTGTTCGATCCGGTCGCCATGAACCGGAACGCGACGCGCAACGTGCTGTATTCGCTGGGCTTTCGCGAAATCGAGAGCTACGCGACGCTGGACGACATGCGCCGCGCGATGGCGACCCGGGACTTCGACCTGCTGGTGCTGGAAGCCGGCGCGCCGGACGACGCCGCGCTCGACGTCGCGGCGCGGATAAGGCGGGGGGAATTGGCCCGCAATCCCTTCATGATCGTTCTCGTCACCACCTGGTCGCCCGACTCGGGGCTGATCCGCCGCGCCCTCAATTGCGGCGCCGACGATGTGCTCAGCCGGCCCTATTCGACCAGCGCCCTCAGCGAGCGCATGCGCACCCACGTCCTCGCCCGCAAGGGCTTCGTGGTGACCTCCGACTATGTCGGGCCCGACCGCCGCAAGGCCGGCGACCGCACGGGCAGCGCCCAGGTCATCGAGGTCGTGAACTCGCTTCGTCTCAAGGCGGCGGAGGGGCTCAGCGGCCTCGCCGCCCAGGCCGCCGTCGAGGGCCAGGTCAGGGAGAACCGTGCCCAGGTCAATCTGGAGCGCATGCGCCGGGCCGCTTTCCAGATCGGCGTGATCGCCGGATTCGTCGCGCAGGAAGCGCGCAATGCCGATGCGACGGGCGCCCGCCGCGCCGATCTCGACAAGATCCTCGCCACCGCCCAGGATCTCGCATCGCTCGCCACGGCCGAAAAGGCCGAACAACCCCTCAAGACCGCGCAGACGATCATCGGCGTCGTCAAAACAGCCTTGCAGGGCGATGAGATAGAGAAGAACGTTCAACTGATCGGGCGGCTCTCGGTGGCCCTCCAGGTGACCCTTTCGCCGGATCGCGCCGAGGACGAGTGCCGGGCCGAGCTCGACCAGACGCTCGAGCGCATCCGGATACGCGCCCGCCGCGCCTGAGGCGTTCGCGCGGCTTTGCATCGCCGCGCTCTTTCGGCTAGACACCGCCGCTTGCAGATCACCCGGCCGGCGCCCCGCGCGCCCTTGCCCGAAAGCCTGAGCTCCGATGGAAGTCGTCGTCCTCGTCATTCACCTGTTCATCGCGCTGGCGATGATCGCCGTGATCCTCCTGCAGCGCTCCGAAGGCGGTGGCCTGGGCATCGGCGGCGGCGGCGGTGGAGCCGGCGGCCTGTTCTCGGCGCGGGGCACGGCCAACGTCCTCACCAAGACCACCGCCCTGCTGGCGGCCGCCTTTTTCGTCACCTCCATCACGCTGACCCTGCTCGCCAAGAACGCCTCGGGCCCGGCCTCGATCCTCGACGGCGCCCCGGCGACGACGGCGCCCGGCACGCCGGCCCCGCTCGACCCGCTGGCGCCGCTCGAATCGGCCCCCGCGGCCCAACCTGCGACTCAGCCCGCGCCGGCCCCGGCCGAAACGCCCGCCGCCGCCGATCCGGCCGCGACGCCGCCGGCCGGCGAGCCCGCAACGCCTTAGTTTTCCTTCTGGTTTCGCGCTGGGTTCCCGCGCGCCGCTTTTCCTTGCGGCGTGCGAAGGCGCGTGTTTATGGTGACCTCCCATGGCGCGGTTCGTATTCATCACCGGCGGCGTGGTTTCCTCGCTCGGCAAGGGTCTGGCTTCGGCGGCGCTCGGCGCGCTGTTGCAGGCGCGCGGCTACAAGGTCCGCCTGAGGAAGCTCGACCCCTATCTCAACGTCGATCCGGGGACGATGAGCCCCTACCAGCACGGCGAGGTCTTCGTCACCGACGACGGCGCGGAGACCGACCTCGATCTCGGTCATTACGAGCGCTTCACCGGCGTCGCCTCGGCCAAGTCCGACAACATCACGACAGGCCGCATCTACCAGAACATCATCGCGCGCGAGCGCCGCGGCGGCTATCTCGGCGCGACGGTGCAGGTGATCCCGCACGTCACCGACGCCATCAAGGAATTCGTCCTGGAAGGCGTCGAGGGCTACGATTTCGTGCTGGTCGAGATCGGCGGCACGGTCGGCGACATCGAGGGCCTGCCGTTCT
>OEIV010001035.1_pt1 | contig 13558 bp, 8 predicted proteins | sample 1539231 | NCBI WGS metagenome assembly OEIV01 (sample SAMN03794762, study PRJEB22550) | activated sludge metagenome | feature: wastewater treatment plant; material: activated sludge; isolation source: Wastewater treatment plant of a petroleum refinery complex | place: Argentina: Buenos Aires ...
TGGTCACCAAGCAGGAAGTCCGCGAGGCCAACGCCAAGGCCGAGGCGATGGGCAAGGACGGCGCCAAGGCCAAGCGGGCCAAGCCCGCGACCGGCCGCACGCTGCTGCTTGGCATCACCAAGGGCGCGCTCATGAGCGAGTCGTTCCTCTCGGGCGCGTCGTTCCAGGAGAGCACCAAGGTGCTGACCGAGGCGTCGCTCCGCGGCGCCGAGGACACGCTGGTGGGCCTCAAGGAGAACGTGCTGCTCGGGCACCTCATCCCGGCGGGCACGGGCTTCCGCCCCTACCAGGACATCAAGGTGCGCTACCTCGTCGAGGCCCCGGTCGACGACATCGACGAGGAGGAGATGCTGGCCGAGGCGACCGCGGCGGCCGAAGCCCTCGGCGCGGATCGCAACGACGTGCTGGGCATCCCGCACGTCGAGGTGCGCGATGTGAACCCCGCGCCCTCGCAGCCCATGCAGAACTGATGGGCGAACTGACCGGGTGATCGAAAGAGAGATTTACGAAGGCCGGGCGAAAGCTCGGCCTTTTTTCTTGGGAGAGTGGTGTCGTGGCCAAGGAACGAGTTGACGAAGCGAAGTGGAAGGAGCGGCCGGGTGATCGCGCGGCGGAATTGTGCGGCAAGGAGAGCGAGTCGGGGAGGCCGTACGCGCGTCGGTTGAGCGGCGACGCAATTTTCAAGAGGGGTTTGAGTTTGATATGATGGTGAGGTGATGTTTAGCGCCGGCGTGCCGGGCAACGGCGGATCGCACCTTGGATGCAGGAGTTTCGCATGAGGACGGGCAATCCCGCGTTTCGTGAGGGCGTCTTCGAGGGTGCGATGCGCGACCTGGCGCCGCGTGCGTCGGCGTCGGCCACGATGACGGTGCGGGGCACGGCGATCAAAGCGGCCGTCACGCTGTCGTTCTGCGTGCTGGCGACGGGGGCGAGCTATGCGATGATGCGCGACCCGGCGACCAAGCAATTGGCGACGATCGGCGGTCTGGGCGGGATGCTCGCGGGGCTGGTGCTGGGGATCGTGATGGCGTTCAAGCCCATGGCCGCCCGATTCCTGGCGATCCCGTACGCGGTGTGCGAGGGGTTGTTTCTCGGGCTGATTACGTATGTCGCGGCCAACAGCGGGCTGCGTGCGGGCAAGGCGATCGGCGAGGCGGGGGTGTTCAACGCGGTGGCGATGACGTTCGGGACGATGGCGGCGATGCTGACGGGGTATGCCGCGGGGTTCCTGAAGCCCAACGCGATGGTTCGGAACGTGATCGTGGTCGCAACGGTGGGGGTGATGCTGGCGTACCTGATCAACATGGTGCTGAGCCTGATCCCGGGGATGAGCGGGCTTGGGTTCATCCACTCGGCCGGGCCGATCGGCATCGGTTTCAGCGTGTTCGTGGTGATCCTGGCGGCGGCGAATCTGCTGCTCGATTTCCACCATATCGAGGAGGGCGTGGAGCGCGGGGCGCCCAAGGCGATGGAGTGGTACGGGTCGTATGCGCTGCTGGTGACGCTGGTCTGGCTGTACATCGAGTTCCTGCGGCTCTTGAGCAAGCTGAGGAAGTAGGGGAAGAAGTCACGAAGTCACGGAGTGAGGAAGTTGGCAGGTGGTCGAGTGGCTGAATCGGTGAGTGAGGTTGTGGCGGCGTGAGCGGTGACTGGTCGGCGGCGCCTGTGTGCGAAATCGGCCGGACGAAGGCGATGGCGGCGCGAGGCAGCGACGGTCGCGCGAATCGATTACGCTGCAGGCACGTGTGACGCGTGAAGTTCAAATCTGCGGGGCGCTGCCGCGGCTGTGGGGATGGTCGTGGCGGGGTTGGATCGCGCTGTTCGTTCTGGGTGCGATGCTCATCGCGATGGCGCGGGGCGTGGACCTGCGCTTTGAGATTCAGAGATTCATCATGCCGCTGGGTTGGGGCGTGCAGGCGTGGTTCGCGGGCGAGCTCTTGCCCGCGCTGCGATTCGGGGCGGAGCTTCGTGCGGCCGGGCCGATCACGCTGTGCTGGATGCTGATCGCGCTGCATGTCGCTCCCATCCGCTGGCGCGGCGCGACGTACGCGGCGCTGGCGCTGCTGTGCGCGGTCTTGCCCTGGTGCTGGTGGAAGGCGTGCGCGGCGATGATGCCCGCGAAGTTCACATTCGGCGGGATGCTGCCCACGGCGCCGTGGGTCAACGGCGTCTTCGCGATGAACGCGGTGCTGAGTTATCTGCCCGTGATCGGCGTTGTGTGGACGGCGACGCGATCGTGGCGGTTGGCGGTGGCGGTGATGATGGGGGCGGTGGTGGTGCTCGTGCCGACCCGGGCAATCCCGTTCACGCAGCTCTCGTTTGACTGGATGGTCGCGTACACGATCGGCGTCAATGGCGTGCTGTGTTCGATGCTGGCGGCGTGGGGCTGGCGGTCGCGGCGGAAGACGTGGCCCGAGTACGTGTGCCGCGGCTGCGGCTACGACCTTCGCGGGATCGGGTCGGGCGTGTGTCCGGAGTGCGGCAGGGTGATCAGTGCCCCGGCAGGTACTTGTCCATCCAGGGCGGGTGAGGGCGGGATGTGACAAACATCGCGAGCGGATGGGAGGCGGATCGGACCTTGCCGAAGAAACCAACCGCTACTTTTGTGCAAGTTCCAGGACTACACGAAAGCCCTGCCAAGATTGAGCGAGGTCCGGAATTCCGGCGTCGCGGAAGCCGGTGCCGCACCACTCCATGGGCGTGTCATATGCGCCGCCGCGGCGGACGCGCTCGGTCCCCGATTGTGGGCCTGTCGGGTCAGGCCCGTTTGGAGGTTTGGGGCTCCACCAGTCGCGGCACCATTCGCGGACGTTGCCGTGCATGTCGAAAATGCCAAAGTCATTGGGGAGACGGGTCGCGACGCGGTGCATGCGTCCGCCGGAATTGGTTGAGCACCACATGGCCTGGTGCGGCGTGACAGAATCGGGTGAGAATCGGCGGAGTTTGCCCGACTGGCACGCGAACTCCCACTGGGCCTCGGTCGGCAGTCGAAAGATCCATGTGCCAATCCCGCCCATCAGCTCGCACGCATCGGTTGCTTCTTGCCAGGTAATCCCGGAGGCCGGGAGGTCGATGTCAGCGGAGCTTGGCGTCGGTTGACCATTGAGAAAGGCGAGTTGACCGCGTGTGACCTCCGTGACGGACATGTAGTAATCGCGGGTGAGGCTCACACTTCCGCGTGCGCCAAAGTACGAGGTTCCGGTCGAGAAGGAGCCCTTGGGTATGCGGCGGAGGAGGGTGCCAAACGAGGTGCTGACCAAGCTGGTCCCGCCGGAAGTGGCGGAGAGCACCTGTCCGACGACGGCAAGGTCGTGGTGTCGTCTTCCTATTAGGGTATCGGAGAACCGTGACGGCTGGCCGAGTTGCAACCCGGCGAGCGACGTCCAGCGCTGCGCAGCGAGATCGTCGAGCGTCGCGGCGCGTGAGGCGTCGATATCCGCCACGATGCTATCTTCCGGGCGATCAACGCCTCCCCACACCACATCGATGGATTGATGGGACGTGGTGGGGATAACGAGGCTATTGATTGCTATGGAATCGTCGGAGCGAGAGCAGATGGTGATTGATACTCCTCGGGAGGTCTGCTCGTTGGCCGTCCTGAGTTCTCGGTTCGTAACCACGGCCCTGCTGGATGCCTTCGCGGGAACCTGACCGAGGTATCGAGCATCGGCCCACAATTCCGCGGGGTGGTCGGTCAGATTGTAGATTGTGGCGTGGCGGTCGGGGTTTTCCGAGGGCGGTTGCAAGCATGACCACGCGAAGGTCGCCAGAATCGACGTCATCGTAATCGATGTCACATGTGGTCTCCTGGCGCTGACGGCGCGATGACGATCATAGGAGTCGGGGAGGAGAGGGCCTGCCGACGGCTTCTGGTTGCGAAGCTTGGCCATCGGCATGCAGGCAACATCGTGGTTGCGAAATCGAGGGCTTTCGGTTCGGGCCGATTCTCGTGGACGGAATTCAGTGCCCCGGCAGGTACTTGTCCATCCAGTCGTCCTGGCGAAGCACCGACGCGCGGTTGATGCGGTCGCGTTTCTCGGAGCGGCTTTGCGCGAGGCGGAAGAGCCAGGCGTGGGAGGACGTCGGGAGTTCGTCGTCGGTGGCGGCGACGCGGCGAGAGACGAGGCGAGCGAGTCGCGGCGTGTGGAAGCGGACGAGTTCGTCCTCGAGCGAGACGAAGATCTGGGCCGAGCCGGGGTCGCCCTGGCGGCCCGATCGCCCGATGAACTGGCGGTCGATGCGCTTGGCGCCGTGGAGTTCGGTGAGGATGACGTGCAGGCCGCCGGCCTTCTTGGCGGCGTCGTCGGGCTTGATGTCGGTGCCGCGCCCGGCCATGTTGGTGGCGACGGTGATGGAGGCCTCACGTCCGTGCTCGCGCCCGTAGCCGGCGGCGGCGATGAGTTCGGCCTCGTCCTTGTCGAAGTTGGCGTTGAGCACGCGATGGGGCAGGCCGATCGATTCGAGCAGGCGCGAGATGAGCTCCGACGCGGCGACGGAGCGTGTGCCCACGAGCACGGGGCGGCCCTTGGCGTGCAGTTCCGCGACGCTCTCGGCGATGGCTCGCCACTTGGACTCCTGCGTGCGGAAGACGCGCATCGGCCACTGCTCGCGGATCACGGGGCGGTTGGTCGGCACGACGATGACGGGGCGCGAGTAGACCGACTCCATCTCGCCGGTCGCGTCGGCCGCGGTGCCCGTCATGCCGCACAGGAACGGGTAGCTGCGGAAGAAGCGCTGGAAGCTCATGCGAGCGAGGGTCTCGCGGTCGGCGGTGACGTCGAGGCCCTCCTTGGCTTCGACGGCCTGGTGCAGGCCGTGCTCCCACGAGCGATCGGCGAGGAATCGCCCGGTGTATTCGTCGACGATCATCACCTTGCCGTCGACGATCTGGTATTGGCGGCCATTGGTGTAGCAGTGGCGGGCGACGAGGGCCTGGCGGACGAGTTCTTCGGCGCGGCGAGTGGCGCGCCAGATGGAGTCGGGGAGTTCGTCGAACATCTGGCGGGCGCGGTGCTGGCCGCGGCGTTTGAGTTCGGAGCGGCGGTAGACGTGCTCGATGGAATAGTCGGGGCCTTCGTCGAGCTTGGCGGCGATGCGGGCGGCGTCGCGGTAGACCTGGGCCATGTCGTGCTCGCGGCGCGAGCGTGCGATGATGAGCGGGACGACGCCCTCGTCGATCAGGACGGCATCGCACTCGTCGACCATCGCCGCGTGAAGGCCGGGGATCATCGGGCCGCCCGAGCGTCCGCCCGCCATGAGCGATTGGCGTCCGGTCCAAGGCGTGTTGACGGGGCCCATGCGGATCTGGTCGCGCAGCCAGTCGGCGGTGATCTGCTTTGGCGTGCCGTAGACGATGGGCTTGGCGTAGATCTCGAAGCGTTCGTGTTCCTCGGTTTCCTGGACGATCGCGCCGACGTCGCAGAGGCAGCGCCGGTAGAGCTGGCCGCGGGACTGCGCGTCGCGTGCGGCGAGGTAGTCGTTGACCGTGAGGATGTGGAGGCGTCGGTATCGCCAGGCGAGCAGCGGGGCGGCGATGGAGCCGGTGAGCGTCTTTCCCTCACCGGTGAGCATCTCGATGATGCGTCCGTGGTAGAGGGCCATCGCACCCATGAGCTGCACCACGTAGGGCTCTTCGCCGGTGATGCGCCGGGCGGCCTCGCGCGTGAACGCGAGGGCGCGGCGGACGGACTCTTCGTCGGCGCGCCCGCGGACGAAGAGCTCACGGGCGCGGGGGATGTGTTCGTCGAGCACGCCGTCGGAACAATTGCGGATCTCGGGAGCAAGCAGGTCGATCTGCTGGGCCTGGTCGCGGAGCCAGGGGATGTTGATGCGGCGGTTCTTGGCGCGCATGAGCACGCGCCCGAAAGCCATGTCGACGCCCGACGGCACCTTGGGCTTCACGCGCCGCGAGCGGAGCGATTCGAAGAGGGCGTGGTAGCGGGTGAGGGCTTGGGACATGGGGATCTGGCCGAATGGTCAAATGGCCAAATGGCCAAAGGGCCAAAGGGAAGGGAGGAAAACGTGGCAAGGGGCAGGCGTCATCGGGTTGGTGGCTTCGTTCCTGTGTGAGCGCTTCGACTGGTTGCGAAGGGGCGTCCTGCTGTTCAATGGTGTGTTTCTCAGATCGTGACTCGTCCCTGGATCGCCTTCTGCAGGCGGTCAACCCACTGGGTCAGCCAAGGCTTGCTCGGGAGCGTGAAGCGGAGGCGCACGCGTTCGCCGGGAGCGCTGCCGCCGACGAGCTGGGAGGCGTCCTTGGCGTCGACATAGACCCACCACAGATGCTGCTTGGCCTGGGGCGCGGAACGCTGGTCGGTCTGCTGCTCGGTCTCGATCGTGCCGCCGCCAGAATAGGCGAGCGCTTGGTGGCGGAGCTCTCGCTGGCCGGCGTCGACGATGCGGATGTTGGCGCCCTCGATGAAGCGATCGATCTGCGAGAGAGTGCGCATCTCGACGGAATACTGGTCGTGGGGGAGTTCGAAGAGCCACGAGGCCTCGGACTGGGTGAGCGAGGCGGCGACACGGAGGTTGGCGGGGTTGACGAACTGGCAGGCGTCCTTGCCTTCCTTCATATAGGAACCGACAAAGTTGGCGGGGTCGTTGCCGACGACCACGCCGTCGAATGGAGCGCGGACGATGAGTCGTTCGGCCCGCTGGCGGGCCTGGGTGATCTGGGCCTGGATCGCCTCGACGCGTCCGCGGGCGACCTGGGCGCCGGCGGTCTCGTTTTTGGCGACGGCCTGCTGCTCCGTCGAGCGGGCTTCGGCGAGCATGGCGTCGGCGAGTTGGAGCTGCGCGACGAGCTCGGGGCTCTCGCAGGTGATGATGGGCTCGCCCTGTTTGACGAAGTCTCCGGGGCGCGCGTGGACTTTAGTGACAAAGCCGTCGGCGCCGAAGAAGAGGCTGGTGGTCTGGTCGCTCTCGATGACGCCGCCCGCGGTGCGATGGTCGGGCATGGGGATGGCGCCGACGAGCAGTGTGCCAGCGACAAGGAGGGCGAGGCTTGTGGCGATGGCGCGTGGGCGAAACTCGGCGAGCTGGGGGCTGGTGGCGAGCCAGTGGACGAACTTGCCGACGGGGAGGATGAACCACATGGAGGCGGTCCACACGGCGAGGATCAGGCCGATCGCAAAGAGCTGGCCCATGATGTAGAGGGTGATCGAGACGAAGAGGAAGAGGCGGTAGATCAGGGCGCCGATGCCATAGACGATGAGGATCGCCTGTTCGCCGGGGACGGAGCTTGGGGGCGTAGCGTTTTTGATGCGGTAGATGTATCGCTGGGCGAGGTGATTGAGCATGCCCGTGGAGCGCATCATGAGGTTGGGCACTTCGAGCAGGTCGGAGAGGATGTAGTAGCCGTCGAATCGCATGAGCGGGTTGGCGTTGAAGAGGACGGTGGAGACGCCGGAGGTGAGCATGGCGTTGTAGGCGAGCTGGTGGGTCAGGCCGCCGGTATCGCGGGTGGCGGTCCAGACGAAGGCGGCGACGGAGGCGACGAAGAGCTCGAAGATCATGCCGCCCGCGCCGACGGCCATGCGCCGGTACTTGCTCTCGAAGGCCCAGCAGGCGGAGGCGTCGACGTAAGGCGAGGGGAGGAGCACGAGCATCATCACGCCCATCTCGGGCACCTGCCCCCCGAAGCGACGGCAGATCACGCCGTGCCCGGTTTCGTGGATGATCTTGGTTACCACGAAGACGGCCATGATCCAGCCCCAGTTGGACGGCGCGACGGCGGAGCCGAAGCCGTTGACCAGCTCGCCCCAGTGGGGCAGGACGGTGGCGAGCGCCGCGATGAGGAGCACGAGCCAGGCGATGAGGCCGACGGGATTAAGGATCGGGCGCAGGATCGGTTCGAGCCAGGCCAGGGCGCGATCGGGGTTGAAGAGCTTGACGCGGAAGTACATCAGGCCGATGGCCTGCTGCTGGACCTTTTTCTTCGTGCGTTCCTTGCCGCGGCCCAGGAGCTGCTCGGTCTCGGGCGAGTGGTCGACCCGGAGGAGGTTGGAGTTGTAGAGCTGGCTGAGGAGACTGATGATCTCGTTCTGGGTGGGCGCGTGATCGCCGTACCGGGAGAGAACAAGCTCCCAGGTTTGTTCGACGGTGCGCGTGCCGTCGAGCAGGCCGACGAATTCGTTGGCGATGGGTGAGAGGCGGAAGAACTGGTTGGTGGTGGGGTCGTGGGCGACATGCCAGCGCATGCCGCGGTAGTGCTGGCGGGTGATCTGCACCTGCGGGCGGAGGCGCGGCGTCATGGCGCGGACGCGGTGCCAGAAGGGCGAGAATGTCGGGCGTTCGGCGGTCATGCGTTGGATTCACATTCCACAAGGCACGGAGCCACATGGAGGAGTCGTGACGGAGATTCGGTGATTGGGGCTCGTGTCATCGTGCGGTGGATTGGGATCGGCTCAGGCTTCTCTTCTCATGTGCCGTGTGATTCTGCGCTGCCGCGCTCATGTGCTGTGGCGCCTCCCCCCCACAGCCACAAGCGCAGCTGGTCGACGACGCGTCGCCCCGCGATCCACGCCAGCGAGCGCTTCTCGGTGTTGAACTTGGCGATGCCCTCCATGCCCGGGCGGAACCACGCGGCGGCCTGCTGGAGCTTGGCGCGGATGACGAACGAGTTTGTGCCGTCCTTGGCCTGGGAGAGCGGCACGATCTTCTCGACGACGAACGGGAACTCACGGGCGGGATCGGCCTTGGTCGTGAACTCGCCGGTCATGCCCTCCTTGATGAAGGAGATGTCGCGGTCGTCGACCTTGATGGTCACGACCATGTCGGAGAGGTCGGCGATCTGGAAGATCGCCTGGCCGATCTGGACGGTGGAACCGACGCGGTCCTTCACGTCACCGGCGATGACTTTGCCCGCGATGGGTGAGCGGAGCTTGGCCCGCGACATGCGGTCGGTGTAGAGATCGAGCTTGGCCTTGGCCTGGTCGGCCTTGGCCTGGGCCTGCTGGGCCTCGGCCAGCTCGTTCTTCTTGAGCGCCTCGTCGGCGCGCTTGGAAGCCTCGGTCAACTGGGCTTGCGCGTCCAGGCTGTTCAGCACCAGCTCCGTCGTGTCCATTTCCGCCAGCACGTCGCCCGCGGCGACCGTCGCGCCGGGCTCGATGCCCGGCCCGAGCGCGCGCAGAACTCCGTCGAAGGGAACGCTGATGGTCCTTGGCTCGCGCGGCTCGAGGCTCATTGGCGCGCCGACGCGGTAGGGGATGCGGATGAAGATCGCGCACAGTGTCACGACCACGATCGCGATGCCCGCGAGCTTCCACAGCGTGTGCTTGGGGCCCACGAGCCATGCCCCGGCCTTGAGCATCGAGTCGTAGGCGCGCTGGTGGAGCCAGCGATCGTCGTTGTAACGCACGCGGAGCACCGGCGCGACCAGGTCCATCGCGGCCTGGAGCAGTTCGAGCGTTGAGAGCTCAACGGTGCCCGCCTGGGTCGTCTCGATCGTCACCACGCCGATCACCCGATCATCGACCCGGATCGGGAGCGACGTGACTTTCAAGCGTGCGTCGGCCGCGGCGAGCTCGCGGTGGGCGTGAACCACCGCCTGCGAGAGAAGCACGTCAGCGCCGGCGCCCTGCGCGGGCGGCGGCGGGTACAAGATCGGCTGCTCCTGGTCGAGGCACTCGTCCATCGCGGCTTCGAGTTTCTGCACCGCGATCATCCGACGGTCCACGTTTTCCGTGTCGGTGATCGCCAGCACGTGCGAGCGCAGACGCCCGGGCTGGGAATCGCCGCGGGCGCTCCAGCCGTCGACCCACGCAAACGCGACGCGCTCGGCCGCGAGCTGGCGCGAGAGATCGTTGACGAGCTGGAGCGTCGCGCCCTTGAACGACGGCGCCTGGTTGATCGAAGAGATGAGGCGAGAGGCCAGATCAAGCGACGCGCTGGCGGAGCGCGTGCGTCGCAGTTGCTGCATCGCGGCGTGCGTGTGCACGTAGCCCGCAAGCACTTCGAGCAGCGCGAGCGTGGTCTGCAGCGCCTGGCGCGAGCGGCCGTCGGTCAGCAGCGTGACCACCGCCGCTACGGGGCCTGCGGCGTTTTCGCCCGACATCGCGCCCAGGATGGGGACCGCGATGAGATAGCCTTTGTTGGACGCGCCGTCGTAAAGAAGATCGGTGTTCTCCAGGCCAAAGACCTGGACCTGGCGCGTCATGGCGGCGCGGCGCGCGGCGTTGCGCGCGTCCGGGGCCCGCTCGACCTGCGCATCGGGCAGGGCGACGTCGAACGTCAGCCCGCGATCGATGGCGGCGGCGGTCTCGGGCGCGATCGGCCACACCAGCACGGCCTTGGGCTCAACGTCGGGCGTGGGCTCGTCCGGGCGCTCTCCCTTGGGTGCGCTTGCGATGGTGAAGAGCACGCCCTGGCGCGCGGTGCTCACCTGACCGAGCACGCCCAGCAGGCGCGCCAGGAAGATGCGATCGTCGGGCGCGGGGGCGGCCAAGTCCGCGACCAGGCGCGACCAGCCCGGGGCCTTCATGTTCGAAAGATCGATCACTTGCTTGCTCCGACCTCGGCGATCTTCTTCGACCAGGCCTCGGTTGGTTCGGTAAACCGGACGAAGGCCGTCACGCCCGCAACGGTCTTGCTCGGATTGGGCAGGGCGACGCGGACGCGGCGTGTGCCGCTGGCGGCGTCGGCGACGGCGCTGACCTCGATGACCTTGCCCAGTCGGACGCTGCTCTGTCCGGGAAGGTCCATGAGCACCCAGCACTTGCTGTCGGGCTGCAGATCGAGGGTCTTGCCCGTGGGCACGGGCACGTCGATCCAGAGCGGATTGACGTTGACCACGCGGATGATCTTGTCGCTCTCGGAAACCGTTTGCCCGACATCGACGGAGATCTGGTCCACCACGCCGTCGAACGGTGCGACGATGCGCAGCTTGTCGACGCGGGCCTTGAGCCGATCGACCTGGACCACTTCCTGCTGCTGCGTGACCTCGGCCTGGCCCACGTCGATCACGGCGGCTTCGTAGCTGACGCGCGCGCGATCGACCTCGGTGGGTGAGGCGCTCCCCTTGGCTTGGGCTTCCTTGTAGCGCTCGTACTCGAGCTTGGCGAGTTCCGCGGCTTTCTTGGCCTTCTGCACGGGCAGGTCGGTGTCCGAGCGGAGTTCCTGCAGCTTCACGACGATGGCGTCTTCGGCGTCGTCGCCGCGGATCAGGAGCTGGCCCTTCGTCACGCTCTGCCCGCCGGCGACCAGCAGCTCCATCACCCGCGACGAGGCGGAAAAGCCCATGATGGCGTCGCGGCTCGGGCGCGTGACGGACTTGATTCCGTCGAAGCTCTTGATGTCGCTTTCGCTGGGTCCGCTCGGTTGGGCTGCGGGTTGGGCCGTGGATTGGGCGGCTGACTGGACCGCGGGCTGTTTGCCCGGTGAAGAATCAGATTGGTTCCGCGAGGGGACCGAAGCGAGCGACACGGCGGCGCATGTGACCGCCGCGATCGCCACCCAACGATCGAGCCCCCGCACGCAGGTTGTGCAGGTCATGGCAGGACTATACATCGTCGAACTTGCCCAAAGTTCCGTCGAACAGCAGATGTCCGCTCGAATCCGGTCAAAATCCGAACAATGAGATGGGTGCCCGCGCGCTATTGTTGAAACCCGGCGAGTTCGCCCGTTTGGCGAAGGCTCCCGGCTCCATGGAGGTTGAATCGTGACTCAAGCCGTCGCCCCTAGTCGTGCGGTTCAGGAAGTGTCGTCGCTGGCGGTCGCCGGCGGAACGCCCGTCTCCAAGACCTCGGTCCCTTTCATGTCGACCGGGCTGGCCCAGGCCGACATCGATCAGGCCCTGGCGGTCCTCAAGAGCGGCATGCTGCGGGCTGCCAAGAAGTGCGAGGAGCTCGAGCAGCGCTTCGGCCAGATGTCGAGCGCCAAGCACATGATGACGTGCGCCAACGGCACGTGCGCCCTCCAACTCGCCTATGAGCCGCTCTTTCAGCCCGGCGACGAGGTGCTCGTCCCCGCGTGGTCCTACATCGCGACCGTCAGCATGATCGTGGCCCGCGGCTGCGTGCCGGTGTTCGTCGACGCGAATCCTGACACGTTCCAGATCGACGTCGTCGACGCCGCCCGGAAGATCACACCCAAGACACGCGGCATCGCGGCGACCCACCTCTACGGCTGCCCGGTCGATATCGACGCGGTGCAGGCCCTGGCTTCCAAGCACAACCTGAAGGTCGTGTACGACGCGGCCCAGTCGCACCTGGCGACCTGGAAGGGCAAAGGCATCGGCGCCTTCGGTGACGCCGTGACGTATTCGTTCTACGCGACCAAGAACCTGGGCACGGGCGAGGGCGGCTCGATCTCGTGCAACGACGACACCTTGGCCCGCAAGATCAAGCTCCTCCGCTCGCACGGCGAGACGGACAAGTACCTGCACGAGTCGGTCGGGTATAACTACCGCATGAACGACATCACCGGCGCGATCGGCTGCAGCAAGCTCGATCGTCTCCCGGCCCAGACCAAGCAGCGTCAGGCCAACGCCGCCCGCTATGACCAGATCATTTCGAAGATTCCGGGCCTCACCGCACCCAAAACCACGCCGGGTGGCGAGGCGGTGTTCCACCTCTACGTGATCAAAATGGACACCTCGAAGTTCTCCTGCACGCGCGACGAGTTCTGCAAGGCGTTGGGAGCCGAGGGCGTGCCCACGGCGGTGCATTACCCTAGGCCGTTGCCCAAGCAGCCCGCGCTGTCGAAGTGGGACAAGCAGGATTGCCCGGTGTCGGACAAGCTGTCGACGCAGGTGATAGCGCTGCCCATGCACCACGACCTCAGCGACGAGCACTTCCGCATTCTGGAGGCGGCCCTGACCAAGGTCGCGGGCGCATACCGCATCTGACCTGCCTGTCCGCCACGGACGAATCGCCCTGCGCGCGCCAAGCCGCACGCGATCCCATTTGGGTGAGCGTCGCGATTCCCCAGATTGCGTGACTTCTCCAGAGTGCCGCGGTGCATGGCGATCCGACGCGGCAAATCGCTGGCGTCAAGGCGACGAGGGTTTGCCCCGAGCTGATTTTGGTTGACAAGGGGCGAGCGCGTGATAGGTTGATCGCTCGCGTGGAGCGCCATGGCTGGCGCGGAGGGGAGTCGCGCGATGCTCCCGAGACGGACGCGGCACGGGCCGCGGGATGTTGTTGGAGCCGGCGCACGGCCGCGCCGGGTGCGATGTGAGTATGTTCCCACCCGCCGATCCGTTGCCCGGTGAATCCCGATTGGGAGGCGGAGGCGCGGAGTTCGGCTCTGATCTGCGGCTGCTGCGGCGCATGACGTATGGCGCGACCTATCAGGATCGCGCCATGATGGCGGCGTTGGGGCGCGAGGCCTACGTCGATTGGCAGCTTGCCCATGAGTCCATCGACGTTTCGGCGCTGGAGGCGGAGTTGGAGGCGAGCTATCCATGGCTGCGGATGTCGGCGGCGGAGATGGTGGATGGTTGGATCCAGGAGGTCGACATCGGGCACGCGGAGGTGGCGATCACGCGGGCGATCAGGAGCCCGCGTCAGCTCTACGAGCGCGTGGTCGAGATGTGGAACGACCATTTCAACATCACGTC
>OEIV010001036.1_pt1 | contig 13536 bp, 7 predicted proteins | sample 1539231 | NCBI WGS metagenome assembly OEIV01 (sample SAMN03794762, study PRJEB22550) | activated sludge metagenome | feature: wastewater treatment plant; material: activated sludge; isolation source: Wastewater treatment plant of a petroleum refinery complex | place: Argentina: Buenos Aires ...
TGCGGGCCATGATCGCAGCGAGATCGGCGAGGCCGAGCAGACCGATGCGGAACGGGTGCTCGCGTCCGCCGGCGGCGGGCGCGGCAGAGCGAAAGCGTACGGCCGCTGTGCAGCGCAGGTCTGGATCGCTGAGCAGAATATTGCGCAGGATCTCGGGCTCCGAGACGCGGGCAGCGTTCGCGTCACTCGCCGACGAAGCGGTGAGCGCGCGCACGAGGTGCGACTTGCCCGATCCCACCTCGCCGATGACGCCGATGGTCGGCGGCAGATCGATCGCCTGTTGCAGGCCGTCGAAGCGTCCGAGCAGCGTGCGCAGCTTTTCACGGAGGCCCGCCTCGCCCTCCCCCACCGTGCGGCGGTTCTGGTCGAGCCACGTCACGAGCTGGTTCACCCGCTGCGACGAAAGCTTGGCCTCGAGCGCGAGCTTCTGGGCCGGTGTCACAGCGGACCTCCGCCATCCCGGGCCACGTCGCGACCAGCGCCGGCGAAGCCGCGCACGTCGCTGCGCGCCGTGAGTAGGGCCAGCTCGCCTTGACCCGCCCATGCGAGCCGTTGGATTGCGGCCGACCGCGCATCCGGCTCCGGTAGGTCTATGGCGGTCTGCTCGGGCACTGCATCGGCGAGCTGATCGGCAAGAAGGCCGAAGTGATCCATCGCCTGGGAACCGCGTCCACCACCGAGAACCGTACCGGGAAGCGGCAGCATACGCCGGCCGACGCGCGGCGCGAGTTCCTTGACCACCTGACGCCAGCGATCGGCCACGTCGACGACGCGGTGGGGACCGAGCGGCAAGTGCTTCAGAAAGAGCCGCCGGACGTCCGGCAGCCCCGCATGACGGCCGCTTAGAAGCAGCAGATCGACATTGTGCGAGCGGATCACCTCGGCGACGCGCGCGAACAGCGGATCGAGCTGAGATGCGAGGGCCGCGGCGACGGCGCGAACACGAATGCGCACCATGACATCGGCGAGACGAAAGCCCTTGGCACCCTCGGTCGTGGCCAGCGCCTCGAATTGGGCGCTGACGTGCTCCATGCGCCCACCACCGCGCTCCACCAGACGCCCGAGAGCGAGCAGCCCCGCGCCCGCCGTCGTCGCGCCCTGCGGCAGCTCCTGATAGATTTCGAGGAACGCCGCCGCGGCCGGATTCAAGGCCTTGGCGAGAAGCCGCGATGCGAGATGCGGCGGCACGGACTTCCCCCCAGCGCGCGTCGCGCTCGTGACCCGCTCGACCAGACCATCGGCGTCGGGGTGGCCGGCGCTGGCGAGGCTTCTCGCGATCGCCGGCAGGATCTCCGTGCGCAGCACCGCTTCGGCGAGGCTCGCACCCGCGATCGCAGTGCGCCCGCCGATCACCGCGCGCGGCTCGATGTGCCCCTCGCCATCGGCACGATAGCCGACGAGCGCGAAGCTCGTGGCCCCGCTGGCGATGTCGAGCGAGGCGATGCGCAATTCGTCATCGGGACCGTCGGCACCCGTTGAGGGTGTCGCGCCACGGCCGGCCCGCGAAAGGGACATGAACTGGCGGGCATTGCCGCCGCAGCGCGTCCGCACCTCGTCGTAGAGATAAGCGAGATGCGAGGACAGCCCGGGATCGATGCCGAGGCTCACTTGCGGACGCTCGGGCGCGAGGCCGGTGCCGTCCGCACCCCATCCACGCGCTGTCCAGACCAGATCGACTGCCGCCTCGATACGCTCGAGCAACAGCCGCCGCTCCTCCGCCGTCGCCGACAGCGGACAGGTGACGATGATGCGGCTCAGCTCGCGCACCTCCCCGCTCGCAGCGAGTGTCGCCGGCGCGTTGAGTTGCGAGAGCGAGTGTAGAACGCACTCCGCCAGGAACATGGACAGCAGCGACGAATGGGAGAACCGTGGCCGGATCGCCGGAACCCCGCCCTCGCCCGCGATGCCGATCACCGAGCCGTCCTCGGCGATGTGCTCTAGAATCTCGCCGGAAACCATGGCGCCCGGCTCGGTCCCCTCGAGATCGCGCCTGCTGAACCGCCACACGCCGGGCCGCGCCTCCGTCTCGCCGAGCCCGCGCGCGACGCCGCTCAATCCTGTCAGGCCGGGCGTGGCGCTGGCGCGCTGTGAGAGACGCTTGCCCTCCTTGCCGATCCTCACCAGGCTTGGCCAGTAGAACGCATCGGCCCGTCCACTGCGGCGCGACGCGACGGCATCGCCGAACACGGGCGGGTCGAACTCCGCCGTCGTGCTGAACGGCCCTTCGTGGGTGCACGTCGGCTCTGCCAAATCGCGCAGTCGCAATGTTTCGATGCGAGGCAGCCGCGAACCGCCCTGGCCGGCCCGCCGGTCGACGATCACCGCCGCCGTTTCGGTTTCGTCGATGTCGATCACGAGATCGACGCCGAACGTCCGCGTTTGCCAGTGGCTCGCGGTCGTGTTGACGAAGCGGACCTGCGGGAGCTCGGCGTCGGTGCCGAGCACCTTGAGCAGTGTGATGTAGCGGGCCAGATGCTCGAGCTGGTGGGCCCCGGCGTCAGGCTTCGTTTCCGACGAACGCTGCCGGAACGCGGCGAAGGCCGAACCGACCCAGTCGTCCAGCCACGATTCCCCGAGAAAATCGTCCAAGTCCTCGGGCTCGGGCGCCAGCATGAAAACAGGGCCGAAGAATACGTCGTCGGTGTTCGGCGCTAGGTACTGGTCTTGGTCGACACGGCTGCGCCCGTCCACCTCGGTGTCGAAGGCCAGGACGGCTTTCATCACGTCAGCCTTGCGCAACCCTTCGGCCGGCGGCTCGATGTACAGCCGGGCCCAGTTCGTCGGCCCCTTGTCGAAGCGGCCCTGGTTTGCCTCCTTGCGGCCGACGAAGCGCAGGTACGGCAGGGGAATCCACGTTCCGACGAAGGGCTCCAGCGCCTGATACCCGGTCAGCCAAAGGGTGTCCGAGGGTGTGAGCGGCCGTCGCGTCACGGGATGCAGGTCGTAGCCATCGACGCGCGCGTCGTCCGGAAGGCGGATCAGCAGCGAGCCGAGCTCGGGATCTTCGTCCTTCAGGAACTTGTTCAGCGTACCGGCCAGTGAACGGGTCGAGATCTCGATGTCGATGAATTGCAGGCCCGTGCGGGGGACCAGCCGAACGACCGATGAAAAGAGCGGATTGGCACGGCCGAAACGCCGGTCGGTGCCGGAATCGGGCTCGGCCTGTCGTTCGGAATTCTGCATGCAATACTTACTCGCCACAAAAAATCGTCGGACGCAGCCGTCCTGTCACAGCTTCGGCCAGTCACCGCGCCAGTCTCCGCGCCCGACACTGCGACCGGTTTGCGATGCGGCCCTTGGACATCGGACGATACGCACCCGCCGTGATGCTTCAACAATGATGCATCAACCGTGCCGGGGGCGCCACAAGGGCCGTGCACGTCCTTAACGCCTCCGGCCGAAGGCAGGTCGTTCCGAAGGAGGCACGACCACGACCTGAAACGGCTGGCGCTCGCTTCTGGATCCTGATCGCTTCAACCCGGCGGTTTTAAGCCCGGGACGATGCAGCCCACGCGAAAGCTTGAAGAAAACAGTAACAAGCAATATTCGCCCTGCCAATCGAAGGACTGTCTGCAGCCCGCAACCTGCTGCCAAGGTAGAATAGAGTTCCGCCCGCCCCTCTCAACTGCCACCCCGCCGCGAGAGCCAGAGTGAGACGAGCACGCCGTAGACTGCGATGATTATGAGACAGCCGGCGATCGGTATCGAAGCCGGAAACCCAGAAGCAACGGCCCACACGGCGGCGATCGCCCAGACCACGGTCAACGCGAGCGTGACGGCCCGCAACGGGATGACCCGCACAGGGTGAACCCAGTGGAGCGGCACGAACGTCAACGCCACGGCCAGCAGAATGAGGACCGTTGCCGCCTGCGGACCGACGTCGACCGCGAAAATGTAGAATGCCACGATATTCCAGAGCGCTGGGAACCCGACGAATGCCATGTCGGCGCTCTTGCTCGCGACGTCTGCGAAATGGAACAGAGACGACAGCAGGATCGCCGTGGCCAAGGGCATGGCCACGGGAGCCGGCAGTCGCTCGGCCTCGAGGAGCGCCATGACCGGCACGAAGACGTAGGTGAGGTAATCGACGACGAGGTCTATCCGCTCGCCGCTGAAGCGAGGCAAACGGACCGTGACACCCACCGCCCGAGCGATCGGACCATCGATGCCATCGACGATCATGGCGATGCCGAGCCAGAAGAAAACCATCTCCCAATTCGCTGCCATGACCGCCTGAACCGCCAGGAGGGCCAGAACCGCTCCCAGGCTCGTCAAAACGTGAACGGCGAAGGCTGCCACATGCATCGTTGCACCCCCGGAAACAGTGGTTCTGGGCACGATAGTCGGAACCAAGACGCCGGCCCCGCGCCACTAGAATCGGTCCAGCTATCGGAGCGAAGCATGCGCGGAAGTCCCACGTACCCAAAACGAAAAGCGGCCAGCCCCAGGGCCAGCCGCTTGCGATTTCCAGCGCAACCGCCCCGTTCAGAAGCGATGCTTGACCGTGCCACGAATTCTCAGATCGTCGTCATCCGCCGTATCCGGACGCGCCTCGGGCGCGCGCGATTCGCCGGCCGCTCCGTAAAGCAGCTCGAGGCCAAAATCCATCTTCGGCAGCACGCCAAGCTTGCCGAGGCCGGGAATGCGAACTTCCGTACCAACCGTTCCCTTGGGAGCGTCGGGAGCCGAAAACTCGACGGCCGGCTTCTCGGAAGACTGCGGCGCAGCCTGCTGCTGCGCCTGGGCAGGCGCTGCGCTTCCCTGCTGGTCCTGGAACGCTGCGGCAGCCGTCGCGCCAACAGCGACGACAGCGGCGCACAGGAGCGTTGCTAGTCCAAGTCTCATAACGAATACCCCGCGGTCGGAACGCCCGCACAAATTCAAGAGGGACAATGCTGCTTTGATCGCCGCCTAACAAGCATCAAACGAGCGTAGTTAAGCCCGGATGAACGTTTCGGCATTCGAGTGTTGTTCTGGCGCCATGTGGCATGAGATCAACACTCACTCAGCTTCTTGTGGAGAGCACACGAATGCCACGCTCCGCCCACAATCTCCTTTGGTTGCCGAAGGTTAATTCGCCGCACACCTGACATGTCCCGGCATTCGGAGCTTTGCTCACTGTCTAGGGTCGAAAGTTCCGCGTCGGCTGCAGCGGTGCGGCGCGAGCAGCGGTGATCGTCGCCAAAGTCCGGGGGAACTACCGGGCCACCAGCACAAAAAACGAAAAAAGGCCGCACCCGGAGGTGCGGCCTTCGTTCGTTCACGATACCCGATCAGAACTGGATGCGGGCGCCCGTGTAGAGGGTGTCGATGTCCTGCGTCGGGACAGCGATCGTCACGTTACCGTCGGACTCGGTGATGTCAGCCTCGAACCGACGCCAGCCGGCGTAGAGTTCCATGGCTGCCGAGTCGATGGTCTGCACAACGCCGATGCCATAAGAGCGGCCATCAGCATTGTTGTAGAGGAAGCCACCAGTCAGACCGGTGTCGAAACCGCCCGAAGCGCTGTTGGAGACCTCAGCATACTCGCCGAAGAGCGAGGTCTTGCCGATCGGGAACCACTTCTGCTGGATGCCGCCGACGAGCCTCCAGTAGAACATCTCGTCGAACAGCGGGTTGTCGATGTCGCGGTGAACCGCCGCGAAGTCGACGAACAGGCCGGTCGGAACGTGCATGACGCTGATGGAGCCGCGGATTTCCTCGAAGTCCGGGCGGAGCACGCCGTAGAGCTCGGCCGGCAGGTTGTAGCCTGCGTCGCCGGTCTGATCGCGCTCGACATGGTAGCCGATGCCGCCCGCGACCTTGATGCCGTTGAACTCACCCGCATAGCGCAGGGCGACGTCCCACATGTCATCCTCACCCCACGAAGCGGACATCGTGAAGCCCGCGATCGCCGGAGAGTCGTAACGCACCAGGTTGGCGCGGTCGGAGTCGAGGAACCCGAAGACGTCGTTGACCTCGAGTGTCGAACCACGGAACGTCAGCGCGCCACCGGGAGCGACGTTCAGGTTGGCGGCAGCGGAGACGCTGATGCCAGCCAGCGAGTAGAGAACGATGTCGTCGGTGGCGTGCGACTGCTGGCCGACCGTAATCGTGCCGAGGCGCTTGGACTTCAAGTACCAGTTGGACTGACGGAGCTGAACGGCCACAGACGCATCGTCGTCAGCAGCAGTGGTGCCGGAAACCTGGGCCGAGACGACCTCGATCTCCATGTAGTAACCAGCCGACCAGTCCTCGTTGATCTTGGCGTCGCCCTTGAAGCGGAAGCGGCTCGACGAGAAGCCCGAGGTGCCGACGTAGGCGTTCGACTCGACGCCGTCGTCCCACCAGTAGACGAGCTCGTTGACCTGACCGGAAACGGTCAGCGAAACCTTGCGGTTACCCTTACGGGCGGTGGTAGCTTCGAGCTCTGCAATGCGCTCCTCGAGGTCGGCGCAGCAGTCTCCGCCAAGGTCAGCAGCCGAAGCGCTCGTCGAGAAGACGGCGGCAGCGGCGGCTGCGATGGCGATCAGGCTGGTCTTCTTCATAAGTCCCCCAATCATGGTTCAGTCTCCACTTGCGTGATGTCCGACGGTGCAGGAAGCGCACGCGCGCGGCCCGGCAGTCGATGCCGTGTCTCTTCCGAGCAGCACGCACGCGCGTGAACGCACGCGGCTCGGACCAGACGCGGTACTCGTTTGACGCTACGGAACTGACGCTGGGAACACTGTCGTCAGGCGAGGGTGCCGGGCAAGCTTCCCGCGGCGACTCCCACCGGGGGTGTGGAGCTGGCCGTTGTGGCGGCCGAACCATCCCGGATGGACCTGGAGTGCACTTGTTGGCCTAGAAGGCCACCCACTCGACTCGATGACATTAGCTTTTTCTTAGATGACCCGCGGAGGGCGGGCAATCAGCGATCACCCTGTTACCCAGCTTTGAGGGGGTGTTGTTGCCTTCTAGACACGAGTTGCCCCGCAACACCTGAAGGGAAACCCTAGATTTTCCACAGGAACTGGCCTGCTGTACCAGACGAAGGTCTGCTACGGCTGCCGCAACTGAGCGAAGTGTGCCTAGAGTGCGCCTAGAACGAGTCCCAGTCACGAAGAGTGCCGGCCGCAGATCAGCCTTGCACGCGAATCGAGCGCGCCACACGATCGGTGACACGCCACCCGCCCAATTTGGTCCCTCGGCTGTTATCTCGACTGGCAACGAGTCACGACGACATCGAGCACGCACTCACCTGAGTTGCTTCTCGCACCCATCCCACACGCCGTCGGGGTCGTAGCTGCCCGCAGTCGTTAGGCTGCTTGCGAAGCCCCTAAGCGCAAAGGAGCCGCGCGTTTCCGCGCGGCTCCCCATTTTCAGGCACTGATCGTCAGCTTGTGGCTGTCAGATCAGAACTGGATGCGAGCACCGGTATAGACGGTGTCGATGTCCTCGGTCGGACGAGCCACTCCGTTAACCGAGATGTCCGCCTCGAAGCGACGATAACCAGCGTAGATTTCCATAGCGGCAGCATCGATGTTCTGCTGGATACCGAAGCCCCAAACTGTGATGTCGTCATTAGTTACAACACCATTGGTGACAATGTCACCTGCGACCACGGTGCGAAACGCATTCGTGTCCTCAAGAGCACCGTAAGCCATAGCGTACTCGCCGAAGATCGAAGTCTTACCAAGAGCAAAGAACTTCTGATAAATACCGGCGCGCACGTTCCAATAGTTGAAGTCTGACTTGCCCGCTAGATCAAATTCGCGGTGGATACCTGCCAAGTCAGCAAACAGACCTGTCGGGGTATGGATGACGCTGATTGATCCGCGGATTTCCTCGAAGTCGGCAGTTGCAGCGCCAATAGCAGCATCACCCACCACCTCCGCACCGACAGGAGACAGAACGATGTTGCCCGTACCATTGTCGCCATTGCGATCACGCTCGACATGGTAACCAATGCCACCCGCGATCTTGATGCCGTTGAATTCACCGGCGTAGCGTAGCGCGACATCCCACATGTCGTCCTCACCCCAAGAGGCGGAAAACATGAAGCCACCAATCGTCGGCGAGTCGTAGCGCACCAAGTTGGCGCGATCCGAGTCGAGGAACTGGAGCAGGTCGGAAGGCCGGACTGTTCCACCACCTACGAAAGCGATACCCGAACCCGGGGCGACATTGTGGTTCGAAGCAGTGCCGGGCGCCGTGCCGCCAAGGGAGAAAAGGATAATGTCGTCAGTCGCGTGGCTCTGCTGGCCGACCGTGATCGTGCCGAGCGACTTGCTCTTCAAGTACCAGTTGGACTGGCGAATTTGAACTGCATTTGTCGACTCGTCAGAACCCGCGGTCTGGCCCGACACGGCAGCACTGACCACCTCTAGCTCCATGTAATAGCCAGCCGACCAATCGGTATTGATCTTGGCATCACCCTTGAAGCGGAAGCGGCTGGACGAGTAGCTAGAGGTACCGACGTAAACGTTGGACTCTTCGCCGTCATCCCACCAGTAGACCAGCTCGTTGACCTGACCCGAGATCGTCAGCGTCACCTTGCGGTTGCCCTTGCGAGCGGTGGTGGCCTCGAGCTCGGCGACGCGCTCCTCGAGGTCGGCGCAGCAGTCGCCGCCGAGGTCAGCGGCCTGGGCCGAGGCGCCGCCAAAAGCCATACCCGCTGCGAGAAGCGCGGCGAGGCTGGTCGTCTTGAACAATCCCCCAAACATGTAAACTCTCCGATCGACAGACGCTACTGGCACGCACAATCCGCTTGATTGCGGTACCGACTAAGTAGTGCGGGCTGAGACTGTGGAAGCGGCGCTCCGCCTCTTTCCTCAGCCAGCTTGAGGGTATGTAACCGGACGGACGGCGGATCGTAAACCGCGAATGCTGTCATCAACAGAATTGGACATTGTTGCGTTGCTCATCCGCCACGCGATGATTCGATGCCAGCCTCACCTGATCCATGTCGGCGGCACCGCCCGGCACTTCTGACGCCGATACGGCCTGCGTCAAAACCGGTGTTGCCGGCCCGCGGATTAGCGTTAGATTGTTCGCGGAACAGGGAAAATTCCACTGCGCATCCGTTCTGGCGAGCGCGGCTGCCGGTGTGTTTGGCAAGGCACCGCCCCCCTGTGGATAACCCGCCGCCAGAGCACGTGGCGCGCACCGCCACGCCTTTGCTAGCAGGGCGCGATAAGCGGCAGGAGACCGGCAAATGGTCAACGATCCGAACAAGGACGTGAGCACGAAGTCCGGCGGCGCCGAGTTCGACGTGGTCGTCGTCGGCGGCGGCCCTGCCGGCCTAGCGGCCGCCCTCGCCGTCGCCTCGACAGGGGTCCGGACTGCCATTGCCGCGCCGCCTCATCGGCCCGCCGGCGACCGGCCCGACATGCGGACAGCCGCTCTGTTCCCCGGCTCTATCGCCATGCTCGACCGCATCGGCGTCTGGACAGCAGTCAAGAATGAGTGCGCCGTGATGAAGGCGATCCGTCTGGTCGACGACCGCGACGCGCTGCTGCGCGCGCCCGAAGTCCTGTTCGAGGCTAACGAAATTGGGCGCGACGACTTCGGCTACAACGTGCCAAACGCGCCGCTCGTCGCCGCATTGGCGGCGCGCTGTAGGGCCCCAGGCTCCGGCGTGACGCTGATCGACACCAAGGGCGTCACCGACGTCACCATTGGCGAAAGCCAGGCGACGCTGACGCTGGCGGAAGGGCGCAAGGTCACCGCCCTGCTGGTCGCCGGCGCCGACGGGCGGCGGTCCGCAACGCGCGCCGCCGCCGGCATCGGAACACGGGCCTGGGCCTATGAGCAGAGCGCGCTCACGGCCGTCTTCTCCCATTCCCGGCCGCACCACGAGATTTCGACCGAGTTGCATCGCGCCGCCGGCCCCTGCACCGTCGTGCCGATGCCTGGAGCGGCCTCGAGCCTCGTCTGGGTCGAACGTCCTGAGGAGGCCGAGCGCCTCGCCGGGCTCGACGACGCCGAGTTCCGCCGCACGCTGGAAATTCGCCTGAAGGGCCTGCTCGGGGCGATCGGAACACTGAGCCCGCGGGTCGTATTTCCCCTTTCGGGGCTCACGGCAGAGACATTCGGGCAGCGCCGGGTCGCGCTGATCGGCGAAGCTGCCCACGTCGTACCGCCGATCGGCGCCCAGGGTTTGAACCTCGGCCTGCGCGATGGCGCCGCCCTCGCCGATTGCGTCCGCACGGCCCTCTCCGAGGGACGCGACATCGGCGGTCCGGAAACCCTCGCCGCCTACGACAAGGCGCGTCGGGCCGACATCGCCTCCCGTATCTGGAGCATCGACCTCCTGAACAAGTCGCTGCTGTCGCCGCTGCTCCCGGTCCACTTCCTGCGCGGCGCGGGCCTCGTGGCGCTCAAAACGATCGGGCCGCTGCGCCGCCTGATCGTCCGCGAGGGACTGCAACCGTCGTTCGCCGAGCCCGAGCTGATGCGCCCGCTGCCTGTTGCCCCGCCGGCCGCTTGACCCACCTCGCGCGCCGGCCCATCGGCCGTGGGGAGCCGCGCGAGGTGTCAGCCTGGGAGCATTGCCGCAGGGCGTCGACGGGGTATTGACGGCGGGAGCGCTCTGCGGGGACAAGGGCAGGCTGCACGCGCAATCGGAACGCTGCAGCCCGACGCACTCCGCCGACGCTCACCCGCTGGTGCCCACCCCATATGCCCATCCCGACCGAGAAGCCCATCTCGAACACGCGCGACCTTCAGTTCCGGCTGGAGTACCTGTTTTTGCGCGCCGTCGTCGGCGTGGTTCGCATATTCCCGCTCGAGGTAGCGACCGGGATCTCCGCCCGCGTCTGGCGGTTTCTCGCCCCGCGCATCAACCCGAAGCGCCACCAGCGCGCCCTCGACAACCTCGCCATAGCCTTTCCCGAGAAGAGCGGCGCGGAACGCGCGGCGCTCGCCGACGCGCATTGGGGGAACCTCGGCCGTGTGATGGTCGAGACGATGCGGTTGAACGAGATCCTCGACGATCCCTCCCGCATCGAGATCCGCTCGGGCAAGGTGTTCGGCCGCTACAAGGACAAACTCGGTCCGATCGTCGGCATCTCGCTGCACCTCGGCAACTACGAACTCGCCATCTGGCCCTTGGCGCTCGCCGGCGCGAACCCAGCCGCCGTCTACCGTTCCGTCAACAATCCCTATGTCGACGAATTCCTGCGCCACATGCGCGACAGGCTCTATCCGGGCGGCCTGTTCGGGCGCGGCGGTGTGGAGGGCGATCATGGCGAGAGCCAGAAGACTGCCCGCGTCATCATGGATTACGTGCGTCGCGGCGGACGGCTCGGCATGGTGTGCGATCTCTACGACCGGACCGGCGTGCCGGTGCCGTGCTTCGGCAAGGATGCGATGAGACAGGCGATCGGCGTGATGATCGCGCGCCGCGTCGGCGCCCGCATCTGGCTCGCGCGCTGCGTGCGCAAGGGCACCACGAGCCGGTTCTGGATCGAGCTCGAGGAGTTGCGGATTCCGCGCACGCAGGACCAGTCGGCCGACATTCGCGCCGCGATGGTCGAGATGCAGCAGGTGTTCGAACGCTGGGTGCGCGAGGTGCCCGAGCAGTGGATGTGGTCGAACCGGCGCTGGAGCTGACGCGCGACATGCGCGACGTTGCAGCCCGCCGCCAGTGCCCCGGCTTCACGCTGCTTTGACGGCCTTGCCGGCAATGTTGGCCAATTCGGCGATGAAGGCGCGCACGCCCTTGAGCCGGCGCTCGGCCTGCTCCCAATCGGCCTTGAACACCAAACGCTGATCGGCCTGGAGCTTGATGAGGCCACGTGATTTCTGCAGGAAATCGACGAGGCCCGCCGGGTTGGCGAACGCGCTTTTGCGGAACGCGACCAGCGCACCCTTCGGCCCGGCATCGACCTTGGCGACGCCAGCCTGACGGCAGAGCCCCTTGATCTCCATCACATCGAGCAGATGGCGCACCTCGTCGGGCAGCGCTCCGAAGCGGTCGACCAGCTCGGCGGCAAAGGAATCGATGTCGGCGCGGGTGTCGAGACCGGACAGCCGCCGGTAGAGCCCCAGGCGAAGCTGGAGATCGGTGACGTAGGTTTCCGGAATGAGGATCGACGTGCCGAGCGCGATCTCGGGCGTCCATTGTTCCTCGGCCGCGGCGAGATCACCGCCCTTCATCGCCGCGACGGCTTCCTCAAGCATGGTCTGGTAGAGCTCGAAGCCAACCTCGCGGATGTGCCCCGACTGCTCCTGGCCAAGCAGGTTGCCGGCACCGCGAATATCGAGATCGTGGCTCGCGAGACTGAATCCAGCGCCGAGCGTGTCGAGCGAATGGAGCACCTTGAGCCGCTTCTCCGCGCCCTCGGTCAGCACCTGGTTCGGCGGTGTCGTGAAATAGGCATAGGCGCGCGCCTTCGAACGGCCGACGCGGCCGCGCAACTGATACAGCTGGGCGAGGCCGAACATGTCGGCGCGATGCACGATGAGCGTGTTCGCATTCGGCACGTCGAGACCGGATTCGACGATCGCGGTCGAGAGCAGGATGTCGAACTTGCCCTCGTAGAACGCCGTCATCACGTCCTCGAGCTCTGTCGGCGAAAGCTGGCCGTGCGCACGCGCGACGCGCAGCTCCGGCACGGCCTCGGCCAGGAAGGTCGCGACGTCGTCGAGGTCGGCGATGCGCGGCACGACATAGAACGACTGGCCCCCGCGGAACCGCTCGCGGCGAAGCGCTTCGCGCAGGATGACTGGATCGAACGGCGAGATGTATGTGCGCACGGCGAGGCGATCGACCGGCGGCGTGGTGATGAGAGACAGCTCGCGAACGCCGGAAAGAGCGAGTTGCAATGTCCGCGGAATGGGCGTCGCCGAGAGCGTGAGAACATGCACGTCCTCGCGCAGTTGCTTCAGGCGCTCCTTGTGGGTTACGCCGAAGTGCTGCTCCTCGTCGATGATGAGGAGCCCGAGACGCGCGAATTGAATCTGCTTGCCGAGCAGCGCATGGGTACCGACGACGATGTCGATCTGCCCGCTTTTAAGACCGTCTTTGACCTCGGCGAGATCCTTGGCACCGACCAGACGCGACGCCTGCGCGACTCGCACGGGCAGGCCGCGGAAGCGCTCCGAGAAGGTCTTGAAATGCTGGCGCGCGAGCAAGGTTGTGGGCACGACGACAGCGACCTGGAGACCATTGAGCGCGGCGACGAACGCAGCACGCAGCGCCACTTCCGTCTTGCCGAAACCGACGTCACCGCAGACGAGGCGGTCCATCGGACGACCCGTGCCGAGATCCTCGACCACGGCATCGATGCTCGCCGCCTGGTCCTCCGTCTCCTCGTAGGGAAAGCGCGCGACGAACTCGTCGTAGGCGCCCGTCGGCGGCGAGATGGCGGGGGCCTCCTTCAACTGGCGCAGCGCGGCGATCTTGATGAGCTCGGAGGCGATCTCCTGCAACCGCTTCGTCAGCCGCGCCTTGCGCGATTGCCACGCGGCTCCGCCGAGCTTGTCGAGCTGCGCCGTGCCGTCATCCGTACCGTAGCGCGACAGAAGCTCGATGTTCTCGACCGGCAGGAACAGCTTGTCGCCGCCCTGGTA
>OEIV010001037.1_pt1 | contig 13534 bp, 8 predicted proteins | sample 1539231 | NCBI WGS metagenome assembly OEIV01 (sample SAMN03794762, study PRJEB22550) | activated sludge metagenome | feature: wastewater treatment plant; material: activated sludge; isolation source: Wastewater treatment plant of a petroleum refinery complex | place: Argentina: Buenos Aires ...
AATAGGCTTTGGCCCAGGCCAGGGCGCTGTCGTGGAGGATGGGGGTCAGGTTGTTCATGGGAAGCTGGATTGTAGCCGGGTGCGCGGCTTTCTTCCACAGGTTGGGGGGGACGGCCGTTGGGGGGAGTGATGAGGGGGCGCAACGGCGTTTATTTCTTATGAGTGCCCCGCGTCTGAGAGCCTTTCTAAGCAAAAGTTGCTTCTACAAAGGGCGCGCTGTTTGGCGTGATTTCCTATTTTTGTTGTTTTTTGAAAAAGTGGTATAAATTGGTTGCATATAAATACCATATGGTATTTAACTGGTATTTAGCGGTATCAAGTGATACCACTTTTAATCATAAGGGAGAACAAGTATGGCTGAGAAAACGCGAATCTTTGCGGTCGTGAATCAGAAAGGGGGGGTGGGTAAAACCACCACATCAATCACCGTAGCCTACGAACTGGCCAGACTTTGCCGGCAAGACCCTCAACCCGGCGCCCCCTCGGAACACGTTTTAATTATTGATTTTGACTCGCAGGGCAATTGCGCTCACGCCCTGGGGGTTGCGCCGAATGGCAAGAATTTAGCCAATGTGCTTTTGGGGAATGGCTCGGTCCGTGATAACTTGCTCAATGCCGATCGTCGCGATGACGGATTACCCCGCCCCAACCTGTGGCTGCTGCCATCCGACCAACAACTTGCCGCCGTAAAAACTCGCCTGATCATGCGGGAAGCCGTACAGAGCGCCATGTCCATGATGGAGCCGGATCAGTCACAAGAACAAGTCCCCATTGTCGAAGTCATGCGCGCGGAAATTGGCCCCATCGCCGAGCGATTTGCTTACGTTCTCATTGATTGCCCGCCTTCGCATGATGCCTTTATGAACGCGGTATACAACCTGGCCCAGGCGGCCATTGTGCCTGTCAAAGTGGATTACCTGAGTACAGTGGGCGCGGCTCAGAACATCGAAAACATTCGCAAGGCACAAATGAGTGGCATTAATGTGCGCATTCATACCGTTGTGCCGACGTTCTACGTGCAGCGACAGGTGCAGGATAACATGATGCTTGAGGCCTTGCAGAATGCGTATGGCGTTCGCACTGTGGCCGAGCCTATTCCTCGGAGCCAACCGGTGGCCGAAGCCTCAGCCTCTGGGGGCATGACTCTACAGGAGTACGCGCCGGATTCGCCGGCGGCACAGGCATACCGAAAACTGGCGGAGAGACTATACTATGAGCAATGATTTTCTGGATGAGCTAGGCCGGGTGGAGGCAAAGACGAAACGGCCGTCGCCGAGCAGTAAACAATTGACCAATCCCCTGGACGCCGTTCCCACAACAGAAGTGCGCCGCGCCATTCACGAGAAAGGCAAAGACCCCTCCATGGTGGGGCAGCAACTACGGCGCAGCATCCTCATTCCGCCAGAGATGGACGAGGAAATCAATCGCCTTTGCCGGAAGTACAAGATCAAGAAAATGGAGATGCTGCGTTTCCTCATCGCCAAAGGGCTGGAAGACGTACACAACGGCGCCCTGGAAGGGAGTCTGGTGAAAAAAGTGGTGATGGAACTGCCTTCGCCTCAATGGAAATCATTGTGAGGCAGTCGGCGGACGTTCGTCCGCTGTTTTGACCGATAGCGCATGAGGGCTTGTTGGCCTGGGGGCTTGGGGTTTGCGGCCTGTTCTTAGGGGATGAACGTTGGCCGACGGCCGGCGACGGCGTGGCGTAACTGACGCATTTAACCATGTTACGCCGCGTGGGGGAGGGGTAAGGAGACAGGGGACGCTTGCGCGTCAGCCATAAGTCAGTTATGTTACCGCCCAATTTTTAACAAACAGGAGCGCCTGAGGATATGACTTCATCGCCTATTCGTGTTGTCTTGGTTGACGACCACATGGTCACCTGTGCCGGAATTGTCGCCTTGCTGGGGAACAACCCCAACCTGAGCGTTGTCGGCATCGGTCTGGCAGGGGAGCATGTCCTGCGTCTGCTGCGGGAGCATGAGCCGGACGTGTTGCTCATGGACCTGCAGATGCCTCTCTATGAGGCCGATCACAAAGCCGGGATGTTTCAGCCCATCGCCACCCTGGAGATTGCCAGAGAGCGGCATCCACACACGGCCGTTGTTGTCATCTCCCAGGAACAGGACATCTACACGATTAGCAGCCTGGCCGAGATCGGGGTCCAAGGGTACTTTCTGAAATCCGACCAATTGGCCGGCACGTTGGGCGCCGTGGTGGAGCAGATTCACCTGGGGGGCACGTACTTCTCGCCCGCCGTGCGCCAAATCATCGAGCAGCTGCCCAAACTGAAGCGGTCGGCGCGGCTGACGCCGGCGCAGCGCGGGGTATTACAGGTTCTCTTGCAGTATCCAGAGTTAGCGCGTACCGCGCAGGCCGAAAAGATGGGTATCGCCCCCGTCACGTTCCAAAAGCATATTGGCGCCTTGTTTGAGGCGCTCCATGTCGCCAATATGGAGAGCTGCCTGGTCAAGGCCATGCGCATGAGACTGGACGAACTGCTGGATGATGACGCGCCTGACACGACAGTAGCGGGTGACGAGGCCGCCGGCGCTCCCGTCGCGCCCGACAGGTCACCGGTCGAGGACCCCGCTCTCTTGTGCCGAAAATGTGGCAGCCCCAACATCAGCCGGAATGGCCTGACCAGCAACGGGAAACAGAAATACCTCTGCAAAGCTTGTGGCGCTTATGGCACGAGTGACCAAACGCGCTAACGCTTCGCTGATATAAGGTCCAGCGGTCATTACCAACTGGCGCGCCGGGCAACCGGACGCCGGTCGCCACCCTGGCGGCAGCCGACCATCGTTCCCAGGACCGGCGCATTTCTTGCCGGACAGACAGTCACCCCACAGTTACAGCCTGAAACAGTACACAAAAGCTGCCCACACATGGGCGGCGCCCGGCGTTGTCCCGGAGCGTCCGACTGTTCTGTTTGGGCGTTGTGGCGAACCGCGCGTTGCCGGTAGCGGCAATTTTGCTGGCCGCGCAATCAGCCCGTCAGCTTGTAAAGAACTGATGAACAACTGTTCAATTATAGGATTTCCAGTTCCTCCTGACCGCCCCCAATGGGGATAACCTGGCCGGCGGGGCAGGCAGCATCACCGATTCTCCAGAGGTCAGAGGGCTTTGAGGATACCGGTACACGCTGCCCATCGGGAGCGGTAAAGCCGTATTGTTAGCGCGTCAGGCGTCGCCAACGCCGCAAAAAAGGTATATCTAGCTACCATTGCCAACTGAACAGAATTCTTACACAATACTCACAGCAAGAATTTATTGGTGACGCAGGTGAGTGTGGCGGGCAACGGCGGTTAATCCACACGAACAAACAAGACCCCGCGTCAGGTGACGCGGCGACGTGATAGATGAGTCCTGTTCGTTTCAGGGGAAGGGGGATTTAGAAGCGGTCCGGCGAGCGGCGTCTGGCGTCTGGCGACCATCCTGTGATGGCTTCCAGCCGACGAGGAATTGGCGTCTACCGGCGATAGGACGGCGGTCAAGGCGCTGTTTCCGGGTCAGAGGACTATTTTACTAACTATGTGGCAAGCACGTATTGAAACCTTGATTTACCAACACAGGCGCGCGCTCTCCAGCGTGATCTGTCTCATGATCATCTACTTCATCATGTTTTCTCGTCTGGCAGCGCCGGCGATCGGTGTTTCTCTGGCCTGGCAACCTGAAACCCGGCTTGTGGTGATAGCGCCGGTAGAGGAAGCCTACCGGGAGTTTTTGCAACCCGGCGATGTCGTTCTGGCCGTAGAGGGGAAACCGGTGCGCCGCGGCGACCAGATATTTCCTTTTCCACTGCCGGGCAGTTATGAATTGACGGTGCAGCGCGACGGTCAGCTGGTTGTCCAGACGCTGCCGAACGTGGAGAGCCAGTTTTTCCGGGTGTGGGAACTGTCCAACATTGGACTGGCGCTGGCGATCTGGTTTCTGGGTTTTCTGACGACGCAGTTTGCCCGTCCGTCGCGGATGTCGGCTGTCCTGCTGGGTTTGGGTTTCCAGCTAACCGCCGCCGGCATCCTCAGCGCGGGACCGATGCAGCTGGGTTTGCCTGGGGCCTGGGTGGTCGGGTATGTGCTTATCTACTATTTCCCCCTCATTGTCTTGTACGCGAGCTTCCTGCCACGTTACAAGCCCTTCAGCGCTACGGCGCGAAAAGCGCTGTGGGCGAGTCTTTTTGTTCTGTCCGGCCTGGCGCTGCTATCGGCCTACGAGCATCTGGTTTTATTTCCCGAGCGCAGCCTGGCCGACCTGATGGGCGTGCGCAGCCATATCATCCTGACCGCCCTGACGGGGGTGAGTCTGGTAACGGCCGTTATCATATTAACCAGCCGAATGCTGCGCCTGCCCCGGTTGGCCTACGAACGGCAGCAGCTGCGCCTCCTCCTCGTCTTTTTCGGCCTGGCCGTCTCGCCGCTGTTTTTCTTCGTCATTTTTCCGGCCACGGCGGTGAGCTTTGCGCCATACCCTTTTATCTACAGCTTCTTGCTCCTCATCCCCGCCGGTTACTTCTTTGTGTTACACCGGCAAGGGTACCTGGCGCTGGACAGAATTTTCAGCCAGGTGGTGACGGTCGCTATCCTCATCTTGTTCTTTATAATGGCCTACGCGACCGGCGCCTATCTCTTGACGGTCCTGTTCCAGCAGGAACTGGATGTTATCAGCCAGGGTTTCTTCGGTTTGCTCCTGTTGGGGATAGCGTTCAGCGGGCAGAAATCGACGCAAACCTATGCGGCGCTATTGACCTATGGGCGTTACCTGCCGGAGGACGCGGTGCTTAAAGCGGCGCAGCAGCGTCTGGCGGCCGAGCCGGAAGCGGCGACGGTGACGGAGACGATGCTGCAGATAGCCGGCCACATGCAGGTGTCGCAGTTAGCCGTGTTGACGAAGCAGGAGGACGAGTACACCTGGTTGGCCGGAAACACGCCGGCGTTTACCGTCGCGCCGGGCGAAGGAGAGGTGTCTCGACTGCGGTCGCGCGCCCCAGAGGCGATGGGTAGTTTTCCCGACTGGGTCGAGCTGTCGCTGCCGATTCTGGCAGGGAGCGAGACGATAGGGCTGTTCTTATTGGCGGCGCCGGTCAATGGGTATTTTAACGGCCGTCAGGTCCAACTGCTGCAAGACGTGACCGGGATTCTGGCCTTCAGCTTACAGGTATTGAGTATGATGGAGATACTTTACGGCTTATTGGACGATATGACCTATGAAAAAGAGATGGGCCTATATGAGATCGCCACGGAAATCCACAACCGCTCCATGCAAAGTTTGACCGACCTGTTGAGACAGTTGGAGCAACTGGAAGAGACGGCGGCGATGAAGCAGATAATCGCGTCGCTTCAAGTGTTCTGGCAAGATTTGCAGCGCATTACCTCTGGTATGCGGCCACGGATCCTGGTTGAGCCGGTTCATGTACTCTCGCGCCAACTAGCGCTCGAATTTGGCCAGAACCATGAGGAGGTTGCCGTTGATGTGTGCTTGCATATAGACAGAACGCAGCAAACGCCTGACGTGATAAAGCGGGCTTACTACTATGTTTTGACTGAGGCGTTGAACAATATCGGCAAACATGCCCAGGCCAGCCGGGTGGACGTGACAGTTCGTTACGAGGAAGAACTGACGCTTATCGTTGAAGACGACGGCATAGGTCCAGGCGTCGCCGCTAAATCCTTGCCGGCCCTGGTTCGTCATGGCCGGGCGGGGGTCGTGGGCATGCATCGATGGGCCAGGATAGGGGGTGGGCGGTTGAAGATCCGACCAAGAGCAGGCGGTGGGACGGTGCTTGTGCTGGTATTGCCCCGAAGTGCGCCAGAGCGGAGGGTCATCATTGTTTAGCGTTTTGTTCATAAGCGCAACGGGTCCCAACTGTGGGACCATTTATGAGGATACCGTCAGATGTTATGCACCTGTCACCCAGAAAGCCCCTTCAGACAGATAACGCCCCGCCAGAGAGAATTGCTGGCGTTGCTGACGCGCCAGCCGGGTGCGACCAACTATGACCTTGCTCGCCAGATGGTGGTCAGTGAGCGAACGGTCAAGCGGTACCTGTCGGATATCTACCGAACCATCGGCGTGCAGAACCGGAGTGAATGTGTCAGTGTTCTGCTGCGCCAGGGGATGACAGATGGTCCGTTGGAACATTAAACGCTGCGAACGCAGGGACAGGGAAGCAATCTGGACGCAAGCTAGAGGCGGACTGGAAGCGGAATGGAAACGACTTCGGCCCGGCGGCCACGTGCAGAGAGAAACTCACACTTTGCCGAAACAGGGCGTTTATGTATAATGAAACGAGGCTTAAAACAATTGCTGTAGTTGTGCAGCAGGCAAAAAAATAGCCCCTGGTAACTGAGCTTTTGGCCGAGCGTTGTTACCGATGGGGCTGGCGATGTGAACTAGATTATGACCAGTATTGTCATTTAGGTCAAGTTTTTTAGTTACCATCGCCATAAACTTATCGGAGAATGGCGATGACCTCTGCCAAGTCAAATCTCCAGAATTTTGAAGCTTATACCGCACAGATAGGGTACTGTCCCCTGTTGTGCGTTAATAAACACCTGGTGTTTTCTGCAGGTGCGTGTGGCTCATGTGGCGCGTGCGCTTGCTGTAACAATAAAGCCAGGTAATGTACCTGGCTTTCGTCAATCGTGTATGTATACCTTTTGGGCATCAGGCGCTGCTCTCGCCTAACGCTCAACCCTCTTGAATGGGGAGGGGGCAGTTCGTATTTATTTCGGGTAGGATAGCATGAAATTAAACGTGTGTCAAAAGTGATAATGTGGCGGCGTAAATGGCAAGAGCGGGAATGAGCGATGAGGTCAATTAACCTGTCAACTTGTGGTGGATAAGTCCCTGGTATTTGTCCAGTACAAGTTGGCAGATTAGTCTGCCAAAAAGCAAAAAAGCCGAATGACGTCGGCTTAGCTTGCTTTATCTATCAGATTTAACCGCATACTTTCAAGTCTTAGGTGGGCCAACACTGCGACTTGGTTTTGAAGCCCCTTCACTGGGGAGGGGGGAGGCATGTCTAGTAGCCTCCTGTGCGGACATATGCTTTCAGGAGAATAGCACAAGCCGATCCTTGTGTCAATAGTTGTCACGTTTTCGTGTAGCAACGGGACGCGCGATTGGTTTGCTGCTGCCTCATGGACGATTACACTGTCCCGGCGTCGCCAGAACTTCTGGCGGCGAATTGTCGGTTGCGCGAATTGCGGGCGCGCGTGCAAGCGGAACGCCAGTCGGAACGCCAATCGCCTGACGCTCCTGACGGGCACACGGCCGTTTGCGGTCAGCAGGCGACCATGCTGCCGACCGCTGGCCCAGCAGACACGGCCGTCTCCGCTGCGGCCGCGCGAGTCGCTGCCTTCCCGGACGTCGCCGAACAGCTTGCCATTATCGCCGCTCTGCCATCCCACCTGGGGTGGGGGAGTGAGGCGGTGACGGCCGTCCTCCGCCAGCAATCGGCCGACCGTGGCCAGGCGTCAATTGCCGTCGCCCCTGGGTCGTCGCCGGCGGCCAGTCCCCAATCGCCAACCGTGCCACATCCACTGTCAATCCGCCTCTATCCCGACATTGGTCTGGGCATGTTGCGACAAGAAAAGTCCGCGCCGGGCCGCCTCTGGCTGCTGCTTCATCACCTGGACCCCATGGGCCGGGGCTGTGTTCGTGTAGACATTATCAAAGAACACCTAACTGCCAAAAACTCCAGCCATTATCTCTGTGGCAAGCGGCAGTTGCGCAACCTGCTTCGCGCAGGTGAGGGGCTGTTCTGGGCGCGGGACAAGGAGTACATCTGGCTGCGTTCGGCCGGCCGGGTAGCCCACGCGCTGGGGGTTGAGCGATTGACCGGCCGGCCGGTGGCTTTGCCGGTCGGCGCCTTGTTAGCAGGCATTGGCGAGTTTCGCGCCCACCTGTATGCCGCCTTCCACAGTGGGCGGGTGAAAGGCGATCCGCGTACTTCGTTCGGCAAGCCTGTCGCGACGGGGATGCCCATCGCGATGGGCATCCCCATCGCCCGTGATACCCTGGCCGACCTGAGCGGCGTGGGGCAGAGCAGCCAGCGGGCTTACGAAGCGCGGCTGCGTCTGAGACCGCAGGTCAATTACGCCATTGGCGAGGTGGCCAATGAACTTAAGGAGGAGGAACGAGTCTGGCAGCAAGGCCCGGCGTTATTCATACTGAAGGATTATCGTGGACGGCAAGGCAAGCAAGGTAAGAGCTATCTGGCCTGGCAGCTGCCCAACAGCTATGAGGGACAGCACCAGCAAGGGCCGAAAGGCCGGCAAAAGCGCATCAACCGCCAACTCAAAGACCTGGTTATGAAAGGGATGCCGGGGAACGATGGGACAGCGAACGAGACGCCAAAGCCAGAGAAGCGATATTACCCCAACGGCCGTTCCGCCAGCCAGGCGCGCGGGCCGCATGTAGCCGACGAACGATATTGGCCAGGAGAGCGGGGGGATGGTCACGGCCGTTTCGCCCTCTGGCGCCCACTCACAGGAGGAAAGTGAACGCTTCTTTTTTATCTTTAGGGCGGAAAAAAGCTGCGCCCCTTATAGGGATTGATTTCTTAATCCTTTGTTATCGTGTTCCTGTATCTGGGGGGTGTTAGCCTTGGTGGCTACACGATGGGTGGGCTGTTGCAGACGGCCTGGGAGGGGCTAGGGGCGGTGAAACAGGTTTGCCACTATGCGCCGGTCTTTAGGGACTGGCAGCGTGAGGGCGGCTTAAAGTAACTCGGTGTGGGGAGGGAGGGGAGGAAAGTGGGAACGGCCGTTTCCGGCAATCTTCTGGGTTGGGTGGGGGGACTGGATCGCCGGTAGGGGTTAAGACGTAAGCCATTGTAAAGCACCGGGATGACCTGCCCCGTGCATCCCGACGCTGACGAGCGTTATGTTGTTGCCTTGCCTATGCCCACTGTGGTGGCTCTTTATGCGCAACGGTTTTAGAAGGGCAACTCGTTGTCTGGATTTTCGCCATCTTTAAGCTTTTTGCGGGATTCGAGGTACGGCTGATCACTAATCACCGGTCGCCCAGACGCCTGTTCAAAGGACTTACGCGCGACCCCGGCATTTTTACCACCCTTCTGCGCCGCTCTTTTATTCTCCTCAAATCCCTCTGCATCGGTTTCTCGCACTTCTTCAATGGTTGAAGCCTCGCCCAAAATCGTAAAGGCCAGTTCCAGCGGCGTCATATGATCGCGCAGATTCCCTTTTTTGACACCCTTGAGTTCTTTATGTTCCTGAACAGACATATTGTCAAAGGTGCCTTTATGAATCTCATTCGTTAAGATGCCATATTCTCGACCTTGTTGAACCCCGCGGTTCTGCCATTCGTCAGTAAGTTGGTTACGGGTCGTGATAGAGCCGATACGCGCGTTGATCCAGGCTTCGTCGTAGCCGGCCAAACGGTACTTTTCTCGTTCGGCTTCAAGAGGGTCTGCCTGCATTTCATCCAGGCGGCGACTGCCTGTCATGGCCAGCCATTGTTTGAAAGGTTCGGCTTTAGGCGAGGGAACGGATTGAACGATACGCAAAACGCCAGGCTGATCGGCGCATTCCGTCTGGTATGTACGGTTGTTTTTGGGGCTTTTCATGGGGAACTTCTCGCAAACTGCGAGAAGTTGTCCTGATTCGTCACGCCGCTTCATGTCAGCCCAGTACCGACTGGGATCCGTTGCGTCGCTTAGAACCTGGATGACATCAACAACGGCGAACCACCAGCGATGGGTCGTTTCATCCCAGATCCGGCGAATCCGTTCATATTCATCGAGTGGTTTAAGCTCATGAGCCATATTACTTATCCTTCCGACTGAACATTCTTGTCAGGCCAATCGCCACCTGATTGTAACATATCTGGTCTGTCAACAAATTGCAGAATCACTCCCATTCAACAAACCACAGTCGTGTGGTGGAAACGCCCTGAAGAGTGCGGAGGACGCTGGGATTGTCTCGGGAACCATCTACACGCTCTCCGTGGTTAGATAAGTTTTGTCAGTCAGTCAGGTTCCGCACCTTTGATCTGCTGGCCTGGCTGCAGCCCATAGCCAACCATTTCCCGCGCACCGCACGGCACAGCTTTACGCAGCGGTTGCTGGAAGTTACCTTAACCTCAGCAAGTGGTTGCACGAAGCACCAATGCGACACGGTTCGAGCGGCTGGAGCCGTTCGCCGTAGATGAAAACCAGACTATCACATGGATGTGACTGAGCAGGCTAATCTTCCCGGCGAGCCGATCTTCGATTGAGTGAGAACGGATTAACCCGGTAAACGACTTGGGCTGGCAACAAGTTCCGGTTGAAGTGGCGATAATTGCCAGCCGCGCAAGCCCTTCCGCAATAACGTTACCAGTAGCATCACAACCACCAGGAACAAGCCATTTAACCGAATTGCCAGAGCAGTGCCCAAAGTCTCCGCGCTAAAACCAATCAGCAAAGACGCCAGTGGCTGCATCCCGAAACTCACCATAGTCAACAGACTGATGAGTCGAGCGCGCATTTCTATGGGGGCCATAAACTGGGCCATGCCTAAACTGGTAGCAATCACCGCCGGAGCGCCCAAATTGCCTAAAAAGAGGGCTAACATGGAAAGAGGTAGTTGCTGCGTGAAGGAAAAAACGAGAAACCAGACCCCGATCCATATCACGGCCGAGGACAAAGCCAGCCCAAAACGGCGCGATGATTGAATGGTCGGCACAATAAAGATGGTCCCGACTAAAGCCCCCGCACCCGAAGCCGACAATAAAAATCCCAGAGTATCCGCTCCACCGCCCAGTACATCACTGGCAAAGGCGGGGAGAATGTTAATGCAGGAAAGGGCAAAAAACGTGACGAGCACCACAAACAGAATCAAATCTTGTAAATGCGGTTGACTGCCGACGTAACGCAATCCATCACGGAGTTGGCTTAACGCGCTGGCCCGGTTGGGGCTGCGCACCTGGTGGGAGCGCACCAGCAGCAACGAAACAATGACGGCCAGGAAGCTAATCCCGTTCAGGCCGAATGCCAACGGCGCTCCCAAACGAGCCACAATAAAACCGGCCAGTGCTGGCCCGATAATGCGGCTAACCTGCAAGGCCATGGCGTTCATATTGACTGCTTTGCGCACCTGGCCCATCCCTGAAAGATCGCCGAGAAAAGCCTGTTGAGCGGGTAAGTCCAGCGAGGTCATAATACCCAGACTGAGAGCCAGGACGTAGACATGCCACAAGCGGATGACCTGTAAACCGGTAAGAAGCGCCAGCACAAAAGCCAGAACCATGGCGCCCGCCTGGGTAAAGATGAGCAATCGGCGGCGGTCGGTGCGGTCGGCCAGGACGCCGGCCCAGGGGCCAAGCAAGAGGAGAGGCAATGACGCCAGCATGCTGACGATGCCTAGCGCCGCCTCGGAATGGCTCAATTCCCAGACGACCCATCCCTGAGCTGTTACCTGAAGCCAGGTACCCACCAGAGAAACAACCTGTCCGCTTAAATAAATGCGAAAATTACGCATTTTTAAGGGGGAAAACCCTTGTGTAAATGATTGCCAGAAACTCATGCTCGAATGACCACCTTAGGCATACAAAACCCGAAGGAACAGTCCTTCGGGTTTTGTGTGAGTGTGGGTGAATTTTAACCTATTTTTTAAAAAGGCATTAGATATTCATCTAATTACGTTGTGGTACTGCCGTCGGGCCGCGCAAAGCGGGGCTGACGGCGCGGGTTATTCCACCGCCGGCCGTTCCGAAAAAGCGGCCAAAGCAGATATAATTTATCCATTGACGCGCCATCTTGAGGAGCATTCATGGAACCTGATCTGACAGTCGAAAACCTACTTGAATTGGAAACGAAAATCGCTACGTTGCTTGACCCCACGCGCCTGACCGCTGATACGGTGACGCAGTTACACAGCCTTATCGCACAGCGTGACACCATGCGCGCCAAACTGGAAGGTAACGGACTCCTGGTCCAAGGCTCCGGCAACCAGGCGGCCAAAGAGCGCAGCGTCATCGTCGGCCGGGACGTGGGTGGCAGCATTGTGACCGGCGACAACAACAGCGTCACCCAGATTCGCAACGTGTATCTGGGCGCGTCCGGCCGTCCGGCATTGAGCGAAAAGGAATTTAACGCTGCGTTGGGGCGGTATCTGGGGTGGGTGGAGCAGCGTTACGGCCGTCTCAATCTACGTGGCGTGGAAAAACGGGAGCAGAAAGCGCTCACCCTGACGCTCGGCGACATCTACGTTTCCCTGGCTGCGGCCGTTACCCCGGAGCGGAAACAGCGCCGCGCCGACCACAAGCCGGACGTTCTGCCCGACGCAGAACGTGACGAGGAACGTGTGGAACCGGTGGACATGAACCGCCTGCTGCCCCTCAGCCAGCGGTTGGTCATCACCGGCGGGCCTGGCTGCGGCAAAACCCCCTATCTGCACCTTATCGCCGCCCGTCTCCCGCAGGCCATTCGCCTGAACCAACCAAAACCCATCCGCGATCAACTGGGATTGACGCCGCCCTTGCCGCTGCCCATCGTCGTCGCCCTGAGCGAATTCAACCAGTACCGCCGCCAGCATCACCGGGCGGCCGACCCACGCCAGGGCACGCTCATCGCCTTCATCAGCCACAGCCTTATCCGGCAGCAAGCGGCTATTGGCCTGCCGGCCGACTTCTTTGAACGGCTGCTGGTGCAGGGGCAGTCCTGTCTCCTGCTGCTGGATGGCCTGGATGAGGTCGCCAACGAGCGAGAACGGGTGCTGGTCGCCCGCGCCGTGGAGCATCTGGCCCACAACGAAGGCGTGCGCCAGATGGCTCTCACCAGCCGCAGCCGCGCCTACCAGGGCGACGCGGTGCTGCCGGAGACGTTCCGGCTGGCGATGGTGCAGCCGATGTCGCCAGAGCAGGTGGCGGCGCTGGCCGGTCGGTGGTGTCAGGCCGTCTACGACGACACGAGAGCTAATCGGGAAGCGTACAATCTGGAACAGGCCATCGCCAGCCTGGAGCGGGTGCGCGAACAGCGCGGCGAACCGCGCCTGGCCGATACTCCCCTGATGGTGACGATCATCGCCATCGTCCACTACAACCAGCGACGATTGCCCGACCAACGGGCCGAACTGTACGAAAAATGCGTGGAGGTGCTGCTGACGGAGGGGCATCACGACGCCAGCGAAGCGACCTACGAACTGGCCGATTGGGGCGGCTCTTTGCCGGAGAAGCGGGGGCTGCTGGCTTTTCTGGCTTACGAGATGATGCGGGCCGGGGCCAACGCGGGACGTACGGTGCGCCAGGGGCAAATGGAACGCTGGTTGCGCCCCCGCCTGCTCAGCCGGTATGGTGACGTGCAGGCCGAGACGCAACTGGAGGGTTTTGTCCGGGCAATGCGCGAGCGGGGCAGCTTACTGGACGAACGGGGCGGCCATTATCAGTTTTCGCACCTGACGTTTCAAGAATTCCTGTGCGCCTATCATCTGGCGGAGAGGGAACGCGACCCGACGCGGAGTGCGGCCCTGTGGCCGGAGGGCGGCTGTTTCCCCGACCCCTGGTGGCGGGGAACGATCCTGCTGGCGGA
>OEIV010001038.1_pt1 | contig 13530 bp, 12 predicted proteins | sample 1539231 | NCBI WGS metagenome assembly OEIV01 (sample SAMN03794762, study PRJEB22550) | activated sludge metagenome | feature: wastewater treatment plant; material: activated sludge; isolation source: Wastewater treatment plant of a petroleum refinery complex | place: Argentina: Buenos Aires ...
ATCTGCCCGCTCAGCTCCAGCAGCACGGCACTGATGTCGGCCGCCACCGAGTCGGCGGACGTGCCCGAGCGCGCGCGCACGAGCCGGCTGCTGCGCTCGCGCGTCTCGCTGTCGCGCGCCAGCGACCAGGTCGCGACCAGTTCCACGGTGTCGCCGCGCACGTCCAGACGCGCGATATTCAGCCTCAGCAGCCACTGGGGCGACCATTCGCGCGGCCACGGTCGCACGCGCACGGCGTCGGTTTCGAGCAGCGCCCCCAGGTTCAGCGCCACGGTGCGCTGCACGCCATCGGCCAGCGGCTCGGCCCAGCGGTGGTAGTCGCGCAGGCTGAGGCGGTTGGCGCTCTCCATGGTCACCATCTCGGGGCGCTGCAGGTATTCCGCCACCTTCAGCTCGGCGATGCCGATCGAGGGCTCCGCGCGCGCCGCGGCCGGCGGCGCCTCGGCGCTCAGCAGGAAATATTCCGTGCGCGGGGTGGAGCCGCAGGCCGCCAGCACGGCGGCCAGGGCCAGCACCGGCGCGAGGCGCAGCGCTCTGGGCATCATTCGTCACTCCTGTCGCTGCGCCCGCGCAGCAGTGATTCCGGCTCGCGCGCCAGCGCGTCGGCCAGCGCCTGCAGCGCGCGGCCGGCGCGACCGAGCTCGGCGGCGGTGCGCGTCAGTTCGTGGAACACGGGCGACTGCTCCGAGAGCGCGTAGCCGGCCTCGTCCGAGGTGACCCGCAGGCTGGCCAGCGTCTGGTCCAGCGCCTGCAGGCTGGCATCGAGCCGCGTGCCGGTGTCCTTGACCTGCACGCGCAGCACGTCCAGCGTGCCGTCGGCGGAGCCGGCCAGCGTATCGAGGCGCGACCCGATCAGCGCGACCTGGCGATCGGTGTTGGCGACCAGCGAGCGCACGTCGGCGAGCGCGGCGTTGATGTTCGCGGGAATGCGCTGTGTCTCGGGGTTGGCGAGCAGCGAGGAGACCGCGCGCAGCGTCTGGTCCGCGTTCTGGACGATCGATTGCAGGTCGACCTCGCTCATGCGCTCCATGATCGCCTCGAACCCGGTGGGCGCGGTCGGCAGCTGCGGCTCGTCGGTGTCGAAATCGACATAGCGCGGCGGCGATTCCGGCTTGAACACCAGGTCCACGTAGAGCAGCCCGGTCAGCAGGCTCTGCGTCTTGAGCTGCGCGCGCAAGCCGCGGTCGACCAGCACCTGCAGGTTGGCCCGGGTGGCAAGGTCTTTCGAGATGCCGAGATCCTCGCGGCTGAGCGCCATCGTCACCGGGATCACGAACTCGGCCGTGCGCTCGTCGAAGCCCACGTGGATGTCGGTCACCTCGCCGATCTTCACGCCGCGCAGCGTCACCGGCGCGCCCACGTCGAGGCCCTTGACCGAGCCGGTGAAGATCGCCGCGGCACCGAACTTGCCCGCGCTCCCGCTGAAGAGCTTGGCACCGAAGAACAGCGTGGCGCCGAGCAGCAGCGCGATCGCCCCGACCACGAAGGCGCCGATCGCGGTGGGGTTGGGCTTGCCGCTCACGCGCCTTCGCCCGCGCTGCGCGACAGGAACCGGCGCACCAGCTCGTGGTCGCTGCCGGTGAGCAGGAGCTGCGGGTCGCCGTAATCGAGCATGGTGCGGGTCTCCGCGTCGAGAAAGACCGAATTGTTACCGATCGCGAAAATGCTCGCCAGTTCGTGCGTCACCATCACCACCGTGGCCCCCAGCGCATCGCGCATGTGCAGGATCAGCTCGTCGAGCAGCCGCGAGCTGATCGGGTCGAGGCCCGCCGAGGGCTCGTCGAAGAACAGGATCTCGGGATCGAGCGCGATCGCGCGCGCCAGGCCGGCGCGCTTCTGCATGCCGCCGCTGATCTGCGACGGGTAGTACTCCTCGAAGCCCGCCAGCCCCACCAGCGCCAGCTTGTACGAAACCAGCTCGCCGATGGTGGCGGCATCGAGCGGCGTGTACTGCTGCAGCGGCAGCGCCACGTTCTCGGCGAGCGTCATCGCGCTGAACAGGCCGCCGCCCTGGTAGGTGATGCCCCAGCCCCGGCGCATGCGGTCGCGCTCCTCGTCATCGGCACGCTGGAAGCTCGCGCCACCGTAGAGGATCTCCCCGGCGGCGGGCTCGTAGAGGCCGATCATGTGCTTGAGCAGCGTCGACTTGCCGCAGCCGCTGCCGCCCATGATCACGAAGATGTCGCCGCGGTTCACCGTGAAGTCGAGATCCTTCTGGATCACGCGCGAGCCGTAGGCCATCGTGAGCCCGCGGACCTCGATATGCGGCTGCGGCGCGTCCACGCTCAGATCCCCAGCCGCTGGTAGACGATATTGAACGCCGCGTCCGCGACGATCAACGCCACGATGGCGGCGACCACCGCCTTGGTCGTTGCCTTGCCCACGGCCTCGGAGCTGCGCCCGCACTGCATGCCCGCGCGGCAGCCGGCGAGCGCGATCAGCAGCCCGAAGACCACGCTCTTCGCGAGTCCCGTCGATATGTGCGTCAGGTTCACGGCGAGCCGCGTCTCGTGCAGGTACTGCGTCCACGACACGTCCATCCCTGTCGCCACCAGCGCGCCACCGCACATGCCGAGCACGCCGCTGTAGAGGGTGAGCAGCGGCATGACCAGCACCAGCGCCAGCAGGCGCGGCAGCACCAGGAATTCCATCGGCGACATGCCGAGCGTGCGGATCGCGTCGATCTCCTCGCGCGTCTGCATGGTGCCTAGCTGCGCGGCATAGGCCGCGCCCGTGCGCCCGGCCATGATCACGCCGGTCATCAGGGCGGCCATCTCGCGCACCATGCCGATGCCGACCAGGTCGGCGACGTAGATCTGCGCGCCGAACTGGCGCAGCTGCACGGAGCCGAGATAAGCGAGGATCATGCCCACCAGCACGCTGATCAGCGTGACGATGCCGATCGCGGCCGGACCCGCCTGCTGCACGAACCAGAGGAAATCGCGCGCTCGCGTATTGGCGCGCCCGAGGCAGAGCTTGCCGAGCGCGATCAGCAGCTCGCCGATGAAGGCGAGCGTCTCGAGCAGCTCGCCCCAGGCCCGCAGCAGCGGCTCGCCGGCGAGCAGGCGCCGCCACCACGGCGCGCGCTCCGGCGGCGCTTGTTGCTCGCGCCGCACCGCGCGCGCCAGCGCCATCAGCCGCAGCGCGCCCTCGGGCAGGTTCGCGGTATCGATCCGGATGCCGGCGCGCGCGCATTCCTCCTCGATGCCGAGCAGCAGCATCACCAGCAGCGAATCCCAGCTGCCGAGCGCGTTGCAGTCGAAACCGAGCTCGCGCGCCGGCTGTGCGCGCAGCTGCGGCAGCACGTCGGCGGCGCGCGGCGCGCCGCGCGCCACCGTCCAGTCGCCGGACAGCACCAGCGTGGATCCCCCGGCGCGCGCCTCGATCGCGCAGCGCGCCGGGTTCGGATCCGCAGCCGGTGCCGGGCTCACATCCGCTGCGCCAGGTTGCCGCTGCGCTCCAGCCAGTCGCGGCGGTCGGTGGCGCGCTTCTTCGCCAGCAGCATGTCGAGCAGCTGGTCGGCCTGGTCTTCCTCGCTGAGCGTGAGCTCCACCAGGCGGCGCGTGTCCGGGGTCATCACGGTCTCGCGCAGCTGCAACGGGTTCATCTCGCCGAGCCCCTTGAAGCGCTGCACGTTGACCTTGCCCTTCTTCTTCTCGGCCTCGATCAGGTTCAGCACGCCTTCCTTCTCGGATTCGTCGAGCGCGTAGTAGACGTCCTTGCCGATGTCGATGCGATAGAGCGGCGGCATCGCCACGAACACGCGCCGCGCCTGGACCAGCGGGCGGAAATGACGCACGAACAGCGCGCACAGCAGCGTCGCGATGTGCAGCCCGTCGCTGTCGGCATCGGCCAGGATGCAGACCTTGCCGTAGCGCAGCCCGCCGAGATCGGCCGAGCCCGGATCGACGCCGAGCGCGACGGCAATGTTGTGGATCTCCTCCGAGGCGAGGATCTCGCTGCTCTCCAGCTCCCAGGAGTTCAGGATCTTGCCCTTGAGCGGCATGATCGCCTGGAACACGCGGTCGCGCGCCTGCTTGGCCGAACCGCCCGCGGAGTCACCCTCGACGAGGAACAGCTCGGTGCGGTCGAGATCCTGCGCGGTGCAGTCGGCGAGCTTGCCCGGCAGCGCCGGTCCCGAGGTGATCTTCTTGCGCTCGACCTGGCGGCTCTTGCGCAGCCGCGCCGCGGCGGCCGAGACCGCCATCTCGGCCAGCTTGTCACCTTCCTCGGTGTGCTGCCCCAGCCACAGCGAGAACGCGTCGCGCGCCACGCCGGCAATGAACGCGGCGGCCTCGCGCGAGGACAGGCGCTCCTTGGTCTGGCCGCTGAACTGCGGCTCGCGCAGCTTGGCCGACAGCACGTAGGCGCAGCGGTCCCACAAATCCTCGGGGCCGAGCTTGATGCCGCGCGGCAGCAGGCTCCTGAACTCGCAGTATTCGCGCAGGGCCTCGAGCAGACCCGTGCGCAACCCGTTGACGTGCGTGCCGCCCTGCGCGGTCGGGATCAGGTTCACGTAGCTCTCGGTGATCAGTTCGCCGCCCTCGGGCAGCCACTGCACCGCCCAGTCCACGGCCTCGGTCTTGCCGCTGAAGCTGCCGACGAAGGGCTCTGCCGGCAGCGTCGGGTACTCGGCGGTGGCGCCGCGGATATAGTCCGGCAGGCCGTTTTCGTAGTACCACGCCTCGCGCTGGCCCGTCGCCTCGTCGGTGAAGGTGATGTTGAGGCCCGGACACAGCACGGCCTTGGCGCGCAGCAGGTGCGTGAGGCGCGGGACCGAGAACTTCACGGTGTCGAAATAGCGTGGATCGGGCCTGAAGCGCACCGTGGTGCCGGTGCTGCGCCTGGCCACCGAGTCGATGATCTCGAGCTCGGAGGCCTTGTTGCCGTTGGCGAAGCGCATGCGATAGACGTTGCCGTCGCGCCTGACCGTGACCTCGAGCTCCAGCGACAGCGCGTTGACCACCGACACGCCCACACCGTGCAGGCCGCCGGAGAACTGGTAGCTGCCCTCGGAGAACTTGCCGCCCGCGTGCAGCGTGCAGAGGATCACCTCGACGCCGGGCTTGCCCTGCTCGGGGTGGATGTCGACCGGCATGCCACGGCCGTCGTCCGTCACCGACAGCGAGCCGTCGGCGTGCAGCACCACGTCGATGGCGCGCGCGAAGCCGGCCAGGGCCTCGTCGACGCCGTTGTCGATCACTTCCTGCGCGAGGTGGTTGGGGCGCGTGGTGTCGGTGTACATCCCCGGGCGCTTGCGCACCGGGTCGAGCCCCGTCAGTACTTCGATGGCCTCGGCATTGTATTGGGCGCTGACTGCCATGCTTCTCCCTGTGGTGGAACGGCGAGCGCGGCGGATGATACAGGAGCGGCGCTTCTCAGAGGTACCCGGCCGAGTGGCGGTCATAACCGAGCTCGACGCCGCTCACGCGCTCGACGCGCGTCTCCAGGCGCCCGTCGGGGTGCAGCTCCAGCCAGCGCAGGCCGGGCGCCTGCTCGTCGAGTCGAAAGCCCTCGCTGCAGGGGGCGAACTGGATGCAGCTCGAGGGCGAGCCGAGCAGGCGCAGCCCCGCGCGCTCGGCCGAGAACTCCTGGTGCACGTGCCCCCAGAGCAGCGCGCGCGCCTGGGGATGGCGGGCCAGCACCGCGAACAGCGCGTCGGCATCCGCGACCATCTGCTCGTCGAGCCACGCGCAGCCGATCGCCACCGGCTGGTGATGCAGGCAGACCAGCGCGTGACGCGCGGGCTCGGCGCCGAGCAGGCGATCCAGCAGCGCGAGTTCCGCCGCTCCGAGACTGCCGCCGACCTGGCCGGCGACGGTGGAATCGAGCATCACGATCTGCCAGCTGCCGGCGCAGATGGAGCGGATCATCGGGCGGCCGCGGCCGATCACGCCGTGCATCAGGGGGCCCGCGTCGTGGTTGCCCGGCAGCCAGAACCACGGCAGGCCCAGGGCGTCGAAGCTCTCGCGCACACGCACGTAGGCGGCCTCGGCACCGTGGTTGGCGAGATCGCCGGTGGCGAGCAGCAGGTCGGGGCGCAAGGGTGCGTCACGCACCAGGTCGAGCACGTGCGCGAGGCTCGCATCGGTGTCCATGCCGAGCAGGGTGCCGCCACGGCGCTCCTCGAGATGGGTGTCGGTGACCTGCACCACGCGGACACAGGATCCGGCAATGGCGAGGTCGACGCGCGTATCCGTCATCGGCCGCCCGCCTTCAGCCGTCGGCCGCCAGGGCCGCGGGGTGCAGCGCGTGCCCCTCGGCAAGGCAGTGCGCCAGCCATTCGCCGAGCAGGCGGTTGATCTGCCATTTTTCGTCGCGCGCCAGCCCGTGGCGGTTGGGGTAGTCGTAGCGCGCCAGCAGCCGGCGCACGCGCGCGCAACCGACGACTTCCGCCATGCGCGCGTCGAGATAGGCCCGCACCGTGAATTCCGCGCCGCGCGCGCCCCAGACGGGCTGCTGCTGGCGCAGCACCACTTCCGCGGTGTAGGGACAGCGCTGCACCACATGCAGGTGCAGCACGTCCATGCCGCCGTGGGGCAGCCGCGTGCCGATGTGGCGAGCCTGTCCCGCGGCGAAACCTGGCAGCAGTTTTTCGAGGCGCAGGAAATTCACCTCGCATTCGGCGTGGTGGATCTGCAGCGGCGAACAGGGTGGCACGGCGGCGCCGCGGCCCGGCGCCGCCTGGCCGGCATGTCGGGGAAAGCTCATGGAGCGAAAGTATATAGGCAATTGCCGCAGGCCCATGACGGGGCGGCGAAATTTGACGGCACAAATCCCGCCCGCCTTGCGGCGTGCATTGATCGGACTTATTAAGGATGGACGCCCTCTGCTAGACTCGCCACGCTGCCGCCGAGTTCCCAACCGATCCATGAGGCATCCGATGCTGCATTTCCGCCTGCGCGCGCTGATCACCACGAGCCTGCTGCTGCTGCCCGCGGCGCTGCGTGCCGACACGCTGCTCGACATCTACGAGCTGGCGGTGAAGAACGATCCGGTCATCAAGGCCGCCGAGGCCACCTATCGCGCGGGCCGCGAGTTCGAGGTCCAGGGCCGCTCGCAGCTGCTGCCACAGGTGGGCGCGCAGGCCGAGTACGGCGAGACCGACATCACGCAGGAGAGCACGCGCACCATCCCGATCGGTGACCAGACCTTCTCCAGCAGCAGCGACTACGACGTCGAGGAGGACCAGGAGAACTACTACCTCACGCTGTCGCAGAAACTGTTCGATGTGCCGGCCTGGTTCAGCTTCAAGCAGGGCAAGGAACTCAGCAAGCAGGCCGAGGCGCAATTCGCCGCCGACCAGCAGGCACTGATCGTGCGCACCGTGGAGGCCTACGTGCTGGTGCTGCGCGCCATCGACAACCTGAAGTCGAGCCGCGCCGCCGAGGCCGCCTTCCAGCGCCAGCTGGAGCAGACGCAGCAACGCTTCGACGTCGGGCTGATCGCGATCACCGACGTGCACGAAGCGCGCGCGGCCTTCGACCTCGCGGTGGTCGAGCGCCTCACCGACGAGGGCAACCTCGGCGTCGCCTACGAGGCACTGTCGGTGCTGACCGGGCAGGACCACGCGAACCTGTGGCTGCTGAGCGAGGAGTTCCCGGTCGTCGACCCGCAGCCCGCCACCGCCGAGAGCTGGGTGGAGCTCGCGATGGAAGGCAACCTCGGCCTGAAGGTGGCCAATTACGCGGCCGAGGCCGCGATGCAGTCCTCGCAGGCGAGCCGTGCGCAGCACCTGCCCAAGCTCAGCGGCCAGCTCACCCTGATGGACACGTCCACCGACGGCGACAACTTCGACAACCAGCTCCGTGACCCGGAAGGCAACCGCATCAACCCGAGGTACCCCACCTCGGTCGACGTGGAAGGCAACAGCGTCATGCTGACACTGAGCATGCCGCTCTACGCCGGCGGTGGCGTGAGCTCGCAGCGCCGCCAGTCCTACGAGAACTACATCGCGGCGCGCGAAACGCACACCAGCATCATGCGCGACACGATCCAGTTCACGCGCTCGCTGCATCTCTTCGTCACCACCGACGTGCAGCGCGTGAAGGCGCGCAGGCAGGCGATCGTCTCGGCGCAGAGCGCGCTGGATGCCACCACGGCGGGCTACGAGGTCGGCACGCGCAACGTGGTCGACGTGCTCAATGCGCAGCAGGTGCTCTTCACCGCGATCCGCGATTACGCGAACACCCGCTACGACTACGTCTCGCGGCTGCTTCGCCTGCGCCAGCAGGCCGGCCTGCTGAGCCCCGAGGACGTGGTCGCGCTGAACAAGTGGCTGGTCGAACCGACGCCCGCCACGGCGACCGCTCCGCGGATCTGATCGCAGGCGCTATCGCGCGGGGGATTCGAACAGTTTCGCGATTTTCGCGCTCAGTATCTGCGGCGTGAACGGCTTGACGACATAGCCGTTCACGCCGGCCCGTACCGCCTCGATGATCTGCTCGCGCGTCGCTTCGGCGCTCACCATCAGGATCGGGATGGCATTCAGCCGCGGGTCGGCGCGCACCGCCCTGACCAGGTCGAGGCCATCCATCTGCGGCATGTGCCAGTCGGTCAGCAGCAAGCCGAAATCGTCCTCGCGCAGCAGGGCGAGTGCCGTGGCGCCGTCATCCGCGAGCGTGATGTCGCGAAAGCCCATCTCGCGCAGCAGTTGCCCGACGATTCGCCGCATGCTCTCGAAGTCGTCGACCACGAGAACCCTGGTGTCGAAGGGAATGCTCATGGCGCAAGCATACGCGATCGGTTCGCCCGCCCGCAGCGCGGATTTGCCAGCCGTGCGCCGCCGGGGTTAAGGTGCGCGCCGCCCCTGCCACCACAACCACCGGAACCGCAGATGGACTTCGCACTCCCGCTCGACATCGACAGCGTCAAGGGCTTCCTGAGCCCGGTCGAAGGCGCGGCACTCTACCGCGCCGCACTCGAGTGCGCGCCGCTCGGCCCCTGCCTCGAGATCGGCAGCTACTGCGGCAAGTCCACGGTGTACCTGGGCGCCGCCTGCCAGCGCTCGGGCGGCGTGCTGTTCGCGGTGGACCACCACCGCGGTTCCGAGGAGCACCAGCTCGGGGAGGAGTACCACGACCCGGCGCTCTACGACGGCGCGGCAGGCCTCATGGACAGCTTCCGGGAGTTCCGCGCCACGATGCGCCGCGCGGGCCTGGAAGACACCGTGGTACCGGTGGTCGCGCCGACGCGCGTTGCGGCGCGCGCCTGGCGCACGCCGTTGTCGCTGGTGTTCATCGACGGCGGGCACAGCCTGGAGGCGGCGATGACGGATTACCGCGGCTGGAGCGGTCACCTGGTTCCCGGCGGCCTGCTCGCGATCCACGACATCTTCCCGGATCCCGCCGACGGCGGCCAGGCGCCGTACACGATCTACCGGCTGGCCCTGGCCTCAGGGCTGTACGAAGAACTGCCGCGTGTTGAGACGCTTGGCCTCCTGCGGCGAATCGCTTAGCCGCACCTCGGTCAGCAGGCGGCTCGCGGCGGTGTGCCCGGTCAGCGCATCGGCCGCGAGCAGGATCGCACCGGCGGTCCAGGTCGGTTTCTCCTCGGGCCACATGATGTTCTCGACCCATTGATAGCCGGTCCAGTAGGCGCCGTCGTGGTCGCGCCACTGGTGCAGCCAGCTGAACAGCCGGGCCGCGCGCGCATGGTCGCCGGCGCCGAGCAGCGCCATCGTGAGCTCGCACGATTCCGCCACGGTCACCCACGGCTCGTCCGACACGCAGCGACACCCCATGCCTTCCTTCACGAAGGTGTCCCAGCGCGCGGCCAGCCGCGCCTTCGCCTGGCCGCGCCCGAGCACGCCGCCGAGCACCGGGTAGAACCAGTCCATCGAGAAGCGCGCCTTGCTCTCCCAGGTCCGGTCGAAGCGATCGGGGCGGTGGCGCAGCGCCTCGCCCAGGCGCCAGCGCGCCTCGATCCAGCGCGGGCAGTGCCGGTACAGCGCGTGCGCGATATTGATCGCGCACTCCAGGCTCTTGTGGATCGAGCTGCAGCCGGTGACCAGCGCGTCGTCCATGGTGTTGCCTTCGGCATCGACGGCCCAGCACACCTCGCCGTGCACGGTCTGCTGCGAGAGCACGAACTCGATCGCGCGCTCCACCACGGGCCACAGCTCATCGAGCAGCTCGCGGTCGCCGCTCACGAGGTAGTGGTGCCACAGGCCGGTGGCGATGTAGGCCACGAAATTGGTCTCGCGCCGCCCGCGCTCCAGCACCTCGCCGTCCTTGTAGCTGGCCCACCACGAGCCGTCGGGCAGCTGGGTGCGGGCCAGCCAGCGGTAGGCGCGCGCCGCGGCGTCGAATTCTCCGGCAATGCCGAGGCCCATCGCGGCTTCGACGTGATCCCACGGGTCGGCGTGGCCGCCCGGGAACCAGGGAATGCAGCCATCCGCCTGCTGGGTCGCGAGGATGAAATCCACGCTGGGACGCAGGAACTCGGCCGGGTACAGCCCCTTGCTGAGATAGAGTTCGCTCATGGGACAGGAGCCTTCTGGAAGTACATCACGACACTCTTGCCCAGCACCGGGTTCAGCAGCGCCTCGACCCAGCGCGTGAGGCGCGGGCGCTCCATCAGGTCCCACACCAGCAGCCGGTGGTAGAGCGCCACCAGCCGCGATTCGTGCTGGCGCTCCCACAGCAGGCACTTGAGCCACCAGAACGGGGCGTGCAGGGCATGGGCCCAATGCCGGCGGTAGCGGCGGAATCCCAGCGCCTCGATGTCGCGGTTCAGCCGCGCGGCACGGAAGATGCGGATATGACCGCCCTCGTTGGCGTGGTAGGCATCGCTCAGCGCCCAGCAGAGGCGCTCGGGCCAGTAACGCGGCACGCTGGCGACCAGGGCGCCACCGGGTTTCAGCACACGGCGGATCTCGGCAAGCACCTCGCGGTAGGGACCGATGTGCTCCAGCACCTCGGAGCAGATCACCACGTCGAAGCAGTGGTCCGCGAACGGCAACTGCAGCGCGTTGCCCACCCCGAAACCCAGGCTGCAATGCGCGGTGCCGGGCCGCTCCGGTGCAAACGGGCGCGCCCTGGCGGCGGCCGTCGCCACGTCCTGCACGCTGAGGTCGATGCCCACGCAGTGCACCTCGGCCCTGAGCCACGCCGCGATGGCGTGGCGGCCCTCGCCGCAGCCCAGATCCAGCACGCGGTCGCCGCGGCGGATCGGCACGTAGTCAAGATTGACGGTTTCCATCGCCGGCCAGGACCTGCTCGTAGTAATGCGTCATCTGCCGCGCCGCCCGGCGCCAGCAGAAGAGTTTCAGCATCCGTGCCCGTGCACGCTGCCCCAGTTCGGTGCGTCGCGCGGGGTCGGCGAGCAGCGCAGCGATCGCCCCGGCGAGCGCCGTCTCGTCGCCGGCCGGCACCAGCACGCCGGCATCGCCCACCACCTCGGGCAGCGCGCCGCCGTCGGAGGAGACGACCGCGGCGCCGCAGGCCATCGCCTCCGATGCCGGCAGGCCGAAGCCCTCGTACAGCGAAGGCACCACGACCAGCGTGGACTCGCGGTACAGGCGCACCAGCTCGGCGGTGCTGATGCCGCTCACGAAATCGATGTGGGCGCCGAGATCGAGCCGCGCGATGAGCTTCTCGGTATCGCCGCCCGGGCGCGGCTTGCCCACGACCAGCAGCCGCAGGCCCGGGTGCGCGGGCAGCAGCGCGGCGAAGGCGTTCAGCAGAACCGCCAGGCCCTTGAGCGGCTGGTCGGCCGAGGCGGTCGCCATCAGCTGCAGCGGCTTGCGCGCGACGCCGGCATCGGGCGCGAACACCTCGGTGTCGACACCGTTGTGCACCAGCGTCAGGCGCTCGGCGGGCAGGCCGAAATCGCGCGCAATGTCGCCGCGCGAGCACTCCGATACCGTCACCACGTGGCGCAGCCCGCGCGCCACGCGCTTCTGCATGCCGAGGAAGGAGTGCCAGCGGCGCGTCAGCAGGCGCGGCCACCACCAGCGGCAGGCGGCCAGCGCGAGGCGCAGGTCGCTGGTGATCGGGTGGTGGATCGTGGTGACCAGCGGCACTCCCGCGCGCTGCAGCGCGAGCATGCCGTAGCTCAGGCTCTGGTTGTCGTGCACGATGTCATAGTCGCCGCGGTGCTCGCGCAGGTAGCGCAACGCGCGCCGGCCGAAGGCCTGCGGCTCGGCGAAGCCGCCGGTGAGCTTGCTCAGCCACTCGATGATGTTGCTGAGCGAGCGCAGGTGGCGCGGTCGCAGTGACAGCAAGCCGGTCTCGTAGAGGTTCATGCTCGGCATCTCGATCAGGCGCACGCGCGGGTCGAGATGCGGATAGGGTGGCCCGGAGATCACATCGACCCGGTGGCCGAGCTCCAGCAAGGCCTTGCTGAGGTAACGCAGGTACACGCCCTGGCCGCCCCCGTAGGGGTGGCTGCGGTAACCCAGCAGGCAGATGCGCAGGGGCCGGACCGGCTCCAGGTCCTGCAGGCTCAGTGCTTCCGGGTAACGGTCGAGGGGCAACCGTGCCGGGTTCAGGGCTTCCATCAAGAACCTCTCGCGGACACCGGGTCGAACGCGTGCTGGCGCCTGAGGGCGCACAAAGGCGCGGATTCTACTGAGCGCCCCCCCGAAAATCCATGCCGCGGGACTTTGCTGGAGGAATCGTAATCGTCCTGCCTCTATACTCCCTGCCTGCTCCGCACAGGAAGGATCCGGGTTCATGCAACAGACGAATTACCGCGGCATCGTGCTGGCGGGCGGCAGCGGCACGCGGCTGCACCCGCTCACCAGCTCGGTCAGCAAGCAGCTGATGCCGGTCTACGACAAGCCGATGATCTACTACCCGCTGGCGACGCTGATGCTCGCCGGCATCCGCGAGATCCTGATCATCACCACGCCGCGCGACCAGGACGCGTTCCGCGAGCTGCTGGGCGACGGTTCGCAGTGGGGCCTGGAGCTGGTCTACGCGGTGCAGCCCGAGCCGGGCGGCCTGGCGCAGGCCTTCCTGATCGGCGAGCAATTCGTGGGCGACCGGCCGGTCTGCCTCGTGCTCGGCGACAACATCTTCTACGGCGGCGGGCTCAGCAAGAAACTGCAGTCGGCCGCGCTCGAGACCGACGGCGCCACGGTGTTCGCCTATTACGTGCAGGATCCCGAGCGCTACGGCGTGGTCAGCTTCGATGCGCAGAACCGCGCCGTCGACATCGAGGAAAAGCCCCGGCACCCGAAGTCGCACTACGCCGTGACGGGGCTGTATTTCTACGACAACGAGGTGGTGTCCATCGCGAAGTCGATCCGGCCATCGGCGCGCGGGGAGCTCGAGATCACCGACGTCAACCGCATCTACCTGCAGCGCGGCCGGCTGCGCGTCGAGACGCTCACCCGCGGCGCGGCCTGGCTCGATACCGGCACCCACAACTCGCTGCTGGATGCCTCGAACTTCATCCGCGTGGTCGAGGAGCGCCAGGGCCTGAAGATCTGCTGCCCCGAAGAGATTGCCTACCGCATGGGATTCATCACGCGCAGATCGGAAGAGCACACGTCTGAACTCCAGTCACGTGGCCTTATCTCGT
>OEIV010001039.1_pt1 | contig 13528 bp, 13 predicted proteins | sample 1539231 | NCBI WGS metagenome assembly OEIV01 (sample SAMN03794762, study PRJEB22550) | activated sludge metagenome | feature: wastewater treatment plant; material: activated sludge; isolation source: Wastewater treatment plant of a petroleum refinery complex | place: Argentina: Buenos Aires ...
GCCCCGGGGCGGCCGGCGTCGGGGCCCCGACGTCCTCCGCCGCTGCCGTGCGCCGTGCCACGCCCGCCGTGGTCAACATCTACACGCGCAAGGTCGTGCGCCGTCCTTACAACCCGCTGTTCGACGAGCCCTTCTTCCAGCGGCTGCTCAATCGCGGCACGGCTCCGCAGCGCGAGCGCATCCAGCGCAGCCTGGGCTCCGGGGTGATCATGTCCGGCGACGGTTACCTGCTCACCAACAACCACGTCATCGAAGGTGCGAACGAGATCCTGGTGCTGCTCGCGGACGGACGCGATGCGATCGCGAAAGTGATCGGCACCGATCCCGACACCGATCTCGCGGTGCTCGACATAGACCTGCCGCAGCTGCAGCCGATCCCGGTCGGCAACCCCGACGCCGCGGAGGTCGGCGACGTGGTGCTCGCGATCGGCAACCCCTACGGCTTCGGCCAGAGCGTGTCGCAGGGAATCATCAGCGCGACCGGACGCTTCGGGCTGCAGCTGAACACCTACGAAAACTACATCCAGACCGATGCCGCGATCAATCCCGGCAACTCCGGCGGCGCGCTGCTCGATGCGCACGGCAACCTGCTCGGGATCAATACGGCGATCTATTCACGCTCGGGCGGATCGCAGGGCATCGGGCTGGCGATCCCGGCGGACTACGCGATCAAGGTGCTGCGCGACATCGTCGCGCACGGCTACGTGGTGCGCGGCTGGCTGGGCGTGGAAGTTCAGCCGCTGCCCGCGCGCATCGTCACCGCCGACGGAGCGCACACGGGACTGGTCGTGAGCGAAGTCGAGCCGGGCAGCCCGGCGCAGACCGCCGGCGTACAGGCCGGCGACATCCTGCTCGCGCTGAACGGCACCGCGACCAGCCAGGGACGCAATGCGATGTACCGCATCGCACTGATGGCTCCCGGGGACGCGTTCGAACTGGAAATCTATCGCGGCGAGCAGATCACCCGGCTCGCCGGAACCCTGGGGCAGCGCCCTCAGGACTGAACGGCCAGCTCGGCATCCAGCGCCACGAGCAGGGCATCGTTCTCGGCCGGCGCCCCGATCGTGAGGCGCAGGCAGTTCGCGAGCAGCGGGTGCCCCCCGTCGAGACACTTCACCAGCACGCCGCGCCGGGCCATGCCGGCATGCACGGTCCGGGCCGACGCCGCGTGCGGGCGCACCAGCAGGAAATTCGCCTCGCTCTGCCAGCAATGCAGCCTCGCGTCGGCCTGCAGCCGCGCGAGCAGCCGGGCGCGCTCGGAGACGATCAGCCGCGTCTGCGCGTCCAGCACGTCGAAATGCTCCAGCGCCACCTCGGCGGCGACCTGGTTCAGCGTGCCGATGTTGTAGGGCAGGCGGATCTTGTCGAACTCCGCGATCCAGCGCGGATCGCCGATCAGGTAACCCAGGCGCAGCGCCGCGAGCCCGAGCTTCGACAACGTGCGCATGATCAGCAGGTTCGGGTATTCGTCGAGCAGAGCGGTATGGTCGCGCGAGGCGAACGCGAGATAGGCCTCATCGATCACGACCAGCGCATCGGCCGCCTCGAGCACCGCGCGCAGGCTCGCCTCGTCGAACAGGTTGCCGGTGGGGTTGTTCGGACAGGCGAGGAAGATCAGCCGCGGCCGGTGCAACCGTATCGCTTCGCGCATCGCGGGCACGTCGAGCTGGAAATCGGAGCGCAGCGTCACTTCCTCGAAGCGCACGTTCAGCCACTGCGAAATCAGGCGGAACATCACGAAGGACGGGGCCGGGGCGAGCACGCAGCACCCGGGCCCCGACACGCCGGCGATCAGCATCTGGATGATCTCGTCGCTGCCGTTGCCGAGCAGGATCCCCCAGCGCGGATCTATCCCGAAGGTGCTGCGGATGCTTGCGCTCAGCGCCCTCGCCTGCGGATCCGGGTAGCGGTTGAGCGCCGCGGTGGCGACGCGCTCGCCGAGCAGCGACTGCAGCTGCGCAGGCAGCGCAAAGGGGTTTTCCATCGCATCGAGCTTGACCATGCCGCGCGCATCGGCGACGTGATAGGCGGCGGTCGCGCGCACGTCGGCGCGCACCAGCGTATTCACCCAGTCCGCGGCATCGCGTCGCGTCATGCGCCCTCTCCCGCCTTGCGTACCCGCGCCGCGGCCGAGAGCGCGTGCGCCTGCAGCGATTCGGTTTCAGCGAGCACGCGCGCGAGCCGGCCCAAGCGGTCCGCGCCGGCCGGCGAACAGCCGATCAACGAGCTGCGCTTCTGGAAATCGTGCACGCCCAGCGGCGAGGCGAAACGCGCCGTGCCCGCCGTCGGCAGCACGTGGCTGGGTCCGGCGCAGTAATCGCCGATGGCCTCCGGCGTGTGACGCCCGAGAAACACCGCGCCGGCGTGGCGTATCGCCGCGAGCAGCTGCTCGGGCTCGGCGACCGAGAGCTCGAGGTGTTCCGGCGCGATGCGGTTGCTGATCTCTGCGGCCTCGGCGAGATCGCGCACGAGGATGAACGCGCCGCGCGCCGCCAGCGAGCGCCCGATGATGTCCGCGCGCGCCATCGTCGGCAGCAGCCGCGCGATGCGGTTCGCCACCGCATCGAGGAAGGCGGCGTCCGGGCTGATCAGGATGGACTGGGCATGCTCGTCGTGCTCGGCCTGCGAGAACAGGTCGAGCGCGATCCACTCGGGATCGGTGGCGCCGTCGCAGATCACCGCGATTTCCGACGGGCCGGCGATCATGTCGATGCCCACCTCGCCGAACACCTGGCGCTTGGCCTCGGCGACATACACGTTGCCGGGACCGACGATCTTGTCGACGCGCGGCACCGTGGCCGTGCCGAAGGCCAGCGCCGCCACCGCCTGCGCGCCGCCGATCGTGAACACCCGATCCACGCCGGCGATGTGCGCGGCCGCCAGCACCGCGTCGCTCAGCTCTCCGCGCGGGGCCGGCACGACCATCACCAGCTCGCCCACGCCGGCGACCCGCGCCGGAATGGCGTTCATCAGCACCGAGGAGGGATAGCTGGCCTTGCCGCCCGGCACGTAGAGCCCGGCGCGATCGAGCGCGGTGATGCGCTGTCCGAGCAGCGTGCCGTCGGCGTCGCGGTACTGCCACGATTCCTGGCGCTGGCGCAGGTGATAGGACTCGATGCGCGATGCCACCGCCTGCAGCGCCTCGCGCAGCTGTGCGGGAATGCGCGCCGACGCCTGCGCCAGCGCGGCGGGCGCAATCTCCAGCCCGGTGGCCTCGGCGAGCGCGCGCGCATCGAAACGGTTGGTGTATTCGAGCAGCGCCGCGTCGCCGCGCGCGCGCACGTCGGCAATGATCGCGGCGACCTGCTCCACGACACCCGCGTCGCGCTGCGCGTTGAAATCCAGCAGCTCCGCCAGTTCACCCGCGAAACCGGGTGCCGACGCGTCGAGGCGGCGCATCATGCCGCGCCGCCCGGGCGCGCCGCCGCATCGCGCTGCCCGACCGCGGCCGCGAGCCCCTCGATGAGTTCTCCCAGCGGCCCGGGCCGCAGCTTCATCGCGGCCTTGTTCACCACCAGGCGCGAACTGATCTCGGCGATGGTCTCGATGGGCTCCAGGCCGTTGGCGCGCAGCGTGTTGCCGGTGTCGACGATATCGACGATGCGCTCGGCGAGCCCCAGCACCGGGGCGAGCTCCATCGCGCCGTAGAGCTTGATGATGTCGGCCTGCAGGCCCTGGGCGGCATAGAAACGGCGCGCCACGTTGACGAACTTCGTCGCCACGCGCACGCGCGAGCGCAGCGGCGCACGCTCGACCAGGCCGGCGGTCATCAGCCGGCAGCGCGCGATACCCAGATCGAGCGGTTCGTAGAGCCCCTCGCTGCCGGCCTCCAGCAGCATGTCGCGCCCCACCACGCCGGCGTCGGCCGCGCCGTGGCGCACGTACACGGAGACATCCGAGCCGCGCAGCACCAGCAGGCGGACGTCTGCGCGGTTGGTGCCTATGACCAGCTTGCGGCTCGAACCCGGGTCTTCCTCGGGCACTATGCCCGCGGCTGCCAGCAGCGGCAGGCAGTCCTTGAGGATGCGCCCGCGCGTCAGCGCGAGCGTCAGCGGCGTGCCGGCTGAGGCGCTCATGCGCGCACCCGGCGAATATCGGCACCCAGCATCTGCAGCTTCTCCTCGATGCATTCGTAGCCGCGATCGATGTGGTAGATCCGCTCGACCACGGTCTCGCCCTCGGCCACGAGCCCGGCGATCACCAGGCTCGCCGAGGCCCGCAGGTCCGTCGCCATCACCGGCGCACCGCGCAGCGCGGACACGCCCTCGACGATGGCGGTATGCCCCTCGACGACGATGTGCGCCCCCATGCGGTTCATCTCGTGCACCTGGATCAGGCGGTTCTCGAAAATGGTCTCGGTCATCGTGGACGAGCCTTCGGCCACCGCGTTCATCGCGGTGAACTGCGCCTGCATGTCGGTCGGGAACGCCGGATAGGGCGCCGTGCGGATACTGACCGCGCGCGGTCGCCGCCCCTGCATGTCGAGCGCGATCCAGTCCTCGCCCTCCTCGATGTGCGCGCCGGCCTCGGTCAGCTTTACCAGCACGGCCTCGAGGATGTCGGCGCGCGTGTCGCGCAGCTTCACGCGCCCGCGCGTCGCGGCCGCCGCGACCAGGAAGGTGCCGGTCTCGATGCGATCCGGCATCACGGTATAGTCGCAGCCGTGCAGGCGCTCGACGCCCTCGATCACCAGCGTGTCCGTGCCGGCGCCGCCGATCTGCGCGCCCATGCGCTGCAGGCAGCGGGCCAGATCGACGATCTCGGGCTCGCGCGCGGCGTTCTCGAGCACCGTGCGCCCATCGGCCAGGCAGGCCGCCATCAACAGGTTCTCCGTGCCCCCCACGGTGACCTTGTCGAACAGCACGTGGGCGCCGCGCAGCCTGCCCTGCACCCGGGCATTGATGTAGCCGCCGTCGATCTCGATCTCGGCACCCATGGCCTGCAGGCCGTGCAGGTGCAGGTCGATGGGGCGGCTGCCGATGGCGCAGCCGCCGGGGAACGACACCTGCGCCTGGCCGAAGCGCGCCAGCATCGGGCCCAGCACCAGGATCGAGGCGCGCATCGTCTTCACGAGCTCGTAGGGCGCCGTGAAACTGCCGATGTTCGCGCCGTCCGCCTCGAGACCGTGGCGTTCGTCGCGGCGCAGCACGACGCCCATGCTGGCCAGCAGGTCGATCATCGTGGTGATGTCCTGCAGATCGGGCACGTTGCGGATGCGCAGCGTATCGTCGGTCAGCAGCGTCGCGGCGAGGATCGGCAGGGCCGCGTTCTTGGCCCCGGAGATGCGGATCTCCCCGGCGAGGCGCCTGCCGCCGTGGATCGAAAACTTTTCCATCAATGCAGCGCCCCGCGTCAGATCGTCGCCTGGCTCTCGGCCGCTGTCAGTGCGCGGATGTTCACCGCGTGCAGCGCGCCGGAACGGATCACGTCGGCCAGCACGCCGTAGACGAGCTGCTGGCGCTTGACGCGATTGAGGCCCTCGAATGCGTCGCTGACCACCGTCAGATCGATGTGGTAGCCGTCACCGCCCACCACTACGTCGGCGCCCGGCATGCCGGCCATCACCAGAGCCCTGATTTCTTCGTCCGTCATTGCGCTTGACCCCGTATCGATGCGGCGAGAGCCGTGCTGTGCGCTCACGGGTGCCGCAGACCCGCTGGGGCCGCCCCGCCGGAGCACGGCATTGAATCCGGAAACCGGCTATCATACGCGCCCGACAGAACCACAGTGAACTCCCGCGTCCGTGACTTTCACCGCCATTTGCACGTGCCTTCCGACACCCCCGCGCTGCGCCCTGAGGGGCCTGCGGCAGCGGTGTCACGCCGCGACAACGAACACCCGGTGAGACCGACCATGGCCGCGGACAACGCCCCCCCGAGCTCACCCTGGCTGCAGTCGGCCCAACGCACCGTGGCACTGGAGATCGAGGCCGTGACGCGTCTGCGCGAGCGGCTCGACGAATCCTTCGTGCGTGCCTGCGAGATCCTGCTCGGCTGCGCCGGGCGGGTCGTTGTCACCGGGATGGGCAAGTCGGGCCACATCGGCAACAAGATCGCGGCAACGCTGGCGAGCACCGGAACGCCGGCGTTCTACGTGCATCCCGGCGAGGCGAGCCATGGCGACCTCGGCATGATCACCGGCAAGGACGTGGTGCTGGCGCTGTCGAATTCCGGCACCACGCCCGAGATCCTCACGATCCTGCCGCTGATCAAGCGCATGGGCGCGCGACTGATCGCCATGACCGGCAAGCCCGAATCGACCCTGGCGCGCCTGGCCGACGTGAACCTCGACGTCGGCGTGGAAACGGAGGCCTGCCCGCTCGACCTCGCGCCGACCTCCAGCACCACCGTGGCACTGGTGATGGGGGACGCGCTCGCGATCGCGCTGCTCGAGGCGCGCGGCTTCTCGGCCGAGGATTTCGCGTTCTCGCACCCGGGCGGCGCCCTGGGACGCAAGCTGCTGCTGCGGGTCAACGACATCATGCACCAGGGCCGCGAGGTCCCGCGCGTGCCCCCGGAAACGGTGATCCGCGAGGCGCTGCTGGAGATGACCGCCAAGGGTTTCGGCATGACCACGGTAACCGACCCCGGGGGACACCTGCTCGGCATCTTCACCGACGGCGACCTGCGCCGTGCGCTCGACCGCGGCATCGACTTCCAGCACGAGCGCATCGGCGACTTCATGACGACGCGCTGCAAGACCGTCAACGGCGAGGCGCTGGCCGCGGAGGCATTGCACCTGATCGAGGAGAGCAAGATCACCTCGCTGGTCGTCCTCGACGACGAGCGGCGCCCCACCGGCGTCATCCACCTGCACGACCTGCTGCGCGCGGGCATTGCCTGAACGCGCGCCAGGCCCGGAGCCACGCATGACCGAGGAACTGAAGGCCATCGCCCGGCGCATCCGCCTGCTGGCGCTCGACGTCGATGGCGTGCTCACCGATGGCCGCATCCACTACAGCGGCGACAGCGAGGAAATGAAGAGCTTCTCGATCCTCGACGGGCTGGGCATCAAGCTCGTGCGCCGCTGCGGGATCCAGGTGGCGATCATCACCGCGCGCCGCTCGGGCGCGGTGGAGCGCCGCGCGCGCGAACTCGGCATCGACCACTGCGTGCAGGGGCGCGAGGACAAGCTCGAGGCGCTGCGGGAACTGCTGGCCAGCACCGGGCTGACACTCGCCGAGACCGCCTACATGGGCGATGACCTGCCTGACCTGCGCGCCATCCTGGCGGTGGGGCTCGGCATGACCGTGGCCAATGCCAGCAGCGAGGTCGCACGCCGGGCAGCATGGCAGAGCCGCGCCCGCGGCGGCGACGGCGCCGTGCGCGAGGCCTGCGAGATGCTGCTGCGCGCCCGCGAACAGTGGACGGAGGCGCTCGCGCCCTATCTCTCCGGGGCCGGCGACAGCACGGGACACCGTGGACTATGATCGATTCACGAACCACGAGGAGGACAGGTGGGCGCTGAGACACGGACACTGCGTATTGGCCCGCGCAGGTTGCGCACGATCGCGGCCGGGGCCGCGGCGCTCGCGCTGTGGGGCGCGCTGGCACCGCGACCGGGCCTCGCATTGCCGGACGATCGCAATCAGCCCATCTACATCCAGTCCGATCGCGCCGAGCGCGACGAACGCAAGGGCACCACCGTCTACACCGGCGATGTCGAGATCGACCAGGGCAGTCTGCACATATCGGCCGACCGCGTGACGATCGCGATGGACGGGGACCAGGTCACCCGCATCGACGCCCTCGGTGCGCCCGCGGAGATGCACCAGAAGCCCTCGCCCGAGCGCGAGCCGGTGTACGCGCGCGCGACCACGATCCAGTACGACGTGGCGCGCGAGATCCTCACGTTGATCGAGAAGGCGGCGGTCACCCAGGAAGGCTCGACGGTCAAGGGCGAGCGCATCGAGTACTTCGTGCAGGAGCAGCGCGTCAAGGCCAGCTCGGGCAGCGCGGAATCGGGCGCCTCGCGGGTGCAGATGGTGATCCAGCCGCGGCGCGCCACGCTGGCGCCGCCGGCGAGCGACGGACAGCCGCCAGCCGAGGCATCCCCCGATGGCGCGCCTTGAGGCGCTGAACCTTGCGAAGTCCTACCGGGGCCGCAAGGTCATCCGCGACGTCTCCATCAGCATGGACAGCGGCGAGATCGTGGGCCTGCTCGGACCCAACGGCGCCGGCAAGACCACGTGCTTTTACATGATCCTCGGCATCGTGCCGGCCGACTCCGGGCGCATCCTGCTCGGCGGCGAGGACATCACCCGCCTGCCCATGTACGGGCGCGCGCGCAAGGGCATCGGCTACCTGCCGCAGGAGGCCTCCGTGTTCCGGCGCCTGACGGTGGCGCAGAACATCCTGGCGATCCTGCAGACGCGCAAGACGCTCAGCCGCCAGCGCATGCAGGAGAAGCTCGAGGAGCTGCTGCAGGAATTCAACCTCACGCACCTCAGCGACGCGCGCGGCATCGCGCTCTCGGGCGGCGAACGCCGGCGCGTGGAAATCGCGCGCGCGCTGGCCAGCGATCCGTCCTTCATCCTGCTCGACGAACCCTTCGCCGGCGTCGACCCGATATCGGTGAAGGACATCAAGGACATCGTGCGCCACCTGCAGGCGCGCGGCATCGGGGTGCTGATCACCGACCACAATGTGCGCGAGACCCTGGACATCTGCGAGCGCGCCTACATCGTGGGCGAGGGCCACATCATCACCGAGGGCGACGCCGCGACGATCCTGGCCAACGACAAGGCCAGGGAGATCTATCTGGGCCAGCAGTTCCGCATGTAGATGCGCGATCTGGCTCGACTGTTGCATGCCTTTGCCGCCCCGACTACACTGAAATCGCCATCCTCTCTCCTCCGGTTGGCCACGATCATCGACAGGATTTCCGCACACCGCTCATGAAGCAGTCGCTCCAGCTCAAACTGGGTCAGCACCTGACCATGACGCCCCAGTTGCAGCAGGCGATACGTTTGCTCCAGCTGTCGACGCTGGACCTACAGCAGGAAATCCAGGAGGCGCTCGACAGCAACCCGCTGCTCGAACTGGTCGAGAGCACGCCTGCCGACGACGTGGTGCCGGGGATGGCCAGCTCGCAGCAGGAGCTCCCGGAGGAGTATGCGGGATCCGCGGAGCGCGAGGTGGCGGAGCCCGACACGGTCGATGACGTGGCCGCCGAATCGATGCCCTCCGATCTCGCCGTCGACACCAGCTGGGACGATATCTACGAGACCGGCAGCGCCGGCCCGGCGGGCAGCGGCGACGAGGGGCAGGACTTCGAGCAGTACACCGCCGAGGCCTCCACGCTTTCCGACCACCTGCTGTGGCAGCTCAACCTGACGCCGATGTCGGAAACCGATCGCATGATCGCGATGTCGATCATCGACGCCATCGATGCCGACGGCATGCTGAGCGTGAGCCTCGAGGACCTTGCCGAGGGCTTCGGCCCCGAGAGCGGGATCGAGATCGACGAAATCGTCGCGGTCCTGCATCGCATCCAGCATTTCGACCCGGTCGGCGTGGGCGCCCGCGACCTGCGCGAGTGCCTGCTGATCCAGCTGCGCCAGCTCGACCCCGAAGAACCCGCCGTGCGTCACGCGCGCGTGATCATCGACAAGCACATCCAGCTGCTGGGCGCCAAGGACTACGCCACGCTGATGCGCCGCCTGCACATCAGCGAACCGGAGCTCAAGGCGGCGATCCACTGCATCCAGCAGCTCAACCCGCGTCCGGGCAGCGTGATCAGCGCGAGCGCCGCGGAATACGTGGTCCCGGACGTGATCGTGAGCAAGCGCAACGGCCGCTGGCTGGTGGAGCTCAACCCGGAAATAGCGCCGCGCCTGCGCGTCAATTCCTACTACGCGGCGATGATCCGGCGCGCCGACAATTCCGCCGACAACGTGTTCCTGCGCGACAACCTGCAGGAAGCGAAGTGGTTCATCAAGAGCCTGCAGAGCCGCAACGAGACGCTGCTCAAGGTGGCGCGGTGCATCGTCGAGCGCCAGCAGGGCTTCCTCGAGCACGGTCCCGAGGCCATGCGGCCGATGATCCTGCACGACGTGGCGACCGCGGTGAGCATGCACGAATCCACCATTTCCCGGGTCACGACGCAGAAGTACATGCATACGCCCGGCGGGATATTCGAGCTCAAGTACTTCTTCTCCAGCCACGTGAGCACTGCCGCCGGCGGGGAATGCTCATCGGTGGCGATACGGGCTATCATCAGGAAACTGGTCAGCGCCGAGCACCCGCGCAAGCCGCTGAGCGACAGCAAGATTGCGTCCATACTCGAGCAACAAGGCATCAACGTGGCGCGGCGCACCATCGCGAAGTACCGCGAAGCGCTGGGCATCGCGCCGTCCAACGAAAGGAAACAGCTGGTCTGACGGTGTCGCCGCCAGCGCGGCGGCACACCGCAACGACAGCGCACACCACACCGGGCAGCAGGCCCACAGCAGGAGAAACCCCATGCAGATCAACATCACCGGCCACCACGTCGACCTCACCGATCCACTGCGCGAGTACGTCGCCAGCAAGCTGGGCCGGCTGGAGCGTCACGAGTCCCGGATCACGCACGCCGACGTGGTGCTGAACGTGGAGAAGCTGCGCCAGAAAGTGGAGGCCACGATCCGCATGGCGGGCGCCGAGCTGTTCGCCGCCGCGGAGTCCGAGGACATGTACGCGGCCATCGATGCGCTCACCGACAAGCTGGACCGCCAGCTGAACAAGCACAAGGGCAAGAGCCAGGATCACCACCAGGGCCTCGCGCCGCGCTGAGATCCCGGCAGCAGACCATGACCATCACGGCGCTGGACACACTGCTTACGCCGCAGCGGGTGCTCTGCGGCGCGGATTGTGGCAGCAAGAAGCGGGTGCTCGAGACGATCGCAGGCCTGGTCGCGGGCGGACGCGGGAAGGACATCGAGGACCAGCTCTGCGAGAGCCTCAATGCGCGCGAGCGCCTCGGCAGCACCGGCATCGGCGAAGGCATCGCCATTCCGCATTGCCGCGAAGCCGACTGCAGCGCGCCGACGGCGGCCCTCGTCACCCTCGCCCGGCCCGTCGACTTCGCGGCCATCGACGACAACCCGGTGGACATCGTGTTCGCGCTCGTCGTGCCCGATGGCGCAACCGACGAGCACCTGCGCGTGCTGGCCCGCCTCGCGGGCCTCTTCAGCCAGCCCGGCCTGCGCGAGCGGCTTCGCGCCTGCCGCGACGACGAGTCGCTGCGCGCCACGATGCTCTCGGCCTGGGCCGAGGGCGACGAGGCCTGAGGTCGCCGCGATGGACGGCACCCCCACCCCCGCAAAGCTCGTGATCGTGAGCGGCCGCTCCGGCTCGGGCAAGAGCACCGCCCTGCACGTGCTGGAGGACGCGGGCTTCTACTGCATCGACAACCTGCCGGCGCTGCTGCTCCCGGAACTGATCGAGCAGGCCCGGGAGAGCGACGGCATCGCGAACAAGCGCATGGCCGTGAGCATCGACGCGCGCAACATGGCCGGCCACCTGTCGCGCTTCGGCGACATCCTGCGCATGCTGCCGCAGGATCTCCTCACCGAAGTGATCTACCTCGACGCCGATGACGCGACACTGATCCGGCGCTTCAGCGAGACGCGGCGCAAGCACCCGCTGAGCAACCGGAATACCTCGCTGAACGAGGCGATCGCGGCCGAGCGCACGCTGCTCGCAGCGATCGCCGAGCGCGCGGCGCTGACCATCGACACCAGCGCGCTGTCGCCGCACGACCTGCGCGAGCTGGTCGGCCGGACGGTGGCCGTGGAGACCGATGGCAGCATGGTGATCCTGTTCGAGTCCTTCGGCTTCAAGCGCGGCATCCCCATCTACGCCGACATGGTGTTCGACCTGCGCTGCCTGCCCAACCCGCACTGGAACCCGGCACTGCGCCGGCTGAGCGGGCTGGACGAGGACGTGGCGAAATTCCTGCAGGAGCGGCCCGAGGTCGGGGAGATGCTGGCCGACATCACCGCATACCTCGATCGCTGGCTGCCGCGCTTCGCGCGCAGCAGCCGCAGCTACGTCACGGTCGCGCTGGGCTGCACCGGCGGCCAGCACCGCTCCGTCTACATGTGCGAGCAGCTCGAGCGCCACTTCCGGGACCTGTTCCCGGGCGTGCAGGTGCGCCACCGCGACCTCGCCGGCAACAGGCAGAACTGAACATGGTCAGCAGGGAACTCGTCATCATCAACCGCCTCGGGCTGCATGCGCGCGCCGCCGCGAAGCTGGTTTCGACCGCCGGGCGTTTTTCCAGCACCGTGCGCATCGAGCGCGACGGCAAGGGCGCCGACGCCAAGAGCATCATGGCCGTGATGATGCTGGCCGCCGGCAAGGGTACGCCGGTCACCGTGCACGCCGAGGGTGATGACGCGGTGGCGGCACTGGAGGCTGTCGCCGAGCTGATCAACGACCGTTTCGGCGAAGACGAATGACGCTTGCGTCCGGGCGCGGCTCGATCCGGCTGCGACTCGAGGAACTGCTGGCGGCGATCGACGCCGGCACGCTGGCACCGGCCAAGCGACTGCTGAACCACCTGAGCGCGGTAGACGTCGCGCACCTGCTCGAATCCTCCCCGCCCCGCGCACGCCATGTCCTCTGGCAGCTGATCGACGCCGAGCAGGAAGGCGAAGTCCTGCAGGAGCTCGGCGACGACGTCAAGGGCGCGCTGCTCGAGCAGATGGATGCCACCGACGTGCTGGCCCTGATGGAGCACCTCGAGCCCGACGACGTGGCCGACATCCTGCAACAGCTGCCGGGGCGCATCATGCAGGACGTGCTGCGCGGCATGGACGCGCAGGACCGCCGCCGCGTCGAGCGCGTGCTCTCCTTCGAGGAGGACAGCGCCGGCGGCCTGATGAACACCGACACCATCACGGTGCGCCCGCGGCACACCGTCGATGTGGTACTGCGCTACCTGCGCCGCCTCGGCGAGATCCCGCATGCGACCGACGCCCTGTTCGTGGTCAGCCGCAACGACCACTTCCTCGGCCTGCTGCCGGTGGCCAAGCTGCTGGTCTGCGACCCGGAACTCACGGTGCGCGAGATCATGCAGACCGACGTGGACCCGATAACGGTCGACATGCCGGCGCGCGAGGTGGCGAAACTGTTCCGGCGCCACGACTGGGTGTCGGCGGCGGTGGTGGATTCCGAGGGCAAGCTGGCCGGGCGCATCACGATCGACGACGTGGTCGACGTGATCGTCGAGGACGCCGATCATTCGTTCATGGGCATGGCCGGCCTCGGCGAGGACGAAGACACCTTCGCGCCGGTGCTCAAGGCCACGCCGCGGCGCGCCATCTGGCTGGGGATCAACCTGCTGACGGCGTTCATCGCCTCCTCCGTGATCAACCTGTTCGAGCAGACCATCGACAAGGTGGTGGCGCTGGCGGTGCTGATGCCCATCGTCGCCAGCATGGGCGGTGTCGCGGGCAGCCAGACGCTGGCTGATGCGTTCCTGCTGATAGCGGCGGGCGGTATCGAACCCGCCCATGCCGGCCCGCTGCCGCGCCGGGGGCGCG
>OEIV010001040.1_pt1 | contig 13520 bp, 14 predicted proteins | sample 1539231 | NCBI WGS metagenome assembly OEIV01 (sample SAMN03794762, study PRJEB22550) | activated sludge metagenome | feature: wastewater treatment plant; material: activated sludge; isolation source: Wastewater treatment plant of a petroleum refinery complex | place: Argentina: Buenos Aires ...
GACATCGAGGCCGCCAGGCGTTATTACCACGAACTGCTGGGTGCCGAGTTTCGCGACGCGAACTGGACTGGCGCCCCGTTCGGCATCGCCGTTGCCATTGCTTGGAACGTCGGCATCGAGCTGTGCGCCCCCTTGCCGGGGCGCGAGCACGACAGTGCGGTGTCGGGCTTTCTGGCGCAGCACGGTGAGGGGGTCATCAGCGTCTATTTCGACGTGGCCGATGCCGAAGCTGCGCTGGACCGGGCAACCGCCTGCGGAGTGGCCTGTCAGCATGCGCTTGATTACAGCCAGACGGAAATCGATGCGCACCTGGGCGGACTGTTCCGCCGGTACCAGGAGTTCGTGCTCGGAACCGCGGCACATTGCGGATTCGGCATCGCTCTGGCGCGTATCGAGCCCCGAGTATCGACAGGCTGACCGCGTTGCGGCTACGGTGAGCGCATTCGAGGCGCATGGGTATCCGGAACATGGCGACGGAATCGAGTGGAGGGGAGTGGCGCGATGCCTCGCAATGGCAACGCTTCCTGCGTCGGCGTTATCCCGGGGTGTCGATCACGACCGATCCCGCCGACGGGCCGTTTCGCGCCCGCTATCGCAACTGGTCTCTGGAACACATCGAATTCGCCGAGATACGCGCCGTCTCCGCCCAGCGACTGGCGGTTACGCAACCGAGTCCGCGGGCCCCGGAGTCCTGGTACCTGCCGCTGCAGTTGCGCGGGGATTTCCGCGTGGGGCAATGCGACCAGGAATTGCGTGCACCGGCCGGCCAACTGGTGATCCTGGACAGCGAGATGCCGCACTGGCGCAGTCTCGAGCCCGGCTCGTGGCTGCTCAACGTACGCATACCCAAGGCGTTGCTCGGACGCCGCCGTGCCGGTCTGCGCAGCCGATTGGCCGTTCCGCTATGCGCGGACGACGGGCACGCGCGCATCGTCCGGGACTTCGTGTTGTCGGTCTGGCGGCAGCGCCATGCGATCACCGACGGTCAGCGCGCAGCACTGGTGGATGCGTTGCTCAGCCTGACCGGCGGGCTGGTGTTCGGCGTCGCCGAAGGTGTCGGCGCGACCCCGCGACGCAGCGAACTGCGCCGGTTGCGTCTGTTCGACTGCATCGAGTCCCATCTCGCGGATCCTCTGCTCGACGTGGCCTTCGCGGCGGCTGCCTGCGGGATGTCGACGCGTTATGTGCACCGGCTGATGAGCGCGTCGGGAAGCAGTTTCTCGCGGCATGTGCGCGATGCGCGCCTGCAGCGAGCCTGCCGCGCGCTGGAAAGCGATCCCGATGCGCGCCGGACGATCACCGGGATCGCACTGGATTGCGGCTTCACCGATCCCGCGCATTTCAGCAGCGCCTTCCGCCGCCGATACGGCCAGACACCGAGCGCGTGGCGGCGCCGGCATGCACGTTGATCGTTGGGGTTGCGGCTCCGCTCTCCGACCGGGGGAGGATGTACGCGTTCTGCCTGTGGGCGAACGAATGGCATTGGTCGAACGAATGTCCGCTCCCTACACATCGGGGTGCGCGACCTCTCACGGCATGCCGGCCAGCTGGCGCATCAGCGCGAAGGCCTGCGCCGACAGCGTGTCGAAGCGCGGCATGAACTCGCGCATGCTGGCCCAGACGATGAACAGCCCGAACACCATCGAGACCGGGAAGCCGAGCGAGAAGACGTTCAGCTGCGGCGCGGCGCGCGTCATCACGCCGAAAGCGAGGTTCACGACCAGCAGCGCGATCACGGTCGGCAACGCGAGCAGCAAGCCGCTGAGGAACAGCCACGATGCCGCCGACACCAGTCTCCAGCTCGGCTCGGGACCGAAGGCCTCTGACCCTGCCGGCAGGTAGCGGAAGCTCTCCAGGAGCACCTCGAGCATCGCGAGGTGACCGTTGCTGGCGAGAAACACCAGCGTCAGCAGCACCGTGAAATATTGCGCCAGCACCGTGACGCTGATGCCGTTGGCCGGATCGACCATCGAGGCGAACCCGAGCGACATCTGCATCGCCATCAGCTGCGCGCCCATCACGAAGACCTGGTAGAACAGCTGCATTGCGAAGCCGAGCCCGAGGCCGATCAGCAACTCCTGCGCGATCAGCAGCATCGTCGCCGGCGACAGCGGATCGAACGCGGGTAGCGCGGGAAGCAGCGGCACCAGCAGCGCGGTCACCAGCAACGCGAGCCCCAGCCGGATCCGCGCCGGCACCAGCTGCATGCCGAACACCGGCGCGACCAGGAAAAAGCCGCTCAGGCGAAACAGCGGGAACAGCCACGCGCCCAGCCATTGCGACAGCGCGGGCAGCGCGAGATCGATCATGGCTTCAGGCGAGCACCAGCGCGAAGGTGTCGGTGACGTGCCGCGTGAACTCGATGAGCCGCGCCAGCAGCCAGGGTCCGGCCGCCATCACCGTGACCAGGGTGGTCAGCAGGCGCGGCAGGAAGCTCAGCGTCTGCTCGTTGATCTGCGTGGCGGCCTGGAACACGCTGACCACCAGGCCCACCACGAGACTGGGCACGATCAGCACGCTCACCATCAGCACGATCAGCAGGAAGCCCTCGCCGAGCAGCTGCACCATCATGTCGGGGCTCATCGTGGCACCCCTCCCTAGATTGCGAAGCTCGAGGCCAGCGAGCCGATGACCAGCGCCCAGCCGTCCACCAGCACGAACAGCATGATCTTGAACGGCAGCGAGATGATCATCGGCGAGAGCATCATCATGCCCATCGCCATCAGCACGCTGGCGACCACGAGGTCGATCACCAGGAACGGGACGAACAGCAGGAACCCGATCTGGAACGCGGTCTTCAGCTCGCGGGTCACGAAGGCCGGCGCCAGCACCATGAACGGCACGGCGTCGGGCCCGGCCACCGGGCCGGTACCGGAGATGCGCAGGAACATGTCGAGATCGCTCTCGCGCGTCTGTGCCAGCATGAACCTGGCGAAAGGTTCGCGCACGCGCTCCAGCGCCTCGCGCGCGCCGATCTCCTCGCGCAGGTAGGGCTGCAGCGCCTGTTCGTCGGCCACATCCAGCACCGGCTGCATCACGAACAGCGTGAGGAACAGCGCCAGCCCCAGCAGGATCTGGTTCGAGGGCGTCTGCTGCAGGCCGAGCGCCTGGCGCAGGATCGCGAACACCACGATGATGCGCGTGAAGGCGGTCACCATCATCAGCAGCGCCGGCAGCAGCGTCAGCGCCGTCATCAGCGCCAGGATCTGGATCGTGACCGTGTAGTCCTGGCTGCCGTCGGGATTGGTGGTGACCTTCATCGCCGGCACGCCGAGCGCGCCGCCGGCATCTAGAATCGAGGCAGCGCCGGTCTGCGCCAGCGCGAGTCCGGGCAGCAACAGCAGCGCGGCCAGCAGCCACGCTGCGGCGCCGAGCCGCCCCGCGCGGAGCCTCACGACGACTCGCCCCGGCCGAGCGCCTGGCGCAAGCGCAACGCGAAGTCGCCGCTGCCCGGCTGGACCTTGATCACCGGGTCGGGGAATTCGTGCAGGCGCGTGATCTGCGTCGGCGTGACCCCGAGCAGCAGCTGTGTGCCGCCGACATCGAGCACCAGCACCCGCTCACGCGGCCCGAGCGCAAGCCCGGCCACCACCTTCATCTGCCCGCCCCCGGCCACACCACCGACCTGCAGCCGGCGCAGCACCCAGGCGATCGCGAAGATCACCACCACCACGAGCGCGAGCGCCGCGGCGATTTCCGCCAGGGGCGTCAGGCCGATTCCCTCGCCCACGGGTGTGGTTGCTGCCGATACCGCCATGCTGCTGTCGCGCCAATTTTCCGTCGTCGTCCCGATTCACGGTGCAACAGCAAGCCGCGTGCCAGCACGGCGCAACCTTTTCGCGAACCAAAGAAATGGGCCCCGCGAGGGGCCCATTCGGGAGCAAGCCCCCCCCTGGTGTCGCGCATCCCGTTGATGTTGCCGCCCGAGGAAAAGGCCCAGCCATACCCGGTGAGCACCAGCGCGCCGACCGCGCGGTTGCGGTTGATCCAGTCGCAGGTATTCACGATGTCGGCAATCAGACCGGTGCCGGTCAGGGCGTTGCGGACATCGTCGCGCGCCAGGGTCAGCGTGGCGACACCGGCGTCGTCCAGCCTGAGACGCGCGTCGGTGAGCTCCGGCATGTCGATCATCGTTACGTTCCCTTTCAGCCGGTGACCCGGCTCCACAGGTTCGAGGCGCCACCGCGCGTCACCATCCGTCCCAGGCTGTCCGCCCAGAAACGGTCGTTGCCGAAATCGGAGCGCCACGCCCACAGGCGCTGCGTGAAATGGTGCAGCGCGTGCTCGCGCGTGAAGCCGATCGCGCCGTGCAACTGGTGCGCGATCGAGGTGGCCTGGTGCACGGAGCGGTTGGCACGCAGCTTCGCGCAGGCGATCGCCAGGGTGGCATCGCCCGTATCGGCGGCAAGGCAGGCAGCTCCCGCCGCGCAGCTCACCGCGGCGGCCTCCTCGGCCAGCAGCGCCAGCTGGTGCTGCACGACCTGGAACTTGCTCAGTGCGCGCCCGAACTGCACGCGCTCGTTGACGTGCGCGATGGTCAGCGCGAGCGCTCCCTGCAGTGCGCCACCCGTCTGCACCGCGCGCAGCAATGCGCCGCAGGCGCGCAGGTCGCGCCGTGCGTGCTCGCAGCGGCAGGACGCCAGCAGCGCGCTCTCGTCGAGCACCAGATCGAAGCGCGGTTCGCTGGCGGCGCAATCGCGCGCGCGCCGCTGCGACGCGGCCGCGGTGTCGTACAGCGCGAGGTATTCCACGCCCTCGTGCTCGAAAGCGGTCAGTACGCAGGCCTCGCCCCCGCCCCAGGGCACACTGGAGAGGCGCAGCGTCACGCCCCCCGGTGCAACGCTTGCTCCGGCGCACGCGGCAAGGGTGATCGCGGCCCCGGGCGGCGCGGCAATGTCGGTGCCGCAGAGCAGCTTGCGCGCCACCAGCGTCTCTGCGACCGGCAGCGGCAGCGCGTGCTGGCCGCAGGCATGCATCACGACCGCCGCATCCTGCCAGTTCCCGCCGAAGCCGCCCGCCTCCTCCGGTACCAGCACCTCGTCGATGCCGAGCTCGCGCACGCGCTCCCACGCGCCGGCGAAGTCCCCGCGCGCGCCGTGCCCGCGCTGCTCTGCCGCGATCCCCGGAAACAGGCGCCCGACCGTATCGGCGAGCATGCGTTGCTGTTCGTTCATCTGAGTCCGAGCCCCTTGGCGATGATGCCGCGCAGGATTTCGCGGGTGCCGCCGCGCAGCGAAAACGCCGGCGATGCCCGCAGCAGGTAGTCCAGCACATCCTGCAGCGCCGTGCCCGAGGACCCGAGGGCCTCGTCGTCCAGCGCGGCCTGCACCAGCGGCGGCAGCTCCTGTTCGAAGCGCGCACCGAGATCCTTCACGATGGCCGCCTCGAGCGCGGGTGTGCCGCCCCCGGCGAGCTGTCCCGCGACCGATAGCGACATCTGGCGCAGCGTCCACAGCTCCGCCGTGAGCTCGCCTATCAGTTCCGTGAGCCGGGGCGAGGGGTCGGGTCCGGCGGCCGCCACCAGTTCCTCGAGCAGACGGTAGCTGCTGAGATAACGCTCCGGCCCGCTGCGCTCGAGCGCCAGTTCCGCATTGACCTGCGCCCAGCCGTCTCCCTCGTTGCCGAGCAGCATCTCGTCGGCGACGAAGACGTCGCTGAAGAATACCTCGCCGAAATGCGCCGCGCCGGTGTGGTCGACCACCGGTTTCACCGTGACGCCCGGACTGGACAGCTCGATGATGAACTGGCTGAGCCCGGCGTGGCGGCTGTCTTCTTCCCTGCTGGTGCGCACCAGCGCGATCATCAGGTGCGCCTTGTCGGCGTTGGTGGTCCACAGCTTGGAACCGTTGACCTTCCAGCCCCCGTCGACGCGCGTGGCGCGGGTCCTGATCGAGGCCAGGTCGGACCCCGAATTTGGCTCGCTCATGCCGATGCAGCAGAACAGCTCGCCGCACGCCATCGCCGGCAGGTAGCGCCGGCGCACCTCCTCGCGGCCGAAGCGCAACAGCAGCGTGCCGCTCTGGCGGTCGGCGATCCAGTGCGCGGCGACCGGCGCACCCGCGGCCAGCAGTTCCTCGAGCAATACGTAGCGCTCCAGCACGCTGCGCTCCTGGCCGCCGTACTCGCGCGGCCAGGTCATCCCGATCCATCCCTTCTCGCCGAGCTTGCGGCTGAACCCGGCATCGAAGCCCTGCCAGGTATGCGCGCGCTCGCGCGGCGTCATGTCCGCGAGTTCCTCGCGCAGGAACTCGCGCACTTCCCGGCGCAGCCCCGCGGTTTGCGCCGGAAGCGCCAGCGGTTCGAAATTGAAACTGTTCACACCCGATCCTCAGTTGTCCAGGTCATGGCGCCCGACGATGGCGACGCTGGCGACATTACGGTTGGGAAAGCCGCCAAGATTATGCGTCAGGCCCAGTTTCGGGTCGACCAGCTGGCGCTCGCCGGCGCGCCCGTGGATCTGCAGGTAGATCTCGTAGGCCATGCGCAACCCCGTGGCGCCCAGCGGATGACCGAAGCATTTCAGGCCGCCATCGACGTTGCACGGCAGCTCGCCGTCGCGGTCGAACTTGCCGGCCAGCACGTCCCGCCAGCCCTGCCCCACTTGCGCCAGTCCCAGGTCCTCCATCGTGATCAGCTCGGTGATCGAGAAGCAATCGTGCACCTCGACCAGGTCGAGTTCCTCGAGCGGGTCCGCGATGCCCGCCTCGCGGTAGGCGCGGCGCGCGGCCAGGCGCGCACCATCGCCTGTCGTTTTGCCCGCCACACGCTAGTGCCGATCATTGGCCCCGCGCAGCAGACAAGCCTGGTACGGCGCCTGCTCTGGCGCGACACCCGCAAGTCCGATTTCGCGACCGGCGCCGTATACGTGATCGATGGCGGTGAGTCCTCGCGGCTCTGAGCAGCCGGCTCGCCGAGATTTCCCCTCTGCAGGTGTCATAGCAGCCTGCATTGCCGGACGCGGGGCTCCCGTGTCCGGCTTTTTTTTCCTCAGCGCCCGGTGTCGCAGACCTCGGGCAACCGCGCGCACAGGGCCAGGCGGTTGAAGCGCGGCGTGTAGTCCGCCGGGTCCAGAGCGATCGCGCGCTCATAGGCGCGCAGTGCGGCGCGCGGATCGCCCTCGCCTTCGTGCTCCAGCGCGTAGCCGAGATTGTTCCAGGCGCGTGCCCGTACCGGGCTCTTCGCGACCACGTCCGACCAGAACGCCGTTTCCGAGCGGTAGACGGTGTTGCGCTGCCACGTCAGGCCACCCAGCGCCGCCAGCACCAGGCAGCCGAGCAGCAGCGCCGGGCGCGGAGCCCGCGCGTGCAGGTGGCTCCAGCCGATGCCCGCGAGCGCGTACAGCGGCACCGCGGCCAGGTACAACTGGCGCTCGTTCACCACGTCGAGCCGGGGGACGATCGAGTGGCCCGGCGCCAGCACCACGAGCAGCCAGCACACCGCGAAAGCGCTCCAGCGCCGCCGCCGCAGCCCCGCCAGCGCCGCGCCGAGCAACAAGGCCCAGGCCAGTGCGACCAGCACCCAGCGCGCGTTCCATCCCGCGAAGACCGGCAGCACCGGTTCCGCATTCAGCGCCCACGGGCGCAACAACTGCCCCAGCAGGTACAGCACGCCGCCGCCCTGGCTCAGCAGGTTTTCCCACGGGGTGCGGATGGTGAAGGAGAAAGCCAGCAGCTCGCGGTATCGCGGCAGCGCCAGCACGCTGCCCAGCGCGAGCAGCGCCAGCAGCCAGTGCCAGCGCGTCGCGCGCAACGCGCTGCCCAGCGCTTGCCCGGCGGGCAAGCCCGGGGCTTCGCGCAGCTGCCAGAAGCCCACCAGCGTCAGCGCCGCCGGCAGCGCCAGCGCGGTTTCGCGCGTGGCCACCGCGGCCGCAAGGCCCAGCAGTGACAGCAGCGTCCGGCCGCCGAGCTGCGCCAGCACGCTGGCGAGAAAGAACAGGCTCATCAACGACACCGAGCGTCCCGACAGCATCGTGACGGCCTCGGTGTTTACCGGATGCAGCGCGAAGAGCAGCGCGCCGGCCAGCGCCGCAGCGGGCAAACCCGGAAGCAGCCGGCGCAGCAGCGCCAGCACCAGGGCGGCATTGAGCAGGTGCAACAGCAGGTTCAGCGCATGCCAGCCCGCCAGTGCGCCCCAGCTGTTGTTGAGGGCGTAGCTCAGCTTCAGCAGCGGACGGATGCCGGGCATCGACTCGCGCCACGCCGCCAGTGACTGCACCGCCGGTTCGTCGACGATCACGTTGTAATCGTCGTACTGCGGGACGGCGCCAAAGCTGTTCGCGTAGGCCAGCGTCGTCAGCGCCAGCACGGCGAACAACGCTCGCCACGGCAGCGCCTCAGGAGCGCGGGGCGTCACGGAAGGCGCGCTCGATCATCGCGTGCGCGGTCCACCAGCGCTCGGGCGCGGCCAGCAGAACCAGCCACACCGCGTGCCCGTCGCGCTCGGCGAGCGCCACCAGGCATTTGCCGGCACGCGCGGTGAAGCCGGTCTTGACGCCGCGCGCCCCGGCCAGCTGCCCGAGCAGCAGGTTCGTGTTCGCCAGATCGCGCGCGGTCCTCCCGTCCAGCGTCGCCAGGCGCATGGCCGGTCGCGCGACCGGTTCCCGGATCTCGGGATATTCCATCGCGACTTTCGCGAGCTGCAGCAGGTCGCGCGCGGTACTATGCTGGCCCTCGGCGTCCCAGCCGCAGGGATTGGCGAAGCGGGTGTCGTCAAGCGCGAGCAGCGCCGCCGCGCGGTTCATCTGCATCACGAAGGACTCGACGGAGCCCGCCGCCTGTTCCGCCAGCGCGAGGCAGGCATCGTTGCCGGAGCGAATCAGCATCGCCGCGAGCAGGTCGCCACCGCGATAGCGCTCACCGGCACGCAGCCCGGCGCGCGCCCCGGTGGCCGCGGCAGCGCGGGCACTGATGCTGACCGCGGTATCGAGGCGTTCGGGCTGCTGCAGCCAGAGCACCGCGGTCATGAGCTTGGCAAGGCTGGCGGGAGCCAGTCGCTGGTCGGCGCGGTGCGCGGCCAGCACCACGCCATCGCGCTCCAGCAGCCAGGCGGCCGCCGGCGCGACCGTCGCATCCGGCGCGGCATGGGCGCCGCAGCCGCCCACACAGAGCACAAACACGAGAAAGCGCACGCAGCGCACGGCCTCGCGCGCCCGGTGCCGGGGTCCGTGAACCCGGCGACGGCTGTCGCAGGGTCTCAGAAGCCGAACACCTTCTTCAGGCCCTTGACGCTCTCCTTGACGCCGGCGCCGACCGCGTCGGCCGGATTGGTCGGCAACCCGCTGCCATCGTTGGAGAAACCCTTGTTGCCCAGTTCCGCCACGCACAGGTCGCGGTAGCGCGCATCGATCTGGCTGGAGTACTTGCGCCCGGCGCAGTTGGCGGCGACGAACTGCTGCTTCTCGGCGGGGCAATGCGCGAACAGGTAGCTGAACTGTTCGGCGCCCGCCGCCTGCGGGCAGAGTTTCGCGACCTCGTCCGGACACAGCTTGCTCACGAAGGCGAAGTCCGCGGCCGTGACCGCGCTGCTGCAATGCTTGCCGCGCAGTGCCTTGTCGTCGAGGCCGCAGTTGGCGACCTGCTCCTTCGTGCTGTAGCCGGCGTAGCCCTCCCCGAGAGCGGCCCCCTTGGCCATGAGGGAATAACCATCGCGCGTCCCGAGCCGGCGGCAATACTCCTTCTTCTGTTCGGTGCACAGCGAATCCTTGCCGAACAGTGGGCCGTGCATCTTCGCCAGCGCATCACCGCAAGTGGCGGCGAGCTGCGCCACCGACTGGCGCTGCATCTCGTCCATCTTGCGCTGCATATCGGCCACCTGCCGCTCGCGCGCCTGCTTGTCGGCCTTGTAGTCGCACTCGCCGAGCGCCTTGCCCTTCATGGTCATCTCGGTGACCTCGCCGCTGTCGTCGGTCATCTTCATCAGCGAGGTCATGGTGGTCCTGGTGCGCGTCTGATCCAGCTCCATCAGCCCTTCCTTGCATTGCATCCGCGCGAAGTGCCTGTTGCCCTGGCTGCGCTGCTCGAGGATGGTGCAGCCCTCGTCCGGCGGCGGTGCCGTCTCCGGGTCGTTGGACATGCACACGCGATGCTTCGGCATCATGGAAGCCATGCCGGCCGGCATGCCCTCCATCTCCATCCCGATCTCCCACAGCGTGCCGGAACCCGATTGCGCCAGCGACGGCAGCGGCACGGACGACAGCACGAACATGGCAGCGGCGAACAAGGACGAGGTGCGCATGGGTCGGAATCCCCTGTGTTTGTTGTGTCATTCGTTGAACAGCATGATGCTCAGCGCGCCGGGCAGCGTCAATCGAGCGCCACCTCCTGCGCGTACTCGGGCACGCTGACGTGCCAGCCCAGCTCGTCGCGGATACGCAGGCGCAACGCATCGGCGGCCGCCGGTTCGCCGTGCGTCACGAAGGTGTGCCGCGGCGATTGCTTGCACGCCTTCAGCCACTGCAGCACTTCGCCGGCGTCGGCGTGTGCCGACAGGGCATCGAGATTGTGAATCTCTGCGCGCACTGGCAGCCAGGCACCGTGAATCTTGATCGCATCGCAGCCGCCGATCAGCGAGGCGCCACGCGTGCCGGGTGCCTGGTAGCCCACGAAGACCATGCTGTTGCGGTGGTCGCCGATCAGCGACTTCATGTGGTGCAGCACGCGCCCGCCGCTCGCCATGCCGCTCGCGGAGATGATCACGCAGGGGTAATTCTGCGCCACCAGCGCCTTCGATTCCTCGACCGTGCGCACGAAAGTCGTCGTCGCGTCGATCAGCTCGCATTCCTCGTCCGTCAGCTTGTGCTCGCGATGGAAGCTGTGGAATATCTCGGTGGCACGGATTGCCATCGGGCTGTTCAGGTAGATCGGCACGTCGGGGATCGCCTTGCGCGCACGCAACCGTTGCAGGATGTAGAGCAGCGTCTGCGTGCGCCCCACCGCGAAGGCCGGCAGCAGCACGATGCCACCGCGCTTGATGGTGGCGTTGATGATGTCCTCGAAGACGCGCTCGAAATCCACCACGGCGTGGCGCCGGTCGCCGTAGGTCGACTCGACCACGAGGTAATCGGCGGGACGCAGCGCATCGGGCGCGAACATGACCGGGTCGTGCGGGCGCCCGAGGTCGCCGCTGAAGGCGAGCGTGCGTTCGCCGTCGTCGAGCCGCACGCTCGAGGCACCGAGGATGTGACCCACCGGCGTCAGCGTGGCCTCCAGTCCCTTGGCCACCGGATGCGCCTCGCCGTAATCGATCGCGCGGAACTGCTTCAGCACGCTGTAGGCATCCTGCTCGGTGAAGAGCGGCTCGGCGGGCGCGTGCTTGCTGAACTTCTTGCGGTTGGCGTAGGCGGCATCCTCTTCCTGCAGGTAGCCCGCGTCGGGCAGCAGCACCTTGCACAGCGCGTGCGTGGCCGGACTGCAGTACACCGGTCCGCGAAAGCCCTGGCGGTAGAGCGCCGGAAGGTAGCCGCTGTGGTCGATGTGCGCGTGCGTGAGCACCACCGCGTCGATGTCCGACACCGCAACCGGCAGGAGCTGCCAGTTGCGCTCGCGCAGGTTCTTGATGCCCTGGTAGAGGCCGCAATCGACCAGTACGCGCGAGCCGTTCGCGCTGACCAGGTATTTCGAACCGGTTACCGTCTGGGCCGCGCCCAGGAACTGGATCTTCACGTGCCGCTCTCCCGCTGTCCGCTATCGGCGCAGTGTAGCGCCAACCGCCCGGCGAAGCATGCGTGCGCGGGAGCCGACCGGCACGCACGCCAGCGCCGGCGCGAGCGGCACTGCGCAGGCCTCAGTCGGGCAGTTCGAACACGTAGATGGCGTTGCCGCCATTGGGCTGGTAGATGTCCGGGCTCTGCTTGGCGGTCAGCAGCTTGAACACGCCGATGCCCGTGGTCACCGCGATGTACTGCTTGCCGTTCGCCGCGTAGCTGATCGGGAATCCGTGCACGGGCGCCCCGAGCCTGGTGCGCCACACCTCTTTGCCCGTCTTCACGTCGAAGGCCTTGAAATAGCGGTCGACGTCACCCACGAACGCAAGGCCGCCGGCGGTGCTCAACACCGAGGTGAGGTGCCCCTCCTCCATCGGCACCTTGCGCCCCACCAGGTCGACGCAGAGCTGGTGCAGCGGAATGATCAGTGACCCGGTTTCGGGGCTGCGGAATGATCAGTGACCCGGTTTCGGGGCTGTAGGCGGTGGATTGCCAGTTGTGTCCGCCGTAGACGCTGGGACAGACCGAGACCGGCTCGTCGCCAGCTCTTCCACGTCGTTGCACCCGGGGTTTGCGCCAATCCCGCCCTGACGTCGGCCCACGTGTCGCCGCGCCGCCCGCGACACCGCCAGAATTGCCATCGTGTACCATGAGTCCTCGCGCAACCACGACTCGCGGCGACACGTGAACCACAATTTCCTCGTCCTCAGACGCCCCGGCATCGACACCTACCAGGAGCCCGTGGTCTACATGCGCTCGGACTGCGACATCTGCCGCGCCGAGGGCTTCAGCAGCCAGAACCGCGTGCAGGTCACGGTGGGAGAGCGGCACGTCATCGCCACCGTGCACATGGTCACCTCGGAGCTGCTGCACCACGACGAAGCCGGCCTCTCCGAGGCCGCCTGGCACCTGCTGGGCGCCACCGAAGGCGAGCACGCGCACTTCAGCCACCCGACGCCGGTCGAATCGATGAGCTTCGTGCGCGGCAAGCTCTACGGCAACCGCTTCAGCGAGGCCGCCGCGCGCGCGGTCATCGGCGACATCCGCGACGGGCACTATTCCGACATCCAGCTCGCCGCCTACGTCACGGCCTGCGCCGACGCGCTGCTCGACACCGCCGAGACGATCGCGATCACGCGCGCGATGGTCGAGTCGGGGCAGCGCTTCGACTGGGGCCGCACGCCGGTCATGGACAAGCACTGCGTCGGCGGGCTCCCGGGCAATCGCACCACGCCGATCGTGGTCGCCATCGCGACGGCGTGCGGCCTGCTGATGCCCAAGACCTCCTCGCGCGCGATCACCTCGCCCGCCGGCACCGCGGACACCATGGAAACCCTGGCGCCGGTGGACCTGTCCTTCGAGCGCATGCGCAGGGTCGTCGAGCAGGAAGGTGGCTGCATCGCCTGGGGCGGCTCGGTCAGCCTGAGCCCCACCGACGACATCGTGATCCGCGTCGAGCGCGCGCTGGACCTCGACAGCGAGGGCCAGCTGGTCGCCTCCGTGATATCCAAGAAGGTGGCCGCCGGTGCCACCCACGTGCTGATCGACATGCCCGTGGGACCCACCGCGAAAGTGCGCCAGGAGGACATGGCAAGACGCCTGACGGCGCAGCTGATCGAGACCGGGGCCGCGCTGGGCGTGCAGGTGAGCGTGCTGCAGACCGACGGCACCCAACCCGTGGGGCGCGGCATCGGCCCCGCGCTGGAAGCGCGCGACATCCTGCAGGTGCTGCGCCGCGACGCCGGCGCGCCGCAGGACCTGCGCGAGCGCGCGCTCGCGCTGGCCGGCGCGCTGCTCGAGCTGGGTGCCGGAGCGGCTC
>OEIV010001042.1_pt1 | contig 13498 bp, 10 predicted proteins | sample 1539231 | NCBI WGS metagenome assembly OEIV01 (sample SAMN03794762, study PRJEB22550) | activated sludge metagenome | feature: wastewater treatment plant; material: activated sludge; isolation source: Wastewater treatment plant of a petroleum refinery complex | place: Argentina: Buenos Aires ...
AGAGCGCAACCTTGCCAAGGTTGATGTCGCGGGTTCGAGTCCCGTTTCCCGCTCTAAATCCACGAAAGTGGATTTTATTTTTTAAATTTGGCGCTGTACCCAAGTGGCTTAAGGGGAAGGTCTGCAAAACCTTTATTCGTCGGTTCGAATCCGACCGGCGCCTCAATTTCTTAACATTCCGATATTTTTATCATTTCATTTCTCATTACTGTTCTTTTTTGTGACAATTTAACATTCAACTCCTCATTTGAGATTGAACTCAATCAATAAATAACATTTTTGGCTCATTTTCTAATATTTAAGTGGCACTAGTTTGGGATAACTGAGATAGTCAAACTATTTCAAATTGATAATATGCTTAAACTATTTCCAATATTTATTTTTTTAATATTAGCTAGTCTCTCGACTTCTGTGATATATGCTCAACAATGTATGGATACATCAAAAGTACTTGTTAAATTTAATGAACCGATGTCCCACGATGGTATTTTTGATACAAATAATTACACCCTTTATCAGGATAATGAAATACCGATTGCAATTTACAAAGTTGGTGTTGTTGCTGGTGATACTGCAGTCGTTTTATATACAGAAAAATATAATCCTCAATCATCCTACAGGCTGATTATTAACAATTTAAAAGATAAATCCGGAAACGTAATTAGTGAGAGTCACAAAATGACTTTGTATTAAGTCTCTTTGTTTATTCTTACTTCCCTTCTTTCTTCCTTACCAAAATTAATTTATTTCACTATTTTTAAGTAGTCAAACAAATCGATTAAATATGGAATATTTACTAAGTGCTATAATAGGTTACTTATTTGGGTCAATTCCATCAGCTTATCTTATTCTTAAGAAGAAAAAAGGTATTGATATAAGAAATGCTGGAACTGGAAATGTTGGGGCAATGAATTCTTATGAAGTTACTAATTCAAAATCAATTGGACTCTTAGTATTATTTTTAGATTTTATAAAAGCAGTTATTCCAGTACTTATTTTTGCAATATTTCTTGAATCATCGTTTTTAATGGCCTCGATTTCAGTTCTGTTTGCCATATTCAGCCATTGTTTTAATCCATGGCTTAAATTTAAAGGTGGAAGAGGATTAGCAACTGCTGCTGGTGGCAGCGCAATAATTTTTCCATTCTTGCTAATTGCTTGGATCCTATTTTGGGTATTAGTCTATTTGATTAAAAAAGATATTCACATTGCAAATATTTTAGCTACAATTTTATCACTAGTTTCAGTTTTAGCATATCCAGGTTATCTAATTCAATTTGCATTTCCTCAGCCGGTTTTAGTGAATGAATTATTACTTTTTACTTCCGGCGGATTATTGATAATTTTCATTAAACATATTGAACCATTAAAAGAAATTATTTCAAACAAAAACAAGTAAAGTTATGATTACCAGAAAAACATTTATAATAACCATCACTGCGTTAACTATCATTTTTATCGCATCATTCGTTTATCTCAACTCTAAAGTTCAGAATGATTTTTTTACATCAACTAATTCTAAAAATATTTCACTTACATCGTTAGAACAGGCTAAACGCTTCAATGATGAAATAACAAATTCGCGAGAAAATATTATCACAAACACTGTGCAAAAAGTTAGCCCAGCCATCGTTGGAATAAATGTAATTGAAATTAGGCAGTATAGAGATCCTTTTAGTTCTTTTTTTGATGATCCTTTTTTCAGACAATTTTTTGGAAATAGAGGTAATTCAAGTCAGAAGGTTCAAGGATTAGGATCAGGTTATATTATCTCACCTGATGGATACATCGTTACAAATGATCACGTTGCGGGCAATGCAACTGAAATAACAATCACTATGACTGATGGGAGCCATCATGCAGCTAAAATTATTGGATCTGATCCTGTTTCGGATATTTGTCTTCTGAAAATTGACGGTAATAATTTACCTTATGTTGAATTAGGAAGTTCAAGTGATATAATAATTGGAGAATGGGTAATTGCATTGGGTAATCCTTTTGGATTATTTGAACTTAATGATAAACCAACCGTTACAGTTGGGGTTATTAGTGCAACTGGAATGAATCTCGAACCAATCAATGAGCGCTATTATTTAAATATGATACAAACTGACGCGGCAATTAATGGTGGTAATAGCGGTGGAGCACTTGTAAATTCAATTGGACAAGTTATAGGAATGAATACTCTTATTTATACTGCTGGCGGTGTACAAGGTAACATCGGCCTCGGTTTTGCCATACCCATTGATAAAGTAAAAAAGATTATTACTGAACTTAAAGAGAATGGAAAAATTGACAGGGATTTTCAAATTGGTATGAGTATTCAATCGATTGATGCAGGCATTATGAAATATTATGATTTAAAAAGTAATAAAGGTGTAATCATAACAAAGATATTGCCAAATACACCGGCCGATAATGCAGGATTGAAAAGTGGAGATATAATTACCGAAATTGATGGGTATAAGATAAGTAATGAACAAACTATCTTTGGAGTTTTTCAGGAATTCAGAGCTGAGCAGCAAATTGAAATAAAAATAATTCGGGATAATTCTGAATTAACAAAAAAAATGAAATTGGAGAGAAATAGATGATCGAGAGATACACACTTCCTGAAATGGGTAAAATTTGGGAAGACAAATTTAAGTTTGATACGTGGTTAAAAATTGAAATTCTTGCATGTGAGGCACGTGCTGAATTAGGTGATATTCCTACATCTGATGTAGAAGTAATAAAACAAAAAGCTGATTTTGATGTTAAACGAGTTCTTGAAATAGAAGAAACTACCAAACATGATGTTATTGCATTTCTAACAAATGTAGCAGAATACGTTGGTCCTGTATCAAGACATATTCACTATGGAATGACTTCATCGGATATTTTAGATACAACTTTATCATATCAAATGAAGAGTGCTGGTGAATTACTTTTAAAAAGATTATTTGATCTTAAAGATGCACTGAAAAAAAGAGCAATCGAACATAAAAATACTGTTTGTGTAGGTAGGTCTCACGGAATACATGCAGAACCAACATCTATGGGATTAAAGTTTGCATTATGGTTTGAGGAAATTAAAAGAAATATAGAAAGATTACAAAGATCTATTGATGTTATAAGCGTTGGTCAAATTTCAGGTGCTGTTGGAACATTTGAGCATCTTTCCCCTGCTGTAGAAGAATATGTGTGCAAGAAAATGGGTTTAATGCCTGCGCCTGTTTCAACTCAGGTTATTCAAAGAGATAGACACGCTGAGTTTTTAACAACTCTTGCAATTATTGGCGCAACATTAGAAAAAATCTCAATTGAGATTCGTCATCTTCAAAGAACAGAAGTTCTTGAGGCTGAAGAGTATTTTTCTAAAGGACAAAAAGGCTCATCTGCTATGCCGCATAAACGTAATCCTATCGTAAGCGAGCGTGTTACGGGTTTAGCAAGGGTTCTTCGCAGCAATGCCGTTGCAGCTCTGGAAAATGTAGCTTTGTGGCACGAACGTGATATTTCACATTCTTCAGTGGAAAGAATTATTGTTCCTGATAGCTGTATTGGATTAGATTATATGCTTGATCTTATGGTTAAACTTGTTTCCAAGCTTCTAATCTATCCTGAAAATATGATTAGAAATTTAAATCTTACCCGCGGATTAGTTTTTTCTCAGACTATTTTGTTAAAACTTGTAACTAAAGGAATTTCCAGAGAAGATGCGTATCGAATCGTTCAGGATTCAGCTATGAAAGTCTGGCAGGATGAAAAACTTAATTTAAAAGATGAATTATCCAAATCTGATGAGTTGAAAAAATATATATCAATAGAAGAATTAGATGAAATTTTTCAAAATAAAACTATGTTAAAGAATGTGGAATTTATCTTTAACAGAACTGTCTTAAGTGAGGACTAATATGAAATTATTTAGTATGTTTCTATTATCAGTAATAGTAGCTTCATTTATAATATTTCAAAGCTGTGGCGGTAATGCTGATAATTTAAGCGTGGGAAACTCAGCTCCAGGTTTTACTTTAGAGGATTCTGAAGGAAATACATATTCATTATTGGATTATAAAGGAAAAAATCCTGTTATAATTTATTTTTATCCAAAAGCGAACACTCCAGGCTGCACAAAACAAGCTTGCGGAATTAGAGATTCTTTCAGCAAGTTTAAAGAAAATAATATTGTGATATTTGGAATTAGTGTTGATTCTAAAGCATCTATAAAAGAGTTTATCAATGATTATGATTTGAACTTCCCTCTGCTATCTGATGAGAAAAAAGAAGTTAGTAAAGCTTACGGAGTTTTAAATACGATTGGCTTGGATTCAAGGATTACGTTTATAATTGATAAACAAGGAAAAATTGCTAATATATTAAAAGATGTTGATGTAGAAACTCACGCAGATGAAGTTTTTAATCTTGCTGTAAAGTTGAAATAGATTTAAGCTTTTCTATTTATCATCGTTTTTCTTAGAAAACATTTTATATAAACCATAACCAGCAACTGTTAGGCCGAGCAATCCTCCGGTGGTTTTTAAAACCTTTGAGTTTGCAAATTTCTCAAGACTCATTCCGCTACCCACTTGTTTCATTTCTTCATCAGCATAAATGGAGTTCATAAATTCAACTCGATCTTTGATGGATTTAAAAGCAATTATCACTTCAGCAGAATCGCTTAACGGCTTAAACTGAATTGCACATTTATCAGAATCATTTTCATCTATATCTTCTAAAGGTTCAAATTCCCACTTGCCTCTAAAAATAGAATAGTTAACTGTGCTTCGTGGTTCGCGTGAGTATAATGGATCATTAAATACAACAACTTTTTTTCCATTCCGGTCAAGTACTTCTATCTCATCTTTATGTTCAATTTCATTTTCTATTTCTGCAAAAATATCCTCAACAGAAGCACTAAGTGGATCAGAGTATTGAGTTTTTCTTCTTAATATTTCCCTTGATTTTGCCATATCCTTTACCAAATTAAGTTATTTTACTGTCAAAATTTATAAAAATTATTATCCATTTCTATTATAACTGCTTGATTATTGTTAGGGAACACATTTAGAATAACTATAGTCTTATTAACTTGAAAATACACTTGTAATTATATATTTAGATAAAGAAAAACAATAATTTTAGCATATAAACAATCTTATCATTAAGAAAGATTAAAATGATTAAAAAGCAGCATAAAATGATTCAAAAACTAATATTTATATCTTTATTTTTAATCTGGAGTAGCTTATTAGTAGGAAGCACGATAAGTAATAATCATTTGCTAAATCCTTCTGATACTTTAACAGTTATCAAACCAGATAATCACTATCAGATAGAAAATCAACTTATTACTTCAATCCTAACAAGGTACCATTACAAAGAATTTGATATCAATGATTCTCTTTCAATTATAATATTTGATAGATATTTGGATGCTCTTGATAACGGTAAAAATTATTTTATTTTATCTGATATAGAAGAATTCAATACCCAGAAACTTCAATTAGATGATAAACTATTTAAGGGTGATATTCAATTTTATTACGATGTTTTTAATGTTTATTTAAGAAGATTAAATGAAAGAATGACTTATGTAGATGAATTATTAAATACTGAATTTGATTATTCTATCAATGAAAACTATGAATACGATAGAGATAAATCTGCTTGGGCAAAAGATCAATCTGAACTAAATGAGCTGTGGCGTAAAAGATTAAAAAACGATGCATTAACATATAAGCTTAACGGTAAAGATTGGGAGTTTATCCAAAAAACTCTTAAAAAAAGGTATAAGAACTTTTCTCAGTTCTTAAATCAATCAAATTCCGAAGATGTATTTCAAATTGCTATGAACTCATTTACTCAGGCGATTGATCCTCATACGAATTATCTATCACCTGTTACTTCAGATAACTTTAAAATAGACATGAGCCTTTCTTTAGAAGGGATTGGCGCACGTTTACAAACAGAAGATGACTATACAAAAGTTGCAGAGATAATTCCTGGCGGTCCTGCAGATAAAAGCGGTTTACTTAAGGCTGATGATAAAATAATCGGTGTTGCCCAAGGTGAAGATGGTGAATTTGAGGATATTATCGGATGGAGAATTACTGATGCAGTTAAACTAATTCGCGGGGCTAAGGGTACATTAGTTAGGTTGCAAATACTTAAGGCTGGAAGTGATTTGAATGCAAAACCAATTGAGATTTCACTTATACGTGAAAAAGTAAAATTAGAAGATCAGGCAGCTAAAGGAAGTGTTCTTGAAATAATGAATGATGAAAAACCATTTAGAATTGGTGTTATAGACATCCCAAAATTTTATAATGATTTTGAAGGACAAAGAAATGGGGATGGTAATTATAAAAGTACAACTAAAGATGTCAAAAATATTCTTGATTCGTTAAAATCAGAAAATGTTGATGGGGTGATTATTGATCTACGTGAAGATGGTGGTGGTTCATTACAAGAAGCAATAGAACTTACAGGTTTGTTTATCAAAGATGGTCCGGTGGTTCAAGTAAAAAACTCTGAAGGAAATATAGATATTGCAAAAGATCCTGATCCATCTATTGTTTATGATGGTCCATTGGCAGTTTTAGTTAATAGATTCAGTGCGTCTGCTTCAGAAATATTTTCTGGTGCAATTCAAGATTATGGCAGAGGACTTATAATCGGAGAGCAAACTTATGGAAAAGGTACTGTTCAAAACTTAATTGATTTAAATAGATTGTCATCGCAAAAGAATTTGAATTTAGGCCAGGTTAAATTAACAATTGCAAAATACTATCGAGTTAATGGCGGCAGTACACAAAATCTTGGTGTAGTTCCGGATATTTCTTATCCTACCATGATCGATCCTAAAGATTTTGGAGAAAGTTCAGAACCAAGTGCCTTACCTTGGGATGAGATTAAATCTGCTGATTTCAATAGATATGCTGATTTAACAAAGTTATTACCGGAAATAAATAAAAAGCATTTACAAAGGATCTCTTCAAATAAAGATTTTCAGAATTTAATAAAAGACATACAAATTTATAAAGAGAATAAGAAAAAAACTTTCATCTCATTAAATGAGGATATTCGAAAAGAAGAAAAGTTAAAAGAGGAACAAAGAAAGCTTGAGAGAGATGAAAAGATTCAAACTAATGATGAGACAGAATTATTAGATGAGGAAGTTCCTGTAATAAAAAATGATAAAACTGATTACATACTTGATGAAACTGCTAAAATAATTTCTGATTATATACTAATGAGTATAGGTTAAATATATGGTGTCATCCCATTTACTGAATCTAAAAGTTTTGTTTTAATGATTGGTAAAAGTGTCTGGTTAAAAGGAAAATCTAATTCTGTTTCGCATATATAAACCATTGGATCATATAAATTTTGTGCGTGTTTTATAAATTCTCTCATCAAACTATTTGCCGAATTTTTTACCATGCTAAACGGAATTGATCGCAATAATTCTAAATCTAAATATTCAACTGGTTCGTCTACTGACCAATTAATTGATAACTCATAAAGATAGATTTTATAAACACTGATTTTATTATCTGGAACAAGAATATAACCTTTACCCCTATACTTATCTGTATTACAGCAAGGCACTATCTGGATATTCTCATAAACAAATTGTTTGATTATCTCAGCTTCATCTAACAAATCAATATTTTCATTCAATCCCCATTTCACAAAATCAATTAGTCTATCAAGCTGAAAACTTATTTGATGTGCTTTCTCCAGTATCACTAATCTATCATCAATGAAAGTCCCTTTAACTTCCTTTTCCAGCCAATACTTTGATTCTATATTTTCTGATAAAATATCATTAAACCTGTTTTGCAGTTGCCAAGCAAAATCAAGAGCAGGAAAAAGTTTATTCTTTCTAATATCATTTTGCCAGCTCTTTATGGTCTGAAGAAAAGTATAGCGATTAGTTTCCCAATCAGAGCCGCAAGAAGTTATTTTTGATATATCTAAGTTCATCATCATTATTTTTTCTATCAATAAAGCAAATGTCAGGCCATCAGGAATAGATTAATAATTATGATTTAGAATCCTCATTGACAAAATCTGTCAGACACTTTTTCCTCAGATTCTTTCAAAAATCACTAATAGTGAGGCAGGAAAATAATGCATGTAATAATTTCTTGTATCAAGATATGTTTAAATAAGAAAGGGAAGTAAAATTTTACAATCTTACTTCCCTTTTTTTACACAGCTAAAAATATTTTCGGACTAAATTTCGAATTTAATACCCTGTGCTAAAGGAAGCGCTGTGCCATAATTAATAGTATTTGTTTGTCTTCTCATATATGTTTTCCATGAGTCGGATCCTGATTCTCTACCACCGCCTGTTTCCTTCTCACCACCAAAAGCACCACCAATTTCAGCCCCAGAAGTTCCAATATTAACATTAGCAATACCGCAATCCGAACCTTCAGCTGATAAAAACATCTCAGCTTCTCTCATATTATTTGTAAAGATAGATGAAGATAAGCCTTGAACCACTCCATTTTGAAGTTCAATCGCATTTTTAACATCACCAGAATACTTCATTAAATATAAGATCGGTGCAAATGTTTCTTCCTGAACAATATTATAATGATTTTCAGCTTCTACAATTGCTGGAACAACATACGAACCTGATTTATATGCTTCTCCTTCCAGAACTTGTCCACCATGGATTATTTTTCCACCCTCTTCAATAACAAGTTTTAATGCATTGGTAAAATCTTTTACAGCACCTTTATCTATAAGCGGACCAACATGATTTTTTTCATCAAGTGGATTACCAATTTTTAATCCGCTATATGCTTTTACCAATGAGTCTTTAACTTTATCATATATAGATTCATGCACAATTAGTCTTCTTGTGGAAGTGCATCTTTGTCCTGCGGTACCAACTGCTCCAAAAACAACAGCTGGCATTGCCATTTTAAGATCAACTTCAGGAGTCATAATAATTGCATTGTTTCCGCCAAGTTCAAGAATCGCTCTGCCAAATCTTTTTGCTATCACTTCACCAGCATGTCTTCCAACATTTGTTGACCCAGTCACAGAAATCAACGGAATTCTTTTATCATTCAAAATCTTTTCACCGATAGTAGAACCTTTTCCAACTATTAGAGTAAATATTCCTTCCGGCAAATTGTTTTCAACCAGAACATCTTTAATTATATTTTGACAAGCAATTGCTGATAGCGGTACTTTTGAAGAAGGTTTCCAAACATTAACATCACCGCATACAGCGGCTAACATTGCGTTCCAAGCCCAAACGGCAACGGGAAAATTGAATGCTGAAATTGTACAAACAATTCCTAAGGGATGATACTGATCATACATTCTGTGATTCGGTCTCTCGGATTGCATTGTAAAACCATAAAGCTGTCTTGATTGACCTACCGCAAAATCACATATATCAATCATTTCCTGTACTTCACCCATTCCTTCTTGCAACGATTTTCCCATTTCAAAAGAAACCAATGAACCAAGATCTTTTTTATATTTACGAAGTTTGTCACCAATTTGTCTAACAATTTCACCACGTTTTGGAGCAGGAACTTTTCTCCAATATTTAAATGCTTCTTCTGATGATTTCATTATTTTTTCTAGATCAGCTTCAGAGGCTTGATAAACTGATGCTATAAATTCTCCTGTCGCAGGGGAATAAATTTTTAATTCGCCACTATCAGTAGTTTCATTCCATTTTGTTCCTGTTGAGGATCCAAAATTCTTTTCTTTAATTCCAAGGTTTTTTAAGAATTCCATTTTGTAACTCCTTTTATGTGTTATTTAATTCTATCTATAATTGATTTTAAAGTAATGTCTGTCATTTTATTTTCAATTTCTACCTGAATTTCCGAAAAAAGATCAAGGAAAAAATGGTTTATTTTTTCCGATCTACCATTCTCTTCAAGATTATCATCATTAACATTTAAGTAAAAAGCTTTACGATCTTCAATTGCACAATAGATTTCCTGCAAGTGAATTTCTTCAGGCTTTTTGGAAAGCGAGAATCCTCCTAACACTCCACTATCACTTTTAACTATGCCGGATTTACCTAACATAGATAGAAGCTTTCTAAGTTTAGAAGCATTGATTCCAATCGAAGCAGCAATCTCGGTACTATTTTTTGGTTTAGCATCCAAAGCAAGAAAACACAATGCTTTTACAGATGTGGATAATTTTGTTGAAGCTGACATAATTTTATAAATTGTTACAGTAAGTGTAACATATATTTATAATAAATACAAATTAAAAAAAAAGCCGTCCTGTCGGACGGCTTTATAAGAATGAGAAAATTTACTTAACGAGCATCATCTTCTTAACTGAATTGAAATTTTTCAATCCATCAACAGATTTAGCATCAATTGTGTAAATGTAAACCCCGGAAGCAAGATTGCTTGCATTCCAACTAACATTATGATATCCAACTTCTTTAACCTGATCAAAGATAACTTCAACTTGCTCTCCTAATAGATTATAAACAGTAATTCTAACATTACTGTCGAATGGCAAAGCAAATTTTATAGTCGTTGAAGGATTAAACGGATTCGGATAATTTTGATATAAGGTGTATTCTTTAGGAGTAAAATCAACCTCAACTGAAATTGCTTTTGAATAAGTACTTGTTCCGTCAAAATCAATTTGTTTTAGTCTGTATTGAACTGTTCCCTGGAATCCATCATATTTAAATTTATCTGAATATGAGTAATCTGATTTTTCAGTTGTTGTGCCCCTGCCTTCAATAAATGTAATCTTTTCCCAGATACCATCAAGCTTACGCTCAAGTTCAAAACCCCTATTATTTAGTTCAGTTGCTGTTGACCAGATAACTGATATTTCTTTATCACTTACGTTTGCAGCGAACGAAGTTAGCTCAACAGGGATTATAGTAGTTGCTGTTACAACATTACTGTAAGGAGAAACTCCAAGTAAATTGTAGGCTTGGACTCTATAAGTATAAGTGGTATTAGGTGTTCGTCCTAAATCATTGTAGGAAACAACATCAGTTCCAACTGTATCAATCACAGCAAATGGATTAACACTAAGTGAATCACCGTCTTTTCTTTCTATGTAGAATCCTAATTCATTTGTTGAGTTATCCGTCCAATTTAGTAGTACTGCAAATGTATCTGCCACTGCTGTTAGATTTGAAGGCCCATTTATTTGAAGCAATCCAGTAAATTCATCAGCACCTATATCGGGATTGGATAAATTACGAACTTGGCCATCGATGTCAGTAATCACTAGTGCTATTGGTGTTCCAGCTGATTCTAATGGAGTAAGTGTACCATCAGGGATATGGAAATCTAAAGCAGCAGTGAAAGGAGCAGTAACATTCAAAGAGTTTGCATCCTGCCCTGTTGAATCCTGCCAGGTTTGGAAAGATTGTCGAGCTACACCGGAGAATCCAATATTAGCAGTTGCACCTGAGACATATAAATCATTGTAATTTGATGTGAATGTTCCGCCAGCATTATATAGGGCAAAGGCTACGGATGCATCTTTTTCATTGATGATTATATTATTTCTTAATGTAACATTTGCTGTTCCTCCCCATCTAACTCCTGTCATTCTACCGCTAGCTGTTTTTGTCATATTATTTAACACAATTGTGTTATAATAAACATTAGCTTGAGGTATATTATCCTGGAATGAAATTATATCAATGCTAGCCGGTATACCAGTTCCATTATGTTGGAAATCGCCACCAAGAAAATTGTTATAAATATTCATAACAACACCTGGTTGACTTGCTAAAGTTCCAATTCCATATATACCTTGTGTAGCATTAGTAATACTAACTAGTCTCTGAACTTTATTTCCAAAAATGTTAACAGTTCCATCAAATGTGTTAAACAACATTCCCCAAATAACATTCCCAGTTATTGCAGGATAAGATTGAATAATAATATTATCACTGATTTCTGAGGTTGTACCTGCAGCTCCGCCGTAGAAGAAATAAACTGGTCGCATTACACCATACAGGTCATTATTCCTTAAATAAACTTTTGAAGCATATAATAGTGATCCGCTTGAACCAGTGATGCTTATAGAATATGCAGGCGCATAATTAACATCAGCAATTTGACAGTTTTCTACTATCAAGCTATCAGCGACACCACTAGCCTGTCCATTTGCATATACACCACGTGTGGATGCATTTACTAGGTTTATTAAATTGAATTTAAGATAAAGATTTTTGATAACAATATTGTCCGTATTTCCATACAATTGTATACCAATTCTTCCGTTCAAACTATCATTCATTACGATTGTCAAATCGCGAGTAGTACCACCATCGGTATTTGAACCATCAATTGTAATATAGCTGGCACCGCTGTAAGAGATTCCTGAATACTGATTAGCGCCCGCAACAGTTGAAGCACCAGTGATAGTAATTGTTGGAGTTTTAGTAGGAGCCGATTTGATAATTAAATTATTAGTTGCTGTAAGATCACTTCTTGTAATAAGAAGGTTTGCACCAATTTCATTTAAATTATCATCAATCAAAAATCTAACAGCGCTAGAAACACCAAATGAATTTAATGCTGTCATAGCTTCTGCAAGTGTACTAAATCCTTTAGGATTGGATCCCTTTGGAATATAATAATCTCCGGAAAGGATATCATCAGGATTTGAACCAGCAAATTCATCAGCACCAATGTCAGGTTTAGTCACATTTCTGGTTTGACCATCAATATCTATGGTAATTCCTGCAATTGTTATTGCTCTTGATTCTAGTCTGGTTGAAGTACTGTTTGGAATATGTAAATCTGTAGAATCTGTAAATGGTGCAAATTCATTCATTGAGTTTACATCCTGCCCAGTTACTGTTTGCCAAGCAGCTAATGTTGTCTGATCTGCACCAAGGTAACCAAGTATTCCAGGAATACCAGCAACGTAATAGTCGTTATTATCAATACTTGTGTATGCAGTATTTGGTGCTGCACTATAAATAGCATAAGCTTTATCCGTAGCACTATTTGTGTTATCGTACGTATTTACAAATATATTATTTCTTACATCAAGCAATGCAGCAGTTGAGGTTAATACACCAAACGCAGTTGATAATGTTCCCGATGTATACCCAACTAGGTTGCCAAATAAATTAACTGAATTATAATATACATTAATACCACTTGTTGCACCTTCAATACCAATACCAATACCCCAATAAGTACTTGAAACATCAGAAGTGGCTTTTACATCCGAAACAAAGTTATTTTTCAATGTAATGTTGCTTGATACAACGCCTGTATTTACGTGTATTCCTCGTGAACCATAACCACCACTATTTGTATTCCATATATTGCTAACTTTGTTTCTATCCACTGTTACACCAGTAGTTGTGGAGAACACGTATATACCATATGGAGCACTTGAATAACTAGTGGTTAATCCTGTAACTGTATTACCAACTATGTTAACATTTGCATTTGAGAATGCTGAAGAAACGACAATACCTCTAGGTGCACCAGTTGTTGAGTTAATTGGACCAATTATA
>OEIV010001043.1_pt1 | contig 13488 bp, 8 predicted proteins | sample 1539231 | NCBI WGS metagenome assembly OEIV01 (sample SAMN03794762, study PRJEB22550) | activated sludge metagenome | feature: wastewater treatment plant; material: activated sludge; isolation source: Wastewater treatment plant of a petroleum refinery complex | place: Argentina: Buenos Aires ...
CACGAGGAGGGGCAGGAAGTACGGCCCTAGCGTGGGGACCACGCCGAGCCGGTACTGGCCCGCCGCCGGATCCTTGAGGCGGCGCGCCACGCTCTGCAGTTCCTCGTAGTCGCGGATCAGCGCGCGGGCGCGATCGACGATCTGCTCGCCTGCGGAACTCACCAGCACCTTGCGTCCGGCGCGCTCGAACAGCGGCACTCCGAGGTAGTCCTCGAGCTTGCGGATCTGCATGCTGAGCGTGGGCTGGCTGACGTGGCAGCGCTCCGCGGCGCGCCCGAAATGCTGCAGCTCCGCAACCGCCACCAGGTATTGCAGGTCGCGGATGTTCATGCGCGCCGCAGGCTCAGTCCAGGTCGGCGAGCAGCGAAGCCACGATGGCCGGATCGTTCACGTTGTTGACGAAGCGGTAGCGCGGGTGATCGATGCCGAATTCGAGCGGGGCGCCGCCACGCAGGCCCGCGATGGCCTCGGGCGGCAGCGGGAATCGCAGGAAGTGCACGGAAGAGGTCTTGGCGGCGTCCGAGCGCTCCATGTCCTCGTCGGCTATCGCCGTCACGCGGATATCGCCGATCCCGGCGTACACGTGGTGCTCGACGAGGCGCATGTACTTGAGCTGCACCGCGCGCTCGGCGGCATCCTCGAACTCGATCAGCATCGTGGCGCGCCAGTCGGCGCCGCCGGGAATCATCGGGTTGTAGGCGTCGAGCTCGGACTGGATGCCTTGCGGGTCCGTGGTCTTCTCGATGCGCAGCATCTCCATGACCTGGTAGAGCACCGTGAGGCGGCTCTCGAACAGCAGCGAGACGTTCTCGCCGATCGGCACGTAGCGTGCTTTCTTGGCGCCCAGCACCTCGGCGCGAAAATGCTCGCGCTCGCGCGCGTAGTCCGCCAGCGCGGGCAGGTCCTGCAGGGTCAATGCCGAAGCCATGTGCTCTCCTCAAATGCCATAGGCCTTGCGCAGCAGCGACAGCGGGTGCAGCGGCTCCCTGTCGTCGCCGAGGCCGTGCGCGATGTGCGAGCCCGCCATCGGGCAGTCGCTGGTGTAGGCGGCCGGATCGAACTGCTTCACCTGGTTCACCACCGGCTTGACGATCTTCATCGCGCGCTCGAAGGTTTCCTTGCGCACCGCGTAGGTGCCGTCGTGGCCCGAGCAGCGCTCGATGGCCTTGACCTCGGTGCCGGGAATCAGTGCCAGCACGTCCCGGGTCTTCAGGCCGATGTTCTGCACGCGCTGGTGGCACGCGACCTGGTAGGCGACCTTGCCGAGGCTGACCGGGAAGTCCGTGTTCAGCAGCCCGGCCTTGTGGCGGTGCACCAGGTACTCGAAGGGATCGAAGATGTTCGCCTTGACCAGTTGCACGTCGGCGTCGTCCGGAAACATCAGCGGCAGCTCCTGCTTGAACATCAGCACGCAGGAGGGCACCGGCGCCACGATGTCCCAGCCGTCGCGGATCGCCTGCACCAGGATCGGGATGTTGTGCTCCTTCAGCGCCGCCACGCTCTGCAGGTCGCCGTGCTCGAGCTTGGGCATGCCGCAGCACTTCTCGCCCTGCACCAGGCGCGTCGGTATGCGGTTGTGCTCGAATACGCGCACCAGGTCCTCGCCCATCTGCGGCGTGTTGTAGGTGCCATAGCAGGTACCGAAGACCGCCACGCGCCCGCGCGTGGGTCCGGCGGGCTGCGGGTCCTGGGCGCCGGGCTGGTGGTGCTTCAGGCGCTTGCGCAGGTGGTTGCTGTCGTACTGCGGCACCTTGGCCTTGTGGTGGACGCCGAGCACGGCCTCCATGCCCTTGCGCACGACGCCGACCTTGTTCAGCGCGTTGACCGTCACGTCGATGACCGGGATGCTCGCCAGCGCGCCGACCGTGGTGGTGGCCGTCAGGACCTTGTCGCGCAGCGTGGAGCCTTCCTGTTTGAAGCGGATCGCCTTCGCGCGCAGCATCAGGTGCGGGTAGTCGAGCGCCCACTCGTGCGGCGGCACGTAGGGGCACTTGGTCTGGTAGCACAGGTCGCACAGGTAGCACTGGTCGACCACGTCGCTGAATCGCGCCTTGTCCACGCCGTCCAGTTCCATGGTCGGCGACTCGTCGATCAGGTCGAACAGCACCGGAAAGGAGTCGCACAGGCTCACGCAGCGCCGGCAGCCGTGGCAGATGTCGAACACGCGTTCCAGCTCGGCGAGGCATTTCTGCTCGTCGTAGAACTCCGCGCTCTGCCAGTCGAGCGGGTGACGGGTGGGTGCCTGCAGGCCGCCTTCGCGCAAACTCATGGTTGCATCTCCAGGGTGTCCAGGAATCCGGATTTTCTCGGTATCCCGCGGCGCCGGTCCGGGCCCGGGTGAAGGGGAGGGAGCGCCTCGCGACGCTCCCTCCCGCGACGACGTGAAACGCCGTATCAGCCCAGCGCGAGGTGCGCGTCCAGCGTGCGCTGGAACTTGCCCGCGTGGCTGCGCTCGGCCTTGGCCAGCGTCTCGAACCAGTCGGCGATCTCGTCGAAGCCTTCCTCGCGCGCGGTCTTGGCCATCCCCGGGTACATGTCGGTGTACTCGTGGGTCTCGCCCTCGATCGAGGCCTTCAGGTTTTCGACGGTGCCGCCGATGGGCAGGCCGGTGGCCGGATCGCCGACCTGCTCGAGGTACTCGAGGTGGCCGTGCGCGTGGCCGGTCTCGCCCTCGGCGGTCGAGCGGAATACCGCTGCCACGTCCGGTGCGCCTTCGACGTCAGCCTTTGCCGCGAAGTACAGGTAACGACGGTTCGCCTGGCTTTCACCGGCGAAGGCGTCGGCCAGGTTCTTTGCGGTCTTGGAGCCTTTGAGTTGCATTGCGTACCTCCAAATTCTCGTTGCTTGGGTCAGTGCCAGACGACCCGTTCCGGGTGTTCAAGCGGGATCAGCATAACTCTCGACCGATAAATTACAACAGGTATTCCCTATTTGCTCGATAGACATCATCTATCAAAAGGGGCGGCCTCGCCGTTGCGGGGGCTCAGGCGCGCGGGCCCCAGCGCGGCACCAGTTCATGCTGCAGGCCGAGGCAATCGAGGGCGCGGCCCACGGTCTGGTCGATCACCTCGTCCAGGGTCTGGCGCCCGTGGTAGAAAGCCGGCGAGGGTGGCAGGATCAGCGCGCCGTAATCGGTGGCGCGCAGCATCAGCTCGAGGTGGCCCTTGTGCAGCGGAGTCTCCCGCACCATCAGCACCAGCCGGCGGCGCTCCTTCAGGGTGACGTCCGCCGCGCGCAGCATCAGGTTCTCGGCGTAGCAGTTCGCGATGCCCGACAGCGTGCGGATGCTGCACGGCGCCACGATCATGCCGTGGGTGAGGAACGAGCCGCTGGCGATCGAGGCGGCGAGGTTGTCGTGGCGATGCCAGACGTCGCACAGCCCGCGCAATTCCTCGAGGCGCCAGTCGGTTTCGACGGCGAGCGTGCGCGCACCGCCTTCGCTCACGACCAGATGCGTCTCGACATCGCCCAGCGCACGCAGTTGCTGCAGCAGGCGCACCCCGTAGACGACACCACTGGCGCCGCTGATGCCGACGATGATCCTGCGCTTCATGCCAACCTCCGTGATCAGCGCGCAGTATACGCGTCGCGCGCAGCGGCGGATGCGTGCCACGCCGGCCGGCGGTGCGCCGCCACCGGTGGGGCGAGCATGGGGGCGGGCCGTTGCGCTAGACTTCCGGCCCTTGTAACCCTTGTCGAGCGACGAGCCCGCCCCATGTTCCAGTCCTTTCGCCGCGTCCGCGCGCTGCTCCCCCTCCTGCTCCTGCTGCTGGCTTGCGCGAGCGTGCCTGGCGCGAGCGCCGCCAGCGTAGCCAGCGCCGACGCCGCGGTCGCGACGCCGACGCTCGAGGCCATGGAGCGTCAGCTCGAGGTCTACCGCGCCGGCAAGGCTGAGGACCCGCAGAATGCGCGACTCGTGGAAATCTATCTCGAGAACGTGCAGAACCTGCACAAGGTCGCGGAAAACCGCGAGAACCAGGCCCGCTACGAGCGGCTGTTCCAGGAGTCGCCGGCCAAGGTCGCGCGCTTCACGGCGGAACTGGATGATTTGCAGCTCCAGGCGCGATCCGCCAAGGGGCTCGGGCAGGGTGTGGCGGTCGAGCGCCTGGAGCGGCTGTTGCGCGAGACCCGCACCCGGCTCACGCAGCTGCGCGCCCGTGAAACCTCCCTGAACAACAGCGTGAACAGCCTGCAGGGGCGGGTGGAATCGTCGCGCCAGGAGTTGAAGGCCACGCTCGCCGCGACCGAACCCGCCGACAGGGCGCCCGGCAGGGTTGCCGGCGAGAGCGCCTCGATGACCCAGGCGCGCATGGACCAGTGGCTGGTCGACCGCGAGCTGAAAGCCAGCCGCATCGCACGCCTCGAAACCGAGGCGCACACGATTCCCGAGCGCCTGCGCGCGGTGCAGACGGAGTTGAAGCTCGTCACTGCGCAGCGTGAACAGGCCGAGAAGTTCCTGGCCGAGCTGCTGGGCATGGACAACCTCAAGCGCATAGGCGAGGCGGAGCAGCTGCGCGAGGAGGGGCGCGCACAACTGGCAGAGCCCGTATCGACACACCCGGCGATGGTGGCGCTGCGCGATGAGATTGCCGCTCTCAGCGACGAGTACGTCACCGTGGTCGCCCGCTCGGAATCGGCGAGTGCGGACGTGGATCGCGCGACGGCGCAGCTCGCCGAGGTCAGCAGCGCCTACGACAGCATCCGCCAGCAGCTCGAGATCGCGGCGCTGAGCGACGCGCTCGGGCCGGTGCTGATGGAGCAGTATGCGAAGCTCGGCAGCTACGAGCAGCCCGCGAGCAACCTGAGAGCTACCGCCGAGTTGCTGTCGGGTACGCGCCTGCGCGAATTCCAGGTGGCGCGGCTGCTCTCGGCGGAGGTGCAATTGCGCGAGACCGTCTATCGCGCGCTGGAAGCCGACACGGGATTGTCGGCGGCCGAACTCGCGGCCGCGGTGGCCGAGGCTGACCGCCTGTTGAGCGCCAGGAACCGGCTGCTGGAGGCGCTCAACCGCACCTACACGGTGTTCACCGGGCAGATCGTGGACCTGGAGCAGGCCTATCGCGAGCAGTCGGAGGTGGCCGCGAAGTTCCGCGAGCTCGTGGACCGCAACCTGATCTGGATGAAATCGCATCCGAAGCTCGGCCTCGCGGATTTCATCGCCTGGCCGCGCGCCACCGTCGGGCTGCTCGCGGCGCAGGACTGGGCGGGCCTCGGCAGCCAGCTGCGTACGCACGCGCTGGCGCACCCGGCAAGCGCGTTGCTCGCACTGCTGGTGCTGGCGCTGGTCTCGTGGTATCGCAAGCCCCTGGCCGAGCGGCTTGCGGCGATGAGCCTGCGCCGCGTGGGCTGGCGCGATTACCGCTATCGCATGAGCCTGATGGCGTTCGGCATCCACCTGCTGGTCGCCTTGCCGGTGCCGCTGCTGCTGCTCTGGGCCAGCTGGCTGCTGGCACAGATAGAGGGCGACAGTCCGCTCGCTCGAGCGCTGTCGGATGCCTCGTACCGGACCGCCGGCCTCAGCTACCTGTACCTGGTGATCCTGCAGGCGATGGGGACGGACGGCTTCGCGCGCGGACATCTGCGCTGGAAGACCGCGCGGGTGCTGAGCGTGCGCCGCCTGCTGCGCGCCGGGTTGTGGGTGATGCTGCCGCTTGCGTTCGTCTCGACGACCGTGGCGCTGCTCGCGGGTGCCACGGCGGCGAGCCAGGCGTATCGCGTGACCGGGTTGATGGTCACCGTCGCGTTCTTCGTCTTCCTGGTGCTGATACTGCGCGCCGGACGCGATATGTTCGACTCCGCGTTCTACTCGCGCGGCCACCCGCTGGTATCGCGCGTGGGCAAGGTCCTGCTGTTCGCGGTAGTCGTCGCGCAGCCGCTGGCGGTACTGCTCGACGTGCAGGGTTATCACTTCACGGCGCGCGAGCTGCAGGTGCGCGTGTTCCTCAGCAGCGTTCTGCTGGTAGTGGCGAAGATGCTGCTCGACGCCGGCCTGCTCGCGCTGACCATCGCTGCGCGGCGTTCGCTGGCGGCCGCACAGGACACGGTGGCGCAGGAGGAGCCGGCGAACGTCGGCGGCACCGCGCCGCCGCCGCGCGCCGCCGGCGATGCCTTCGAGGAGATCGACCTCGAGAAGATGAACGCGAGCGCCGTGGCGCTGCTGCAGGTGGCGGTGGCGGGCGCGGCGCTGCTGCTGATGGTGCTGATCTGGCAGCAGTTCTTCACGGCGCTGTCGATCTTCGACAGCGTGGCGCTGTGGAGCTACGCCGACACGGTCGATGGCAGGGAGACCGTGTCCACGGTGTCGCTCCTGGATGCGGTCGGCGCGCTGCTGGTGATGGCGCTCGGCATGGTGCTGGCCTCCGGTATCCCCTCGCTGATCGGCATCGTGTTCTACAGCCTGATCACCGAGAAGGGCGTGCTGTACGCGATCCAGACCGTGATCCGTTACGTGATCGCCGTGCTCGCGGCGTTTTTCGCGCTGCAGATGCTCGGCTTCGGCTGGTCGAAGCTGCAGTGGATGGCGGCGGGCCTGTCGGTCGGCCTGGGCTTCGGGTTGCAGGCGATCTTCGCCAACTTCTTCTCCGGCCTGATCATGCTGTTCGAGCGCCCCGTGCGCATCGGCGACGTGATCACGCTGGGCGAGTTCAGCGGCACGATCAACCGCATCCGCATGCGCGCCACCACGATCACCGATTTCGACAACCGCGAGATCATCGTGCCGAACCAGATGTTCGTCACCGAGCGGCTGATCAACTGGACGCTGTCGTCCTCCGTGGTGCGGTTCAGCTTCGACGTGGGCGTGTCCTACGACGCCGATCCGCGCGTGGTTCGCGAGACGCTGCTCGAGATCCTGCATGCCGATCCGCGCGTGATGAAGGAGCCGGCGCCGAACGTGATCTTCCGCGAATTCGGTCCGAGCTCGCTGAGCATGCGCTGCTTCGCCCACGTCGAGGATCTCTCGTTGCGATTCCAGGTGCAGAATGATCTGCACATGCGCATCGCCGAGGTGTTCCGCGACAAGGGCATCGAGATCGCCTACCCGCAGATGGACCTGCACGTGCGTTCGGTGGACGGGGGCGGGAAGCCGTCCCTGCCCTGCGCGGGCGCCGCGGCAGACGGAGAAACCGAATGACCGCGATGGAACCGCGGATGCCCGCCGTTGCCGCGGGCGCCGGACGCCGACGGCAGCTGCTGCTCGCCGCCGCGGTGATCGCGGCAGGCTGCCTGGTCGCGATCCTCCTCTACGCCACGCGTCCGGTGCTGCAGCCGCAGCAGCTCGAGCGTCCGCTGCTCGCCGTGCGCACCGTGCGGGCGGTCCCGGTCGACGTGCCGCTCATCGTCCGCTCGCAGGGCGCGGTGGCACCACACACCGAGGCGGAGCTGATCCCGGAAGTCTCGGGGCGGGTGGTCTGGATGTCGCCGTCGTTGCGCTCGGGCGGGCGCTTCGCCGCCGGCGAGCTGCTGCTGCGCATCGACGACAGCGATTACCGCAGCGGCGTCGGCGCCGCCGAGGCTGTGCTGATGCGCGCGCAGGCCGAGGCGGAATTCGCGCGTTTCGAGTCCGAGCGCATGGCGACGCTGCTGGGGCGCGAGCTGGCGAGCCGCTCGCAAGCCGAGAACGCATCGCGCGCCCGCCGCGTCGCGGAGTCGGTGTTGAAGGAGGCTGAGGTCGCCCTCGAGCGCGCGCGGCTGGACCTCGCGCGCACCGCCATCAGCGCGCCATTCAGCGGTCGGGTGCGCAGCGCGCGCGTCGACATCGGACAGACGCTCAGCCGTGGCGACAGGATCGCCACGCTCTACGCCACCGATTACATGGAGGTCCGCCTGCCGATCGCCGACCGCCAGCTCGCCTTCCTCGATCCGGCGCTTATTCGCAGCGGCATCGCCCCCGGCGGCGATGCGGCGCCGGTCAGCCTGCATGCCGAGTTCGGCGGCCAGCGCTGGAACTGGGAGGGTCGCATCGTGCGCACGGAGGGCGAGATCGATGCGGCCAGCCGCATGGTGCACGTCGTGGCGCGCGTGGAGAACCCCGACGCGCCCGACCAGGCGCCGCTGCCGGTCGGATTGTTCGTGCAGGCCGAGATCCGCGGCCAGACCGCGCGCGGGGTGATCGAGTTGCCGCGCGCCGCGTTGCGCGACGGCGACCGCGTGCTGGTGGTGGATGCCGAAGACCGCCTGCGCTTTCGTCCCGTGACGCTGCTGCGCGCCGACCGCGATACCGTGCTGGTCAGCTCCGGCATCGAGGCCGGCGAGCGCGTGTGCATCTCGCCGCTGCAACTGGTGGTGGACGGCATGCAGGTGGCGCCGGTCGCGAGCGACGCGGACGCGGAGTCCTGATCCGATGCAACGCCTCATCGCCTGGTGGGTCGACAACCCGGTAGCGGCCAATCTGCTGATGCTGCTCTTCGTTGCCGGGGGGCTGATCTCGCTGTCGCAGCTGCGCAAGGAGGAGTTTCCCAACCTCGAGCTGGATTACATCCAGATCACCGTGCCCTACCTCGGCGCGGCGCCGGAGGAAGTCGAGGCCGGGGTCTGCCTGCGCATCGAGGAGGCCATCGAGGGCACCGAGGGCATCAGGAAGATCATGACCTCCGCGGCGGAAGGACTGTGCTCGGTGCTGGTGCAGCTGCACCACGACGCCGACAAGAGCAAGGCGCTCGACGACGTCAACGCGCGGGTCTACGCCATCAACACCTTTCCGGTCGAGGCCGAGCGGCCGGTGATCAACGAGGTCACGGTGATGACGACCGTGATGGAGCTCGCGATCTCGGGCAACACCGACGAGCGCGCACTGAAGGAACTTGCCGAGGAAGTGCGCGAGGAACTCACGGAGGATCCGCGCATCAGCCAGGTGCGCCTCCAGTACGCGCGGCCCTACGAGATCGCGGTCGAGGTTTCGGAACGCACGCTGCGGCAATACGGGCTCACCTTCGACCGCATTGCGCAGGCGATCCGCGACGCCAGCCTCGACGTGCCGGGCGGACTGGTGAAGAGCGCGGGCGGCGAGATCCTGCTGCGCGCCAAGGGGCAGCGCTACACGGGCGAGGAATTCCGCGACATCGTGGTGACGAAGCGCGCCGACGGCACCGCGCTGCGGCTCGGCGAGATCGCGACCCTGGTCGACGGCTTCGAGGACACCGACCTGCGCGTGCGCTACGACGGCAAGCCCGCGCTGCTGCTGCAGGTCTCGCGCGTCGGCGAGGAAGACACGCTGGAAATCGCCCGCGCCGTCAAGGACTACCTCGGGCGCAAGCGCGCGCAGCTGCCCGAGGGCATGGCGATCGACATCTCTCGCGACGAGTCGCAGGATCTCGTGGATCGCCTCGACGCGCTGCTGGGCAACGCCTGGAGCGGCCTCGTGCTGGTGGTCGTGGTGCTCGCGCTGTTCCTGCGCCTGCGCATCGCGCTGTGGGTGAGCGTGGGAATGCCGGTCGCGATGCTCGGTGCGCTCGCGATGTTTCCCGCGGCAGGCCTCACGATCAGCTCGCTGTCGCTGATGGGCTTCCTGCTGGTGCTGGGCATCATCGTCGACGACGCCACCGTCGTGGGCGAGCGCGTGCACGCCTTCGAGCTAGAGGGCATGGCGCCGCGCGAGGCGGCCATACGCGGCACGAGCGAGGTCTCGGTGCCGGTCATCTTCGGCGTGCTCACGACGCAGGCGGCGTTCCTGCCGATCGTCACTCTCGAGGGCGGCATGGCGTCGTTCTTTGCCGCGGTGGGCCTGACCGTGGTGCTGTGCCTGTGCTTCAGCCTGCTGGAGTCGCAACTCGTCCTGCCCGCGCACCTCGCCCGCCAGACGGTGCGCAGGGCCGGCGCGCGCGACGAGAACTGGCTGGAGCGTTTGCAGGACCGCATATCCGCGCGCCTGGAGCGTTTCATCGCCGACAGCTACCAGCCGTTGATGCACCGCGCGATAGCCCATCGCTACGTGGTGTGCGCGATCGGCGTGGCCGTCATGATCGTCATGGTCGGCCTGCTCGCGAGCGGGCGCATCGTGTTCCAGTACTTTCCGTCGGTCGAGGGTGACCGCCTGTTCGCCTCGCTGACCATGCCGGAGGGACCCCCTGCCGAGGTGACGCAGCAGGCCGCCCGCCGGCTGGAAGCCTCGGCCGAGGCGCTGCGCGAGCGCCTCGATCGGGGGCGCCGTGACGATGCGGAGCCTTCGGCCGTGCGGCACGTCATGGCCTCGGTGGGCAAGCGTGTCGGCCGCGGTTCGCTCGGTTCGGACGCCGGCGAGGGCAGCCACGTCGCGGAAGTGCTGGTGGAGCTGCGCCCCTATGCCGAGCGCGGCGGCATGGGTTCGGCGGAGGCGGCCGCGCTGTGGCGCGAGCTCACCGGTCCGATTCCCGATGCGCTGGAGCTGACGTTCACCGCGGAGGCCTTCAGCGCGGGCAAGCCGATCGACATCGAGCTGCGCGGTCGCGACGTGCGGCAGCTCGGCGAGGCGGCGGCCGAACTGCGCGAGAGACTGGCGCGCTACGACGGTGTGTTCGACGTGAGCGACACCTATCGCGCGGGCAAGCAGGAGATCCTGCTCGCGATCCGCTCCGAGGCCGAGCTGCTCGGGCTGTCGCAGCGCGACCTCGGCCGCCAGGTGCGGCAGGCGTTCTACGGCGAGGAAGCGCAACGCGTGCAGCGCGGACGCGACGACGTGCGCGTGATGGTCAGGCTGCCGCAAGCGGAGCGGCTGTCGCTGGGCGACCTGGAGAACATGCGCATCCGCACGGCGCAAGGTGTCGAGGTTCCCTCGATGAGCGTGGCCGAGACCACGGTCGGACGCGGTCACTCCACCATACGCCGCGTGGACGGACAGCGCGTGGTGAACGTGCAGGGTGATGTGGATCGCGAGGTGGTGGTGCCGGAAAAGGTGCTGGCGTCGGTGGCCGCTACCGAGTTTCCGCGGCTGGAGGCGAAATTCCCCGGCATCGCCTTCGCGCTCGCCGGCGAGGCTGAGGAGCGCGCCGAGGCGATGGGCAGCCTCGTGGGGATGACGCTGCTGGCGCTGCTGATCATCTACGCGCTGCTCGCCGTGCCGCTGCATTCCTATCTGCAGCCCTTCGTGATCATGAGCGCCATCCCGTTCGGCGTCATCGGCGCGCTGCTGGGGCACCTGATCATGGGGCAGGCGCTCGCCTTCTTCTCGCTGCTCGGCATCGTGGCGCTGTCGGGCGTGGTGGTGAACGCGAGCCTGGTGCTGGTCGACTACGTCAACCAGCAGCGCCTGGCGGGGGTGGCGGTGGAGGAGGCGGTGCTGCGCGCCGGCGCGGTGCGCTTTCGCCCGATCCTGCTCACCTCCGCGACCACCTTCATCGGGCTGGCGCCGCTGATGGCCACGGCCGACATATCGACCATGATGTTCGTGCCGCTGGCGATATCGCTCGCCTTCGGCGTGCTGTTCGCAACCGTGATCACGCTGCTGCTGGTGCCGGCGCTGTACCTGATCCTGGAGGATTTCCTCGGCTGGACGCGCGCGTTGCGCGCGCCGGTGCCCGGGTGAGGCAGGCTACAATGACCTTCCCAGGGCTCGACGCGACGGTATCGCCATGATCGACGAAGCTGCTCCGCCCGCAGCGCCAGGGCCCCCCGCCGCTCCGCCCACGCCGCACGCACCTGCCGGTGCGGAACAGGGACGCATCGTGCGCTGGTTCTTCTTCGGCGCGTTCGCCTTCCTGATCTACCAGTTGCTGCTGATCCTGTCGCTGTTTTCGGACGCCATCATCTGGGCGGCCTCGCTCGCGCTGGTCTGCTTCCCGATCCACAAGTTGCTGCAACGGCGACTGCCTGCGCGCGAGGGCGCCGCCGCGGCGCTGAGCACGCTGGCGGTTTTGTTGCTGGTGCTGGTACCCACACTGTTCGTGCTCGGGGTGGTGGTGCGCCAGTCCGCGGAGCTCTACCCGACGGTGCGTGGCTGGATCGGCGCGTTCCAGTCGCCCGAGGGTGCCTTTTCGGCCAGCCTGCTTCCCGGATTCCTGCAGGGCTACTGGCACCGGCTGAGCGAGTTCGCCGGACAGATCAGCCTGTTCGCGCAGTTCGACCTGCAGGAATTCATGCTCGGCAACATAAATGTGGCCAGCGCGAAGATCGCCAATGTCGGCGCCGTCATGGCCCGCAACATCCTGCTCGGTGTGGTGAACCTGTTGCTGATCCAGGTGCTGCTGTTCTTCTGCTTTCGCGACGGCGAACGCTTCCTGCACTGGCTGTTCGACACCGTGCCCATGCCGGTGGCGCAGGCGCAGTCGATCGCGCTGCGCATCTACCAGACAGTCACGGCGGTGATTCGCGGTGCGCTGCTGACCGCGGTGATACAGGGCCTGCTGGCGATGATCGGTTACCAGATCGCCGGGGTGCCGCTGGCGGTGTTCTTCGGCGTGATGACCGGCTTCGCCGCCATGATCCCGGTCGTGGGCGCCGGACTGGTGTGGGCGCCGATCGGCGTCTTCATATTCATGAAGTCACCCGCCTGGGGTGTGTTCGTGTTCGCGTGGGGTTTCTTCCTGGTGAGCCTCGCCGACAACGTGCTGAAGCCCATCCTGATCGGCAGCCGCGCGCGCATGCCGATCCTGCTGATCTTTTGCGGCATCATCGGCGGCGCGAGCGTCTACGGGGTCACCGGCCTGATCATCGGGCCGATCGTGATCGCGAGCCTGCTCGCCTTCGTCACGATCTACCGCGAGCACTACTCGCCCGAATCCGGTGGCCTCGCGGCGGCAGCGCCAGTCCCCGTCGGCGAAGGCGCGTCGCAAGACGCCCTGGTTAGCGGCGACGACGCGAGGGGCAGGTCGTAGGAGCGGCCCATGGGCGCGATGTCGTGAGCACGGCGCGTATCGATCACTATCGCGCAATCGTTTGCGACACCCGCTACAGCTCGGTACGCGTGGTGCCGGCAATCCCGAGGATGTGATCCGCACCCAGCACCATCGATGGTGTGCGAAAGCCCGGCCGGGCGACCCCGGTGCTCGCCACCCGGCAGGCGATGTCCCATGCCGTGATCGCCGTGAGCGCATAGCCCTCCGGCGTTTCGATACGCGCAGCCGCGGTCTGGCCGGCGCCATCGCGCACCTCGCCCGACAGCAGCGATCGTCCGCGCCGGCGCGCCGCGGCATCCGGACCCGCGGGGCCGGCATCGACGATGCGCTGAAGCACCTTGCGCACCATGGCGGAGCCCGTCACGCCGGGCAGCGCGCTCGCGGCCTGCGATATCCATCGCAGCGGCAGCGGTGCCGCCATGTAGACCGCGATGTCGGGAATGCCGGTCGAGTGGTAGGCGGTGGACACGTCGCCCCAGGCAATGCACATCGCGGGGACGGGGCCGCGGCCGAAATCGATGTTGCGCTGCGCGAACCCGGCGGGTGCGGCGATGATGCGACCGTCCGCGCGGATCCTGCTGCCGCGATGCAGGTTCTCGATCATCGTGGTCGCGGTGCCGTGCGAGGGGCTCCCGAGGGCCTGGAAGGCCAGCGTCAGGCGGGTCGCATCGGGCAGGCGGCG
>OEIV010001044.1_pt1 | contig 13480 bp, 12 predicted proteins | sample 1539231 | NCBI WGS metagenome assembly OEIV01 (sample SAMN03794762, study PRJEB22550) | activated sludge metagenome | feature: wastewater treatment plant; material: activated sludge; isolation source: Wastewater treatment plant of a petroleum refinery complex | place: Argentina: Buenos Aires ...
ATCCCGCGCAGATCCGCCTCGCCGCCGCCTGCGGGGCGCACCGCGTCGAACTCTACACCGGGCCCTACGCCTCAGCCTTCGCGGCCGGCGCCGACCCGCAGGCGATCCTGCGCCCGCATGTCGAGGCCGCGCGCGCCGCGCTCGATGCCGGCCTCGGCGTGAACGCCGGCCACGACCTGAACCTGCTGAACCTCGGCGCCTACGCAGCGGCCGTGACGGGGCTGCAGGAAGTCTCCATCGGCCACGCCTTCACGGTCGATGCCCTGCGCCTGGGCATCGAGGGGACCGTGCGCGCCTACCAGCGCTGCCTGGGAAAAGCCGTTTGAACGACGCCTTCGCCGACAGTTTCAGCGGCGAATTCTCGGTCTGCGACTGCGACCGCTACGCCGAGCACCTCGCGGACATCAGCGTGCGACGGCGCATGGTCATCGCCAGCGACGACGTGCGCAACCAGTTCGGCGTGCTGCTGCTCGCGCGCGGCGCGCCGCTCGGGCGCTTCGCCTTCGGCAGGATGCGCGGCCATCGCCTGAACCGGCCCGTCGACGAAGCGCTGGCGATGCGCCGCTGCCTCGACAACGTTGCATTGGCCACGCGCCTGCGCGAACTGCTCGACTGCGCGCCCGACCTGCAGCGCATCGCCGTGGCCGCCGGCCTCGCCCCGCGCCTGGAGGCGCTGTGCGAGACGGCCGCGCTGGGTCCCGCCCTGCTGCAGAAACTCAGCGTGCTCGAGGAAGTGCTGCCGGCCGTGTTCCACCGCGCGCTGTTCTGCGCCTGCTTCGGCGTGCTGCTGGCCGGTGAGCGGCGCCTCGATGCCGCCGAGGCCAGGCTGCTGTTCCAGGCGGGCCTGTTGCACGACCTCGGGCTGCTGCATATCGATCCGGCGCTCGCCTGCGGCAACGCCGGCATCGGCCCCGGCGAATGGGGCGAGATCCAGCGCCACGTGCCCATAGGGACTGCCATCGCCGCGCGCCTCGCCACGGCGCCGGCGCGGCTGGCGGCGGTGATACGCGGGCACCATGAACGCGCCGACGGCACCGGCTATCCGGCAGGCAGCACCGGCGAGGACATCGATCCGCTGGCGCAGGTGCTCGCGCTCTGCGACATGCTCCACGCGCTGCGTTTCCAGCGTCCCGACGCCGGGACGCTGGCCGACTGCATGCCTTGTCTGCGCGTCAACCGGCACCTCTTCGGCGAGCAGAACTACCGCGCGGCCGGGCGCCTCCTCGCCGGCGCGCGCGACCTCGCGCCGCCAGCCGCGCCACGCACCCTGCCGCGGCAATTGCTGCTCGACACCAACCGTTCACTGATCGCGCTGCGCGGCAGCTTCGCGACGCTGCGCGCGTTGCTGCGCCAGTTCCCGGCCGATCCGCTGCCCGCGAGCGTGCAGCGACTGGTGGAACAGTTCGAGCGGATCAGCGACGCCTCGGGCCTCGGCCTCGAAGCCTGCGCGCGCGCGCTGGGCGAGAGCATCGGCGCAGATACCGGCGAGGCCGGGCTGCTCGAGATCCAGCGCACCGCGCAGGAGCTGTTCTGGCTGGTGCGCCGCATCGAGCGCCAGTTGCGCGCGCTGGCCGGGGCCACCGCCGCGGGGGCCTCGCAGCGCATGCTGCGCGAACTGGCGCACGGCGTGGAATTCGAGCTCGGCCGCGCCTGGCAGCGCTTCGAGGGAGCGAGCGAGCCACGCCTGCAACGCGGCATTGGCGCATTGACCCCCCTGCCCCTGCGCGCTAGCCTGCCGCGCCGATGAACACCCCGGGAGGCGCCGCCGATGCGCACGGACAACGACGAACGAATCACTGAGCCGCGCGCGCCGGGCCGCGGCGTGGCACGCCCGGCGCTGTTCGCGCTGCTGGCACTGGCGCTGGTGGCGGTGACGACGCTGGCCGTGCGCGAGCTGCTGCGCGCCACGCCGACGCCGGGCGCGATCCCGGCCGCGCCCGGGACCGGCAGCGCGGCCTCCGCACCCGCGACCCCTGCCACCACGACGCCCGATCCGGCGCAGGCCGCGCCCGCCGAACCTGTGCCCCCTGCCGGGCCTGCTGCGCCACCGCTGCCGGCGCTGGCGCAGAGCGACGTCGAGGTGCGCACCACCCTGGCCGAAATCATTCCCGCGCCCGCGCATGCCAGCCTCGCACCGGACAACCTGCTGGCGCGTGCCGCGGCGCTCGCCGACGGCTTCGCCCGCGGCCGGCTGGTGCGCGACAAGCTGCCGCTGCCCGCCGTGCCGGGCAAGCTGATCGTGGTGGAACGCGGGGAGCGGATATTCCTAGATACTGCGAATCACGCGCGCTACGACGCCGTGGTCGCGGCCTTCGCGGAGCTGGACACCGCGGCGCTGGCGCGCTGGTACCAGCGCTACGAACCGCTGCTGCAGCAGGCCTACGAGGAACTTGGCGACGGAGAGACGAGCGTTCGCGAGGCGATCCTCGGCGGCATCGAGCTGATGCTGGCCGCTCCCGTCCCCGCGGACGAGCTGGAACTGAAGCAGCCGGCGGTGTTCTACAAGTACGCCGACCCGGCGCTGGAGGCGCTGCCGGAGTCGCAGAAGCTGCTGATCCGCATGGGACCGCGCAATCGCGCGATCATCGTCGGCAAGCTCGGGCAGCTGCGCGAGGCGCTGGGCTCATAGGTATTTCTCGAGGATGTCGGCGCCGTTGAACTCGGCGCCCAGCACCGCGATGAACGTATAGACCCCGATCAGCTTGCGGTTGAGGAACACGAATTCGCGCGGCGGCACGCGGAAATAGGTGCTGAAGGCCGCCTTCGCGGCACGCGAGGCGATGCGCGAGGGCAGGTCGCTGTCGCGCCAGCGGTACTGGCCGTCGGCGTTGAGCGCCGCCGCCGGCACGTTGCCCGGGCGGCACACCAGCGGCTCGATCACGCCCGCACAGACCTCCGCGAACGATTGCTGCACGTGGGCCGGGAATTCCGCCCGGATGAACTTCAGCGCCAGCGCGCCCTGGCGCACCTCCTCGATGTCGCCGTGGTAGGCGCCGCGGATCATCTGCTTCAGGGGATCGAGGAAGCTGTCGGGGTACTGCTGCACGGCGCCGAAGTCGAGCAGCACGAGGCGGTCGCGTCCGCGCGCGGTCGTGGCGGGGCGCACGCGGTAGTTGCCGAAGTTCGGATCGGTCTGCAGTTCCTTCCACTCGAATATCTCGCGAAGGAACAGCTCCAGGAAGGCACGCCCCAGTGCGTTGCGCCGCGCCAGCGGCAGCGCCTCGACATCGGCGCTGGTCACCGCATAGCCCTGCTCGAAGCTGGTAGCCAGCACGTGCGCGGTCGAATATTCCGGTACCACCTCGGGCACCACGAAGCGCGGGTCGCGCCGCAACCGATCGTGGAACAACTGCGTCTTGGCGGCCTCGAGCGTGTAGTCGACCTCGCGGTGCAGCATCTCGCGCACCTCCTCGAGCCAGGAGCGGAACTCCTCGGTCGGCGCGATCATGCGCGCGATCTCGAGCATCTGCACCACCGCGTCGATGTCGGCGTCGATCGAATCGGCCACGCCCGGGTACTGCACCTTGAGGCACAGCGCGCGATCGTCGGCGAGCCGGCGCGCCAGGTGCACCTGGCCCAGCGAGGCGGCGCCTATGGGCACCGGGTCGATGTCGAGCTCCGCGAGCCGCGGGCGCCCGAGCTCGCGCTCGAGCACGCGGCGGATCACCGGCCACTCCAGCGCGACGGTGCGGTCCTCCAGCGAATGCAGCGCGACCGTGACTTCGTCGGGCAGGAAATGCTCGCCGTAGAGCGCCATCATCTGCCCGATCTTGACCACGCTGCCCTTGAGCTTGCCGAGCTCCTCGACGAGGTAGCGGGCCTGCGCGCCGAGCGCGGCACGACGGTGCTCGGCGCGCCGCGCCCGCGGCAGCAGCAGCGAGGAGGCGGACTGCGCCATGTAGCGCGTGCCGGCGAGGAGCCCGGTGCGCGTGAGGCTCAGCCGGCGCTCGAAGCTGCCGGTCCGGATGCGTTTCAGCGTGGTCTTTTCGCGCTCGGTCATGGCCATTCCGCCGCAGGGACTTCGTCTAATGTACCCCATCGCGGCTATACTGCGCCTGCCTCCCCGATCCCCCTGCCAGGGAAACGATGTCCAACGACGACCTGCTCATCCGCGGCGCGATGAGCACGAACGACACGCCGCGCCACGGCGCGCGCGACGCGGTCTATGCCGAGGCGCGCGAGCAGATCGCGGCCTTTCGCTTCGATGCCGCGGTTGCCGAGGTCTTCGCCGACATGATCGCGCGCTCGGTGCCCGGCTACGCGCTCACGCTGCAACTCATCGCGGTCGCGGCGCGCCGGTTCGCGCAGCCCGGCAGCCGCTGCTACGACCTCGGCTGCTCGCTGGGCGCCTCCACGCTGGCGATCCGGCAGAACGCTCCCGCGGGCTGCCGCGTGATCGGGATCGACAACTCCGCCGACATGGTCGAGCGCTGCCGCGCGATCGTCGCCACCGACACCTCGCCCGTGCCGGTGGAGATCCGCTGCGAGGACGTGTGCGAGACCGCACTGGGCGATGCCTCGCTGGTCACGCTGAATTTCACGCTGCAGTTCATCCCGCCCGCGGGCCGCGCCGCGCTGCTCGCGCGCATCGCCACCGGCATGCGACCCGGCGGCTGCCTGGTCCTCTCCGAGAAGCTCGCCTTCGACGACCCCGCGGAACAGGAACTGCTGCAGGCGCTGCACCACGACTTCAAGCAGCTGCAGGGCTACAGCGCGCTCGAGGTGGCGCAGAAGCGCGCCGCGATCGAGAACGTGCTGATCCCGGAGACGCTGGCGACGCACCGCCACCGCCTGCTCGCGGCCGGCTTCAGGCGCGTCACGCTCGGGCTACAGTGCCTGAATTTCGCCTCGCTGCTGGCCGAGAGATGAGCCTGCTCGCAGGGCTCGGGGATGCGCTGGCAGCGGCTCCGCTCGGCGGCGCCGTCGCACCGCTGGGCGAGGCGCTGCAGCGCTGCCTCGCGCAGCTGCGCCACGGCGATGCCGGCGACTGGGAGGCGGCACTGGCCGCGCTGCCCACGCTGCGCCCGACCGACGTCGACCTCGGCAATGCGGCGGTGCGCATCGGCAGCGCCGCGCAGATCGACCCCGAGGCCCGCGCACGCCTGCACGAGGCGCTGCAGCAACTGCACCCGTGGCGCAAGGGGCCCTTCTCGCTGTTCGGCATCGATATCGACACGGAGTGGCGCTCCGACCTGAAATGGGCGCGTATCGCGCCGCACCTCGATCTCGGCGGGCGCCGCGTGCTCGACGTCGGCTGCGGCAACGGCTACTACGCGCTGCGCATGCTGGGCGCCGGTGCCGGCTACGTGCTCGGCATCGACCCGACGCTGCGCTTCCTGGCCCAGTTCCGCGCGCTGCAGCACTACCTGGATGATCCGCGCGCGCTGCTGCTGCCGCTGCGCGCCGAGGACCTGCCGCCGCGCCTGGGCTGCTTCGACACGGTGTTCTCGATGGGCGTGCTCTACCACCGCCGCTCGCCCTTCGAGCACCTCGGCGAGTTGCTCGATGCGCTGCGCCCGGGGGGCGAGCTGGTGCTGGAAACACTCGTCGTCGAGGGCGATGCCGAGCGCGTGCTGGTGCCCGCGGACCGCTACGCGATGATGCGCAACGTCTGGTTCATCCCCAGCCCCGCGGCAATGCTCGGCTGGCTGCGGCGCGCGGGTTTTCGCGACGTGCGACTGCTCGATGTCGCGGCCACCACGACGCAGGAGCAGCGCCGTACGCCGTGGATGCGCTTCGAGTCGCTCGCGGATTTCCTCGACCCGGTGGACCCGCGGCTCACCCGCGAGGGCTACCCCGCGCCGCTGCGCGCCGTGTTCATGGCCACGCGTGCGCGCTGAGTGCGCGCGCCGCCGGCGCACCGGCATTTCTTGATCCAGATCATTCAAGTCTCCGATAGGCTGGACCATCCTCCGTTCGGACGATTCATGTCGCAGGCCGGCGACGAAGAATGGCGCGATACCAACTCACCGTGCCAGCCGGCACCATCAGGAGAGCGCAGATGAACCAGCCCGCCACCCCCCGCAAACCGCACATCATCGTCGCCGACACCATGCCCGAGCGCTACGCGCGCGGGTGGCACGTGCTGGCCAAGGCATCCGAGATCCCCGTCAAGCCGCGCATGTTCGACGTCTTCGGCACGCGCCTCGCCGTCTACCGAGGCGACAAGGACGGACAGGTCCACATACTCGACGCCTACTGCCCGCACATGGGCGCCGACCTCAGCAAGGGCTACGTGAAGGACGACTCGCTGGTCTGCCCGTTCCACGCCTGGAGCTGGGGCGGCGACGGCATCTGCAACGATATCCCGTACGCGAAGAAGATCCCCGAAAAGGCCGTGATCAAGTCCTGGCCCGTGCTGGAGAAGAACGGCCTGCTGTTCGTGTGGAACGACGCGGAGAACAATCCGCCGATCCCGGAACAGGAACCCGAGCGCATGGAGGACTACTACTCCGGCGAGTGGACCGACTGGACCATGACCCAGGTGCCGATCGAGAACAACTGCCGCGAGCTCGTCGACAACATGGCCGACCTCGGTCACTTCGGTCCCGTGCATTACTCGCGCGTCAAGAGCTTCAAGAACATCCAGGACGGGCACCGCTACATCCAGGTGATGGAGGGCGGCCACGAGATCCTCGAGGACGGCACCACCGGGATGACCACGACCGCGATCTACGAGGGCCCGGCCTACATGACCACCACGATGACCGGCAGCCTCTACGGCCGTCCGGTGACCGTGCACCTGCTGGTCAGCCACTACCCCGTGCACATGAACAAGTTCCTCATCAATTTCGGCGTGATGATGAAGAAGGATCCGAACCTGCCCGACGTCGTGAACCGCGACATGGTCGACAAGTACACGCGCATGAGCATCGACTCCTTCATCCAGGACGTCGAGATCTGGGACAACAAGGTGCGCGTGGGCAACCCGGTGCTGTGCGACGGCGACGGCCCGATCCACATGCTGCGCAAGTGGTACAGCCAGTTCTACCTGAACGTGGCCGACATCCCGGAAGACCTCGTGAAGCACAAGGAACACGTGTCTCTCTGAGGCCGGCCACAGCAACAGGAGTTTGCAGCGCATGATCGATACCAAGGCACTGGGCTATGTCGTCATCGAGACGACCGACCTGGCGAAGTGGGAGCACTTCGGCACCCGGGTGATGGGCCTGATGGTGGCGCCGTCGGTGCAGGAGGACGGCGTGCTCTACCTCAAGATGGACGAGTACCCGTACCGCTTTCGCATCGTGCAGGGCGAGCAGGACCGCTTCGGGGCCGCGGGCTGGGAAGTCGCCGGACCGCAGGAGTTTGCGCACGCCGTGCGCGAACTCGAGGCCGCCGGTATCGCCTGCGAGCGCAGCCCGGCCGCCGCGTGCAAGGCGCGACTGCTGAGCGAGATGGTTGCCTTCACCGCGCCGGGCGGCCTGCGCTGCGAACTGTTCTACTACCTGCAGCTCGATTACCTGCCGCTGGTTTCGCCGGTCGGCGTCAAGGCCTTCGTCACCGGTTTCAACGGCACCATGGGTCTGGGCCATATCGCCGCGGCCACCCCGGAACTGGAGGCCTCCCACCGCTTCTTCACCGAGGTGATGGGGTTCGGCCAGACGGATTACCTGCACCTGCACTTCTCGCCCGATCCCGCGGATCCCGGGCAGGGGCTGCATTTCCTGCATGCGAGCAACCCGCGCCACCACAGCCTCGCGCTGTTCCAGTCGAAGGATCCGATGCCCGGCGACCTGGTGCACCTGATGGTGGAAGTGCCGGACCTCGACACGCTGGGCGGCTTCATGGACCGGGTGCATTCGAACGGGGTGCGCGTGATCACCTGCCTCGGGCGGCACACCAACGACCGCATGGTCTCGATATATGTCGAGACACCGGCCGGCTTCGCGCTCGAGTACGGCTTCGACGGCCTGCAGCTCGACTGGTCGACCTATGTACCGACCTTCAGCAAGCGCGAGAGTCACTGGGGCCACCGCTGGGGACAGGGTTGAACGCCTCTTGCGCCCCAGCGCGATTTAGCCCATATCGGTGATGCGGATACACGATGCCATGCCGATAATTCTGCCCATGGGGTGATTCGGCGAACATGCCCGCGCGGGCAACCGCGGCACCGCCAGGAACAGCAAACCAGCATCCACCAGGAGCCAAGATCCATGAGCCAATCGTCTGCACTCGAGAAAGCCCCCCAGGGCGCGGATCGTGCCGCGCTCAAGCAACAGCTGCGCGACAGCGCGCGCGCGATGGTGCCCGCCCTGCGCGAACGCGCCGGTGAGGCCACCAGGCTGCATCACCTGCCGCCCGAGAACGTGCAGGGGATGATCGATGCCGGCTTCTTCAAGATCCTGCAGCCGGCGCGCTGGGGCGGGCTCGAGCTCGATGCGATGGATTTCTTCGACGTGCAGATGACCGTGGCGGAAGGCTGCATGTCGACGGCATGGGTGCTCGGCGTGGTCGCCTGCCACAACTGGCAGCTGGCGCTGTTCGACGACCGCGCGCAGAAGGATGTCTGGGGCGAGGACGACAACACGCTGATCTCCTCGTCCTACATGCCGGTCGGCAAGGTCACGCACGTCGAGGGCGGCTACCGCCTGAGCGGGCGCTGGAACTTCTCCAGTGGCTCCAAGCACTGCAAGTGGGCCATGCTCGGTGGCGTGGTGCCGCCGAAAGCGGCCGGCGAGGAGCCGGACTATCGCACCTTCCTGGTGCCGATCAGTGACTACAGGATCATCGACAACTGGGACGTGAGCGGCCTCGAAGGCACCGGCAGCCACGACATCGTGGTCGAGGACGCCTTCGTGCCCGAATACCGCACCCATCGATCGATCGACGGCTTCCTGTGCGACAGCCCCGGCAACAAGGTCAACACCAGCCCGCTCTACCGGCTCCCTTTCGGCCAGATCTTCGTGCGCGCCGTGTGCTCGTCGTCGATCGGCGCGCTGCAGGCCGCGCTGGAGTCCTTCATCAAGATCAACCGCGATCGCGTCGGCCTGAACGACGCCAAGCGCGTGGCGCAGGATCCGGGCGCGCAGGCAGCGGCGGCGCAGGCGACCAGCGTGATCGACGAGTGCCGCACGATCATGGCGCGCAACTTCGACCTGATGTTCGAAGCGGCCGCGGCCGGCACGCAACTGCCGATCGAGCAGCGCATCAAGATGCGTTACGACGCCTCGCTGGTGGCGCCGAAGTGCGCTGCGGCGATCAACGAGTTGTTCATCTACTCGGGCGCGCAGGGCGTCTTCAAGAACCACCCGATCAACAGGGCGTGGCTGGACATCAACGCCGGCCGCACCCACGTGGCGAACAATGTCGGCAAGTTCGGCCGCAACTGGGGCGCGTCCATGTTCGGTGCCGAGAACGAGGACTTCTTCCTCTGAGCCGCTGTCAGCGCACTCGTCGCTGACGCGGTCCGGGCCCGTGGGTCGGGCTTCAGCCCGACAACTCATGGGTCCGCATTCATGCGGACAATTGTCCGGCTGAAGCCGGACCTACGGCGAATTCCCGTGGGTCCGGGCTTCAGCCCGACGAGGGTTCGGCGCCGGCATTGTGGCGCCGCGGCGGTGCCGCTTACCATGCAGCCTCCCATCCGGAGAGCCCGCCCATGGCGACCACGCTGAAGACTGCCCGCTACCTGAACCTCGCCACCTTCCGCAGGAACGGCGACGCGGTGAACACGCCGGTCTGGTTCGCCGAGCGCAACGGCGCGTATTACGTGTTCTCGGCCGGCGAGGCCGGCAAGGTGAAGCGGCTGCGCAACTCTCCGCGCGCGCGCATCGCGCCCTGCGACATGCGCGGCAAGCTGCTCGGGGAGTGGGCAGAGGCCCACGCGGTGGTGGTCAAGGATGCCGCCGAGATGGATGCCGCCTACCGCGCGCTGCGCGACAAGTACGGCTGGCAGATGGGACTGCTGGATTTCTTTTCTCGCCTGGGCGGCAAGATCGACCAGCGCGCCGTGATCCGCATCCGCGCCGGGCGCGCGCCGGGGCCGAAACGGCGCTGAGGCGCAACCGCCCAGGGCTCAGAGCCCCGTGTGCAGGCCGCACTCGCGGTTGTCGAGCACCTTGGTCGGGTCGAAGTAGTGCTTGCACGAGGGCAGGCGGCGGCTCTCGACGTAGCGCGCCACGTCCTCCTCGCTCCAGTCGAAGATCGGCGCGACGCGCAGGATGCCGCGCCGCTCGTCCCACGACACGATATCGAGCGTCTTGCGGAATTCCGTCTCGCCGCGGCGGATGCCGGTGAACCACAGTTCGGGCGCCAGCTCGGCCAGTGCGCGCTCGAAGGGCTCGAGCTTGATGTTGCGCGTGAACTGCTCGTGCAGCTCGGCCTCGTCGAGCTGCGGGATGCCACCGTAGAGCGCGTTCCAGCGCTCGGCGCTCATGCGCGGCGTGTAGATCTTCATGTTCAGCGGCAGCAGCTTCATCAGCTTGTCGGCCACCACATAGGTGTCGCGCAGGTTGTACCCGGTATCGACCCATACCACCGGGACGCTCGCGTCGATGCCGCTGACCAGGTCGAGCATCAATGCCGCGTTGGGACCGAAGCTCGTGCTCATGAACGGACGCAACCCCAGGCCGAGCGCCCAGCGCACCACGTCCTCGGCCGGCGCACCGGCGAGTTCGCGGTTGATGCGGGCGAGATCCAGAGAGGCGACGGATTCCTTGATGACGGCCAACCCCATGGCTATGGTCCGGGTAGCTGAATTGCCTGGCCATTATAAGAAAATCATCTCTGTAACCTAATATCGATGCTGCATATGGTTATTTCGGCACATGCGCAGCGCACGTATTTGTGCCGCTTTTGCGGTCGCTGGCCGGCAAGCCCGCTACCATTCCCGGCCCGACCCCGCGAAGCGCTGCCGTGCCTTCCCAAGACCGCACCATGAACACCCGCATACGCTCGCTCGCGCGCGAGCACGTGCCCTATGCCGGCGTGTTCGCGCACGGCATGGGCCAGAGCATGGTGTTCGCGATGCTTCCCGCGCTGGGACGCGAGGTCGGCTTCGCGGAAGTCGCGATCGGCACCATCGTCTCGATGTCCTCGCTGGTGTTCTTCCTCGGCAGCCGCGCATGGGGACGGATCAGCGACCGCTGGGGCCGCAAGCCGGTGATCCTGTGCGGACTCTGGGGCTACAGCATCGGCACGCTGGCCTTCGCGCTGCTGTTCGGGCTGGGTATCTACGGCGTGCTGGGCGGCACGCTGCTCTATGGCCTGATCATGGGCACGCGCATGGCGCAGTCGGTGGTGATGTCGGGGACCGCGCCCGGCACCTCTGCCTACATCGCCGACACCACCACGCCCGTGACGCGCGCCTCGGGCATGGGCCGATTGGCAGCGGCCACCAACATCGGCTCGATCATGGGCCCGGCGTTCGCCGGCCTGCTGGCCGCGTTCAGCCTGCTGCTGCCACTGGTGTTCGCCGCACTCGTGGCGAGCGCCGCGGCGCTGCTGATCCACCGCCTGCTGCCCCACCGGCAGGTGCTCCCGCCATCGCACCACGCGGGGACGAAACTGCGGCTGTTCGACCCGCGCTTTGCAGCCTGCCTGGCGCTCGGCATGGCGGTGTTCACCGGCTTTTCGATCGTGCAGCAGACGCTGGCCTTCCGCATCCAGGACACCTTGCTGCTGGACGGGCGCCACACGGCCCAGACTTACGGCTTCACGATGATGATCAGCGCCGCCGCGGCGCTGCTGGCGCAGACGATCCTGGTGCAGCGCGTCAAGCTCGCGCCGATGCTGCTGCTGCGCATCGGCATGCCGCTGCTCGCCTGCGCCTTCGCGCTGCTGATATGGGCCGCCTCGCTCCCGGCGTTCGGCATGGCGATGGTCCTGATGGGACTCGGGCTCGGCCTGTGCGGACCCGGCTTCAATGCGGCAGTGTCGCTGGCGGTGAGTGCGCGCGAACAGGGAGCGGCTGCCGGCATCGCCAGCGCGATACCCTCGCTGGGTTTCATCCTCGGACCGGTCGCCGGCACCTGGCTCTACCAGGTGAACCCGCACTACCCCTATGTCCTCATCACCCTGATCCTGCTGCCGGCCTGCGTGGGCGCGTTCCGCATCCGTCAGCACGTGCACATCGAACCGTAGGTCCGGCTTCAGCCGGACAATATGTGTCCGGATAAATCCGGACCCACGGGATCGACGCCGTCCGGCTGAAGCCGGACCTACATCTCTTCGGGCTCGTAACGGTCGATGATCTCGCGCACCAGGCCGCTGCGCACGATGTCCTCGCGCTCGAAGCGGTGCACGTAGACGCTGGGCACGCCGCGCAGGCGCTCGATCGCATCGGCCAGCCCGTTGGGGCCGCGGATGTCGCTCTGGCGGATGTCGCCGTTGACCACCACCCTGCTCTCCTCGCCGATGCGCGTGAGGAACATCTTCATCTGCGCCGGCGTGGTGTTCTGCGCCTCGTCGAGCACCACGAAGGTGCGCTCGTCGAAGGTCTTGCCGCGCATGTACGCGAGCGGCGAGGCCACGATGCGACCGTGGCGCAGGCAGTAGTCGACCGTGCCGGCGCCCAGGCGCGCGTTGAGGATGTCGCGAAAGGCATCGATGTAGGGCGAGAACTTCTCGTTGAGATCACCGGGCAGGAAGCCGAGCTGCTCACCGGCCTCGACCGCGGGGCGCGTGAGGATGATGCGGTCGATCTGTCCGGCTTCCAGCGCCTGCGCCGCGAGCGCGCCCGCGCAATAGCTCTTCCCGGTGCCGGCGGGGCCGATACCGAAGGTCAGGCAGTGATTGCGGATGGCGTTGATGTAGCGTTTCTGGGAGGGTGTCCGGGCTTCGAGTGGCGCCGGGACTCGGGGGGCAGCGTAGGCAGTGTGCAGGTTGTGGGCTCTGGCATTGAGGTCGACGATGACTGCTCCGTCGCTGTCCGGTCGTCGTCCGTTGCGCGTTTTCCTGTCTCTGTAGGTCCTCTCCTCCGGGTTCGGTCGCTGGTAGGGCTTGCCTCGTGCGGGGGATCTTTTCGCCATAAATACGAATGCCTCTTCGATATGGGTATGGAGACCGGATCTCGGCGCTGCGCTGCGATTTTCCTGGGCGGTGGGTTGCTCCTGTGCGGCTGGTGTTGCAACAAATAATCATCAGCAAATATGAAAATTGCAAGACACGCACGCAAATTAAATGCTGGCATTTGCACGCGAGCAGATCGCGCCCGATCTGCGCGGGCGGAGCGGTGCGACGAACGCACCATCCTTGCGCACGAGCTCGCATGCTTGCACCGGACTGGATCGTTTTCGCCCCGGTTTTCGCGGGCACGCCGTATCGGAGCGTGCCCGCAGGGGCTGGTCATTTTCGGCGAGGTTGTCAGGCTCCGGAGGCGACGATAGTCTTGCGCGACAAACGATAATCACAGGACACGCGCCACATGTTCCGCCCCGCTCCCTGGCTCGCCCTGCACCGCTCGCTCGGACTGGAGCCACCGCCCGCCTTCGATGCCCGCCCGCTGGCCGGGCATCTCGCGCTCCATGCCGCGCACAGG
>OEIV010001045.1_pt1 | contig 13467 bp, 7 predicted proteins | sample 1539231 | NCBI WGS metagenome assembly OEIV01 (sample SAMN03794762, study PRJEB22550) | activated sludge metagenome | feature: wastewater treatment plant; material: activated sludge; isolation source: Wastewater treatment plant of a petroleum refinery complex | place: Argentina: Buenos Aires ...
TTCGCCAACCGCAAGCTTTTCGTCTTCGAGGACCCGCGCATCGAGGAGGTGGAAAACCGCCTGCCGAAATCCAACTGCGGCGCATGCGGCCAGCCGGGCTGCCGGGCATTCGCCGAGAAAGTGGTCGCGGGCGACCTCATGCCGGCCCAATGCACGGTCAGTTCGCCCGAACAGCGCAATGGCATCGCCGATCTTCTGGGCGTTGCCGCCGGCGATGTCGAGAAGAAAGTGGCGCGGCTGGCCTGCGCCGGCGGTCGTCACGTCGCGTTTCTGCGCGCGCGTTACGCCGGCCACGATTCCTGCCGCGCGGCCGCCGTGGTGTCGGGCGGCGGCAAGGAGTGCGCCTGGGGCTGCCTGGGGCTGGCCGACTGCGCGAACGTCTGCACCTTCGGCGCCATCCACATGGACCTGCACGGCCTGCCGGTCGTCGATGCCGGCCAGTGCACGGCCTGCAACGATTGCGTCGAAATCTGCCCCAAGGGCCTGTTCTCGCTGGAGCCGGTCAGCCGCCAGTTGTGGGTGGCCTGCAAGAACCAGGCGGACGGCGACACCGCCGAGGCATCCTGCGAAGTCGCCTGCACCGCGTGCGGCAAGTGCGTCGCCGACGCGCCGCCGGGCCTGATGAAGCTCAATGGCAACCTTGCCGTCGTCAATTACGAACTGAACGCGTGGGCCACCCGGGTGCCCATCGAACGCTGTCCGACCGGCGCCATCGTCTGGTTCGACAACCCCAACCTTCCGGTCAAGGGCGCCGTGGCCAAGAAAGTGCTGCGCAACGAGCCCTTGCCGGTGCTGCACTGATTTCCAGATCGAGGAGTTCGCCATGTTCAAGAAACTTTTTCAGTTTTCGCTTCTGGAGTCCGGTGGCGCCGGCAAGGAAACCCGGGCGGTGAAGTACCCGGGCATCCGCGACGCGGTCGATGGCAATACCGCGGTCATCCATGTCGAGCAGGAGGCCTCGGACGCGGCGGGCGCCTACCCGATCACGCCCTCCACGCAGATGGGCGAATACTGGGCCGAGGCCGTCGCCGCCGGCCATCTCAACATCTCCGACCGGCCGCTGATCTTCGTCGAGCCGGAGTCCGAGCACGCGGCGGCGGGCGTGACGGCGGGCATGTCCATGGCCGGCCTGCGCGCCACCAACTTCTCGTCGGCGCAGGGCGTCGCCTTCATGCACGAATCGCTCTACGGCGCCGTCGGCAAGCGCCTGCCTTATGTGCTCAACATGGGCTGCCGCGCCATCACCAAGGCCTCGCTCAACGTGCATTGCAGCCACGACGACTACCACTGCGTCGACGACACCGGCTTCATCCAGGTCATGGCCAAGAACGCCACCGAGGCGGCCGACCTCAACCTGATCGGCCGCAAGCTGGCCGAATTGTCGCTGACGCCGGCGATCATCGGCCAGGACGGCTTCCTGACCACGCACCTGATCGAATCGGCCCGCCTGCCCGAGCGCCAGCTGGTCGCCGAATTCCTTGGCAAGCCCGACGACATCATCGACACGCCGACGCCGGCGCAGCGGATGATCCATGGGCCGAAGCGTCGTCGCGTGCCGGCCATCTGGGACGTCGACGTGCCGATGGTGTCCGGCGTGGTGCAGAACCAGGATGCCTACATGCAGGCGGTGGCTGCCCAGCGTCCCTATTTCTTCGACCACATCGAGGGTCTGGCCGAACAATGCATGGCCGAGTACGCCGAGTTGACCGGCCGCCGCTACAGCCGCGTGTCGACGTATCTGGCCGAGGATGCCGAGTACCTGATCATCGGCATGGGCTCGATGATCGTGCAGGCCGAAGCCGTCGCCGACTATCTGCGCGCCACGCGCAACCTCAAGGTCGGCGTGGTCAATGTCACCATGTATCGACCCTTCCCCGGCGACCTGCTCGGCCACGTGCTGCGCGGCAAGAAGGGTGTCGCGATCCTGGAGCGCACCGATCAGCCGCTCGCCGAGGATCTGCCGCTCGTCCGCGAGATCCGCGCCGCCATGGCCAAGTGCATCGAGAACGGCGGCGCCGTCGAGGGCGACAAGCCGTATCCGGAATATGCGAGCTACGGTCCGGGGGATGTGCCACGCCTCTATTCGGGCTGCTTCGGCCTGGGTTCGCGCGACATGCAACCTGAAGCGTTGATCGGTGCCGTCGAGAACATGCTGCCCAACGGCGCCAAGCGCAAGTTCTTCTATCTCTCCGTCGACTTCGCGCGCGACCCCCTCAACCCCAAGGACGAGCTCCATCAGCAGCAGTTGCACGATGCCTATCCGCGTGTCCAGGAGCTCGCCGTGCATGGTTCCGAGAACCCCAACCTGCTGCCGAAGGGCGCCATCACCGTGCGCATGCACTCGGTTGGCGGCTGGGGCGCCATCACGACGGGCAAGAACCTGGCGGTGACTCTGTTCGAACTGCTCGGCTACGACATCAAGGCCAACCCGAAATACGGTTCGGAGAAGAAGGGCCAGCCGACCACCTATTACCTGTCGGCGGCGCCGGAGCCCATTCGCGTCAACTGCGAGTACGTCTATGTCGATGTCGTGCTGTCGCCCGACCCGAATGTCTTCGGCCACTCGAACCCGCTTGCCGGCCTCAAGAAGGGCGGCGTATTCATCATCCAGTCGAACCTCGGTGACGAGACCTGGGCGAGCTTTCCGACCTGGGCGCAGAAATTCATCGTCGACAACGACATTCGGGTATTCCATCTCGATGCCTTCCAGATTGCTCGCGACGAGGCCGGCAGCGCCGATTTGCAGCTGCGCATGCAGGGCATCGCCTTCCAGGGCGCGTTCTTCGCCGCCAGTCCCGTGATGGCGAACGCCGGATTGACGGAAGAACGCCTGTTCGGTGCCATCGAAGCCCAGTTGCAGTCGAAGTTCGGCGGCAAGGGCGCGGCCGTGGTTCAGAACAACCTGAAGGTGGTCAAGCGCGGCTTCATCGAGATGCACGAGATCGTCGACAAGCAGGTCGGCGTGTCGCGCAAGACCTTGGCGAGGAAGGACGCCGGCCTGCCGGTGATGCTGCGGCAATTGCCGGAAGCCGACGGGAAAGTTGCGGACATCCATCGCTTCTGGGAGCAAACGGGCAACTTCTACGCGACGGGCAAGGGCTCGGACAACCTGGTCGATCCGTTCATCGGCACCGGCATGATGCCGGCGGCCACCGGTGTTTATCGCGACATGACCGGCATCCGCTTCGAGCACCCGGTCTGGATCCCCGAAAACTGCACGGCCTGCGGCAACTGCTACACGGAGTGTCCGGACAGCGCCATTCCCGGCCTGGTGTCGTCGGTGGCCGACGTTTTCAACACCATCGTCAACCGCATCGAGACGCGCGGCACGCCGACGCGTTTCCTGCGTCGCGCCGTGCGCAATGTCGAGAAGCGTCTGCGCGCGTCGATTACCGGTGACGGCGTCGCCGTCACGCCGCTGATCGGACCGGCGATCGAAGCGACCATCGCCGAGGCGCCCGAAGCCGATCGCGCCAGGATGGCCGAGGAGTTCAAGCTGTTTGCCGCCGAAATGGGCGACTTCCAGTTCGCCACCACCAAACCTTACTGGGCCCTGAAGGAAAAGAAGGCCAAGGGCAGCGGCGGCCTGTTCTCGATCACCATCAACCCGATCACCTGCAAGGCCTGCGCGCTGTGCGTGGACGTCTGCGAGGACGATGCGCTGAAAATGGTGACGCAGACCGACGAGTCGGTGGCCCGGCTGCGGGACGACTGGGACTTCTGGCTCGGTCTGCCGAGTACACCGAAGGAGTACAGCCGCATCGAGAGCCTCGACGAGAAGATCGGCGCGCTCGAGACCCTGCTGCTCGACAAGCACCACTACCAGTCGATGAACTGCGGCGACGGCGCCTGCCTCGGCTGCGGCGAGAAGACGGCGATCCATCTGTTCACGTCGACGGTGACGGCGCTGATGCAGCCGCGCGTCAAGGCCTTCGTCGAGAAGCTGGATACGCTGATTGCCGGGCTCGAGCAGCGCATCCGCCTGAAAGTCACCGAATCGATGGACGTCGGCGATACCCAGGCCATGATCGCCGCGGTGGAGGCCGCCAAGGATGGCGACCTGACACTCTCCAAGTTGTCCGACCGCGTTTCCGCCGGCAAACCTTCGCAGCCCATCGATCCGGTCTGGATGCGCACCGTCGCCCAGACGCTGGAAAGGCTCAAGGATCTCAAGTGGCGCTATTTCGAGGGTCCGAGCCGGCGCGGGCGCGCCGAGATGGGGATCGTCAATTCCACCGGCTGCACGTCGGTGTGGGGCTCGACCTATCCGTATCACCCGTATCCCTTCCCTTGGACCTCGCATCTCTTCCAGGACAGCCCCTCGGTGGCGATGGGGCTGTTCGAGGGTCATATGGCCAAGATGGCCGAAGGCTTCAAGGCCGTGCGCTTGGCCGAACTCGAACTCAAGGGCGAGTACGTGGCGGAGCGCGACGAGGACTTTTTCCGCCGCTTCGACTGGCATCGCTTCAGCGAGGACGAGTGGCTGCTTTGTCCGCCGGTGGTCAGCATCGGCGGCGACGGCGCCATGTACGACATCGGCTTCCAGAACCTCTCGCGGGCACTGATGTCCGGCATGCCGATCAAGGTGCTGGTGGTCGACACGCAGGTGTATTCGAACACCGGCGGCCAGGCCTGTACCTCTGGCTTCATTGGCCAGGTGTCGGACATGGCGCCCTACGGCACGGCGCAAAAGGGCAAGCAGGAAACCCGCAAGGAGATCAGCCTGATCGGCATGGCCCATCGCACCGCCTACGTCATGCAGGGCACCATCGCGCACGTCAATCATTTGCTCGAGAGCTACATCGACGGCCTCAACTCGCGGCGGCCGGCCCTGTTCAACATCTATGCCGTCTGCCCGCCCGAGCATGGCGTCGGTGACGATACATCCGTGCAGCAGAGCAAGCTGGCGGTCGAGTCGCGCGCCTACCCGCTGTTCCGTTTCGATCCGGACGCCGGCATCACCTTCAGCGAGTGCGTCAGTCTCGAAGGCAACCCGGCCACGGAAGCCGACTGGCCGACCTATGCCCTGAAGTACAAGGATGAGAGCGGCCAGGAAAAGTCGATGGAACTGCCGATGACCTTCGCCGATTTCGCCGCCACCGAGGCGCGTTTCGGCAAGCAGTTCAAGAAGGTGCCGCCCGATACCTGGAACGACAACATGCTGCCCATCGCGGACTTCCTCAAGCTCGACGCCGACGAGCGCGAAGGCAAGTTCCCCTACATCTGGGCGGTCGATACCAAGAACCGCCTGTCGCGCTTGCTGGTCACCGAGGAACTGGCCCGTTCGACGGAGGAGCGGCTGCACTTCTGGCGACAGTTGAAGGACGTCGCGGGGCTCGATCGTGTCGCCGGGGATAGCGCAGGCGTGGCCGAGCGCGTGCGCGCCGAACTGATCGCCAAGATCACCGCCAGTCTGGGCGTCACGGGCGGCGACATCGCGGTCGCACCGGTGGCGGGCGCCACGAAAGTCAGTGGCGGCGACACGCCGGCGGCGGGTGATTTCGAGCCCTGCTGGATCGAAACGCCCGAGTGCACCGCCTGCGACGAATGCATCACGATCGCGCCCAAGACGTTTGCCTACAACGACCAGAAGCTGGCCGTGGTGACTAACCCGAAGGGCGCCAGGTTCGCCGACATCGTCAAGGCGGCGGAAAAGTGCACGGCCGGCTGCATCCACCCGGGAACGCCGTGGAATCCCGCCGAGTTGGGGCTGGAAAAGCTCATGGTGCGGGCGGCGAAGTTCAACTAGCGCACATGAAGCTCCTCAACTATTTCCGGGGCGAGGCCTTTCAGCGCGGCGTGCATCCGGCCTCGCGCAAGGAGGCCACGGCCGACCGTCGCATCCGCCGCCTGCCCTATCCACCGCGCGTGACGGTGCCGCTGGTGCAGCATATCGGCAAGCCGCCCCATGCCATCGTCAAGGTCGGCCAGGACGTCGTGCGCGGCCAGCCGATCGCGCGCGCCGACGACTGGCTGTCGGTGCCGCACCACGCGCCGGTGACCGGCGTGGTCGAGGCCATCGAACTCCGGCCGACCGCGCGCGGACCGTGGGCCCAGGCGATTGTCATTCGCAGCCAGGCCGGCGCGACGCAGGAAGATTTGTGGGGCAAGACACGCGACATGGAAGCCGCCACCGGCGCCGACATCCTGCAGGCGGTCTGGGATACCGGCATGGTCGGCCTGGGCGGCGCCGCCTTCCCGACGCACGCCAAGCTTTCCGTGCCCAAGCAGGCGAAGGTGCACACCCTGGTGGTGAACGGCTGCGAATGCGAGCCCTATCTCACCTGCGATCACCGCGTGATGGTCGAGGAGGCCGACGATCTGGTGCGCGGCATTCGCTACGCCATGCGCGTCACCGGCGCGGTGCGCGCCATCGTCGGCATCGAGGACAACAAGCCGGAAGCCGTCGAGGCCGTGGAAGCGGCCATCGCGCGCGCCAACGCGCCGGAGGGCGCGATTCATGCCGAAGCGGTGCCGACCAAGTATCCGCAGGGCTCGGAGAAGATGCTGCTGATGGCCCTGTTCGGCGTCGAGATCCCCTCCGGCCAGTTGCCGGTAGCGATGGGCATGGTGGTCAACAACGTCGGTACGCTGGCGGCGCTGGGCAGGCTGCTGCCGCTCGGCCAGGGCCTGACCGAGCGCGTGGTGACGGTTACCGGCCCCGGCGTGGCCCGACCGGGCGACTATCGCGTCGCCATCGGCACGCCGCTGAAGTTCGTGATGGACTACGCGGGCGTCGAGGCCAAGGCGGGGCTCGACCGGCGCCAGGTGATCCTCGGCGGGCCGATGATGGGCCAGGCGATCGCCTCGCTCGATGTGCCGATCACCAAGGGTGTGTCGGGCGTGCTGGTGTTCCGCCACGACGACATGCTCGCCAACGATCGGCGCAAGACCTATCCCTGCATCAAGTGCGGCGAATGCGTGGAATCCTGCCCGATGGGTCTCAATCCCTCGACGCTCGGCATGCTGGCCGCCAAGCGCGAGTACGACCTGATGGGCAGCGATTACCATCTGGGTGACTGCTTCGAGTGCGGCTGTTGCACCTACGTTTGCCCATCCAATATTCCGCTGGTGCAGCAGTTCCGCGTGGCCAAGCAGATCCTTCGCGAAAGGGCGGTGGCGTAAATGGGCACCGTCGAGATCCGCCCCGCCCCGCACGTGCGCGGCGAGCGCACGGTCGAAAAGATCATGCTCAATGTCGTCTGGTCGCTGTTGCCGATCTGCGCCTTTTATATCTTCCAGTATGGCGTTTCGGCGCTGGCCTCGATCACGGTGGTGACCGGCGCCTGCCTGCTGACCGAGCGCTGGCTGGTCAGGACCGGCACGCAGGCCGGCAACATCGGCGATTATTCGGCCACCATCACCGGCCTGTTGCTGGCGCTGACACTGCCACCGGGGTTTCCGTTGTGGATGGGCGCCATCGCCGGCTTCGTCGCCATCGGGCTCGGCAAGGGCCTGTTCGGCGGTCTCGGCTTCAACGTTTTCAATCCGGCCCTGGTGGGGCGGGCGTTCGCGCAAGCGGCGTTCCCGACCGCCATCGCCACCTACACACCCTCCTTCCTGCCCGGGCGCTTCACGGAGTTCATCCCCTCCAGCCTGGCCTGGCCGCTGATGATGCCGGCCGACGCCGCACTGTGGCTGAAGGCCAAGCATCTCGACGCGCTGGCCGGCGCGACGCCGCTGGCCAAGTGGAAGTTCGACGGCGTGATGGTCGGCGCCAACGAACTGGTCACCTCGCTGTCGGGCCACATGGCGGTCGGTCCCTCGCCGCTGCTGATCCTGCTGTGCGGCTCGTATCTGGCGCTGCGCCGCTATCTCGACTGGCGCATTCCGATGTCCATCCTCGGCGGCGCCGCCGTGGTGGCGTGGGCGCTGTTCGCCTTCAACCCCACGCATTACCCGAACCCGTTCTTCATGCTGTTTTCCGGCGGCCTGATTCTCGGCGCGGTGTACATGGCGACCGACATGGCCACCTCACCGGTCACGCCGCGCGGCATGTGGCTCTACGGCGGCCTGATCGGCCTGCTGACCGTGGTGATCCGCTATTACAGCGGCCTGCCGGAAGGCGTGATGTACGCCATCCTGATCGCCAACGCGGCGACGCCGCTGATCGAGCGCATCACCCAGCCGACGCCCTTCGGCAAGAGCGCGCTGGCGGCGCGCCGCGGCGCGTCCTATCCGTTGAATCCCAGCTACATTTCCCGCGAGGACGCGGGCGCGGTGACCCCGAAGAAACGCATCCTCAAGAACAAGCCGAAACGCGATGAGCGCAGAACACCTACCCATTGACCAGGCCCCGGCCACGCCGACCGGCGCCATGATCCGCACGCTCGGACTCGTTTCGGCGATTTGCGGCCTGATCATCGTCGGCGCCTATCAGGGCACCTACGATGCCGTGGCCGCCAACAAGCGCATCGCCATGGAACGCGCCGTGTTCAAGGTGGTGCCGGCGGCGAAGTCGATCGAGGAATATCTCGCGAAGGCGGATGGTGGCATCGCGAAGGCGGGGGCCGAGACACCGGCGGGAGCGATCAGGTTCTTCGCCGGCTACGACGAGGCTGGCAAGCTGGTCGGCGTGGCCGCCGAAGGCTCTGCCCGCGGCTATGCCGACATCGTGCGCGTCATGTTCGGTTACGACCCCGCCTGCCAGTGCGTCAGGAACATCGGCGTCGTCTCGATGCGCGAAACACCGGGCATCGGCGACAAGATTCTCGTCGACCGGGCTTTCCTCGAGAACTTCAAGGAACTGGATGCCCGGCTGAACGCCGACATGAAGGCGCTGGCCAACGAGATCAAGACCGTCAAGCACGGCAGCAAGACCGGCGCCTGGCAGATCGACGCCATCGCCGGCGCCACCATCACCTCGCGCGCCGTCGGCCGTGCCATCAACGATACTGCCCAGGCCTTGCTGCCCAGGCTGGCGCCGAACCTCGACAAGATCGGGAGCAAGTCATGAGCGATGTTTCGACCACTGGTCACTGGGACCAGTTCATGGAGGGTATTTGGCGACAGAACCCCGTGTTCGTCATGGTGCTGGGCATGTGTCCAACGCTCGCGGTAACCGTGTCGGCCGTCAATGCCATCTCCATGGGCGTCGCCACGACCTTCGTGCTCGCCTGCTCCTGTCTGCTGGTCTCGATGATGCGCAACGTCGTGCCGAAGGAGGTGCGCATCGCCACCTACATCGTCATCATCGCCACCTTCGTCACGGCGGTCGATTACATCATCCAGGCGATCAGCCTCGCGCTCTACGACGCGCTCGGCGCCTTCATCCAGCTGATCGTGGTGAACTGCATCATCCTCGGCCGTGCCGAGGCACATGCCTCCAAGAACCGGCCGGCGGTTGCCACCTACAACGCTCTCGGCATGGGTGTCGGCTTCACCATCGGCTTGCTGGCGCTCGGTTCGGTGCGCGAGGTGCTCGGCGCCGGCACGTTGTTCGGCGTCTCGCTGTTCGGCGCCAACTTCCAGCCGTGGGTGATCATGGTGCTGCCGCCGGGCGGCTTCTTCGTGCTCGGCGCCTGGCTGCTGTTCTTCGCCTGGCATGCCCGGCGCAAGGAGCGCCAGTTGCGGGAGGCTGGCCAGCATGCATGAAACCGCCTTCCAGATCTTTGTCAATGCGCTGCTAGCCAACAACTTCGTGCTGGCCATGTTCCTCGGCCTGTGCCCCTTCCTCGGTGTTTCGGGCAAGCTGGACACGGCCTTGCCGATGGGCGTGGCCACCACCTTCGTCATGCTGGTCGCCTCGCTGTGCGCCTATGGCCTCAACCTGTTGCTGACGGCCTTCCACCTTGAGTTCCTGCGCTTGATTTCCTACATCGTCATCATCGCCTCGGCGGTACAACTCGTCGAAATGGTGCTGAAGAAGTACAGCCCGGCGCTGTTCCGCGCGCTCGGCATCTACCTGCCGCTGATCACCACCAACTGTGCCGTGCTCGGCGTCGCACTGTTCCAGACCGCGCGCGAATACGACTTCATCCAGTCGATGACTTTCAGCCTCGGCGGCGGCGCCGGCTTCACGCTGGCGCTGGTACTGATGGCCTCGGTGCGCGAGCGCTTGCAACTCTCCGATGTGCCGAGCCTTGCCCAGGGCACGGCGCTTTCGCTGATGCTGGCCGGCATTCTGTCGCTGTCGTTCATGGGTTTCGCGGGATTGGGCGGATGAGCACGTATCTGACCGTCGTCGCGCTGATCTTCGCCGTCATGCTCGGCGGTATCGCCATCGACCGTCTCTACGCGCGCTTTGCGCGCCGCCATCCTCAACTCGGTCCGTTCCGCAAGCGCGGCGGTGGCTGCGGCTGCTGCGCCGCCAAGGATGGCTGTCAAGACCCGGCGTCCTGCCGCGGCTGACTTTCGTCGGACATTGCTGACAACTTTGCAAAACAGTGTGCCGCCAGTCGGGCGGCATGAACTCCTGACGTAGAATCGCGCTCGGCTTGCCGGGAATCGGCCTCGGCGGCCTGGTGTTGCGACGGGGGGGGCGAAACAATGTCAGGGTTGTTACGGGCGGTGAAAGTTCGCGTGGCCGCGCATGCGGCAAAATATCTCGCGTTGCTGGCGGGTGGTCTCGCCGCGGGAACAGCCTGGGCCGGCCTGACGGCTTCGGTGACCTTGCAGTCCGGTCAGCCGACCAGCATCCGACCGGGCGAAACGACCGTCATCGAGATTACCCTCGCCAACAATAATTCGACGGCCGCCATCAACGGCGTTGCCTTAGGCAACAGCCTGCCCGGCGTCCTGCCGGATGGCCTGAAGGTCGCCGGCGCGCCGACCTATACCTGCTTCGATCCCAACACCAGTACCACGGCGCCGGGATCGGGAACGCTGACCGCCGCGGTGGGCACCCAGGCGATTGCGCTCAATGGCGGCGTGATTCCCCGCCGTAATGCCGGCAGCGCCACCGATGGCAGTTGCACGATTCGCATTCCGGTGACCGCGGGTACGTCCAACGGCGCTGGCACGGCCTATACATATACCATCGTCGCCGGCGCCGTGACGGGCAACGATGGCGGCGCCGTGGCTAACGTCGGCGATGTCAGCCAGAGCGTCAATATCACCGCCATGGCCCGGCCGACCATCACCAAGGCCTTCAGCAATGGCACCGCCATTCTGGGCGGCGCGGCGCGGACGCTGACCATCACGGTCTCTAATTCGAATCCGGTGGCGATCGGCAACTTCAGTGTCACCGACAACTTCCCGACGCTCGGCGTCGGCGGCGCGATCATCCAGGTGGCCAACCCACCCGCGGCGACGTCCACCTGTACCGGCGCCGGTGTTCCCGCCATATTCAGCCCGAATGCCGGCGATGTCTCGGTGAGCGCCAGCGGCGGCACGCTGGCAGCCAACGGCAGTTGCACCCTCACCGTCGCCATCGAGGGCCGCCACACCAACGGTCTTTACACCACCGGTACGTTGTCCAACACCATCAATGCCGTCACCGACTTCGGCAACGATATCGGCATACGTGCCCAGGCCAACGCCTCGGCCCTCATCGCCGTCACCTCGCCGCTCGGCGTGACCAAGGCGTTCTCGCCGGCGTCGCTGGCCGGCGGGCAGCCGGGCAGCGTCACCATCACGCTGAGCAACGCGGGCACGACGCCATTGACCATCGTCGGCTTCGACGACCTGCCGATCGACGGCGTGGCGAACGCCGATGGATCGAAGGGTTTGCTGGTCACCGGCACCGCCACCACTTGCGCGGGCGGCGCGACCAGCGTTCTTCAATCCGGCGGCATCGATCGCGGCGTGCGGCTGACCGGCGGCACCATTCCGGCGGGCGGCTCCTGCACGGTGACCGCTAGTTTCACGGCAACCACGCAGGTGGACAACACGCCGGTGACGTACACCAACAGCATACCGGCGGGCGCCGTCGACGTCGGCAATCCCGCGATCGTCAGCCAGAACCGCACGGCCACCCTCCTGGTCGCCGACACGCTGCGGGTGCTGAAGGTGAACAACGGCAGCGTGCCGCGCCCCGGCACTCCGGTGAGGTACGTCGTTACCGTGCAGAACTGGACGAATGTTGCGATGAGCAACGTCCGCATCCTCGATGCCCTCGAGAATGGCATGACCTTCCTGACCGGCACCATCGCCGGCCTCGACTACACGCCCATACTGTCGGGCACGGGCTGCGTCGGCTTGACGACATCGAGCGTCACCGGCGATGCCAGCGCCAACGTCGTGATCGGCACGGTGCCGGCGCGCACCAACGACAGCACGCCGGGTTCTTGCAACGTGAGCTTCTACGCCATGGTCGCCACCGATGCGACCAGCGGCAGTTCGACGGTGAACAATCTTCCCGCCGGCCAGGTCTGCACGGATAACGGTGCTGGCGACTGCAACGGCGGCGGCGCCACGTCGGGCAACGCGGGGGTCAGCACATCGAGACTGATAGCCGGCAAGGCGTTCAGCCCGGCCGGACCGCTCCAGGAAGGCACGGTCACCCGCATGACCATCACCTTGAGCAACTTTTCGGCGAGTCCGCTGAACAATGTGTCGGTGTCGGATACCCTGCCGGTTTCGGGTAGCGTCCAGTTGCGCGTTGCCACGCCAGCGAACGCCGCCACCACCTGCGGCGGCACGCTGACCGCCGTGGCCGGCTCGACGTCGGTGGCGCTCAACGGCGGCACGGTGCCCGCGCGGGCCGGCAGCGGCGGCATCATCGCCGCCGGCGCCGCCGGCACGTGCGTCATCCAGGTCGATGTCGTCGGCGCCGCGGGGGTCTATGCCAATACCGCCTCCGCGACCGGCACGGAAACATATGCCGATGGCAATACCCATGTGCTGGTGCCGGTGTCGGCCAACGCCAACATCACCTACAACTCCGTGCTCGGCGCGACCAAGAGTTTCAGCCCCGGCACGGTGTCGTCGGGCGGACGGTCGACGGTGACTGTCCGGCTGGCCAACACGGGCAGCGCGGCGCTGACCAATGTGCGCGTCACCGACCCGCTGCCGGCCGGCATGGTGCTGGCCTCGCCGACCAATGCCTACGCCACTTGCGACGGCACGATCGCCATCGCCGGCAATCCCGGCGACAGCAACGTCGTGATGACCGGCGCCACGGTGGCGGGCGGCGGCAGTTGCGACCTGCGCTTCGATGTCGTCGTCACGGGCGCCGCCAACTGGGTCAATACGATTCCCGCTGGCAACATCATCGCGCTGGACAGCGGTGTCACCAATCAGGGACCTGTGGCGGCCACCCTGGCCTACACGGCGGGCAACAGCCTGACGGTGGCGAAGGCGACCAGCCCGAGCACACTGTCATTCCCGGGACAAGCCAGCCGCCTGACCATCACCATCACCAATGGCGCCACGGCGGTCACCGGCCTGCGCCTGACCGATTACTTCACCAGTGACGGCCAGGCGGCGTCACCCGCCAACGGCATGACCGTCGCGGCCCGCCCCTCGCCGTCCACCACCTGCCCCGGCCGCGATGAAGACCATGTCGGCGCCGCGGAGCACCTCCGC
>OEIV010001046.1_pt1 | contig 13451 bp, 10 predicted proteins | sample 1539231 | NCBI WGS metagenome assembly OEIV01 (sample SAMN03794762, study PRJEB22550) | activated sludge metagenome | feature: wastewater treatment plant; material: activated sludge; isolation source: Wastewater treatment plant of a petroleum refinery complex | place: Argentina: Buenos Aires ...
CCGGGCCGCGGTTGCGGCCTGAGCGGCTTGCGCCGCTGCCCCCCGCTCCGATCGTTCGCACCCTTCGATCGCGAACGTCGATCGGCAGCGGCAACACACTGCTCCGATCGTCGCGTGCATTCCACGCGGCGTAAAGCGGCAGCAGCGACACACTGCTCCGATCGTCGCGCGTTTTCCGCCGCGGCGTGAATCGGCTGCAACAACAAACCGCTCCGATCGTCGCGCGTATGCCGCGCGACGTGAATCGGCAGCGGAACCAAAATGGGTTGGGGCGGCTACGTCCGTCTCTAACCGCGGGAACGCGGGACAGCGCGAGACATGCAGAAGGCGATCTTTCTCGGCATCGCTGCCGGCTGCGCGGCGGCCGTGGTCTTCCTTTCGGCGACCACCGGGCCGCTGCTCGCGCGCATTATCCTCTATCTCGTGACGCCGCTCCCCCTGTTCCTGGTCGGGCTCGCCCACGGCTGGACCGCCTCCGCCATCGGCGGCTTGGCGGGCAGCTTCGCGATCGCACTCGTCATCGGCCCCGCAGTCGGCGGCGTGTTCGCTGCGTCCGAGGCGGTGCCCGTTGCTGTGCTCACGTACCTCGCGCTGCTGAGCCGGCCTGCCGTGGCGGCTGGTCCCGACGTCGATCCGGCGACGGGGATCGAGTGGTATCCGGTCGGCCGGCTGGTCATCTGGGCGGCGATCATATCGAGTGCCATGTCGGTTGCGGCGATGCTGCTGCTCGGGCCCGATCTCGATACCCTCAAGGTCGCCATACGCAAGTTCATCGACGAGGTGCTGAGGGCGCAGATCGAGGCGATGGGCGCGGGCAAGCCTCTCGAGGAGGAGGACCTCACCCGTCTCGCCGACCTCGGCTTGTATCTGCTGCCAGCCTTGACGGCGCTGTCGTGGATGCTGACCGTGCTCTTCAATCTCTGGCTCGCGGGCCGGCTCGCGGCGTACTCCGGTGGCCTCTCGCGTCCCTGGCCCGACATTGCCTCGATGAGTTTTCCGCGCTGGGCGCCGCTGGCACTCGCCGGCTCGACGGCGGCGACCTTCCTGCCGGGGTATCCCGCGCTCGCTGCCTCCGCCGTATCCGGCGCGCTCTACCTCGCCTATGTCCTGCTTGGCCTCGCCGTCGTGCACTACATCACGCGCGGCCAGCCATGGCGGCCAATGGCGCTCTGGGCGCTCTACGCGGTTCTCCTCGTGCTGAACACAGGTGTTTCGGTGATCGTCGCGATCGTCGGTCTGGCCGACAGCTTCATTCCAATCCGCCGCGCCCGCCCGCCGCCAGGCCCACCTGCGGGCCCGCCGTCACGGCAGATGCCGCCGCCCGGCGCCTGATCCACCGAGTTTCAACCCGATCTTTTCATCAAAGCCACGAGACCGCGCCCCAGGCGCCTACCCAACCGAACCACGAAGGAGAATACCCATGGACGTCATCCTGCTTCAGCGCATCGGCAAGCTCGGCCAGATGGGCGATGTCGTGACCGTGAAGAACGGCTACGCGCGCAACTACCTGCTGCCGGAGAAGAAGGCCCTCCGCGCCACCGCCGAGAACCGCAAGCTGTTCGAATCGCAGCGCGCTCACCTCGAGGCCAACAACCTCGCGCTGAAGAGCGAGGCCGAGGCCGTCGCCGAGAAACTCGCCGGCCAGACCTTCGTCGCCATTCGTCAGGCGGGCGACACGGGCCAGCTCTACGGCTCGGTTTCCACGCGCGACGTCGCCGATGTCGTCAAAGCAGGCGGCTTCACCATCGACCGCAACCAGGTGGTGCTCGACAAGGCGATCAAGAACCTCGGCCTGCACGGCGTCGAGATCGCTCTGCATCCCGAGGTCGTCGTGAGCGTCATGCTCAACGTCGCGCGCTCCGAGGACGAGGCCGCACGCCAGGCCCAGGGCGAGGACGTCACGGTCATCAAGGGCGAGGCACTCGAGATCGAGACGTTCAACCCGGACGAGTTCGAGGGCGAGGATCACGCCTGATCGCGCAGCCATCGCGGTTGCTTTGCTCAGTCCCCGGCGCCTCGCGCGCCGGGGACTTTTTCATGTGTCTTCAGCGATGCGCGCGTTGGCCACCGGAAGGCTCGTGGGCCGCGCGGCAGGCCGCGCTTCAGCCCGACCGGGCTTGAGAGCGGAAACGATTCGCACCACCAAGCAGAATTTTTGCGCCCTGTGAGTTGCGGGCAAGATAGACGCGATGGGGCGAGGCGAGCGGCCCGCGCTGTTCTAGGGTCCGCCCGACTCGAACTAGCTTCAGGGCCATGGCACAGAACGCACTCCTTCCGACCGACAAGCTCCGCGCCGCAGCAAGCGCCGAGGAGCCGCTGACGTTTCGTCAGCCGCCGCACAACATCGACGCCGAGCAGGCGCTGCTCGGCGCCATCCTCGTCAACAACGAATCGCTCGACCGCGTTTCGCAGTTCCTGAGGCCCGAGCACTTCTTCGATCCCCTGCACGCGCAGATCTACGAGACGGCGGGCAAGCTCATCCAGGTCGGCAAGCAGGCCAACCCGATCACGCTGCGCACCTATTTCGAGAACGCCGAGCCGATCGACGCGCACCTCACCGTGCCGCAGTACCTCGGCCGCCTCGCCGCCAACGCGACGACCATCATCAACGCGCACGACTACGGCCGCACGATCTACGATCTCTCGATCCGGCGCCAGCTCATCGGCCTCGGCGAAGATGTCGTGAATACCGCGTTCGACAGCCCCGTCGATCATCCCCCCGAGGTGCAGATCCAGGAGGCGGAATCGCGCCTCTATGGCCTCGCCGAATCGGGCAAGTACGGCCAGGGCTTCGTCACGTTCGGGACCGCGCTCACCGCCGCGATCGACATGGCCGACAGCGCCTTCAAGCGTGCCGGCCATCTCTCCGGCATCTCGACCGGCCTCACCGACCTCGACAAGAAAATGGGCGGCTTGCAGAAGTCCGACCTCATCATCCTCGCGGGCCGTCCGTCGATGGGTAAGACGGCGCTCGTCACCAACATCGCCTACAACGTTGCGCGCAATTACCGCACGACGCCGCGCCCCGATGGGACGGACGAAGTGATCGACGGCGCGGTGGTCGGCTTCTTCTCGCTGGAAATGTCGTCGGAGCAGCTCGCCACCCGTATTCTCGCCGAGCAGGCCGAGATCGGCTCGGAGAAGATCCGCCGCGGCATGATCGACGAACGCGAATTCGGCAAGCTGGTGCAGGTCTCCCAGGAGATGAGCCGCATTCCGCTCTTCATCGACCAGACCGGCGGCCTCACTATCGCCCAGCTCGCCGCGCGCGCGCGCAAGCTGAAACGCCAGAAGGGCCTCGGCCTCCTCATCGTCGACTACCTCCAGCTTCTCGCCGGCTCGTCGAAATCGCAGTCCGCGGGGCGCGTTCAGGAAATCACCGAGATCACCACGGGCCTCAAGGCACTCGCCAAGGAGCTGGAGGTGCCGATCATCGCCCTGTCACAGCTCTCGCGTCAGGTCGAACAGCGCGAGGACAAACGCCCGCAGCTTTCCGACCTTCGCGAATCGGGCTCCATCGAGCAGGACGCCGACGTCGTCATGTTCGTGTTCCGCGAGGAGTATTACGTCGAGCGCTTGAAGCCTTCGGAGGGCGACGCGAAGTTCCTCGAATGGCAGCAGAAGATGGTGCAGGTGGCGGGTCGCGCCGAGGTCATCATCGGCAAGCAGCGCCACGGTCCGGTCGGCACGGTGGACCTCGCCTTCGAGGCGCAGTACACCCGCTTCGGCAATCTCGCGAAGGACTACGTGCTGCCCGAGCGCATCAGTGACTAAGGGGCGGCAGCGCGCGCGGCGCGGCGGCATGTGTCTGCCGGTGCGCGATCCGGCCACGATGGGCAGGAGCTATCTTTGATCGAGCCTAGGCTCTCAATCGCCACCGAGGCGGCGCAGGCGATCCCGGCGAGCGCGACCGGCATCCTGCGGGTCGATCTCGGCCGCATCGCGGAGAACTGGAAGGCGCTCGCGGCCCTCGTGGCACCTGCGCACTGCGCGGCAGTCGTCAAAGCCGACGCCTATGGGCTCGGCGCAAGCCGCGTCATTCCCGCTCTGGCCGCCGCCGGCTGCCGCACGTTCTTCGTCGCAACGCTCGCGGAAGCGGTGGCCGCTCGCGCGCTCGCCCCCGCCGCCGCCATTCTCGTTCTCGACGGACTCGTCTCGGGCTCGGCGCCGGACATGCTGGAGAGCGGCGCCATACCGGTGTTGTCGAGCCTCCCCGAGGTCGAAGCCTGGGCGGCGCTGTCGGAACGTCGCGGCCGGCGCAATCCATGCGCGCTCCACGTCGATACCGGCCTCAACCGCCTCGGGCTCAGCGCCCGTGACGTCCACGCCCTCGCCGGCGACATGCATGCGCTCGGCTCGCTCGACGTGCGTCTCGTCATGAGCCACCTCGCCTGTGCCGACGACCCTGCGTCACCGAAAAATGCCCAGCAGCGCGAGGTCTTCGATCGTCTCCTGCCGATGCTGCCGAGCGTGCCGGCGAGTCTCGCGGCATCCGATGGGCTGATGCTCGGCGCCGCGTTCCATTACGATCTCGTTCGCCCGGGTTACGCGCTTTACGGCGGACAGGCCTTCGGCGGCGGCAGGACACCCGTCGAGGCTGTGGTCGAGTTGCATGTCAAGGTGCTCCAGGTTCGCGACGTGGCGCCGGGCCAGACGGTCGGCTACGCGGCGAGCTGGTCGCCGACACGCGCTTCCCGCATCGCTGTGATTGCCGCGGGCTACGCAGACGGCCTCTTCCGCCACCTGAGCCGCGGTAGCGATGCAACGGAACCCTCGGGCGCCGTCGCGATTCGCGGAAAGATCGCGCCGATCGTCGGGCGTGTTTCGATGGATCTCGTTACGGTCGATGTGACCGACATCGACGGCGGCGTGGAGCCAGGTGAACTGGTCGAGGTGATCGGTCCTTCGCTGCCGATCGAGGCCCTCGGCGCAGCAGCCGAAACCATCGGCTACGAGGTCCTGACGAGCCTCGGCCGCCGCTTCCATCGTGTCTACGTCGGCGGGGGAAGCTGACGGCCATGGCCAAACCTGCCAAAAACGCTTTCGTCTGTCAGTCCTGCGGCGCTGTCGCGTCGCGCTGGGCCGGCAAGTGTCCCGGCTGCGGGGAATGGAACACGATGGTGGAGGAGGCGTCCGGTCCGCCACCACCCGGCACGGGGCTCGCCAAGGCGTCGTCCGGCCGCAAGCTGGCGCTCGAGACGCTCGACGGCGTGAGCGCCGAGGCCCCGCGCTTCTCGACCGGCCTCACGGAACTCGACCGCGTCACGGGCGGCGGTGTCGTACCCGGGTCCGCGCTGCTGATCGGCGGCGAGCCCGGCATCGGCAAATCGACGCTGCTCCTCCAGCTCGCCGCCGCCGTCGCCAATGCGGGCCGCCGCGCCCTCTATTTCTCGGGCGAGGAGGCCGCCGCCCAGGTGCGGCTCAGGGCCGAGCGGCTCGGCCTTACCTGGGCCCCGGTCGCGCTCGCTGCCGAGACGAACATCGCCAACATCCTGGCGACGCTCGGCGCGGAAAAGCGGGCTGATCTGGTCGTCGTCGATTCCATTCAGACGCTATGGACCGACGCGCTCGACGCCGCGCCCGGCACCGTCAGCCAGGTGCGCGCGGCGACCCAGTCGCTGATCCGATTCGCCAAATCGCATGGCGCCGCTCTGCTGCTGGTCGGGCATGTCACGAAGGACGGCCAGATCGCCGGCCCGAAGCTGATCGAGCACATGGTCGATACCGTCCTCTATTTCGAGGGCGACCGCGGCCACCCGTTCCGTATCCTTCGCGCGGTGAAGAACCGGTTCGGAGCGACCGACGAGATCGGCGTGTTCGAGATGGCGGGCGCTGGACTTCGCGAAGTGCTGAACCCCTCGGAGCTGTTCCTCGGCGATCGCGACGCGGCGAGCCCCGGCGCCGCCGTGTTCGCCGGCATGGAGGGCACCCGGCCGATCCTCGTTGAAATTCAGGCGCTGGTCGCGCCCTCCCCGCTCGGCACGCCGCGCCGGGCGGTGGTCGGCTGGGACGCGAGCCGGCTGGCCATGCTTCTGGCCGTGCTCGAAGCGCGTTGCGGCGTTTCGTTCGCGCAAGCCGACGTCTATCTCAATGTCGCAGGCGGACTGCGCATTCAGGAGCCTGCCGCCGATCTCGCGGCCGCCGCCGCCCTGCTGTCGTCATTTTCCGGTGTTGCGCTTGCGCCGGATCATGTCTACTTCGGAGAAATATCTCTCTCCGGGGCGGTGCGTGCGGCAACCCACATGACAACCCGGCTGAAAGAGGCGCAGAAGCTCGGATTCAGGAAAGCAGTGCTCCCGGCCGCCGGTGAAATCGACGCCGGCGCCGTTACGCTTGCGACCCAGAGGATCGAGCATCTGAAGGCGCTGGCGGAGGAGCTGGCATCGTGATCTTCGGGCCGTGGCGATATAGTTTACACTCCGGCGCGAGGGCGATGCCCACGGCGCGAGAACGATTGCCGATGCCTGAGAAACAGGAGCCTTACCGATGATCGGGCCGCTCAGCTACCTCGACGCCGCGTTGCTGGCGATCTGCTTCATTTCCGGCCTGCTCGCGATGTATCGCGGCCTGACGCGAGAGCTGCTGTCGATCCTATCGTGGGTGGTCGCGGCCGCGGCGACCCTTTACTTCGTCCTCAACTATAAGAGTTTCGCCGCGGACATGGCGGCCCAGATGGGAACGCAGGTCGCGATTGCTCAGATCGCCGTCGGCGCCGTGATCTTCCTCATCGTGCTCATCGTCGTCCACCTCATCACCGGCCGCATCTCCGATTCCGTGCTCGACAGCCGGGTCGGCATGATCGACCGCGTGCTCGGGTTTTTGTTCGGCGTGGCAAGGGGTTTCATCCTGATCGTCATCCCCTACATGTTGTATGAGGCGTTCATCGTCGACCCGAAGAACCCTCACAGCGAGTGGGCCTGGGTGAGCAAGTCGCAGTCGCTTCCGGTGATCCGCTCGACCGGAAACTCGGTCCGCTCGATCCTGATGCAGTACATGCCCTCGTCCCTCACCGCCCCGCCGAGCGCACCTCCGGCGGGCGAGCAGCAGGGGTTGTGGATCGACCAAGGCTCGCGACAGACGCTCGAATCGTGAGGATGGGACAAAACTGGCACTGGTGTGCCAGCTCCCTTATCATATATGTGTCACGTTCTATCGGGGGCGGCTGGTTGAGCCGGCCCTTTTCGCGGTCCCCGCGCCGGCAGAAGCCGGGTTCGGACGGACCGCCCGCGTTGCGATGTGGAGGAGGCCGCCATGGCGCAAGGATGTGACAAGGAACCGGTTCAGCCTGCCGCTACGGCAGCTGTGACGCCGGCAACGTTCGATCCAGGGTTCTCCCGATACGGCGATGACAGACTCCGCGAGGAATGCGGGGTCTTCGGCATTTTTGGGCACCCCGATGCCTCGGCCCTGACCGCCCTCGGCCTGCACGCCCTCCAGCACAGGGGCCAGGAGGCCGCCGGCATCGTCTCCTACGACGGTCAGCAGTTCCATCAGGAGCGGCGCATGGGCCTCGTCGGTGACAGCTTCAACAACGCCACCGTCATCGGCCGTCTCAAGGGCAACATGGCGGTTGGCCACAACCGCTACTCGACCACCGGCGATACTATTCTGCGCAACGTGCAGCCGCTGTTCGCCGACCTCAACACCGGCGGCTTCGCCGTCGCCCACAACGGCAACCTGACGAACGCTCTCGCCATTCGCCGCGAGCTGATCCAGGCGGGCGCCATCTGCCAGTCGACCTCCGACACCGAGGTTATCCTTCACCTCGTCGCGCGCTCGCAGAAGGCGCGCATCGTCGAGCGCTTCATCGATGCGATCCGTCAGGTGGAGGGCGGCTATGCCTTCGTCTGCCTGACCAAGGATGTGATGATCGCCGCGCGCGATCCGATCGGCATCCGTCCGCTGGTGCTCGGCCGTCTCGCTGGTGCCTACGTGTTCGCGTCGGAGACCTGCGCGCTCGATATGGTGGGCGCCGAGTTCGTCCGCGAAGTGGAGAACGGTGAGGTCATCGTCGTCACCGCCGCCGGCATCGAGAGCCATCGCCCCTTCCCGATGCGCCACGCGCGCCCCTGCATCTTCGAGTACATCTACTTCGCCCGCCCCGACAGCGTCATCGGTGGCAAGAGCGTTTATGGCATCCGCAAGCAGATGGGCGTCGAGCTCGCGCGCGAATCGCCGGCCGAGGTCGATGTGGTCGTGCCGATCCCCGATTCGGGCGTGCCGGCGGCGATCGGCTATGCCAGCCAGTCGGGCGTGCCGTTCGAGCTCGGCATCATCCGCAACCACTACGTCGGCCGCACGTTCATCGAGCCGGAGCAGCGCATTCGTGCCCTCGGCGTCAAGCTCAAGCACTCCGCCAACCGGCATGTGATCGCCGGCAAGCGCATCATTCTCATCGACGACAGCGTCGTGCGCGGCACCACCTCGAAGAAGATCGTGCAGCTCATGTACGATGCGGGTGCGAAGGAAGTGCATATGCGCATCGCCTCGCCGCCGATCACCCACCCGGACTTCTACGGCATCGACACGCCGGACAAGAAGGATCTGCTGGCCGCGAACTTCGATCTCGAGGGCATGCGCCAGTTCATGGGCGCGACGACGCTGGCGTTCCTCTCCGTCGACGGCATCTATCGCGCCGTCGGCTACGATCAGCGCGACCACCGTGCGCCGCAGTTCACCGACCATTGCTTCACCGGTACCTACCCCACCCGGCTCGTCGACCAGTCGGGCGAGAAGGCGTGCAACACGCGCCAGCTTTCGATGCTCGCCGAGGTGAGCTGAGAGCAAGACGCGAAGCCGCGCTGTGCAAAAGCGCGCGGCGCCGATGTCCTGATGGGTGACGCACAAAATGACGCCCCGCCTCCTCACCGGAGACGGGGCTTTTTGTGTGCCGATGAAGCGGCGAGTCGCGCCTACTTCTCGTAGTTGTCGGCGACCATGCGGTCGAGCAGCGCCACCCCCCAACCCGAGCCCCAGCTCTGGCTGATCTCGTTGCGCGTCGCATCCATCGCCGTGCCGGCGACGTCGAGATGCGCCCACGGCGTATCCTTGACGAAGCGCTGGATGAAGGACGCCGCCGTGCACGCGCCGGCCCAGCGCCCGCCGATGTTCTTCATGTCGGCATTCTTCGAGTCGATCAGCTTGTCGTAGGCCTTGTCGAGCGGCATGCGCCAGACCTTCTCGCCGCTGGCGGCGGAAGCGGCGTTGATCTCGGCGACGAGCGCGTCGTCGTTGGAGTAGAGGCCGGCGTACTCCTTGCCGAGCGCCACCATGATGGCACCCGTGAGAGTCGCGAGGTCGATGACGAAGCGCGGCTTGAAGCGCTCGATGGCGTAGGAGATGACGTCGGCGAGCACGAGACGGCCTTCCGCGTCGGTGTTGAGGATCTCGATGGTCTGGCCGGAATAGGATTCGACGATGTCGCCCGGACGTGTCGCCGTTCCCGACGGCATGTTTTCGACGAGGCCGATCAGACCGACGACGTTGACGTTGGCCTTGCGCGCGGCGAGCGCGTGCAGGAGGCCGGTGACGCAGGCGGCGCCGCCCATGTCGCCCTTCATGTCCTCCATGCCCTGCGCGGGCTTCATCGAGATGCCGCCCGTGTCGAACACGACGCCCTTGCCGACGAAGCAAAGAGGCTTCGACGCCTTCTTCGACTTCGAGCCGTTCCACGACATCACCGCGACCCGGGCCGGGCGCTCGCTGCCTTGCGCGACGGCGAGAAGCGCGCCCATGCCGAGCTTCTTCAGCTCCTTCTCGTCGAGAATTTCGACCTCGACGCCGACCTTCTCGAGCTTCTTGGCCTCGGCGGCGAACTCGACCGGGCCGAGCGCGTTGGCCGGCTCGTTGACCAGGTCGCGGGCGATGATGATGCCTTCGGCGAGCGCCCGCAGACGCTGGAACGCGGCCTTCGCCTTGTCGGGATGGCGGGCATGGACGACGAGCTTCTGCAGGCCCTCGACGCGCGCCGCGACCTTCTTCATGACCGCGGTCGTCTCACCCTTCTCGAACTCGCGGCTGATCCCGTCCGCCTCGTCCTTGCGCGTCAGATATTTGCGGAACGTGTAGTGGCGCAGCAGGGCGCCGAAGGCCATCTGCGCGGCGATCGCATCGGCGCTGATCTCACTGTCGCCCGGCTCGACATCGACAACGAGGCTCGCCGAATCCGCCTTGCGGTGCGCGATCTGGCCCATGGCGTAGCCGCCGAGCAGCGCCCAGTCGTGCTCCTTGGTGTCCGACGCGGTACCGACGCCGACCAGCAGCAGCCGCTTGTGCGGTAATCCGGCCGGCGCCAGGATCTCGATCGAATGGCGCGCCTTGCCCTTGAACTCGACCGCCTCGGCCGCCTTGACGAGGCCGCCACCCGCCTTCTCGTCCATCTCCCGCGCCACCGTGCCGAGCGCCAGATTGTTGGCCGCCAGCAGGGCGGTGACCGCCTCGGTCTTCTTGTCGAGCGCTACAAACGATATTTCGAGACGATCGGTCATGAGAGTTCGGGGCTCCTGAGTGCCTGATTAGGCTTGCGGGATACGTTTGGCGCGGGCGCTCGCGAGGGCGGGCCGCGCGAATGTCGGTCGGCGAGCTTGCGGGCGGGCTTGCTCGGTGTGCCGGCGGGGTCCTCATCAAGCCCGGCTTTGCGCCGTCGCGGCCAATCAACTTGACGAGAGGTGGCGCGGCGTGAAGGACACGCCCTGCCGCCGCATGGGGACTTGCGGCAGGGCCGACGCACCGGCGCGCGGCCCGCCCGACATTATCGCCCGTTTTCCAAAGTGCAAGCGCCGCCGCCCCGGCCCGAGGCCGCCGCGAGCCCTCAGTCGGCATGGTCCCGGCCGGAAATGTCTTGGCGGCGGACGGTCTCGGCCCCTCACACGGTCACGCGCACGCCGGAACGCTTATTGACCTCCCCCATGGCGGCTGATTTACCATCCAACCGGCCGGCCCAGCGGCCGAATTTCCGCCACCGTGCTATGGAACCCCGAGAGGGGACCGGGCTGCGATTCCGCGGGCGTGCAGAGCGTGCCGGCGCGTGCCCGGGCGGGGGCTGATGACACTCTTCGGGCGCTACATCTTCCGGCAGGCTGGCGGCGCACTGTCGCTGATCCTGATGTCGCTCGGCGGCATCGTCTGGATCGCGCTTGCGCTGAAGCAGCTCAACGTCGTCACGACGCAGGGCCAGGACGTGTTCACCCTGCTCAAGATGACGACGCTGGCGCTGCCGAACCTGCTCGCCATCATCGCGCCGTTCGCGCTTCTCATCGCCACCCTGCACACCCTGAACCGTCTCGCCGGCGACAGCGAGCTGATCGTCATGACGGCCGCCGGAGGCCCCGTGTGGGTGGTTGCGCGGCCCTTCCTGGTTCTAGCGGCGATCGTCGCGGTGGCGGTCGCCATCGTCAATCACGTCGCCCAGCCGTGGAGCCTGCAGCAGCTCAAGGCGTACATCGTGCAGGCGCGGACCGATCTGCTCCAGCAGGTCATTCAGCCGGGGCGCTTTTCCAGTCCCGAGCCGAATCTCACGTTCCACATTCGCGAGCGTTCCAACACCGGCGAGTTGTTCGGGTTGCTGATCCACGACAACCGCGCGCCGAACGAGTCGAGGTCCTATCTCGCGGACAGCGCGCTCATCACGAAGCAGGACGATTCCGCCTACCTCATCATGTCCGCAGGCCACATCCTGCGCCGTCGCGGCAAGGACGAAGCGCCTCAGGTCGTCGTGTTCGACAAGTACGTCGTCGATCTCGACGGCTTCGATAAGAAGGTTGCCGGTCCGACGAACTTGAAGCCGCGCGAACGCTTCTTCGACGAGCTGGTATGGCCGCAGGACGCGCCGAAGGATCTCGCGAGGATCAAGGGGCAGCTCCGCTCCGAGTTGCACGAGCGTTTCTCCAACCCACTCTATCCATTCGCTTTCGTGCTCATCGCGCTGGCAGCGGCAGGGCAGGCCCAGAGCACGCGCCAGAACCGTAACGAGCGCCTCGTCATCGCTTTCCTGCTCGCGGTCGGGCTCAGGATCGGGAGCTTCGCCGTCAACAACCTGGTGACGCTGAAGGCCGGGTTCGTGCCGCTGCTCTACGGCGTTCCGCTCGGCGCCATGGCAGTATCGGTTTGGCTGATGATGCGTGGAGCACGTCCGCACCGGAGCTATTCGCTCGTGGAAATGGTGCAGGACCGCCTGGCGCCTCTCCTGGCACCTCTGCTGGCGCGTATTCCTGGCCTCGCGCGCCGTGGCGCCGCATCCGGTGGGGGCGGCGCGCAATGAGTTGGCTCGGCCTCGCCACGATCGACCGATACCTCGTCCGCCGGTTCGCGACCGGCATCTTCGGCGCGTTCCTGATCTGCTCGCTGCTGATCTACATGATCGACATGGTCGAGCTGCTCCGGCTTTCGGGCAAGTACGGCGCGGTCAAGTTGTACCAGCTCGCATGGCTCGCGCTGTTGCGCCTGCCCGCCTACACGGAATTTCTGGTCGGCTTCGCGGTCCAGGTGGGCTCGATCGGCGCCCTGCTCATGCTCAGCCGCAAGAGCGAGCTCACCATCATGCGCGCCAGCGGCATGTCGGTCTGGCGCTTCCTGCGCCCGGCCATGCTGGTTGCCCTGCTGATCGGCGTCGTCAGCACCGCTCTCTATAATCCGATGGCCGCCTGGGCCAGAACGGAGGGCGAACAGTTCTATGCCGAGCTGTTTGGGCGCGAGACGAACTTGCTCGGCAGCGACAGCAAACAATCGTGGCTGAGACAGGACGGCCTCGATGGTCAATCCGTCATCGGAGCTGCGGCCGCCGCCGACCGCGGGTTGAAGCTGACGACCGTGACGGCGTTCGTCTACGACCGCTCCGGCCGCTTCGTCGAGAGGGTCGACGCGCGTGCCGGAACACTCAAGGAAGGCTACTGGGAACTCGAAGGCGTCTGGGTCACGCGGCCGGGAGAAGAGCCGCAAACCTACGGGTCCTATCTGCTCTCGACATACCTCTCTCCGGAGCGCGTCGCGGACGCTCTCGGCAGCGTCTACGCGGTCTCCTTCTGGGAGCTGCCGGCTTTGATCGAAGTTGCTGAGAAAGCAGCGCTTTCGACCACCCGCCTTGCACTGCAATACGAGGCCTTGCTGGCCCGCCCTCTGCTCTGCGTGGCGATGGTGCTTTTGGCGGCCACTGTGTCGCTAAAGTCATTCCGGTCAGGCGGCATCCAGACTATGGTCGTCTCGGGAATGGTTGGGGGATTTGGCTTCTTCTTGCTGGCTGAGGTTTCCAGACAACTCGGGTCTGCCGGTCTGGCGCCCGTTTGGGCGGCGGTTTGGCTGCCGATTTGCCTGGCAATTCTCGTCTCACTGACTGTGCTGCTGCACCAGGTGGACGGCTGAGTGATGCGTCGTGCGCGACCGATGAAGGGTTGCGAAGACCTCGGTAGGGACCTTGAGCGCTCGAACGAGCGTGCGGGGGCTCGGGCTGCGGCCGC
>OEIV010001047.1_pt1 | contig 13450 bp, 15 predicted proteins | sample 1539231 | NCBI WGS metagenome assembly OEIV01 (sample SAMN03794762, study PRJEB22550) | activated sludge metagenome | feature: wastewater treatment plant; material: activated sludge; isolation source: Wastewater treatment plant of a petroleum refinery complex | place: Argentina: Buenos Aires ...
TTGTTGGCATCATAGTTAAGTTCAAACTTGTCCAATGTCTTTCCATATGAACCGAAACCCCAGATATTAGTTGTTACTGCGCCGTAACTGCCTGCAATTTTTGTGGTAGTAAGGATGTTCTTTTTTGCTTCGGTAATCTTTGCATTTTTTACGTCAATCTTGTCATAAAATAAAGATTCTTCCTTTGCACCCTTGTCCCAATCGCTGTAAAGCATGTAAAAGTTATTTCCGAACTTCACCACACCTTCATTGGTATAATTCCTGGATAGATCCATTTCAACCTGCTTTTCCCCTGTTTGGCCCAGGGGTTTGGGATTGAAGGATAAGATTGTTAGCAGGTCATCCTTCAAAAATAGGTTAACGATACCCGTTGCCTGCGTACCGAAAAATCCCAGGTCTTCACTTTTCCTCGGAATTTCATATTCGCTGCCAAGTTTGTAAGTGAATTTATTGCTTTGGCCAAATGTTGTTAAGGTGAAGCATGAAAAGGCTATCAGGAATACATATTTCATAATGAGGCTTTATGGCAGGTTACTGTGAGCCTGTGATTATAATAAATTGTTGAAATGTTACTTTGGCATTAGAAATATCAAGCATCAGCCTTTCATGTTCTTTTTAATGAATTTGGCCACTTTCTGCCCGCTTAAATAATACGCATCAGCAATTCTTGAGCCTGCATCAAAAGCGGCACCCCTGAACTTGTTCTCTTCAGGCCTTTCAACCATCAGTTTGGCAAGGATTTTTGTTCTGTTGGCAGTTTCAACAATGGTAACTGTACCGTCAATACCCGCATTCCTTTTTGAAACCCCAATGCTATACCCGGGTTCAAGCGCTTTGGTATTAAATATCATAGTGTATTTTGCATCCTTATTTACTGTCATACCACTCAGGTTAGTAAAACCAAGGATAAATTTGGGCTCGTAGCGCATCTGCTTATCTTCCTGCCATTTGATGGCCCAGGTGTCGCCCGTACCCGCTTCCTTGGCATTCAATTCGGTCGTTTTTCTTTTTATATAGTTCTCTTCCTTTCCGTCATCTCCCACCATCATTTTTTCATAGGTGAATTCAATATTGATGGTCTTTTCATCTTTTAAAAAAATAAGTTCTCCCTTCATTATATCAACCTCTTGCGAAAACCCGGATATAGAAAACAAAAGGTTTAAAAAAAGTACAGGGAAGAATGATTTGAATTGTTTCATGTAAATATTTTATGGAATGTTTAATTTAATGCATAGCAATATAAACCAGCCTGATCATATAAAACTTTTTCGGGATTTTTTTTTGTTTATGAGATGTTAACAGCCGAACCTGAACCTACGTCAGGATGCCGGTTTGTTCATATTTATACCAGTGTACCTTTGTTCAAAAAGCCGATATTTCAAATCTTTATTCTATTTTTACGGTTTACCAAATAATTGTTTATACCCGTAAATCAAATTGGGCCCATGATACATGTAGGTGATAGAGTCCTTTCTTTAAACGACTTCTCAAGTATCCTGTTTAAAGAAAAAGAGGTGGTTTTAGATAAGGTTGCCGTTGACAAAGTGGAACATAACTTCCGGTTTCTCAAGAGTTTTTCTTCCAATAAGCTCATTTATGGCATCAATACCGGTTTTGGGCCGATGGCTCAGTATAAGGTGAACGAAGAAAACCTGCTTCAGTTGCAGTACAACCTCATCCGGAGCCATAGTTCCGGTGGCGGTAACCTGATGTCGCCTATCATGGTAAAAGCCCTGATGCTGGCCCGTTTAAACAGCCTGATGCAGGCATATTCCGGCGTTCATCCCGAAACAGTGGAACTCCTTGCCACCCTCATCAATAATGATATTACCCCATGCATCTATGAACACGGAGGCGTAGGTGCCAGCGGTGATTTGGTTCAACTGGCCCATCTCGGACTGGTTCTTATCGGTGAAGGAGAAGTAATGTATAAAAATGAAGTAAGGCCCACCAGCGAAGTTTTCAACCTGCTGGGTATCAAGCCGCTTACCATACATATACGGGAAGGCTTGGCCATACTGAACGGTACTTCTGCCATGACGGGAATCGGCATGCTCAATATCATACAGGCCCAAAAACTGCTGGAATGGTCCGTGTTGCTTTCAGCCATGATCAACGAAGTGGTGGAGGCATTTGATGACCATTATTCCTACGAATTGAATATTGTAAAACATCACAAAGGCCAGAATAAAATTGCCGCCCAGTTGCGTGATATCCTGAAAGACAGCAAGATGATACGCAGCAGGTCGGAACATTTATACAACCCCGAAAACCTGAACCAGGAAGTGTTTGAAGATAAAGTGCAGGAATATTATTCCCTGCGTTGTGTTACACAGGTGCTGGGGCCTATATATGACAGCATATGCCAGGCAGAAAAAGTGGTGGTGGATGAATTGAATTCGGTGAATGATAACCCGGTGATTGACCACGAAAACCAAAATATTTTCCATGGCGGAAATTTTCATGGCGATTATGTGTCACTGGAAATGGATAAACTGAAAATTGCAGTAACCAAATTATCCATGCTTTCAGAAAGGCAGCTTAATTACCTGCTGAATGAAAAGCTGAACCAGAAATTTCCACCGTTTGTGAACCTCGGTGTGCTTGGTTTCAATTTCGGCATGCAGGGGATGCAGTTCACGGCCACATCAACCGTAGCGGAAAATCAAACGCTTTCTTTCCCGATGTATGTTCACAGCATACCCAATAACAACGACAACCAGGATATAGTAAGCATGGGATGCAATGCAGCACTCATTACCAAGAAAGTGATAGAGAATTCATTTGAAGTGCTGAGTATCCAGATGATGACCGTATTGCAGGCTATTGATTACCTGGATTGTGTTTCAAGGTTATCCACCGAAACTTTAAACGTTTATAACCAGATCAGGAAAATTTTTCCTAAGTTTATTGAAGATAAACCCAAATATAAAGACCTGGAAAAGATTAAAACCTATTTTGAAAAATCAGATCCGGTCATTTCATTCAAATTGGGCGAAATTCCGTCATCCTTGTTAACCTGATTGTCCGCCCCTCCAGTTCTTAAAAATCAAAACAACAATTGGTTGGCCAACCGGAAAAAGTTTAATTATTCCACCCGTTGAATTAAATTGGTAAAAATGAAATTTGCATTAGTTACAGGAGGTTCCAGAGGTATTGGCAGGGCTGTTTGTACCAGGCTGGCCGGTATGGGATATAATATACTCATCAATTATAAATCTAATGAAGCTGAAGCCAACAATACATTGGCCCTGGTGCGTGAAAAAGGGGTTGACGGAGAGATCATACAGTTTGATGTGGCAAAGAAAGATGAAGTGATTCCGGCATTAACAGGCTGGATGGAAGCGAATCCTGATAAGACCGTTGAAGTACTGGTAAACAATGCCGGTATAAGGGAAGATGCTTTAATGATGTGGATGAAAGACGAACAATGGAGCAATGTGATTGATACCAGCCTGAACGGATTTTTTTATGTAACCAGGATCGTGGTTAACTCCATGCTGATGAAAAAATATGGCCGCATCATCAATATCGTTTCGCTTTCAGGGTTAAAAGGGTTGCCAGGACAAACCAATTATTCGGCAGCCAAAGCTGCAGTTATTGGAGCCACCAAGGCCCTGGCCCAGGAAATAGGCCGCAAGGGGATTACCGTTAATGCGGTGGCGCCCGGATTTATTAAGACGGATATGACAGAGGGATTGAATGAAGCCGAACTGAAAGCGATGATACCTTTAAAACGGTTTGGGTTACCCGAAGAAGTGGCACATACCGTCGCATTCCTCGCATCAGCAGATGCCGCATATATAACCGGGGAAGTAATATCGGTGAACGGGGGATTGTATAGTTAGGAGATGGGAGATAGGAGATAGGAGATGGGAGATGGGAGTTAGGGTGTTTTTTTTGTTTCAATAAGATATGAATAGAGTTGTAATAACAGGAATGGGCATTTATTCCACCATCGGGAAGAACCTGGATGAAGTGGCTGATTCTTTGTACAAAGGGAAGTCAGGCATCATATTCGACCAGGTACGGAAAGATTATGGTTACAGGTCGGGATTAACCGGTTTTGTTGAAAGGCCTGACCTTAAAGGTATCCTTGACCGTAGGGCACGCATCATGTTGCCCGAACAGGGAGAATATGCTTATGTGGCTACCCTGGAAGCTTTAAAGAATGCCGGCATTGACCAGGATTTTATCAATGCGCATGAGATCGGGATATTTTATGGCAACGACAGTTCAGGTAAAGCGGTGATAGAAGCCAATGATATCATCCGTGAAAAAAAGGATACCATGCTTGTTGGTTCCGGTGCGGTTTTTCAAACCATGAATTCTACCGTAACCATGAACCTGGCTACCATTTTCAAACTCAGGGGTATCAATTTTACCATCAGTGCAGCCTGTGCCAGCGGTTCGCATTCAATAGGGCTTGGTTACCATTTTATAAAAACCGGTCTGCAGGATTGTATGGTTTGCGGAGGAGCACAGGAAATCAATCATTTATCAATGGGTACCTTTGATGCATTGTCTGCATTTTCTATCAGGGAAACGGAGCCAACAAAAGCTTCTCGCCCTTTTGATCGCGACAGGGACGGGCTGATACCCAGCGGTGGAGCTGCAACAGTAATATTGGAAAGCCTTGAATCGGCGCAAAAAAGAGGCGCCCCCATATTGGCTGAAGTAGTGGGATATGGTTTTTCATCCAATGGCGGCCATATTTCTAATCCAACCGTTGACGGCCCTATGCGCTCCCTTCATATGGCGCTCAGGGATGCAGGATTGGAGGCTAAAGCAATTGACTATATAAATGCCCACGCCACTTCAACGCCAGCCGGTGATTCCAGTGAGGCCAGGGCGATCCACGAAGTTTTTGGAGAATATAAACCTTATGTGAGTTCCACCAAATCAATGACTGGCCATGAGTGCTGGATGGCCGGAGCCAGCGAAATAATCTATTCTATGCTGATGATGCAGAAAGGTTTCCTGGCACCCAATATAAATTTCGATAATCCGGATGAAGATTCAGCCAAATTGAATATTGTAAAAAATACCATAGAAAAGGATATAGTTGTATTTTTGTCCAACTCCTTTGGATTTGGGGGAACGAACTCGTCGCTTATAATTAGAAAAATGCTTTAACAAAGCTGCATATGGAAAATAAAGAGATCATAGAGAAAATCAATCACTTCCTTGTGGAAGAATTTGAAGTGGAGCCTGAAAAAATTGTACCTGAAGCTAATTTGAAGGAAACACTTGGCCTCGACAGCCTGGATTATATTGACCTGGTTGTGGTTATTGAAAGCAATTTCGCCTTTAAAGTGAAGCCCGAAGATTTTACCGATATTGCCACTTTCCAGGATTTCTGTGATTACGTGATATCAAGGGTAAATGCAAAAGAGCCGGCCTGATGTCTTTATGGAAAGGAAAATCTAAAGGCACAACAACAGGTTACCGTATCTTCATATGGATATTAAAGCATTTCGGCGTGTTACCGGGTTATTTTGTGCTGAGATTTGTTGTCCTTTACTTTTTTTTGTTTTCATACACATCTTCTAAAGTTTTATACTCATTTTACCGCCACCGGCTTGGATTTGGCCGGATAGCATCTATTCTTAAGATTTACCGAAATTATTACATGATGGGGCAGAGCATTATCGATAAGATAGTGGTTATGTCGGGTATTAAAAACCGCTTCAGCTTTCACCTGGATGGCGAGGAAAACCTGCATCACATCGCATCCCTTAAAAAAGGGGGCATCTTACTGAGTGCCCATATCGGCAACTGGGATATTGCCGCACACCTCATGAAAAGGCTCAACAGCCGAATCAATATCCTGATTTTTGATGGCGAAGATGTGCAGATAAAGCAATACCTGGCTGGCGTAACCGGAACGCTGCCGGTAAACATCATTGTCATTAAAGAAGACCTTTCCCATATTTATGAATTGAGTGAAGCTTTCAGCAGGAATGAGCTGGTATGCATGCATGCCGACAGGTACCTGGAAGGCAATAAGACAATGCCTGTGAATTTCCTTGGTAAAGAGGCGAAGTTTCCTATGGGGCCATTTATTCTGGCTTCTACATTTAAAGTTCCGGTTTCTTATGTTTTCGCCTTAAAAGAAAGTAATTTGCATTATCATTTTTTTGCCAGTAAAATCATAGATTACAGCCACCTGGAAAAAGGTACCTTGATGCAACAGATGTTGCTCGATTATACCAGGGAGATGGAAATGAAAGTGAAACAATACCCTGATCAATGGTTTAACCATTATGATTTCTGGCATCAGTAAATTATGAACGAAACAGCTGCAGACATACTTTCCTATATTCCTCAAAGGCCGCCGTTTGTTATGGTTGACCGGGTAATGGCTTCCAATGAAACATCAACAAAGTCGGCGTTCAGGATACAGGAAGATAATATTTTTGTGGAAGGAGGAAAACTGAAAGAGCCCGGCCTGGTTGAGAATATAGCTCAAACTGCCGCAGCCCGTGCCGGTTTTAAAGCGCTTTCAGAAGATCAGCCGGTAAAAATTGGATTCATTGGTGGTATCAGGAACCTGCGGGTGTTTGGATTCCCGGATGTGGGCAGTGAAATTGAAACAGAAATTACCATTGTGAACCAGGTGTTTGATGTATCGGTCATTTCAGGTAAGGTAACCTGCAAAGGCATGTTACTGGCAGTATGCGAAATGAAAATCTTTATTATCAATCAATAAAAATTCTATTATGAAGCATTTAATCAAACCAGGCTGGCTTCTTGCCCTGCTGCTTTTTTGCGGCATCACTCAGCAATCATTTTCGCAATCACTCAAAGAGTTTTTCAGCAGCGGTGAAACCCAGGTAACATACCTTGGAATTGATTTTACGCAAGCGAGGCTGATAAACAGCGTTTCCGCAAACCCGTCTGATATCAAGAACAGGATATACCGCAGCATCAATGACGTGGTGGTGAATGAACCGAAAAAATTTGATTTCAGGGAAACTTTCCGAAAGTCAGATGTGTCCAATGACCTCACAGCTATGCATGCACGCAATGAAAAGGTAGATGCGGATAAGATCGTATCATCAAACTCAGATGACTTCAACCGCCTCAAGGAAAGCGACATGGCGGCAGCCGCAAAAGGTTTAAACCTGAACGGGAAAAAAGGGATTGGCATCCTGTTCGTATTTGAAGCCATGAAGAATATTGATAAAGGCGATGACCTGGCTGCGGTATGGACCGTTTTGCTCGATATGGATTCAAAGAAAGTGCTTTTATCTGAGCGTTTTGAAGTAAAAGCAAGGGGTTTCGGGTTCAGGAATATCTGGGCTTCTGCCATAAAAGCTACGCTGGATGAAATTGACAAGAAGAAATACAAAGAATGGAAATCTAAATACGGAGGATGACCTGGCTATGAGTATGAAGAATGAACTTACATGCAACACGGAAGTACAGGTTCGGTTCAATGAAGCAGATCCATTGGGGATTGTATGGCATGGGCACTATATACGGTATTTTGAAGATGGCAGGGAAGCGTTTGGCAACATGCATGGCCTCAGTTACCTCGATGTATATAAACAGGGCTTTGTGATTCCGGTTGTGCAGGTGCAATGCGATTTCAAACTTTCTCTGCGCTATGGCGATAAGCTGATTGTAGAAACAAAGTATGTGCCTACAGATGCGGCTAAGATGAAATTCACATACCGGTTATTCAATGCAGCAACAGGCAAACTGGTTGCAACAGGATCATCGGTACAGGTTTTTCTTGATAAAGACGAATCTGTACTGCAACTGTCTAACCCGCCTTTTTTTGATGCATGGAAGAAAAAGCACGGACTGGCTTAATCTATGAATGATGAGAGACGTTTTTATTATTGCTGATAATATCATTTCACCACTGGGCAGCACTGCTGCAGATAATTTCACCAAACTGTCTGCAGCCGTTTCAGGTATCAGGCGGCATGATGGCAGTGCCTTGTCACACCAGCCTTTCTATGCTTCATTGTTTGACGCTTATCAGGTCACTGGATATAACGTTAACGGGCATACGAAATTCGAACAGTTGCTCATTGATTCCGTTTCGGGTGCTTTACAGCAATGCAGGGTTAACCCCGCAGACGCCAAAACGGTGCTGATCATATCATCAACAAAAGGTAATATTAGCCTGCTGGAAGATCCGGGCATGCATCCGGCAGAAAAACTATCGTTGCATCATTCAGCAAAATCGGTTGCCCGTTACTGCAAGTTTGTAAACGAACCCATTGTGCTGTCAAATGCATGTATATCAGGCCTGCTTGGCATGATTACGGGTATGCGGTTGATTCAGGCTGGTTTATATGAACATGCTGTGGTGGCAGGCGCTGATGTGGTTTCAAAATTTATCCTTTCAGGCTTCCAGTCTTTTCAGGCTGTAAGTGATGAACCCTGCAAGCCATTTGATGAATCACGTAAAGGGATAAACCTGGGCGAGGCTGCAGGTACGGTCATACTGTCGGCAAACCCCGAGTATGATAACGGGATAAGGCTCACAGGTGGTTCTGTAAGCAATGATGCCAACCATATTTCCGGGCCTTCAAGAACAGGGGAAGAACTTTGCCAGGCCATCAGCAAAGCCATGGCTGATGCGGATGTTGCTGCCGGAGATATCGGTTTCATATCAGCGCATGGAACGGCTACATTATACAACGATGAAATGGAAGCCAAAGCATTTACGATGGCCGGTTTGCAATCAGTACCCATTAACAGCCTCAAAGGCTACTATGGGCATACGTTAGGTGCCGCCGGGCTGGTAGAATCGGTTATAAGCATTCATTCTTTGAGGAACGGGCTGATCATACCAACCAAAGGGTTTTCAAAACCAGGCGTTAGTGAGCCTGTAAACATATGCAGCGAATTAACAGAATTTGCGTCGCAAAACTGCCTGAAAACCGCTTCGGGGTTCGGTGGATGCAATGCAGCAGTCATTATCAGTAAAAATTAAAACCACATTATGGAATTATTTGCAAAAGATACGGTTACAGCTTTTGAGGCAATTGAAAGGGCACAATGGATCGCTTTTGGTCCGGTTATTTTCCAGGCAGCACGTATCATGCGTGATTCCGGTATTTTAGAGGCTGTGGAAAACAGCGGAAAGAATGGAATAACGCTGAAAGAAATAGCGGAAAAAGTGAATTTACCTGAGTATGGCGTACGTGTACTGCTTGAATCTGGCCTGGGTATGGGCCTGGTGCTGTATAACCACAACAAGTATACGCTTGGTAAAACCGGCCATTTCATGCTGCACGACAGGATGACAAGAGTGAATATGGATTTTGTGCAGGATGTTAATTATAAAGGCCTTTTCTATCTGGATGAAAGCATACAAACGGGTAAACCGGTTGGATTGAAACAATTGGGCAACTGGAGTACCGTGTATGAAGGATTGTCTAAACTGCCTGAACACATACAGAAAAGCTGGTTCAATTTCGACCATTTTTTTTCGGATGATGCCTTTCCCCACGTACTTCCCCTGGTGTATGCTGATGGCATCAGGAAGGTAATGGACATAGGAGGCAATACAGGTAAATGGGCCATCGCTTCGGCTAAGTTTTCACCGGATATTCATATAACGATCGTTGACCTTCCCGGCCAGCTCGAGTTTGCAAAACGTGAAGTGGAAGCGAATGGTTTGCAGGAACAGGTTTCATTCATCGCTGCAAATGTACTGGACGAAACCGTGGAATTACCGCGTGGATATGATGCCATTTGGATGAGCCAGTTTTTAGATTGCTTCTCTGAAGATCAGATAGTGTCTATACTAAAAAGGTGTTACAGGGCATTGGATGATAACGGGTATGTATTTATCATGGAACCTTTGTGGGACAAACAGAAGCTGGAAGTAGCCGCATTTTGCCTGCAGCAAACATCATTATATTTTACAGCCGTAGCCAACGGCAACAGCCAGATGTACAGCGCAGCCGTTTTCTTTGCCTGCATAAAAAATGCAGGATTTGAAATAGTGGAGGAAACGAATAATATTGGCCTGAGCCAGTCATTATTAAAATGTAAAAAAATGAAATAATTATTCATCAACAATAAAAAAATGAAACAGGAATCTGTAGATGTTTTGGTAATCGGGGCCGGGCCAGCCGGTACCGTTGCCGCATCTATCATCAACAAGGCAGGTTACAAAGTTAAAATTGTAGAAAAATTAAAATTCCCGCGGTTTGTAATAGGCGAAAGCTTATTGCCCCGCTGTATGGAGGCCCTGGATGAAGCAGGCTTCCTGGATGCGGTTACAGAAAATGGATTCAAGGGAATATTCGAAGCAATGTATGTGAAGAATGGAACGGTTTGTGATTATTTTTTTGCCGACCAGTTTACCAAAGGCTGGAGCTGGACATGGCAGGTTCCCCGCGAAGAGTTTGATCTTACACTGGCTGAAACAGTTGCAGAGATGGGCGTGCCGGTGAGCTATGAAACAACCGTTACAGGAATCGTCTTCAACGGTTCAGCATCTGTAACAACGGTTGAAGATACTTCGGGTAACCAGTCACAAATACATGCAAAATTCATCGTTGACGGAAGCGGGTACGGAAGGGTGATACCAAAACTGTTCAATCTAGACAAGCCTTCAGACCTGGTGCCGAGGAAAGCATTGTTCACACACGCTATCGATACCAGGCGTTCTATGGATGATGAACCAAACAGGATCACCATCATTGTTCATCAAAAAGCCGTATGGATCTGGGTGATACCTTTTTCAAACGGGAAAACATCACTGGGTTTTGTAGCTTCACCCGAATTTTTTGATGCGTATAAAGGTACACCGGAAGAACAGCTTCGGTCGTTGATTGCAACGCAACCTTATATTGCAGAAAGGTTTAAAGATACCGAAATGGTGTTTGAACCCAGGGTTTTACAATCATGGTCTACCACTACAGAAAAATTTTATGGCGACGGGTTTGTACTTACAGGAAATGTAACTGAATTCCTGGATCCGGTGTTTTCATCCGGCGTTACGCTGGCAACCGTTTCCAGCCAACTGGCGGCACACCTGGTAATTAAAAAACTGAAAGGAGAAGATGTTGACTGGGAAACAGCATATACGAAACCCATGATGCGTGGTGTTGATACTTTCCGTTCTTATGTGCTGGCCTGGTATGATGGAACACTTGATACCATCTTTTTTGCTGACAAACCAAAACAGGAAATTAAAAACATGATTTGTTCCGTGCTGGCAGGATATGTGTGGGACGAAGAAAATCCGTATGTGAAAAATCATGACACAGCATTGAAAAAACTGGCAAGGATGATAGAAATTGAAAAAGAGATCAGTGTATAGGCAATCATGAACCGTGAAAGTGAAATATCCATAACAGCAAGCTGCCTGATCGGAAACGGATTGGTGTATAAGGACGGCATAAAAATATTTACCGGTGAACCGGGTAATGTGAATAACCTGTTGCAATCGGTGTACAGCCATTACGGGTTCAGGTACCCAAAGTTTTATAAAATGGATAACCTGTCAAAACTGGGCTGGCTGGCAACGGAAATAATGCTCCAGCATATTGACCTCTCCGTAAAATACCCGGCATCAGGTACCGGGGTTGTGTTGAGCAATGCCAATGCAAGCCTTGATACCGACCGTAAATATTACGATACGGTGAAAGATATTCCAAGCCCGGCATTGTTTGTATATACCCTGCCAAACATCGTTACGGGAGAAATATGCATCCGGCACCGCCTGAAAGGGGAAAACGCTTTCTTTGTATCGGAAAGTTTTGATGCCCCGTTCATACATCAATATGTGAGTAACATGATTAATAATGATATATTGCAGTGTTGTATCTGCGGATGGGTGGATGTGCTGGGGGAAACATACAAATCCGCTTTGTTTTTGGTGGAAAAAGGACCGGGTACTGCATTTACTGTTGAAAGTATAAATAAAATATACGAGTTAGAAAATGGATAAATTAATGAATGATCTCAAGTTGCAGATCGTTGCACAACTGAATTTACAGGATATAAGGCCGGAAGATATCGGTAACGATGAGCCGCTTTTTAATGAAGGGCTGGGCCTTGATTCCATTGACGCACTGGAACTGATCGTACTGATGCAGCAGCAATACAAGATAAAGCTTGCCAGTTCAGATGAAGGCCCTAAAGTGTTCCGTACGGTACGTACCATGGCCGAATATATTACCGCAAACAAACCAGGCAATACATAAATGATGAACCAGGCAGTTTATGTGGCAGGAGCAGGTGTTATTTCGGCAATCGGGAAGAATGTATCCGAAAACCTGGATGCATTGGAGAATGGCCGTGCCGGTATCGGGTATATGGTTCAACTGGATTCTGTTTACCGAAATAAACTTCCTGTTGCTGAAGTAAAGGCATCAAACGGGGAATTATCAATGCTGGCAGGCTTGCCTGTTAGTAAAAGCCGGACGGCATTACTAAGTGCCATCGCAGCACGCGAGGCTATCAGCGCTTCCGGCATTCATGATATAGACCGTTACCGTACAGGATTCATTTCTGCCAATTCTGTAGGCGGTATGGACAAGTCGGAAAAGTTTTTTGCCCAATTCCTGCAGAACAATAATAAGGGAAGGCTCCGTGATGTGGTGCACCATGAATGTGGCAGCGTTACAGAACTGGTAGCTGATACCCTCGGGATTAAAGATCACATAAGTACCGTTTCTACAGCCTGCTCCTCATCTGCCAATGCCATCTTTTATGGCGCAAGACTCATTAAAAGCGGTTTGCTCGATATAGTGGTGGCGGGAGGAACTGATTCACTCGCCCGGTTCACATTGAACGGTTTCAATACGCTCATGATACTGGATGAGCAGTTTTGCCAGCCATTCGATGAAAACAGGCGCGGGCTTAACCTGGGCGAGGGCGCCGGTTACATTGTGCTGGTATCAGAAAAACTGGCCGGAACCCTCAGTAAGAAACCAACGGTAACGCTTAGTGGTTATTGCAATGCCAATGATGCATATCACCAGACAGCATCTTCACCCGACGGAACAGGTTCTTACCTGGCTATGAGCGGGGCACTTCGGAAAGCGGGGTTGAAGCCATCAGATATTGATTATATAAACCTGCATGGAACCGGTACACAGAACAACGATATTGCTGAGGGAACTGCCATCAGGCGTTTGTTCGAGGGGCGTTTTCCTAAGATGAGTTCAACGAAAACATTTACGGGGCATACACTGGGTGCATGTGGTGGCATTGAAGCGGTTTATTCCATACTGGCACTTACACATGGAATGATTTTTCCTAACCTGCGGCTGCAAACACCCATGAAGGATTTGCCGTTTACACCTGAAACCGCCTTGCAGAAAAATGTTCCGTTAAAACACGTACTTTCTAATTCATTTGGTTTCGGGGGAAATTGTTCATCCCTGGTTTTCTCTAAAGCAGAATAATATCATGTATATACGATCAACAGGAAATATCTCACCGCAAATTACGTTTGGCCACCAGC